>Ga0160505_101106_pt1 | contig 13321 bp, 10 predicted proteins | sample DIDeMG_FD_108225 | JGI IMG/M metagenome (GOLD analysis project Ga0160505, IMG submission 108225) | Enriched chicken feces microbial communities from UW Madison campus, WI, USA - DID2874_E49_Stillage MG | ecosystem: Host-associated > Birds > Digestive system > Large intestine > Fecal ... | reverse complement strand
GCGGGGAGGGGGGGGGGGGGGGGGGGGCAGAACAGCGGAGGCGGATCAGGGAATGCAGCGGAAGGCACGGACGGCGGCCGATCCCATAATTGATCGTCCCCAAAGAAAGCTTGACGTCATTGCTATCAAAATCTGAAACTTGAGAAGCCGGAACGCGGCGAGCTGGCGGACCGTTTCGCGGAGCGCTTGCCGACCTGGCCGAGCGGGCCGACCGGAGTCCAGCCCTTTGGTTAGTCGCTACACTATTCCAAACTGACGAGATCCAACAGGATCCATTTCTGCCTAGGGTATTTTAGTCGTACGGGCATCTGTTTGCTTGGCATCGGGCTTGGCTTTGGAAAGCGGAAGTGTCACCGCCCGTTCTGTCTGTCCCCGAAACGGCTCGACGGCGGTTAGACTGATCGACTCCACCCACCTGCTCCACCATCGGCCGACCGGGAACGTAAGTCGTCTCCAAGGCCTGGATCTACATGTGTTGGGGTTGTGTGGGAGCAGTATGAAACTCAACTCGGTGCTACATGTACGCCCCTGCAACACAAGTACAGAGTCAGATAATCAGACAATGAGGCGGAAGAACAGTCTGATTGCAGGACGCACATCTGTGTCCCGTCGGGCCGACCCGTCGTTTATGTCGATCATGATGTCGCAAGGTACAATCTGATCTAGACATGCGAATAATGACAACCATGTCTCGGGCACCTGACATCCGGGTTAGTCGTTTACATGCCGCGCGTTTACTTCCTGCAACAAACCGCTCCAGTTGGGGTATCCAGCTCCACAGTGGAATGCGGGATATCCAGTGCCTAGGCTTAGGACCGCAGGTACGCACGTTGTGGCAACAGCTCCACTTTGCACCGTGATCATGTGATCCGCACACCCGCCCGGAATTGTGGCATGTATTGCTACCAAATTCGCCAAGACGTTGACAACAGGTTAAAGAGGATGTTGCCTGGCTAGTGCTGAACACGGATCTGTCCATATCGGCTCTATGTTCCGATCTACCGCCGGTTATCGAATATGATCGGAGAAGAGCATTTTACTTCTTCCCATAAATTTTTTTCTTTCTCGGAGGTCCGAAAGATACTATTTTACAGTCATCGTGCATTTGCTAATGGGCGACTACAGCTCATCACGATTCTGCTCTCGCCCAGTCAGCAGCCCCTCGGTGATCTCAATCCCCGAGGCGCCGGCTATCACTGAGCATAATCGCTCCCAAGCTGGTTTATCCGGCTATCACATCTCCGCTCGGCTGAATGTGCTGGGGCTCGGGGAACAGCCGGAATGTGGCGTCGGCGGCCTGATCACCTACTAACACCGCAAATTACTTTGTCGCGACGATGAACGCCGAGGATTAACGGGGAGGGAAACAGTGCGGTGGGGTTATAGCATTCTGCCCGTGTACTGTGCCCGAGAATGTCGGAGTCGCCAGACAACTTCAAACTTTACAACGCCACATTCGGACTAGTTGACGAGGCTCGTCAAAACCGTCAAGGGAGGAATGTGATGAAGTTCTTGGCCACAGTCTAACTGCCGAGGTCGCCGAACATGTGCGGCGTCGACTGCCGGGCCGAAGACGAATACCGAGAGTGACGAATGAGGTATGACATGACATGGCATTTAGGGGATCGTGGAATGTGTTCGGCACCCCAACACGACTTGGACGGAGATATCTAAGGGCGCTAGAAGTAATGTGGCATTCGGCGCCGAGGACGATGGAGACCCCAGTCTTTGGGGCTAGCTGTTGGAGAATGACATCAAAGAGTTGGACTTTGTCATCATGAATTTGATACACAGGGGTAAACAAATATGTCCAACCTGACTGGCGATGGGTGCCGCGGATGTCCTTTAAGCTAGCCAGGAAGGTTAGTCGCGCGACTTCTCGCCTGCATCTTATCGCAAAGCTGACGACACAAAATTTCACTTGATCTCCCTACAACCGCGCTGTCTATGCCGATCCCTCTTGGCATCACACGGTGTGACCTCAAGGTCTGTGGGCATCAACTCAGCCGCCAAGCCGGCGACATACACGACCGTCTCCAGAAAATGATCCCACGCCGTCGGGAACAAGCCAAGGCCGTCTCCAGCGTACTCCGCTCACACTCCAAGGTTGTTCTACTAGCGTGAGCTGTTCCCGGGGCACAGGGGATTTTGTCGCTCTTCTCGACATTTCCTGCAGCCCGAACAAGAAGTTTTTTTCGGCTCCATCGGGAGGTGCCAAGACGTTGGAAGCCGCGGCTACAGCCCACCAGTTGAGTGAAAACTGGTGGCGAGAATGGGAGTTGATGGTGAATAATATCCGATGTGGATGGTCTTACACAGAGAAGACTGAAAGGAGGAGAGAGTTTTTGGACCGCGTTTGTTCACGCCCCTCCAGCGTACGAGGGGGTTAAGGGATCCGTAAGTCCTCAAGCAACATTCGTCCTGCAGCTACCCAAACCTGGCAGTCCGTTGGCTGACTACCCTCCTACCAGGTATGCATATTTCCAGGCATCCAACGAATGCGTGTGCCGAGCAGTTCAACAAGTTGCTGAATTGTGCTGATACGCAAAGCACGGAGGTAGATTGGTCACGTGTTTAAGGGACGCGAGACCGAATGCCCCCTCGGTCGGCAACTTCCCTCGAGATAAACAATACACGCAGTGAGTGACGGCGGTTACACCGGACACAGTGAGCAAAGGACATAACAGACCAGGTGTATATGGAGGGGAAGGGTCACACAGGCTGTGGAAATTTACAGGCTGCTTCGCGTTCGAGTTGTTGTGGGCTCGCGACAGGGGCCCCTCGACGGCTCTAACATCTCCCCAGGCGCACTGATACGTCCAGGGGCTGGTTGACAACATTAGACATCCAGTTCAGCCAGCCAAGCCACATGGAGCACCAGCCCTAGTGTGAGCGGGTCCAAGTGATCGCCGAGGGTGTGGAGGTCATTAATCTCAGCCGCTGACGCACTCGGCAGTGTCGCTGCACACACAGTCAAACCCCATTTTGTCTGTGGCGTCTGTATCACGTCTCAGAGTGAGACAACCTGGACATCAAGCATATTTACCTCTGCACGAGGTGTTTCATTCTCTTAAATCTGGAGACCACAGATTCGACACATTTTTGACCCGCTTCTGTGCTCTGTGCTGGACCCGAATCCGACCTTCGGCAAACACACAGATTCGAGGCATATGCCGTCCGAAACCAAGGCCGAACACTTTCGTCACAGTCCCTTGACGGTCAGCTCAAAATCAAGACCAGCGAGGATTGTGAGGAGAGTATCTAACAAATTATGAAGCCAGCACAGTGCAAGCACCGCATACATCAGACCAGAGTATCGCCTTCCCAGTTCGGAGTCCCACGACCTATTCCATCCCGTCTTTGAGGAGTCCGGAGACTGTATACGATAGATGGTTAGAGACGTTGGCCGCGTCTACAGCTCAATCGGACTCGATATGTACCCCTGCTGTTACGGCCACGCCAGCTCCTCGTCCTCCGCAGCTCATCGAGCACAACCCTCACTTACCCAATTCTAAGCGGCCTATCCCGCACCTCTGGTTTTTTCCAACCGCAAATCGCCCCGATGTGGAACACGACCGTGTCCGTCTTGGTCTCTGGGACTTTCTCGGTGGAGTGTGAGTGCCAGAGCTTGTGGTTGGTGCACTTCTGCTGTCGCTCTCGGTGGACTAATGTCTCTCTTACTGATCGTGCCAGCTTCCCTATCCCTCCGGTCCTTTTCGCCGCCGTCTCTCTCAACTAGCAGAAGCCAACTTCCCAAAGCAACTTACGGGCCCTTCTCTTCTGGCCTAGAGGTTCCAGCGCTGTACAGAGACAGTCGACTTCAGCGAGCGATCCAGTTTCCAGCACCCACAGCGATTCTTTCGGCCCTCGCTCTCGAGTGCCGGCCAGTCAAGAGGTCCGGAAACTCATGGCCTGTCATCGAACAAGGCTAGGCTCTCATTACCAATTTCTGACTCTCCCAGGACGTGTCGGTGGTATCCCATCTCCTTTGCAGTCATTCTGAAATTTGCCGGCATCTCCGACTGGGCCGCGCAAACCACCGTCACGACCGATATTCTCATTTCTTCGTGCTTTCTTTTCCTCAAAAATAGACCACTGCACACCTCCTACATCCTGCTCGCCTGTGCCAAATTGCAGTACCTGAGTCATCGGAAAAGAGTGAGATCTGTGGTGGACATGAGATTCAGCAGCTACAGAAAACTAGCTCCGATTTCACCCGTCCGCAGCCCCTCAGCTGTCCGCCCTCACCTGCTTTTAGTGATATCCGCTGAATCTTTTGCTATTATGCACTTGTTCTCCATCAACTGCCTCTAAGCATGTTCTGTACTCTGTTAATCTTGACAATGGCGCCACGGAAGTGCTCATGACAGGTGCTTCACACTCGACGTCCACTTTCCAACTCGACACGTGAGAGTGGCCATTTACCTCCTGAAGAACTGCCACTAAATCGCCCTATGCAAGGCTCCAGCGCGGTGCATACTCCTCCGCCATGTTCCTAGGAATCGCCGTTCAATGTTCTGACCCCAAACTTCACGGCGGGACGTAAAGGCCACTTCGTTTCCCCCACCTTTCTGCCACGTAGACAACATCACTTTCTTGCGTCTCCCGCCGGTGCTGCCACTTGCCCGGAGGCCGTGCACTCAAAGATGAGCGCTTACTTGGCTGTGCTGCAAGACCCAAGGAACATGAAGATGTGCCAGAGCAGGGAGGAGCCCACGTCAACCAGCCGACCGCCACACTGGTGTTTATTTACTCCACAGTCAGTAACGTTCGAGTGCAACACAACCACGGTCACACGCCTTTGGAGCGGAAGATTTAAGTGGAAGTACGTCGTCACCGTGCTAGGCACTTGGCCCAAGTAAAGTAGGATGCGACGGTGAAGTCTCCGTCACGGGGAATGGGTGGAACAGCAGGAGGCATGCAGAACTTGCCTCGCACACTGTGCCACTAACTCCATCACACAGGCACAAAGGCAAGCGTCAGGCGGAGAAATGCCAAGTGGCACAAGTTCAGGCTCAGTTCTCCTAGATCCCGTGGATGGCACAGGTGTAAGCAGCGTTATGCCACAACTGGGGTCTTTGGGGGCCTGACCTGCCCAAAGGGGAAGTCGGCTGTCGGCTGTCGTACACGCAACGACATCATAGCGTCTGTGCATCGAACACATTCCCCAACTCTTATTGTTTCTCCCTGCCTTCCTCCGTCGTTCCGCTCCATTGGATTGGGTCGTGGGAAACGACTTGTACGTTATTGTCTGCTTTTTGTGCGGGCGAAAACGAGGCCGTCGGGAGCTCCGTTCAGCTCCAACGGGTGCGGGACCTGCACTTGTTTCCTCCCACACTAAGTAATAACCTCCTACCCCTCAGGTACCTTGCTTTATTACTCTTGTGGTGCGTGGGAGTGGCCAAGTGGCATGTGGCTTACGGGTTAATCATGGAGAAACGTGACACAGACCCGACAGACTAATCGTCGACAAGGATCGTCGGCCTGGCTTCGTGCTCTGGAGCGTGGACGCCGCAGATCATACCTAAATGGAATGGAACTGGGGCAACTAAGGCCGATCGGAGCTCCAACAATGCGGCGACCAGCAGTATTTACGTCGTGCTGTGGAGTCGGAGTCGGCGTCGGGGACAGCTGAACATAACGACCAGCAGGTACATGTCAAACAATGGGGTGGAGCATTTTAGTGTTGCTCAACTCTCTATTGTTCTTCACAACCCCGCAACCCCGCAGCCCCACCACCACGGCTCAATGTTGAATAGCGCATTATACGCGCTTGTCTCCCTTCTGTATCCCTCAACTCTACTCGGTTCACGTCGGCGTCGTGTCTGCCCATCGTCATCTTCGGCGTTTGCCAGATGGGTCTTTGTTTATGACCCTACTTGCCATTTTTGTAGGTGCCCTCGGAACTAGAACGTCCTCGAATTTTTCGTTGGAGCCACCATCCCGAACACCACAGTGAGCTCTATCACAACAGCCGACGAGTGATGATGAACATAGCATTGTGACTGTCGCCCGCGATTCAGTCTCTTCTCCGCATCTCAAAATGTTCCTTTAAGCCCGTCACTGCTCGCCGAACAGGGAGGAGGGAAGTATGGGGACTGAGCCTCTCAGGTGCGTCGAGCGAAACTGACATCAGTGAGCAGGCTTCATGCTTCCAGCTGTGTTTGCTGCGGCCGGGGTGTCTGTGTGACTACTCTTGTGCCAGAGTGGCTGTCCGTCTCGGCCACTTGGGAGATACTCGACATGACATCGAAGATGCCAGGCGGCGACGAGAGCGTGACACAGTACACAGACGCCTCCGAGTCGTGCTCGGCGACACCCTCAATGACTTCATGTGTTCTCATCCTGTCAACTGACACTTTACCTGCCTCCGCGACTTTACAGTTACCCGGGTGCGATAAGAGGGATTTGTTGCCTGCTAGGTCGCTGCGGGAATGTTTTTTTGGGAGCGAGCGCTGTTGCCGCTGGCGGCCCCTTCGGCATCGACCATCTCCGTGTGTCCCGGAGCTCGCGAACGAGCTGTGCGTCCGGGCTGACGTTCCCATCTGCGGGGGCGTGATGGACATCTCGAACACGTATCGACTCTGGACATCCCGAAGTGCACACTGACAACAACGACGTTCCTCTCGAACACGTATCGACTCTGGACATCCCGAAGTGCACACTGACAACAACGACGTTCCTCTCGTTATTACCACAACTCAACCGACGAGCGATCTCCCGCCGCCCATGATCTTCTTCATTCCCTGCCTCAGGACCTCAACCCTCAAGGAAAAAGGGCGTTCTATGCTCTCGCATAGGACAGCTTCTCCGCCAGGGAGTCGAACCCTGCTCTATCGCGATCTTCTACGTCTCCTGGAGGGAGGACGAGGAGGCTCTCGGCTTGAGAGGCGATTATACTAAACCGATATACTAGCGAAGACGATGTTTACAACGTTCTGCAGCACCTCCGCCCCGCCGAGGACGGCTGTTTTGAGAGAGATGATATATGAGCGCGTTCATGACTTTTGGGGCTCGTAAGAGACGATTCCTCGCGCGTCAGATACCGCGCATTATGAGGCCGAGCTCCCGTTGACGGTCAGGCGCAGCACGACGCTCTAGAGGTGGGGACTCGAACCAGCACACTGTTAGCGCCTCATCCCACAGTTAGTCCCGACGTCTGTCCGGCTCAGTGGCGCGGTACGGCCGCATATAATCGCGTACGAGAAGCGACGACAGCGACGAGGACGTGCTGCTCTCACTGAACACTGCACTAGACCTTCCGCGACGAGCACTGCTCCACGGCCACGGAACCCGGTATCAATTCCAGAGGTCGTCTAGGAACTACGCCTGCCTTTGGCCACTCGCGTCCGTTCGCGACTGGCCTTTGTTGATGTTGTTTTTATTTGGCTCCTTGGCCTGTTCTTATCCAGGAGGCGCACTTCTCGTGGCTGTTCGAGTCGTAGGACTCATCCACCAGGTCTGTTAGCCTCGGTGACTTGGGCAGCTCCGCCGACTTCCCGGGCATCTACACCTCGCAAGACGTGACGAAACAAGCGTATAGGAATATCAGTACTTCTGTGAGCTCAGCTCTCCATCAGCGACGTAAGTATTCAACTGGGTCGCCGATGGCATCCCCAGCGGGGCCCTCGCCCGCTGGTTGGCGCTGCTCTCCCAGCTCTGCCTCTTGTCGGGAGTAGCTCCCCTCTCTTCCGCGTCAGTGATGCTGACCGTTCCCGCTAGGACTGTTGTCCCGCTCTCCGTTTTGGTCCCGGTGGGGCGGATGTCAGCGCCGCAGCGCTTGTCGGCTCTGTCGAAGGTGCGGCATGGCGATGGCGCTCTGGCCATGGCTTGGAGACGAGTTAGCTCGTCCAGCTATCAGTGGATTGAGACGAGAGCACGAGACTACGAGATTTCAAGTCCCATCAGACATGCCAAAGTGCTAGACGGATCATTCCCAGGAGACTCGTCTAAAGACATATAACGCCAAGGCCCTATGTCATCTTTTCTTCATCTGACCTCCCCCCCGCTCTCTCTCTCACTTTGACTCTGACCACCTCCAATATCGACAGCCCGACTCGACCTGGTGTCGAGTTGGGTCAGCGCGACATGTGTCGCGGTCCTTTTCGACAGGGCTCGTCCGGAGCTTCCAGCAGCTCGGACTTCCCCGGGCTCAACGGCGCCCACGTGCGGAGTACATCGTCCTGTAGCTCGCTGTCATACTGCCGTGCAAATTGCTCCAGCTTGATGGAACCAACGCAAGCTTGTCCACTAAGAGGTCGTCTAGCGAGTCGTCATCCATCGAGTTGGACTCGTCGAGAGGCTACATGACGAACGGCGGCGCCAGCAATGTGACCAGGACTCAGGCTGCGCCGACGTGGCACACACGGAGGAGAGGAGAGGGTCGTACTTGAGGGACAGTCATTTTGTGCGATCCCTAGGGTTTGTATTTGCCCAGATATTCTGGCTAACGGACCTCCAGCTCTGTTGAAACACCAGGAATGGCATTAGATCGTACGAGGAACCTTGGAAGTCGTACCTTGGTTGTGGAGGGTAGGAGTAGTTGGTGGCGCGCTGTGATCCACGTTTGGCTGTGTGACTGACTACCTTGTGATGGAGTCTTCTGATTCCAATCAGGACCTGGTCCACTTGTTGCAGGTTACTACTGTAACAGAAAATGCGAATACATTGATCATATGAGTACGTATCAAGGTACAAAAGAAGGGAGACTACAGAAAGGCCCATTACTCTCGACTGAAATAACTGCAACACTAGTTCTCCTCTTGGTCGCCATCGCCCGCAAACATGTGCGCAAGACCGTCCGCAGCCTCGTCCTTGGCGGGAACGAAGACTTCGAAGGCCGTACGCTCTCCCTTTGCGAGCTGCTCTTCGCGGTTCTTGCCGCCGTGTCCGAGACCGGCCGCCCAACCCTTCTCGCGCGCAAAGGCTGCCGGGGAGCGATCGAGAAGGACATCGAGATCTGCGTCCGAGATGATCATGTCGTCGGCGGACGCAGTGTTGATCTCCTCGCCCTCCAGGTCCAGAAGGGCGCGGGCCATGTCGGCCGTCGACTCGTTGTGCCGGGTACGACCGAGAAGGACGCGTCCGTTTTCGTCCACGACCTTGCCGAACTTGCCCTGCTGGATTACGAGAGCTTCGAGCTTGCGCTTGTTCGAAGCCTTCTGCAGAATCTTGCTCTCGACAGTGTGCTCCGACACGAGGCGGAAAATAAGGACAGGCTTGGTCTGACCGATACGGTGGGCACGGTCCTGAGCTTGCAGGTCCATTTGCGGGTCTGGCGTCAGTCTTCAGGTCGCTGACAGTCGTACTCACTCCAGTCCTGATCGAAGAAGATCACAGTGTCCGCAGCAACGAGGTTGATACCGAGACCGCCAGCTCGGGTGCTGAGTAGGAACAGGTTGGGAGCGTCCTTGCTGTCGCCACCGTTGTTAAACTCATCCATCTGGGCGCGGCGATCCTCCTGTGACGTCTTTCCGTCGATACGGCACACTTTGAACTTCTTGTAGACGCGGGCCCAGTCCTCAATGACGTCGAGCATTGTCGTGAACTGTGAAAATATGAGGACCTTGTGCTTGCGAGCGAACAGGGCGTCGAGAAGACGGTTCAAGAGCAGCATCTTGCCGCTGGCGTTGACAAGGTCATCATTCACGATGTAGTCGCCGCTCTCCTCATCGACAGGCCAGTCGAACAAGAATGGGTGCGACGACACCTTGCGGAGCTGCATGACAAGGTTCTGCAGCTTCATGTTGTTCACGTTCTTGACAGCCTGGTTATACTTGTCGCGAGCGAGATCGGCGACCGTCTTGACCGGCGGAGGCGATGGCTCCTTAGCAGCTTGCTGCTCCAGCTTTCGAAGCCATTTGGAGTCGTTCTCCTCGATCCGGTAGTCCACGTCCTTTCGGCGGCGGCTTGCACGGCCGTTCGACGTTGCGTCCTCCGTGACTTCCTTCTTGGCGTCCTCCTCGTTGTCTGCGGGGGGAGGAGCGTCACCGGCCTTCATAGCGATGAGGTAATTTCGGATGTCACGCCTGACAATGGCCTGGTACATGTCCTTTTGAGGCCGAGTAAGAGGGGCGTACAGCAGGTACTCCTTCTTCGGAGGGAGGTCGCGCTCAACTTCGGTCTTCAGGCGGCGCAGAAGGAAGGGCTTCAGGATGCCGTGCAGTTGATGCACAATTGATGACTTGTTCAACAGTCCATCATCAGACGACATGTCGTTGAAGTTGAACCATTGTTGAAATGATTCAAGGTCATCGAAGATGTCGGGAAGAATGAAGTTCAGCAGCGACCACAGCTCTGCCAGGTTGTTCTGAATGTCAGTTCATGTGAAACGTGTGATTCGGTGGGCGTGGGGAAACTCACATGCAACGGGGTGCCGGTAAGGATCATGCGGTTGGCACTCTTGTACGTCTTCAGCTCCTGGATGAGCCTAAGGGTTAGCCGCTGTACAAGTCAAAACGAGAGCCAAGGACACTCACTTGCAGTTCAGGTTCTTCAGACGGTGACCCTCATCGACCACGATGAACTTCCAGTCATATCGGCAGAGGTAGGAGCGGTCACGAATGACCATCTCGTAGGTAGTGATAATGATCGGGAACGTGTTGGTGTCCCCCTTGTTACGCTTGTTCGGTAACTTCATGCGCGTACCGCGCAGTTCAGCACGATGTTCGGGAGTACCGTGGTACATGAGAACGGGGATGGATGGAGCGAACTTTTCGAACTCTGCCACCCAGTTATACAGGACGGACAGGGGGCAGGCGATGAGGAACGGGCCCCATGTACCCTTGCCACGGAGATGAGCGAGGAAGGAGATGGTCTGAAGCGTCTGGCCGTCAGCAGCGCTCTACCAAGTTGAACATACCTTTCCAAGTCCCATCTCATCAGCAAGAATACCGTTCAGGCCATTTTCGTACAGCGAAATCATCCACTGCACGCCAGCGAGCTGGTAGTCACGGAGGGTGGCGCCGGTGACCAGCGGCGGCTGCACGAACGAGAACTGCTTCTGGTCATCCGGGACGTCCGCGTCACCGTCGCCCTCGCCGCCATCATGTTCCTCCTCTTCTTCCACCTCAGGCTTAACCTCTGGCTGCTCGACCTTGACGCGTTTGCCGCGGCGAGATTTGGAAGTGGGGGCCGAGCGTTTCGCTGGAGCGCTCGTCTCGGTGGCTCCATGACGTAGGCCATCGCGACCTGAAGTAGACGACTCCGCTTCCCGCTTCACCTTGTTCGCACGACGAATCTCGGCGCGCTCTTTGGCCTTCTGCTTCTTGACTTGCTGCTCTTCCATCCGGTCTCCGATAATCTTCGCGTATAGCGTCGACTTGTCGAGGAGGAACTTGAGCTGATGAGCCCTTTTCTCAGCCTGTGGGTCGATAGCGACGGTATCCATCGTTGCAGGTGGCGGCGACGACGAACAATTGGATAGTTCCATGATAGGGTGAGATGGGTACGCGATACCGTGAGAACGCGGTGTGGGAACGCGACATGAACGCAGTTATATATTATCGGCGAACAGGGTCAGCTCAAGTTCTTTCCCGATGGACACGACTGCACATGACACTCACGTCTGGATCAGCTTCTTCTGCGGTCTCGGCCGGGGTGTCCGCGACCCCGACCGCCGCGCCCTCAGCTGGGCCCGACGCGTCGGGCGAGTCGGGGAGGGGCGTCTTGGGCGATGGCGACATGGATGTAGAACCCCTTGTTGTCGACGGCGCAGCGAGGGACGGGACAGACGACGATGCAGGCGTACGGCGCGCCATTTGGATGTGATTCTTTGTTATGCGATGATGATAGATGGGTATATTAAAAGCAAGGAAGATGACTCTAGCAATGTATCTGTTGGGAAAAGTCAAAAGCAAGCAGCGTGAGGCCAATCAGTCGCTCCAAACAGAGGGGACGCGTTCATTACTCTTCAGGACATCAGAAAGAGGCGCGCGTCAACTCTGACGGAGACAGTAAGTCGGAATCAAAATTTCTATTACGTCAGCAATTCTTCCACTATACCGGCCCCTGGCGAATCGACGCCATAAATACAAGCCTGGACGCGGCTGGAGGACCATCAACGCGTCCTGGAAAGCTAGAGCCTGGCCAGCATGCTGCTGATGGGTCTGCCTCGGATCGCAGACGTGCAGCTATGCATCACTGCATCGCACCACATCTGGGATCGCTTCTGTGCATCGTAATAGGCGATTACCAAAAGTTCTTATGTGCAGGCACTCACGGGATGCTCAGTGCCCCGTGTAATCTCTACCGGCCATGCCAGGGCGGGGCGACAATCCTGCGCCCTCGGGATCATTTCGAAGCCGGGCCACTGCTCTGCAGACCAGTCTATCAGCCTAAGTCCAGCAAACACTAGTAGAAAGATTTGAATCGGCAATACGTCTCCAAACTCGAGTCCCCGTTCGATCTACTTATACACGATCGTTATTCATGTAGGAGTCGAGAACGTAATGATGAACAAGTCTGAGGTTGTGTTCATTGCTGCTTCAACAGTGTCCATGCACGGATGTCCAAGTTGCTTGTGGCTGCATGGCTGTGGTGGAGGCCGTTGTGAGAAGCTTCCCACGGTGGGAGTTACCAGCTTTTGAAAGTTTCCACGTGTTCAAAATTCAAAGTGCCACATTTCACCCGGAGCTTCGGCGTTTTCGCTGAAATGGAAGAAACTTGGCCAACTTTGTTGGATGGACAGGCCCAGGAGTCTGGGCTGCATGCGACACTGGGTCCTGGGAGGCAGGCAGCCCTCGCTCGCTGTGCTGCACGCTCGCTGCCTCGTCCTTGTTCCAAGACGACCAGTTTTGACCTCCTCGACCATCAACCCACCCAAAACCAAAAACCACGATGTCGAAGAGCGAGTATCCTGACGTTCGGAAAGCCTGGCACAGCGGAAACGACACGAGAGAGGACGTACGATCGCGCGAAACTCCGTCGAAGCGTTTGGGGAAATTCTGGGCGAAAACGGACCGCCGACGCCTCGAGATGAACCCAACTGCGCAGATGCGGCGGAGGGAGAATGATCGCGCGGAGATCGAGATGGAGAGCGTGGGAGTGCGTCTGGGCGTTGGACGGCGCGGAAGGGAGGTCTGGACGTTGAAAAATGCCCAGACCGAAACTACCGTCAAATCTGCGCGTAGACGTCCCGACCGTGCGGCTTCAACTTTCGAGGACGAAACGTCGACCGCTGTGCCAGGCGAAACCTACGACCTATGGAGATTTTGCTAACACCATGCAGACGCCGCCACCGGTACCAAGTTCAGGATGTCCCTCGGTCTCCCCGTCGGCGCCGTCATGAACTGCGCTGACAACTCGGGTGCCAAGAGTGCGT
>Ga0160505_101105_pt1 | contig 13331 bp, 7 predicted proteins | sample DIDeMG_FD_108225 | JGI IMG/M metagenome (GOLD analysis project Ga0160505, IMG submission 108225) | Enriched chicken feces microbial communities from UW Madison campus, WI, USA - DID2874_E49_Stillage MG | ecosystem: Host-associated > Birds > Digestive system > Large intestine > Fecal ... | reverse complement strand
GGTATCAGATTTGCGTCATTTGATTCTTCCTTATCGAGTGCATCACTCACTTAGTGCTTAGCACACACTTAGTGACCTACTGATGACCTACATGAGCTTTATTCTAGTGATGCACTACAGATTTGCGTCATTTGATTCTTCCTTATCGAGTGCATCACTCACTTAGTGCTTAGCACACACTTAGTGACCTACTGATGACCTACATGAGCTTTATTCTAGTGATGCACTACAGCTTTGCCTTTAAAGTACTTCTCTTTTGTTTCTCTACATGTTTTTCTTGCCTTTCAACACCTGCTCGGCTGCCCACACAGACCGGTCGAGAACCGCGCCAACAGTAAGAACGCCAGCAATGGAACTCACAACTCCTAATATGAATCCAGACCATGTCTTAGCATACTCCTCGCGATTAATGATTTTCATGGGCGAAATGTCAAAGTTGAACATAACTCCCGGATACCCACCTTGTGCATGCAAGGTGTTTTGGTGGTCTCCATCACGACCACCAACAATAGGTCTGTCATGGGTGATCACCGAGAATTGATTAGTCTCCACAGGCTCCTTTTTGCCCTCCAAAAACTCAAACCTAGTTGACACTACTGACAAGTAGTAGGAAGCTACATGGTCCTTCAATCCGTTCTCAAACAGGTACCCATCTAATGGATGGATAGATGGAGCAGTTTCTTCGTTTTCAGAGGAGGCCAAAGGCAAAGATGAGCTTGGATCACTGCCAAATGAAAAGTGATTGATAACATGGTCCACACTAAACTTGTCTGAGTATTTGCCCCACAACGAAACATCGTGCAGGTGTCTACCTTGTCTGGACAATGGAGTCCCTGGAGCAAAGTGCAAATTTCCTGAGATTCTGTTGATTTTGGCTGAGCCTTTAATGCGACAACCTTCATTGTTGTTGATCCTCTCGGTCATCTTCGCAACATATCCTTCATCCTCACACTGCTTGATATTGGCACCATCAAAGAAGCCCCATTCTTTCACAGCATATGCCAACCGCACTGCTTCACAGGTGTTACAACAGTACTTGTTTTCGTCCTGTGGTAAAGCACCGTAACAAGACCCACAAGCCTTGCCCTGGTCTGCTTCCTCTTTAGTCAAACCCTTGCAGACCTCGTCGATTTCAGTAACACGGGACAAGATAGGCAAATCATCCTTGATCTCGGTGCGGCCCAGCACTCTGAACATCTCAAAGCCAGACTGAACCACATCCAAGTGCAAATCCCCGGTGAGATCCAAAATGTCTAAGGTCATAACACCACAAGGGATGTGTGGGAATGTGATATCCAAGTTGATGTCAAGCTGTTTGTTGACATCACGGTTGACCACCAACTCTGGACGCACAATGACAGACATGTAGTCGTTGTATTCGTTTCTGATCAACATGAGTACAATGAAAACACAGACCAAGGTTATCATACCACCGGACGCAGTACGCACACGGGCGTCTTCCACCGTTTTGGAGAAGGCGTCGAGGGATAGCAATCTGGGTCGTGACGACATGTTTGGTATTCCTGGAGTTGTTGAACTTTCACTTTCATTATGCACACAGTGTCCATTGCGAGTATGCGCAGGAATATGACCGTTGGGTCTAAGATCTGGGGACGCCATTGAGAAGACGAAAGACAAAGAAAGGAAATCAGAAATGGTAACTGTGTTTAAAAATCAGGAGTTTTGATTCCTGGGTCTGGATTATTTTCGTTAGCGTCGTCATTTTCCTTTCCTTCGCTCTAGATCAGACAAAGGTACGAAACAGATACCAATAGACGCCACAAAACAGGCGGAAACATAATATTGAAACGGAAATTTCCAGGCAGAAAATGTTTTTCTTAGGTTTTGACCATTGTTTTTAGTCATGCTAGCTGGCGTCTTACGTAGACCATTTACTTATCCAACATTGCCTATCTGCAGACTATTCCATACGTGATTACCATCCATCATTCAAACCAAAATGCCACTGAGCTTTACCAATCTCCATTTCACTCCCATGAGGGACTTGGGTAACGGAGGAAAGTCATTGCAGGCCGAAATTACTCAACTTTCGGTCAATGCCACGGGAAATAGAGTTATCAACACCAGAACTGACAAAACCATTCGAGTATGGAAAGCATTACAGCTGGGAGCCTCGAGCCCGTCACTTATTGAAAACGCACACCGTGACATACCTAGAATCCTGTGGAATACAAATACAGACCTGTCATTTGCCTCTGTGGGAAGAGACTCCTGGGTGAAAATGTGGACATGTTCAGGTCGATTGGAACGAGAGATCAAGGTACTGAAGCCTCATGGCACTGCAGTATTAGAGCTAGTGGAGTATTCGACAGATGGAAAGGTCTTGTGTGTAGTAGATATCGATGGAACAGTGATCCTTTATGATGTTGCAGACAACTACTCAAAATTGGCACTGATCAAATTGGTTGACCACGTCAATGACATCCAATGGACAAATAGAGGCCACGATTACCTTTTTGCAGCATTAGATAATGGCACAGTGGAGATACTTCATCCAATAATGAAAACAAAGACCGTAACGGTTGTTCACACCCTTGAAGGACATAAGTCTCCAGTGACGTGCATTAGATTTGACCCACGAGGCAGGTTTTTTGCATGCGGTACCAAAGAAGGAATCGTATCATTATGGAGAACCTCCAATATGCTCAATTATCGGGCCTTGTCCCTGGTGGACCAGCAAGTGGTGGATGTCGAGTACAGCAGAGATGGATCTTATCTAGCTGTGGCATTTGCACAAGATACAACAATCAAAGTTTACGACTGCGATACTCTCGAGCAGCTTTATGAGGTGCCTAATAGTTCAGCAGGTAAGTCTGGATTTCTGGCATTAAAGTGGCTTCCCCACAGAGCCAACTTTGTTTATGTTGCTGAGAATGGTAGGGTGGTTGAATTTGCGAAGAGAGACCAGAAAATTGGCAAGTAAAAAGATAATTCCAAGTTTGAGGTTTTGAGAGAATTTGAAATATAGTCCGGAATTGTAACACTAATTTGAAGTTGCAATATTCTCTTGAGGTTACAATTTAGCTTGGGATCGTTCATATTCTTGATTTCAATCAGAAATGTTCGTAGATGATCGCTAATAGTCAAACACCATAGTCATGTTTCGCTATTAAATTGATATTTCTCACTAATTGCAATACAACTTTGCTAGGTCCCACAAACTACTTGGGAGGGGCGTTTCAGAGGGTTGAAATTATGGAGCTCTAGTTTGCAAGCTAAATATCTCCAAACCTAATCTAATCCATTATTGTAAACCAGGGCTCTACATACAGATGCATACCACGCGTTGAGCTGTAATACAAAACTTCCCTTAACAAGGTTGTTTAACTTAACTTCAATCGCCTAACTGACTGCGGACCAACCACCCCACCTTGTAAATAAGGAACAGGTCGTTTGTTGCTGTTAAGTGCCCCGTCCTTGTTACACAGCTCTATGCGGCGGAACTGTATGCATCAACGGTGCCTTTCAAGGGCAAGTGATGACACGCGAGACCCCCGTGTGTAAGCGATTGAATCAACTGCAAAAAAAAAATTAAGTAGGGGACTATAAATGTAAATGTTTTGCCCGTCTATAAATCACCCACTTTTTTCCCCGGATTCTACCTCCGTTATAGATGGCGACTCGTACATTGTGATATGCGCACGACCGCCTCATTTTGTTTCTCTCAGTTTTTTCCGGCACTAATTGTCTGAAGCTTAAACCTCATTTTCCGCGATAATTGGTTTCCTCCTCACCTGTCTTTTTGTGTATCAATACCAACAGTTTCACGTCATCTACGCTACCATAACTGGCTGCTATAAGATTTATTATCAAATTTATAAACACTACCACGCTCGTTGACTAGACTGCGAGGAAAAATTCCGCCACCTCCTCGCGCAATCACATCATGGAGACACCTCCAAATTCCCAATTCAGGACGTTTTCGTCCACGTCAATCAATTCATCGGCCACCAATATCTCACGGGTACCCTCTGGTCCACTTCTACAACTAAATCTGTCGATGAACCGCTCGTCCAATGCGGAAGACCATATGTTCTACAAATGCAGCTACTTGTTGAAGGAGCTTTCTAAGATTCCTGGAATGGAGCCGTTCATGACTGCGGCCATTCTGGCGTCCGAGAAATGTGCAGAGCAGCAAGCTTTGGCGCTTCTGCAGCAATTGCAGCAAGGTGATGGTAGTGGAGATGGCTTTCGTGCTTCGGTAGGTTCTGGAGGCTTCTCCATATACCTGGATCACTCAGGAGCATCTCATTCCAACCATCTACCCCTCACCAATAGCATTTTCACATTTACGGCAGGTGTACTTCCTGCCAACCTAAGTCTGGACCCCGCAACACAGTTGTGGAAGCTTTTCCAACAAGGTGCTCCGCTCTGCCTATTGTTCAACACTATCGAGCCAGAACATCCGATTGCTATCACAGAAAGCGATGATTTGCGTATGTGTAAGAAGGCCGTATACGATTTCTTGATCGCTGTCAAGACCTACTTGAATTTTGACGATGAATTCATGTTCACCATCTCAAATGTATTTTCTGAGAATACTCATGATTTGTTGAAGATTGTGAAAGTGGTAACGAAACTAGTTGAAATGGCAAACAAGTCCAACCTCTCAGAGACTAATCCTCTCGACGACGTCACTTCTGACATTGCTAACATCAAAATAACCGACGAACGCTCGAAGGTGTTTCGAGAGCTCATCCAAACAGAGAGAAAGTATATACTGGATTTGGAGTTACTCATGGAGTATAAAGCGGAATTGGAGAACTCAGACGCTCTCTCTAGCGAACAGTTGCATGTGCTATTCCCAAACCTTAGCGATATTGTGGATTTCCATAGAAGATTGCTAACTGGACTCGAGTGCAACATCGAAGTTCCCACGAAGTACCAACGTATAGGGTCCGTCTTCATCCATGCATCTAACGGACCTTTCAGAGCATATGAACCGTGGACGATTGGACAGGTTTCCGCAATTGAGCTAATTAACAAGGAGGCTAGCAATTTGAGAAAATCCTCGACGCTTTTGGACCCAGGATTTGAATTACAGTCATACATTATCAAACCAATCCAGCGTCTTTGCAAGTATCCTTTGCTATTGAAAGAACTCATCAAGACGTACTCAGACTCTATTGATTCAGTTTGCTATAATGAGTTGCTAATGGCAAGTGCTGCGATGAAGGATGTCGCAAACCAAGTCAATGAAGCTCAGAGAAGATCTGAAAACATTGGTTACTTGCAAAACCTTGTAGAAAGAGTCAAGAATTGGCGTGGTTTCAACTTACGCGAGCAAGGAGATCTAATGTATCATAGTGTTGTCGGAGTCAAGGATGGAGAGGCTGAGAAGGAGTATGTTGCATATTTGTTTGAGAAGATTATATTTTTCTTTGTTGAGAACACCAACAATGATCCAAAGCACAAGGAAAAGAAAAAGAGAGAAATTTTAACCTCCAGAAAGAAGTCCACAAGTAGTGCGTCGAGTTCTACGGCGAACTTATTAGAGAGTCTTAGTGGTGGAAAGGAGAAGACGACCTTAGAGTTACGTGGCAGAGTTTACATTTCTGAGATATACAATATCTCGTCGTCTAATTTCCTGGGATATACGTTGGTTATTTCGTGGTCTGGTAAGAAGGAGAGCGGGTCTTTCACTTTGCGTTTCAAGACTGAAGAGCCAAGAAATCAATGGGAATCTTGCTTGAGGCACTTGAAGACAAATGAAATGAATAGCCAGATTCATCGTCGCATTCGGGACTCTCGCGGGTCCATGGGCACCTATGAATCCTATGATGTAACTGCAGTGTATGCGGACGGCTCTCCGGTTTCGCAGCAAGTTACGAGTACCACAGAGTCGCCGCTCCGGTCCTCCCCTTCAAACCAACGCCATAATTCGTCATCATCTACCTTCAGTTTATTGAAGTTTGGGAAGCACAAGAGTGACGGTGCCACCAATGGTTCAAGGCGAGTTTCTAATTCCTCTTTGAACAATGGTCAATCTGATACGTCAACTTCATCAGCTGGGCTGCGGAACCCAAATTTTATCCAGATTAAGCTCATCTACAATAAAGTTGAAATTGGTGAGTGGTTGGGAGTGAATTCGTCAACTCTGTTTGGTGAGTTGCAGCAGAAAATCTCCCGACACATTTCAATGTGTAGTGAGGTTCGCACCGACATTGTTATTAACAAACTCAAGTACAAAGATGAGGATGGTGACTTCGTTGTGATGGACTCTGCCGATGATTGGACGTTGGCCTTGGAGATGGCGGACGAAATTCGTGAGTTCGACGAAGACAAAAGCTTGACAATCTGGGTATCTTAATTGCTAGGAAATAACAAACCAAATTGTGACTTACGACCCATGCGAGACTAGACCATGCATTCTTACTCGACAGCCAATGACTAGCAATCTGAATACATAGCATTACAATTACTGGCATGTTTATTCACACAGTAGTCTTGGCGGTATAATACATGGGTACTCAGCCGGGTCGATACAATCCGCCATGAAATGAATGCCACATCTCGGAATATATGGGCTAAGAATTAAGCCATTTTACTCAGAGAGAAAGGTATTAATATCTAAACAATAGAATTATCCATCCATATGTGCACGAATGTCCTTAGAATTCATGTAAAGTAGCCCATGGCGGTTGCCAATTTGTCCCACGGCACACATTGATGCCATGTTTTGGCTTTGGCCCATATCCATCCCGACTCCGGGACCTGTGTATAAATTGCTTTGATTCGTTGAATCCACTAAAATTAATTCTCGTCATGCATAACAATATATGTCGGAATTCAGGAGTTTACAAGGGCTCCATGAACCGAGGTATCCAACTTATCGATGAGGTCGTGGACACACAACATGGGTGTGTTGTTGAATGGATGACTTTATTTTCTGTTTCTCTTCGTTTCAAGGTGATAATAGCGGCAACCTGCGACCCGTCACGTCAAAAAAGAATGTCAAAAAAGTTGACAGCGAATACGGTTTTCTTAGCCATAATGACATGCACACCACATACCATCTGTAGTCCTGTACTGATGAAAAAGATTATGAGATGTACAGTTTCATAATGGTAGGAGAGTATTGCAATCTTCGATATAAAAGGGCCAGAATTGAATCTCTTGGTGGAAACTTTTACATTATATTTACCAATCCTTCAAGTTCCCAATGAAATTGGCTTTTTTGTGGGTGTTCTTCCTCTACTGTTCATCCTTGACGAATGCTTCTGATGTTGAAAATTATTCGTTCCATGGTAAAGACAAGCAGTCGTTTTACGCATGTGGGTATGCCATGAGACTGATCGGAACCTTTTGCAAAGCTTCTGTCAAGGGATATAAATGCTATTGCACCAATGATAACGCTATGCTGACATTCACAGGATGTCTTGCAACCACGGGAAGAAACACCAACGACGTTTACAAATTCTATATGTATTACTGCGAGGAATACTATGAAGTCAAGTTGGAACATTTCCAGTTGGTAGCTGCTTATGATAGATATTTGAAGGATGCCAAGAACAGTTCTCAGATCCCTGGTTTCAACATTTCGCAGCCAGTTGATGTACCCTTGATAGTCGCCAATGTGACGTACATTAAGCTTTTGGACGATGCATATAAGGTATTCTATAACAATTTTGACATTGCCTTTTGGGCTGGAATGGGAGGAATGGGCTATTGGGCCCTAGTGGCTCTTATTGCCATGGTGTGCAACTGGGGAGTCGTAGTTTTCCCTGAGAGCCGAAATGTGTTGAATGGAACATTCAGCAAACTTTTCCGCAAGTATATCACTCTTCCTGCTTTGGGAAGAAGGAAGAGAAACGTTCAACAGAATGGATTCAATTTATTTGATTGCTTGGTTCCCACCAGAATGGAATCGCTTATCATTTTGGGCTTCTTTGTGTACTTGTTGACCTTGTGTGCTATTGAGATCTACCATGTTCCTAATGATCCAATTTTTCCAAATCTGCAAATGGCACTTACGAGATACATTGCCGATAGAACGGGCATCCTAAGCACCATTCTCACACCTATGCTACTTCTCTTTGGAGGCAGAAACAACTTTTTGCAGTGGGTCACCAGATGGAAGTTCTCAACCATGATCGTCTATCATCGTTGGATTGCACGCATGATTGTGGCATTGGCTTTTATTCATTCTGTTGGATATACATACATCTACGCATACCGAGGTTACTATGCTGAAGAGATGAAGGAGACCTGGTTGATCTGGGGAGTTGTTGCAACCACTTGTGGAGGAGTCATATGTTTCCAAGGATTGCTCTTTTTGAGAAGAAGAGCATATGAAACTTTTTTGGTACTTCATATTTTACTTGCATTGTTCTGGGTCATTGGAGTCTGGTTCCATGTGAGCATTATGGGATACTCTCAGTTTATGTATGCTTGTTTCTCGGTTTGGGGGTTTGACCGACTTGCAAGAGTTGTAAGACTCTGCTGGTTTGGCTTCCCTAAAGCCACACTTTTGCTATTGCCAGACGATACCTTGAGAGTCGAAGTGCCAAAACCAAACAGTTGGCCGTCAATTTCTGGTGGGCATGCATGGATTCATTTGTTACACCCTCTCACTTTCTGGCAAAACCACCCTTTCACATTTGTTGATTCAGTTGAGAAAGAAAACACCATTGTATTCTTCTGCAAAATTAAAAAGGGCCTTACTGCCTCTTTCTGCAAGAAATTGAGAAAGTACCCTGGACAGACGACCACTCTTAGAGTTGCTGTTGACGGTCCATATGGTGAGCCTTCACCAGTTGCAAGTCATTCAACTGCCCTTTATGTCGCTGGCGGCAGCGGAATTCCGGAAATTTACTCAGAGGCAACCGCAATGGCCAGAAATTCTGAAAACAGTAACCGGAAAATCAAGTTAATGTGGGTGGTAAGAGAATTGGCATCGGTTGCTGGGTTTACGAGAGAGCTCCATGCTTTGAAAGAACTTCAGATAGAAACTGTGGTATATATCACTAGACAATTTGAAGTTGGTACAGCAGAAGAGTTCTTTAACAGCTCAGATCTGAGTCTGGAAAAGGATAAGAAGAGTGAGACTGAACCTTTATCATTTGTCCAAAGTACCTTCCCCCATATTGAATTTAGATCCGGCAGGCCAGAATTAGAAAAAAGTATCCTAGAGGAACTTACCTTTTCTCAGAGGAGCCTTGCAATTGTCACTTGTGGAAACCCAATTTTGGTTGATGACTTGAGATACATTGTGGTGAAGCATATTGATGGGACAGAGAAGCGTTTGGATTTCTACGAGCAATTACAAGTGTGGGCATAAATATGTGCTATCGGTTAATTGATCTGTGTTTTTTGTAATTGGCTGAAGACAGTATCCTATGGCAACGACTATAAAAGGTTTGTAGCTCTACTCCGAAAACTGGTGTCTTTGAAGTATATTTCGCGCAGATCCGTAACTCTCTTTCATTGATTGTTTTTTTCGTACGTCACGTCATTTCAACTAGCCAGCCAATCTGGAGCATCCCATTATGATTATCCATTGGCTTAAGAAAAATTGTACCGTATTTCAGGTTGTATCCCTCTCGATGATTGCTTGAAAATAAGCTTTATGAGAAAAAACAAATGCATTTATCCGACGAGCATTCTCATAACCATCCAAAAGAATCAGATGAAACAGATAAAAAATTTAGGTGATAATTTAGGTGATCCTCCGTTCCTGCTGCAAGAATCATATCCTTGAGTTCTATGAGGATAGAAAAGAATCTCATCAACCTCTTGGTATCTACAGTATCCAACAGTATCCGGAGTTAGCTTCAAAGAAACTACAACATAATAGAAGGATAGTAGCCCCCACAAATACCTTATGGGCCCTCCAAAAGCTACTCTCCCCTAGTTTCACAAAAATATGCTGTAGGGGTCTCATGCAATGAATGTAACAGTTGTGGCAATAATTGATGAAATATGCCGGGAACAATGTGGTCAAAATCCACGGAAAGACGACAGAGTCACATGAAAATGAGGTTGTCAAATCACTCTTTACCTATCATGCCGACGAAATAATCGACCAGGCAGCAGGAACATTCTTACACATGCCGGATGCGTCAAAAATGACCGCCTTGGCAACCAGCAGGTTATGACATGCCCTGTAGGTTGTGTCCGACACTCCATCCATCGGTATAGCGCGATGCTATCATTCGCTAGATTTACACTGTCATGAGGTACATAACCGTTCAAAACCGTAAACGCACCCTGACTACAATCTACCCAGTTACAGATGATTGTGTCTTTGCCCGTTTGGCCTAGGAGTCAAAATTGGGCGTCAAGTAAGGTAGGCTACATCGAAGGATCAGAAAGCTCCCTGAGATCTTTGACATGCTGTGCCTAATGTAAGCCAAGCACCTTCGTGAAATTTGACATCAATTAGACGTGTGGATATTTCTTGGAAATCAATAATTTTTCTTGGAGCTTCACTGGATACCGGTCGGTTAGTCGGATAGTGGGGATTGGGCGGCCCCCTTCAACCATGCAGTCTCCTGCAATGCCGTAAATTGATGCATGATGGAAAAGATAATTCGATTTGTGCTATAGGATCACAAATTGCGATCCCAGCATAAATAGCTGGGGTTTCTGCTAAATCATAATGTATCTATATCTTTTTTACCAGAGGTAAATTCTGATTCTGCTTCACAATGCATTTTCTTTTCCTCTTGTTGTGGCCCTCTGTCGCACTTGCTAAGTACGTCTATAACTTCGAGTATTATGGAATCGGGGGCCAATCTCTCTATGCCTGTGGGTATGCTATGACTGAAATAGGTACATTCTGTGAGGAAGCCGATACCTACGAATGTTTCTGTACAAATGATAATGCCAAGATGACCATGACTGGATGTCTTGCCGTTGACCACAGAAACACTACGGCGGTGTATAAATACTATGCTGAATATTGCAGGCAGAACTATTATACCGACTGGGAGCCAGAAACATTGGTTGAGCTACATGAAAAGTACTTGGTTGAGGCTCAAAACTCGTCAGAAATCGAAAACTTCAATGTTACAGTTCCTGTCGATGTCCCCTTGTTGATCTTGAACACCTCCTATGTTCACACCATGAACGAAGCTTATAAGGTGTTCTTGGGTAATTACGACCACTCCACTTACTACGGTGCTGGAAGTCTTGGCTACTGGGCCCTCATTGCCCTTATTGCAATGGTCTGTAATTGGGGTGTCGTGATATTCCCTCTGTTGAGAGATTTGTTCAACGGAACTTTCAGCAAGATGTTCCGTAAATATATTACTCTTCCAGCTTTGGGCAAGAGAAAGAAGAACGTCCACCAAAGTGCATTCTATATCTTTGATTTTTTGATCCCTTCCAGATTGGAGAGTGCTGTAATCTTTGGCTTTTTCTGGTTTCTTTTCGTTGTGTGTGCTGTGGAGATTTACTACGTCAAAGGTGATCAAATCTTCCTCACTAAGGAGGAAGGACTCACCAGGTATATTTCAGATAGAACAGGAATTGTCTGTACAATTCTCACACCTTTGCTTCTTCTTTTCGGAGGCAGAAACAATTTCTTGCAATGGGTTACCAGATGGAAATTCTCAACCATGATCACTTATCACAGATGGATTGCACGTATGGTAGTGGCTATGGCATTTATTCATTCCGTGGGTTACACCTGGATGTATGTAACTGAAGGATACTATGCAGAAGAGATGAAAGAAGAATGGTTAATCTGGGGAGTTGTTGCAACTACCTGTGGATGTCTCATTTGCTTCCAAGCTTTGCTTTTCTTGAGAAGGAGAGCCTATGAAGTATTCTTGATTCTCCACATCTTGCTTGCTGGTTTTTGGATCATTGGTATGTGGTTCCACGTGTGCGTGATGGGCTACTCCCAGTTCATGTACTCCTGTTTTGCTGTCTGGGGCTTTGATAGATTTGTAAGAGCTATCAGAGTCTTGTGGTTTGGCTTCCCTAAAGCAGAGATCTCTTTAACCCCTGATGAAACTTTAAAGGTGGAGGTTCCCAAGCCTAAACACTGGCCCTCCGTTGCTGGAGGTCATGCTTGGATTCATTTCATGCAACCACTCACATTCTGGCAGAACCACCCGTTCACTTTCATTGATTCTGTTGAGAAGAAGAACACCATTGTGTTTTACTGCAAAGTTAAAAAGGGAATTACTCAATCTTTGTGCAAGAAGTTGCAAAACTTCCCAGGAAAGTCTACCACCATGAGAGTCGCCGTCGAAGGTCCTTATGGTGAGACATGTCCAGTCTCTAACCATTCTTCTTCTGTCTACATTGCTGGAGGTAGTGGTATTCCGGGTATTTATTCCGAGGCAGTATCCATGGCAAAGAGGTCTAAGGATAGTACCAGAAAGACCAAGTTAATCTGGATTGTTAGAGAAATCGCTACAGTCGCTGGATTCCTGAAAGAGCTCACTGCATTGAAGCATCTTAATATCGAAACTGTTGTCTACATCACTCGTGAAGTTCTGGCCGCTGTAGCCGAAGAATTTTTCCTTAAGACTGATCTGAGTAGTTTGGAGAAGGACAAGGAAGGAAGCTTGAACGGGTTGTCGACCTTAGAGGAGACATTCCCTCACATCGAGTTCCGATTTGGACGTCCGGATTTAAAGCTGTTGATCGTGGAGGAGATTACAGAGGCTGCTAGTAGCGTGGCATTTGTCACTTGTGGTCATCCATTGTTGGTTGATGACTTGAGATATCACGTTGTTGAACAGATTGACCATACGAGTAAGAGGTTGGACTTTTATGAGCAATTGCAAGTGTGGGCTTGAGTTCTTGCATAAATTTTTCTTGTGTTTAAGTTGAGCTTGAAACTATAAAAATTTACCACCGATAATATTTTTTATTTGAATTATTCACTTTACCTATTAATTGTAATTTACTTCCGGGACGGATTGCTAGTAGCAGAAGCCATAATCTGCTGAATCTATTCTCGCAAACATTAAATAATTTTAACCCTAAAACCGGATTCCAACAATTGATGTTTAATACTTTCGGACGACCAATTGAAATTCAATTCATTTTGGAGGTTGAGTTCATTGGATGTTATGTGGCGCTGCATATTATTGGCTTCTCTATTCTTCCGTGGGTATCGTCCATGAGCTAAGTCAATTTTACTGTCTTAACTTCACATGTCGTTCGACTTTGGTTTTAAGCTTCAAGTTACTGCTTTTAGAGTACATCGCTGAGCTCTTTGTTTCAAAGTTCCCTTTCCTGGCTTTTTGGCACGAAAACGTCTCTGTTGACACACATATGGTGAATTTTACAGCTACTTATTTCATCACCTCTCGGTGGCCAAGCTGGCTAAGGCGCGAGACTGTAATTGT
>Ga0160505_101104_pt1 | contig 13336 bp, 10 predicted proteins | sample DIDeMG_FD_108225 | JGI IMG/M metagenome (GOLD analysis project Ga0160505, IMG submission 108225) | Enriched chicken feces microbial communities from UW Madison campus, WI, USA - DID2874_E49_Stillage MG | ecosystem: Host-associated > Birds > Digestive system > Large intestine > Fecal ... | reverse complement strand
AAAAAAAAAAAAAAAAGAAAAAAACCGCTAAAGTCGTAATTTTGGCGGACAATTCACGCACAATAGTCGTTGTAAGATAAGCCGATTAATTTACGTTTAGCTGATAACAATATCTTTTATTACCTAGGGCTCTACGATAATGTATCGATAACTGGTTTTATAATCCCTTTATAAGTACCGGTATCCATTAACTTGCGTCTAATTTTGCAATGCGACAGAACAGACATTGTCATAAGGCTTCACTTAAACATTTCACTTGAAGCATGTTTTATTATCACTCAAATGGTGCTGAAAAACATCAATATACTGTTGGGCTTTCAAGATTGATTCTCATTTAGACAGAATATATGGGGGACAACATATATATATATACATGGGTCATAGCAGCCTCGAGGTCATGCATATGATATTGCGAAGAGGTCGAGGAGATCAAATAAATTATAACAGGGACTCTAGGAGTTGACCCTTGTAGAAGCAGTGAAAAAAGAAACACACGACAAAACTAGAATTTATAAGATTATTTACTAAATTTTCTAAACCACTGAAGATTATTTAATAATGATAAGATGCCTGGTATATGTGAGACAATAAACTGACTACCTATCTCTCTATCTGTCTTGATACACGTAACGAGAATATCACTCAGTTAACTAATGGCCCTGAGTGTGATAGTATACACCTCTTTTTTATTAGTGTCACATGCTATAACTACAGCCTTTGGTGGCAAGTAATCAACGTGGATTAATAAAGAAATTTCTATAATTGATTGCTTTCTATTATATAATGTGAAACCAAAATTTAGTATCTTTTTGAATATCGGGAGTTCGAACAAAGCTTTGGGAGGGTAGACAAGAACCCTACTTGGTGAGGGCCCACTCCGAGTGATTAGATATTATGGAACATTTATACAAGTCATACAGTTAACTTTGCACGTCCCACACGGTATACCAGCCCAAGCTTTTTCCTGGTGCTGGTGAACCGACAGCCTGCCTATTGTAAAAAAAAACAAAAAAAAAAAAAAACTCAGTATCAAGAGAGAGGCGCATGACAAAAAAGCTTAGCCAAATTTAATAATGGGGACTTGAACAAAAACTACTTCCTAAAACAGTCTTTTAACAAGTTATGACAGGTACGGCCTTAGTCACGTCAAGATTCTAGCAGCCATAGCAAATCTTGCGCTTACTTGCCCTTGCTTTGACTATGAGTATTCATCATGCCATATACTTTTCTACGCCTGTTTACCATAGCCTTTTTCTCACCTTTAATTTTGATTCCTATTGTATTTCATTTATTTCCAACGACCTTTTTATTCACCGACTTTCAAACCAGTCTTGATAATGTACAAGTTATAGAGTTAAGACAAAGGAATCACCACCCCAAGATAAAGACCTGTACATAAATACATCTATTTGTTATAAAAGACAAAAAACCTCTAGAAAAAACGCCTTCCTGCTCTTGTGTTCCCCGCCCATTATGAATAAAAGCAGTAGTAATCTGGTTCACATTGACTTTTACAAGCCAGACACACAAGGCGACTCCGAAATCAAAAATAGCATCTTGAACTTCAAGACCTCAACAATTAAGAAGGACAAGCATAGCAACAAAAACAAGACCTATTCTACCGGTGGATTTCTCAAAAAGAAAAAGCAAAATAAAGATATCGAGACGAACAGCTTAGACGAGTTGGTGTATGATGAGAATTATGAAACGCCACAGCCATACCTGCCATCGCCGGTGTTGGAGTCCAAGTCATCTCCCAATATTGGGCTCCTCACACCTGCGTCCTCTAGGAGCACGGGCCACCAACTTCTGCCACAAATCTCACACCCCCATCATGAAATAACACCCGCGGCGTCACGCACTAGCGCTACCAGTGGTGGGGTAAAAGATACAGATCCTTATTTTGATAGTTCTGAGTTGACGCCAGCCTGTGTGCGTGATCTTGAATCAACATGTATGAAGATCAAGCGCTCGCAGGAGGCAGCCAAGATAGCGTCACGCATGATAAACATGAAGATCGCAACCGAGGGGGCAACCCCAAAGTCGATGTTTCCTAAGCACCTTCCCGTTTTGTCTAGCACTGGTCTATCCAGCAAGATAAACCCAGAGAATTATCATCCGATTCAAGCTTCGCCTGCCACTCTTGCTCGGGCCAAGCTTGTCAGGGCGTGTCTTGAGCTGCATTATGACATGATAGCTGCATACCAGGATTCCAGCACGTTTACTGCGATTTGCTCTGATAGTAAAAACGAGCAAGATGATACCGGTAATATCAAGCAGAGAGGTGTGTACAACCCATTGCGAATAATTCGAAACCGACGCAAGCGGGAGGCCCTCAATCTTCCCGGGGCTCAGACACAGGCCGCACAACTTGCCAGTCAACAGCTGCAGAGCCGGCTACTCTTTTATACAAAAAGCCCCTGGACAATCGATGCTTTCGAAATGGTTCTAGACTACACTTGGAGCCGTCAGCTTGTGGAGTTACGTGAACAGGAAAAAAAGGCATCTCGGCCTTCAAAGCATAAAAAGCACCATCAAAAGCACGAATCACACGTGCATCCAAAGAAAGCATCAGTCAGTATTGATCCGCTTGAGGAATCTCTAGAGAATGTAGAGTTCCACCATGTAGACCATGAAGCTTTACCGCTGCCACAGAATTTTATTAACGGAGGCAGGCGGAAATCAAGGTCAAGCTCTACACTTCCAGATCTAATAGGGTCTGGAAATACCCATGCTGACACTCTTAATGGTCAGCGGTCTTTCTCTTCGAGTGCAGTAACACTTGCTTCGGCGTCAACTACGCCGCTTAGGGTCATTTCCAAGGTTATGAGTACTCCTGAAGGTCTCAAAATGACTCCTTTATCTAGCCAGAGCTTCGACCAAAACGCGGTGCTGACGCCTTCACCCTTGCGTTCTGATGCGACGACAGTTAACGTTAAACAATCTCCCAGTGAAGTGCTTTCCGACCATGATTCAGCTCTGCTTCCACAACGTGCGTACCAGACCAAGCCAGACCAATCTTCTTTGCTGCGCCAGACCTGCACGCGGCGGCTCAGGGAGTATAAGCTCTACGAGACAATCTACATTACCCAGTATCAGCATAACAAGCAGCAACTCAAGCGCATGACTCCCGCAACACAGGGTGAAACCAGCAGCAATGCGATTGCAGAGCACGCATACGCAGATCTAAGCAAGAGACTTTCGTATCTGAACGAGGTGTTGCTGCCAAAAGCGAATACTATGCAAAAGGCCCACGAGACGGAAGTCCAGCTTTTACGGCGCATGCGACTGTCAAAACTCTCTACCCGCATTGACATTCTACTTTCTGACTGTGATCAAACTAACAATCGCCTGTCAACCACTCTTAACCTGGAAGTCAAAAAATTGACCGAAAAGGTAGATGCGCTTGACAGACAAGTGTCTGCCACAATGCATATCAAATGCTGGCTATGGGCATTTGTTTATATCTTATTAGAATACCTTGTAGTCTGCTTCATGTGGATTGCATGGGGATTGGTGTCAGTCTTTATAGCTGGCAAAGACAGCATGCTTATTACTACAAAGGCGGTTCGATGGCTTTTATGGTGTTAAGTCCTATACATTGGTATATATAAACGTAAAGAACAAATTTAATGACATTTAAACAACACTTCATGATTCTTTTTATCATTATAATTCATGGCCAGATTAGTTTAATCAGCTAATAATTTATTGCATTGGTCTTAATGCAACATACTTCTGGTGCCTCCGGAGACCAATTCTTCAAGCTGAAACAAGGCAGTCTTGGTGCGCTCTCTTACATCCAAACACGGGTCATTCTTGTTGTCGTTGAGCTTCTCTTTGAAGCCCAGGCGGATAAGCTGCTGTGCCCGTGCTTGGCATCCCTCCTTGAGATCGTGGGCAGTATGGTCTTCCTGCCAAGTTAAGTTAATCACAATCCACGCACAACCGTTACGGATATCCATAACATTATGATTGAAAAGGGGCAGAAGCTTTTTCAAAACATCTTCCCGCTTTAATAATTTGTCCTTAAGTGTCTCCGTGTGGATTACAATATTCGAGATGATATAGACAACTTGCACAATAATCAGATTGTGATGCGGCTGATCTGGTGCATATGTTGCATTTTCCATGCTGGCTGTAATCTTTTCATTGAGCATATCAAAAAAGTTGTCAAATCCAATGCCATCTAACACAAAATTTATTGCGTCCATATCGCCGCTGCAGGCAATATTTCGAATAACACCCAAAGCCTGTTCCTGAACCTGAGGCTCAACATCATTGCACAAGTTAACTAGGTGTTCAGTGGTCATACCAGATAGTAACTGGGCTCTAGTCTCAGCGGAAAGCGCTGAAATCGCATGCTTCAGTGCCCAGACAGAATTAAGTCTCAGAGGAGGGTAGCTAGATCTTGTTCCTTCAACAATCAAATCTAGGAATCCCTTCTTGACCATTATTTCTTGTAGAGAGCTAAACTCGGGGACGATATTGCAAACTGCAGCCATGACAGCTGACTTGACCTCAAGCTCTTCTTCGAGTAACTGCTCGCGGACCTCTTCAGCCAACGCATCTGCACCGTAAGTGTTTTTGTATGCAGTAACAATGTCGTTGGGGTCAGTGACCAATAGAGAGTATATGCCATCAACAACTTCAGGAGTTGCAAGACCAGTTCTGAGTAGCGTCACGCTGTGGCCAAGAGTTCTCAAAAGATGCGAAGATGCAAGTTTGACCTTTCTTAAGCCAAATGCACTAATACTGATGGGGTTTTCAGACTTACTCGACATAAACTGCACGATATTTGATAAAATGCCTGTATCCATAATCTCGATACGATAAGGCTCATCTCGCATGCTTATGGCCACCAATACCAACAAGCAACTTGAAATAAGCTCGCTATCTGACCAGTTTACCGTGTCAGCCGTGTTAATAATGGCACGAACCTTGTTAATGATATTGGCCTCAACGGCCATTTTGACCACCTCGGGGTCGTCTCTGCAAACAATAGCCAGGGTTCGGTATACACGAGGATCCTTTTCAGGAAGATCGAGCAAGGGAACTAGGGTGGGAAGAAGGGGTCGAGTAAGTTTTCTAATTTGATTGGGATCAAGCGAGAATGACTGGATTTTTACTAGCAAAGACACTACGGCAACTCTGACTCCAGTGTCCGAACTTCTAGTAAGGCTAAGCAAAGAATCCAAAAAGTCCTGAGAGTCAATAGTGGCTCTTCCCGAGCCTGTGGGTTGAGCTGAGTTCGTGGAAAGCAACTGAAGAGCTTGTTCTTTATCAATGATGTGGGCAAGTGCAAATAATGCCGAATCTAGAGGCACCCTAACGGGTGTTCTAGAAGTGGACGTGTAGTGGGAAACATGGTTCATAAGAGTAGATATTTTCAAAATCAATGAACCAGTTAGGCCTTGCAAATAGTGTGGCTTGGAAGGAGCGAGTAGTGGTATTAACTTGCAAGATAAGTCTAGTAGTGTTAAAGGAGTGTTTGGAGACGAAATGATGTGTTCCAGAGTGGCTACCACTTGGGGATGTGAGGCAATGACATTTGGATTAGGCCTAACTTGAAGCACAGTAATAAGCGTACGGAGAGAAGAGATAAGAATGGGTTGAGGAAGATTGGGGTGTAAGTTCGCCATCAAAGTTGAAATGATAGGGTACTTTAAAATCGCTTCTAAAATCTCCGGAGAGCCTTCATAGAAAGAACAAAAAGTTGTTAGCAACACCGGATATCATTACAACAAAAAGTAGAATTAGAGACCAACTCACCAAACGCAAAGCTTCCTATTAAAATGCTAGCTTGGATTCGACAAGACTCCTGAATGTTTTTGTCGACCACAATGTCTAGGAGAACAGGAATAGTGTCGTTTTGAGCGTGCTCAAGCTTTTCATCATCGTGACCAATGAGTGAGTTGCGCAATGAGCGAAGCGCCTGTAGCTGCTCGTCGCCAGTTGAATTTTTAATGAGATGAATAGTGTTTGATGGCGCAATCATTTCGTACTAAAAGTTTCAGATACCGGGGACGAGTTTCAAAGAGGGCGCGAATTTGGGCGGGGTAAGAAAGATAGTCAATTATTCCAATTGAATATATAGCACAAGTGAATCTAAGATTCAAAGAAGAGTAATGAAGAGTATAAAGTAAAATGAATCTTTTTTTCTAGCTGCTGGCAAAATAAAACAATGATAGCTTTAGAATGCCTGGTGGTGAGATTTGCTTTGGAGGTTGAACGGAGTTGTTCAAAAAAAACAAAAGGTGCATTTGACCATTACCCTAGCCCTATAAGTGGGGGAGTTAACTGTATTTTATTCGCCAAAATTAAATTTCTGAAATATAGTTTTATTGGCCATATTAATGGTTTTCTTTTAATAAAAGGTTAACTTTTTGAAAATCGCTGGTGTTTTTTTTATCTTTAACTAAGCTTGTTGCGTTCCTAGATTCTAAGTAGTTATAAATCATGCATCTTTATATACTAGAAATTATTTTACCATATGGAACTGTTTATAGAGAATTCAGTGCCATCGATCGCCTGAGCTTACAACTTAATACGCGCTGGCACCACTACCTTGCCAGTCTCATAGAGACAAATGTTTTTGAAACCCATGTCTTCATTGTATCTCATTCTTGTTTGTTCTCATTTTATATAAAAACAATAAACTAGCTATTTATTCATATATCTACATAGTAGAAAAGTCTCTAGATAGTCCAAAGTTGGTGAGATAATCGTCACAATATTTTATTGATTGATAAATCCAAAAGTAGGTAAGACAAAAAAGGGCTTTTCTGATGAAGCTTTAAATAATATCTTATGCCGATAAAAATATAAAGAGACATCGTTTTTATAGCTTGATGTTCTTCTAATTAACAAACATGATGCCTGGATGTACACAAACAAGTTATTTTGGTTTGCAGCTTATGAAACTTTTAATATTGTTACGGCTGTTGCTATATGAACCAACATATCCATATGGGAGTCTTTTTGACAGTACCTGCGTAAGTAAAAATGTACTCTATTCTTCAGAACTAACATCTGTTTGACTAACATAAAATTTTAGTTTTTTAAACAACCTTAGGGTTCGAGTTCAATTTCCTGAAAGTAATTTGGTTCAATCATTATGTTTTATAACTACTAAAGTAGGACAAATTCCAAATAAACTTGAAATGTGAATTTTTTCAATCGTTTTAATATTTTTGAAATATGCTAGAAAATCTTGCAGCAGTTAAGCTTGGTGTCCTTCATTTATTATTTCAGAATATTACACATCTTTTCAAGAACATTTTCAAGTTGATATTATCCATTCAGTTAAAAGTTTGAAGCTTGGTTCTCTTGCTATAAACAACCGCGATAAGATCAACTAAAAAAAATGGCCGCACACCAATTCTAATGCTTGTTAAAAACTTCGACGGAAACAAGAAGAATTTAAGTTCATTTTATAGTAGTTAATGATTAAAAAAGTATGTAAACATTTGGAAAAAATTAATGCGAACTCTGTGGATCGAACACAGGACCTCCAGATTTGCTGTAGACTGATTTTCTTCAGTCTGGCGCTCTCCCAACTGAGCTAAGTCCGCTAAACTTTAAATTTAACCTTTTTAGTATTCACTAGTTACATATGAGAAAATTTTAACCAAATACGTAATATATTACATAATGCTTACTAATGACTTGGTTTTCAATTAAAATCCAAGAAAGCCAAAAGAGAAGTGGTTGAAACAACGCAGGACAAACTGAAGCACAATACATGAAAGAGGTAGTCATGAATGGTATTGCAGTAGATAGATAGATAGATAGATAGATTATCAGTTTATTGTTCCTACATTAAATGGTTACACGCAAATTACAAAACAAAAAGATATACAAAGTATTGCAGTAGATACTTCATCAGTTTATTGACAGTTGCATAGAGACAAATACCTTTGAAATCTCATGTCCTCTTTGTATGTCATTTCGTTATGCAATTTTGTTTGTAACTATTTGGTGTAAGGGCAATAAACTGATTCTCTATTTAGTTATCAACATGTTAGAATGTTAGTGCAAGTCAGTGCAAGTCAGTGCTGAAGTTTAGCCAAAACCACAGCCCACTGTTTATTCACAAATTGTCATACTGCATAAGTTGTTTCACGCAGAGTTTATATCAGTCTCCAAGCCATATTTTAAAATCTGTTACAATCCTGTCCTTTCAGGATTCTCTTTTCATAACGTATTTATAGTAGATAGAACTAAATGCAAAAAAAATATCTCGCTACATGAGCCAATAAATAAATATCTAAACTTCAAGTGATCAGAAGAAAACTGGTCTTGCTACCTTTACTTAGCATCTCTCTTCATATCCAAGGTGGACTATCAAAAGTGGAATGTCTTTTGAACACCCCGGGGTTAGTCTGCAAGCGGGTTCGCATGAATAGTAACGCTGCGAATATAGATTGGGGTTTTTGGCCGGTTCTTCTTGTCAACTTCCACATCATTTTCAAGCTTATCCAGAGTTTCAAGGCCGCCAATCACCTTACCAAATACGGTGTATTTGCCGTCAAGGTGTGTGTGCTTTTGGTATGTGATAAAAAATTGACTTTGGTTTGTATCGGGTCCAGAATTTGACATGGACACAATGCCCTAAAAAAAAAGAAAACTCTTCGTTAGAAATAGTAAAAGAATGCAAATAGATGGATTGTGCCTACCCTTGAGCTGTGTCGTAAAGCCGTTCTTATCTCGTCTTTGAAAGGGTGGCCCCAAATACTCTCGCCGCCCTTGCCAGTGCCAGTCGGGTCGCCCATTTGCACCATGAATCCCTTGATGTTCCGCAAGATTTTAGTATCATTATACGTGCCTTTTGCACATAAAGCGAGAAAGTTCTATATATATAAATGATTGTTAGTTAAAGGATAAAAATAGTTGTAGATGGGTTATTAGATCATACCTCGGCGGTTTTGGGAACAGACTCGCAAAAGATTTCAATCTTCAGATCACCTAAATCGGTGTGTAGCTTATTAAAATGCGTTAGACATGAGTATTTAGTAAAGACAAGACTCAATTTAGGTTGGGCTTACCGTGACAGACATTGAAATATAAACGCGTTTGTAGGTTGAATATCGTTTGATCGCGAAAAGCTGCAAACGCACTTGGGTTGAGAAAGAAAGGCTGAGTTTCTGTGACATAATCATGTGTAAGCCGTGTGTCATTAATTATATATTCATGTGACATTGATTGGACGTAAATGCTGAGTCATGCTCCATTTATAATTTAACACATTTTAACAAATTTTATCATGAACTTTACCACCTCTCCCTTTTCCTCATTGTCAAAAACCGACAAAAAAAATAAGTGCTGCTCGCGTTCTAACTTGAAAAAAAAAAATAAAAATTAAAAAAAATTAAAAGTACAAAATTCTCAATACTAGTTGCAAGTTCAATTGACCTTTATTAACATCCGATTGAATCCCATTTTTTAGGTCTTTTATTTTAATTTTTTTTATTTGCAAACCTATACCCAGACAGAAAGAAAAAATTATGATGAGTAGTGCCGAGCCTGCTGAGCGGAGCAAAAAGTATTTGCACTGGAAGGAGAGCCAGATGGAGCTGCTCACAAAGTACCTTCAAACACACGTTGATTACGCGACATCGCCATGCCTGGAGTCGTGCTACTACATCAAGCGCGACGTGTTTCCAGACGATGATGAGGTCACGCCAAAGCGTCTCTTTGGCAAAATATGCAACATGAGAGCGGCGTTCAGAAGATCTGGTAGTAAGTATACAATTATCACCATTTAGTCTGTCTCCTAAAAATGAGGTCGACGCGACGAGAAAAAAAAAAAAAGAGAAAAGAAAAAAACGCGTCGATTTTATTTAAACGGCAGACTACCTTTTTTTTTTCAATCGTTATTATTATTTTATTACGAAGAATGGCCGGCTAATGATATCACAGTGGCTGCAATGGAGGGCAAGAAGAAGAGGCGGCGCCGCCATTCTCACATGGACAGCATCTATAATGAGTTTGAGCCGCAACAATCAAAGTATTCCCAGTCTCAGCAGCTCATTAATAATGCTCAGGTGGCTACTGGCCTTGGGTCGACAATCAGCCCCGGTAACATGCTGAGAGGAGGCAGACAGACCCCGGGACAGCAGCAGGCCCCGCAGCAGCAGCAGCTGCCCTCACTCTGGAGCAACCGGCCGACAGGCACTTCGCCTGCGACCGCCGCTGCAATTGCTTCTGCAACCACCCAGGAGGGTATGATCAATCTGATGCGCAACAGTCTTGTTGACCAGCTACATCATTGGGATGAGATGACCAACCGGATGTTCCGCGACAAGTCGCCACAAGATCTACTTATTGAGTACCTTCAAAAGAAAATGGAACAAGACGCCGAGCTTAACCGGATTCTTATTGCGTCCACTGAGCGCATGGCCAAGTTCCAGGCCGACGCGCAGATTCAGTCTGCAAGCCTGTTGAAGAAGTGTGCAACCACGCTGCGCAACTTTTCCAATGGCCAGAAGGACGACGACGAAGAGGACGATGAAGAAGACGATGAAGAAGACGACGAAGAGGACGACGAGGACGTTTTGGGCGTCAACTGATTGTTGTCACGATTATCAATTCCACCGCGTTTCTTCCAGTAGGATAAGGGGCGAGTGCGATGCACCAGCTTTAGTTAGCAGACTCTTATTTTTTGCCGTTTCTTGCTCTCTTTTTTTTTTTCCTTTTCAAATATAACTCTTTAAAAGCGACGTAGGTTGCATATTGTGAGATAAATAAATAATGATTTCCATTGACAATTTTTTTTCTTCTTTTAAACTAGGATTCCAGCCTCCATCACAATTCACAGTCAGGGTGTCATGACAGCAGTGCATAAAGGAACAATTTTGTCATTATAATATTCATCATCATAGCCATAGCTAATGTCTGGGTGGTGTCCCCCTAGATTTGCGCATCGAGACACCATTTGATCATCCCCTCGACGAGCGGGCGGTCGCCCTCATGGAACAGCCACAGGCCGTACATTTCACCATCACTTGCCTCCACCATAATAAACGGATCCTCTAATTTCACCTCCATTTCCGGCAGACCGTATTTTCTTGCCACACTGTCTGGGGTGATGCCTAGTGAGAAGTTGTCCAGGCTTAGTCGGTTTAGTACCATGAGACCGTATGGGTATGGGTCGATCTTATTGTCGCCTGCGTCGTTGGAACCCTTATCTGCACTTGTGCTGCTCTCAGAATTGATATTGCTGGTGCTGCTGTTAGCGCTGCTTCTGCCGCTCCGGCCTTTGGCATTAGTGCTGTTATCAATCTGCTGCTGCTGCTGCTGGATTTGGCGCGAGTAAATAAAGAGAGTACCCTGACACTCCAGTTTCTCCCACTCTCCACTATCAATATTGAACTTGTAAACATTACAAATACTCGACGTGGCAAAGATTTGGGCTAGCTTGGGATCGTGAAATGACAGTACTTGATAGTTGTAAGCCTGCTTTGATGTCTCGTTGCTCTGGGCATTGTTGGTATTGTTACTGCTGTTGTTATTGCTGCTCTTGGACTTTTTGCTCTTGCGTTGTACTGATGGCATTTTTGAACTGTGTGTATTTGGTTTATATACAAGTGAGGTTTCTGTGGAGACACGTAGATACGACTGGGTTGTGCACTTGAAGCATTCAATTGATGGCGATGGTTTGAACTGTGCAAAAGGTTCAGCTACACAAAAAAAATAAAATAATAAGAATAATAAAACTAATATCTGACTAATACTGTTTAACTATATTACGTAATTGCTTACAAAGACTTGACAACGTTCTCAGCCTTGGAGACGTCAAGACCAAAGTTATCGGGCTCAACAAAGGCAATCTTGACCTTACCGTCCTCAACAACAGCAGCAAATCTCTGGGTTCTAGCATTGCCAAAGAACTTGCTGGCTTCGTCAACAAGAGAACCAAATTCCTTGGAGAAGTCACCAGATGCGTCGGCAACAAAGCGGACGTGGGAAACCTCGGGGTCATTGCCAAGCTGGTCGTTCCAGGCCTTGGTCACAAAGGCGTCATTGACAGCAACAATGAAGATGTTCGAGATACCCTTGTCCTGGAACTCCTTGCTGAGCTTGATGTAACCAGGGGCGTGCGAAGCAGAGCAGGCGGGAGAGAAAGCGCCGGGGACACCAACAATAATCGACTTGCCCTGTAAAATTCTTTTAGTTAGAATATGTTCGTGTGCTTGCAAAAAAGTCAATTGGGTCCTAATGCTACATGATCCAGCAACCCGACTTCTGGAATTGCATCAAGACCGCGTCAGATAATGATGAAATAATGGATTGAAACTTACTTTAGCAGTCTCAGCAGCAAGGTTAACAGAGTTGCCAGGGGAGTTCTCATGAACAGGAGCAGTGGGCACAGCCTGACCAGCCTGGACAAGTGCGGGGGCAAAGGTGCGGAAGCCGCGAGTAAACACAGGGTTGCGAGAGACAATAGATCTAAGCATGGCGAATAGTTATGTGATTTTTTTTTGTAGTTTTTTTTGTAAGAGCTGCTCCAACAACAAATTGAGAAATGACTAAAAGGAATTAATGAGAAGGAAAAGAAGTCAAAAGAACAAGTTCAAAGAAGTTTTGTTGTCGACGATTTTTTATTTTTTTTTCGAGAAAGAGCAACCTGCGCGCGAGCGGAAACGGCGATAGTCCCAAACAAATATATGTGTTATCTCTCAAGCCACAACTGTCAAGCACCAAGTCATAATATTTAAACACACGTGATCTAGCACATAGTTTTTCTTCTCTGCGCTCGGGGGAATTCAGGTGGTCTCAGCAAAAACATCGGCAAGAAGAGCCCCTAGAACATGACAAGGCCGCGATCTCTACATAATCTGTTATTACTACCACTGCTGCGGCCGCACCGCAGGATGCCACATTCTTGTTCATGGCTTATTGGGTTTCCAGCCAGCACTGGTGCTGCTGCGGCTAGTTCTTTTGCTAATGGTGGTGGAAACAGCTCATCCTCGAGCGATGACAACAGCGCCAACGCCGAGGCGATCCGAAAGAGTAAACGGTGGCTTGAAGAGCTTACCGCCGACAAGATCCCTCGTCGTGAGTTTGAAGTTAGCTACGCAAGAAGCTCAGGCCCTGGCGGTCAGAATGTAAACAAGGGTAAGTTGTCCTCCTCTTTATAATTCTCCAGCATCCAAAAGAAAAATTGCAACCTCTTGAGATCCCACCCCGAATTCTACTCATGTTCCAACGCCTGGATCAAGCATCAAGACAATCATCGGGTTACAAAATCACCCCTTTTTTTTTTTTTTTTTTTTTTTTTTAAAAAAATTTTTTTTTTTTTTTTTTTTTTTTTTTTTTTTTTTTTTTTTTTTTT
>Ga0160505_101103_pt1 | contig 13349 bp, 7 predicted proteins | sample DIDeMG_FD_108225 | JGI IMG/M metagenome (GOLD analysis project Ga0160505, IMG submission 108225) | Enriched chicken feces microbial communities from UW Madison campus, WI, USA - DID2874_E49_Stillage MG | ecosystem: Host-associated > Birds > Digestive system > Large intestine > Fecal ... | reverse complement strand
TTTTTGTGGTTTTTTGGTTTTTTTTTTTTTTTGTGTTTGTCTTTTTTTTTTTGTTTTTTTTTTTTTTTTTTGGTTTTTTTGGTTTTTTCGTTTTTTTGCCACTATTAGAAATCCATCATGATCTTGCGTAAGGGTTACCCTGCTCTTTTCAAGAGTCCAAGCATAAATTAAGAAATATAAATTTTCAATTTTTTTGTTCCAATCAACTATCGCAGTTGCCCTTACTAGCAAAACCCCCCACATCTACACACGCATAGACATTCACCATGTCCAAGGAATCTCTTACCTTATACCGCGAACTTTTACGTTACGGCAGCCGTTTAGCAGCTTACAACTTTCGCACTTACGCCCTGCGCCGGACTCGCGATGCGTTTCGCGCTTCCGCCGGTGTCACCGATCAGCGGGAACTTCAGACGCTCCTCACCAAGGGCTACAAGGAGCTTGCTGTGCTGAAGCGCCAGAGTGCCATTTCTCAAATGTACTCAATTCCCGATAACAAGCTGGTGGTGGAGACCGGACACAATCCCAACCGACTTGCTACTGGCGAGTCCAAGCTGATCCAGTAGAGGGATAATGTCCCTTGGGATGATGGAAGAAAATGAAACCGGGATTTTGGGAAGGATCATGAAATTGAAGCATCTGTTTGTTTGTTCGTTTATTTGTTTGTTTTTTTGTGCGCCGTCTCGGGAAGAAAGCTGCCGTTGTTAGCATCTATCCCCACAGTTTGCTGAAACGTGTGTGCGAGATTGATCGCATTATTTATCTTGACAAGACAGAAGAGAAAGTCATCTGCTGGTTATCACTGGCAATTAAAAAAAAAAAATAATAATAAAAAAAAGTCAATGCCCCAATTTTGCTGTTGTCATCATATGTATGTCAATGTAATGTTTTACTATTACTTTCTTGCTGCTTGTTTCCGTCGGTTCGCGGATGAAGGTGAAATAATATTTCGAGGTCGCCGTTGTGGAAATGCAGAATACTGAAATAACTAGATCCTACACATACTCGCATTATTGAATTTTCTTGTTCAACCATCTGAGCAACCGATCCGTGTGTTTATTCGAGCTTTAAGACTTGGTGATACCCCAGTATTTGCCATTGATTCCCATGGTCGGTTTTTGGTACTCATTTTATTCTTGAGCACAAGTCAACGTTCGACTAGTACTTGTTCTGTATACTAATGTCATTTCCAGACCCGAAGTCTAGACCTATAGTACCACTGGCTATAAAATATAAATTTTAAGCAAAAGTAAAAATAAAAAATGAAAAAATGAAAAAAGCAGAAAATATATTCAGTGCCATCGAACGCTTTAGCTTATAATACGCGCTGGCATCGCTTACTTGGCAACCTGATAGAGACAAGTGTTTTCGAAATTCATTTCTTGGTATGTCATTTTGTTTTATAATTTTGACTGTAACTATTTAATGTAAGGACAATAAACTGATTATCTATCTTTCTAAGCGGAAAACATCGCAATCCACAAAAAGACAGTCATTCGGTACGAGTCTCATTGCATATGTAGCATGTAGATGATGATGTGTATATATATTTAAGGGGTGTCACAGTCACTGCCATGCAGACCTCCATTGAAGTATCATGACACAGCTTCAGTAATGCTGGCATCCAGAACATACCCATGTGCATCCAGATCCTTGAGCATCTGTAGCTATTGCTCAATAAACTCAAGAAAGAGTGGCTAGTTATTTCTTCTTGTTGGCCTTTTTCGGCTTCTGTTTGGATTCATAAAATAATTCCTCAAACACTTGAACTTCTTCCTGTTCTTCCGCAGAGCGGACGGTGTCCTTGTAGATTCGACCAATCATTTTAAGTGCTTCCGCCCGTTCCAACCGTTTCCGGGATGGCACACTTTTATCATGAAGGACATTGTCGCAAACTTCGCGTAACTTACTCTGGATCTCAAGCTTGGAGCCGCTCCACGCTGCTGCAAGCATTTTACCCATCAAAGTTCGCTCCATCTCAGCCTGCTCGGCTGCAAGGGCGTCCAACTCAGCTTGACTTAGTGTAGGGTTCTTTGCACCGGATTCTTCTGACCCAATTCCGGAAGTTCCGGTAGAAGGACTGTTCTTTTCCTCCTCAGCTTTAATCGTCGCACTAATGCGTTCATTCTCAAGACGTTTTTTGGACTCCTCTGCTTTCAAAGCACTTGACTGCGCGTCGATGATAGTGGTGATTGCGTTCCAGCTCTCCTTTACCACAGCGCCCTTTTCCTTAAACTTGCTTCCTATTCCACCTAGGCCAAACAGTTTTTGCGACTTGAGAACGGTTCCCGCTTTCAAAAGATAGGTAGATCCGATCGAGTGGAGGATCTCAATACCGAAGGATTCCATCTTAAGATCATTTGCCTCCAATCTTATTTTCTCCTTGAAGGATTCTGTGATAGCAGCAGACTTGTCGGTTTCAGTCCAAACAGAGAGTTTGTTTATCAGAGATTTTTCTAGATTGGCTACCTGAATTGCATGAGACTTTTGGCGCTCTTCCATGAACCGATTTGCTTGGGCCATTTTCCCGTCCTTTTTCTTTGTGTCCTTGCCCTTCTTGCTATCTTTCTTTTCGCTAAGTGTTACATTGTTGTTATCGCCAGTGCCGTCGGTAATTCGCAGTTGGCTAACGTCTACCGTATCTGAATTCTCCGTCTCTTGCATCTCCTCCTCAACCATCATCTTGGTCATATCGCTAAAAAGCGATATCTCACCAATCAGATCCACAAACGCGTTGCCACCAAAGATCATTGTGAACATTTCGGCCGCGTCTTGCATCTCCATAGCGCTGGGATCGCCGCCGGGGCCGCCGCCGTTTATACTTTCCAAACCAAACTCATCATAATGCTGGCGTCTTGACGGTGTACTAAGGACCTGATAAGCAGCACTCAGTTCTTGAAACTTCGCTGCCGCGGTAGGATCATCGGGATTCTTGTCTGGATGATACTTGATTGCAAACTTCCGATAAGCCTTCTTGATTTCCAAATCGGTGGCCTCCGGGCTGACTTCCAAAATGTCGTAGTAGGTACTATCTACAATTTTTTTGGCCATTGCTTAAACTGTTTACTTTATGTAGGAATAGGGGCTAAAAGAGATCTTTGTTAATTGAACAGATAGCAGAAAAATCTTGCGTCAAAAAAAAAATACAATTATAATGAATTTTATTTTAATATTTTTTATATGCAGGTTAATACGCTGTTGCATAATGACCCATTACCCCCATGTTTAAACGCCCTAACCCCGCACACACATCTTTAAGTTATTTTTTTTTTTTTCACTAATTTCATTCTAGCAATTGTACTTTGATCTTGACTCAAATTTCTTTTCCTGTTTGAGATTTTAGTGTGAACGTTTAACTGTACTGATAATAGATGGATAAATAAAGAAATGGATAGATAGGTAATTAGTTTATTGTTCTTACATCAATGCACTGATAACATGAACTATTATTTTTATTAATTTTTTTTTCTTTTCTTTTCTATTAAACCATTTCTACATATAGAGAATCTAATTATTGTTCTTGTCATGTCTCTTCTTATCCTTCTTACCATGACCGTTCTCTTCTTGCTTGCCTGAGATAAGATCCTGCAATAAGTAGTTCTTGAAAGTGTTTCTGATAAACCAGTCAGCGAACTTGCGGCTGTTCTTAATCTCAGAAATGTGGATCAAGTCGTTCTCCAGGGAAATGTCGACATCAGAGGTGTTGGCGTACTCACCCTCAACAATGTCGCCGCCCTCCCATCTAACTTGACGGTTTTTCAATTTATAGCTGACCAGAATACTCCGCAGCTGATCAGGAGAGGTTTCCAAAAACTTGCTCAGCTTGCTAATATCCATGGTGGCGTACAGGTTCAGGTACTTCTTGAGCAGGGGAATCGTCACCGAGTTCTGAATATCGGCAAGGAACAGCTTGGTGTGGTAGTTGGAAACAACTGCATTCAAAGCGTTGTTCTCAAAGTCAGGCACACTGGGGGAAACAAACTTGGGAGCAGCAAAGATAAAGAGCTCCTCAAAGAGAGCCAGCGCATCGGCACCACCTCTCTGCATCTTGTATAACTGCTCACCGTACTTCTCACGCAGACCGGTGTGGACAACCTCGTCCAGTCTAGTGGGGTTCAAGGCAACACAGATAGCGAGAAGAGCGTACATCTGGTCAGACTTCTTAGAGACAGCATTGAATTGAGCAGATCTGTTGATGTTCTTTGTCCGTGAAATAAACAGCAAAATATGAGAAAACGCTTTAATAGCATCGGCGTAACGGCGAAGCATCATGTAACAGAAACCAACGTAGTAGTAGGTGGTGTAGTGAGCAGTGGCGACGGAGACAAAGAAAGCCTTCTTGTTGAGTTCAATGCTTTCTAAGGTCTTGAGAGCCAGAGAGTAATCACCGAGCAAGGTATGCACGCGCAACAGACCAACCAAAGAGAAGTAACCAAGGGTCTTGTAAAGCTTTTTAGATCCGTACTCGCCAGCGACACTGAGGGGATCCTTACCAGCCTTAATAGCTTGCAGTTGCTCCTTGATGTTGGCCTTGCCAGAAAGAGAATAAAGAACGTTCAAGACGCTGTAAGCACCCCAGCTGGTAGGGTTGTTCTTGAGCAAGTTGATCTCCTCGGTGTTGTTTCCACGCTTAATGACTTTGTTGCGGTAGATGCAGAAAGTGTTGAATTGGTAGATAAACTCGTCAATGATATCCCAGGCCCAGTAGCTAGGGAGCTCCTTATCAACGGGACCCTCGGAGTTCAGAATGTAATTGAAAAGCTTGCAGTAGTTCTCGTATGATTGAAAGCGTTGCTCAGCCGTGGGCTGCAAAAGACCGTATAAGTGGCGGTAGTAGACTTCCGTGTAAAAGATCAAGAATACAGGGTCGTTAACAAGAGGTGCCACAACAGTCTCGGGATCGGGCCAAGGAGTGGTCTTGTAAAAGTTTTCGGTCAACTTGTTGAAGCCGCTGCCGTAACAGAGATGTAATTCATGAGTGTTGCCTTCGTTGAACTGCTTTTGAAAGTGGAAAATGAAATCTCTAACAGCTTCGGGAAGATGCGTGTTCTATATAACAAAGAGAATTAATAAAAATGCAACCTACAACAGAACAGAAGAAAAAAAAGGACTTACCTTGGTCTTTTGCTGCTGCTGCTGGAAAACCTCCTGCTGCTTGGCCAATTGAGACTCATCATAGCTAATGCAATGGTTAGATATGGGTCAATGAGATAAAAAGGTTGATCCAAAAGGACTTACTAGTTGTTGCCAACAACTAATGACTTATCATAGTAGGTCTCGTCGGCAAACTCGTAATTTGTAGCAGGCTTGCTCATTTTCGGTGTCTTTTACAGGATCCTGACGGGACAAGGAGTATGGTGATTTGAATTAATGATGGAGAAGAGGTGGAACAAAAAAATTTTCGGTGTTGTGAAAAGTTTTGAGTTTGAGGTTTAGGGTTGACACTAGTGCCCCAATATCCTTAAGGATGAAAAATACGCCAGAATCTTGAATATTTAGCGAGGTACAGCATCACGCCAATGCTTAGGACGGGCTTATCTGCTGAACACTTAGGCAGATAAATAAATCCACCTAGAGTTATAATACTAGTTGAAATATTGGCATTAAAAATGGGTTTCATTGTACCACAATTATAATTTTGGATGCAGTGGCCAGTGCCGTCTGCGATCATCATTACCCTATCTGATGTCTAATCAAAATATTAGAATCATCATGCATGCTAGAGGAGCATGCAGCTACAGGGCAGTGTCTAAATCTGCGGATTTGGCCGCTTCACAAGTTCAGGATGAATTAGCTGCAGACGCTAAATTGACAGGCACTGACCTAAGGAACCAAGTTTTGGCAAATAACTGAAAATGTCTTGGCAAAAAAATTTCAGATATCAATGCCTAAAGACCAATATCAAGTATGCATGGGTAGATATCAACTATTGATGGGTCAATCTTAAATTTCCATGGGCCGAAATAGTATCAATTATCCCAGAGCCATCTGGAGCATGATCTATGAAAGGCATATATGGCTGATATCAACTGAAAAGTATAAAAAGGCCTTAATTTCATAGTCTGATCAAGTTCTTATTATAACTTTTCTCATTAACAACTTCTATTCCTTCTTTCTTTCATTAATTACTTTGTTTCCCTTGAAAATACCTTATAATACGTATTAATTATACTTGAAGTTTCATTGGATCCTAAAAGTCATGCTTGAAAAATCCGATTACTCCGCAATTCCCCAGGGATTGAATGAGACCGATATTGTCAGATCTAAGGCCTCTATCAAAGCCCACAAGCGTCAACAATATCTTTTATACATTGTTGGAATTTGGGCTGTTGTCACAACTATCTTTGCTACTTACTCATTCAGTGTCAACTCTCACTCTATTAAGGAAACCCTTAATAGTTGTTCTCTTAAGGACCAGCAGGAGAACTATGCTGATCTCAATTCGCTCAGCAAGAGAAGTGCTTTCCGTCAGCGCAAGAGAAACCTTATCTTTATGGTTTCCGACGGTATGGGCCCCGCTTCTCTATCTATGACCAGATCTTTCAGACAATTCACCGAAGATCTTCCTATTGATGATATTCTCACTCTTGACAAAAACCTCGTTGGTTCTCACAGAACCAGATCTGCTGATTCTCTTATTACTGACAGTGCTGCTGGTGCCACCGCCTTTGCCTGCGGAATCAAGACATACAACAACGGTGTTTCTATCCACCCTGATACTAAGGTCCCCTGCGGCAATATCTTGGAGGCCGCTAAACTGGCTGGCTACACCACTGGTATGGTTGTTACTACTGAGATCACCGATGCTACTCCTGCTGCCTTCTCTTCTCATGTTGAAAAGCGTTTTGATAAGGATATCATTGCTCAGCAGCAGCTCGGTGAGAATCCTCTTGGAAGAGTTGTCGACCTTATGATTGGCGGTGGTAGATGCAACTTCCTCCCCAAGAGCAAGGGAGGTTGCAGAAAGGATGACCTTGACCTCGTTGAAAAGGCAAAGACCGATGGCTGGACTTACTTTGATGACCTCACTGGATTCAAGTCTCTTCAGAGTGGTCAGAATGTTACCCTTCCCCTTCTTGGTCTGCTTGCCCCCACTGACATTCCTTACGAAATTGATAGAAACTCTTCTGTCTACCCCTCTTTGGAAGATACCACCAAAACTGCACTGCGTGCTCTTGCTTTAGCCAGCGAGGATAACGATCAGGGTTTCTTTGTTTTGATTGAAGGAAGCAGAATTGATCACGCTGGTCACAGTAACGATCCTGCTGCCCAGGTTAGAGAGGTCCTTGCTTATGACAGAGCTTTCCAGGCTGCCATTGATTTTGCTAATGAGAGTGATACTGAGACTATCATTATCAGTACCTCTGACCATGAAACCGGCGGTCTTACCGTCGGCAAGCAGCTTGACCCTGATACTTATCCTGAATATCTTTGGCTTCCTGAGGTTCTTGCTAACACCACTCACTCTGGTGAATACCTTGCCGAGGCTCTTAAAACCTTCAATGGTACCGCGGAGGCTCTCAATACCTTTGTCACCAAGAACGTTCTACTTGAGGGACTCGGTATCAAGAACATTACACAGACCCAAGTTGACAGTATCACCAAGAATAAGGAGGATGCCATTGAGGCTATCGTCCAGATTGTAGGAACCAATGCCCAGATTGGTTGGACTACTCACGGTCATACTGCTGTTGACGTCAACGTTTATGCATATGCTAAAAACAGATATGTTATGGATAACATCATCAAGAGCAGACTTGTCGGCAATCATGAGAACACTGATATTGGCCTGTTCATGGCAGATTACCTTGATGTCGACCTTAAGGAGGTCTCCAAGGAGCTTACTAAGACTCCTTTCAAAACCAGTTCTAGTGCTTAAGATAACAGATGAGAAATCAAGAGTTTCTTTTCTTTTAACAATAAACAAAATAGACTGTAATATATACTAGATTAGGAAATCAGTTATTTCGTTTTATTTAATTTAGTTTGATAACAATAATAACAATAAATATATTAAGAAGAATATGAAGATAGCCGTTGTAGATTGTTTATCACACAAGTACCAAGTATTATCAACTCAACTGTTGTCATTGCCTCCTGGCTGCGGGATGGAGGCCGTATCAAGGATAGTCCAACGCGATTGAATGGCCTTAAGGTGCATTTCAAAAGTGAACCCCGTCTGCCACTCATACTGACAACTAAGCTCTAAAGCCTCATCACGCTCAGTTTGGTCTGTAATACAAGAAGCGGCACTCTTGTGCGCCCAATAAATAGTAATCCAGAAAAAGGGTTTGTCACAGGTTTTGAGCAAGCCCATAATTTGAATGGCGTGGTCGCGAGTACCCGGTGGCACAGTGACAAGCTCCGACAATGTCATGCCTGGACGCACATGTAGGGCCATAATGACGCCAGCGTGGTAAGTAACATTTGCAAGCATGGAGTACTCGTCAAATACGTGTATGCTAGGGAAAGTTCCTTGTAGGGACGGGATTTGCGCCATTGGCCGAAGCGGTTGTGGCAGTAACCTGCCATAATCCAGTAGATCGTTATAAATAGCGGTCCATTCGGCCAGGCGGGCGTTTTCGAGATACTCCTGGTAGGTAGGAACATGACAGCGGTGTGTGAAGTGGTTGATGCGGACAAGTAATAGGAAACCCATTTGCAACCACCATTCATTGGTATAGGAGCGTGGCAGCCGCTCGTTTTCAAAAATAGCTTGAAGAAAGTCAGGCTCCCAGCAGCAGCACACGTCGAACCGAAACGAAATGACAAGGTCCAGCGAGAACGAAAGCCCAACACAAATAGGAAACAAATCATTGGGGCCATCGTTCTGACTACTGGCCGGCGGGCGTCCCACAAAAAGCTCCTTAATTTTATGGTAGGCAATGTTAAGATCTACCAGTAACGTAGTGGTGTCAGATGCTAGAATGTTATATAAAAGAATAATCAGAGATGAGCAAAGGTGAAGCAATTTGCGATAGTACGGCGATGTCTCCAAATTATCTCTAATAGCGGCTAGTGCTCGCATCTTGTACTGCTCGGGGATGTCTCTTGACACGCTGCCGGGGCGCTGGGCATGCACGCCCCACGCGCTAATTGCCATAATTGAATCAAAAAGAACCCTTTCGTGCAGCGCAAGCCACGGCAAAATATGGGTGAACACAGAGTCAAAGGCGTAGAGGTTCATCAGTGGAGCAACATCCTCAACAAACCGTCTCATGAGAAACGCTTCAAATGGGTCACTCAGTGCGGAGCTGGGGTCAAGCTCGATAGAGGGCAGATGTTTATGGTTGTTATCGTCGTTGAGATTGGCAAGAACACGCTGAAAAACTACTGGTGAGCTCATGCGATAGCTACGAACTTTACTTTCTATGGGTTGCGATGAGTTCCAATGATGCGGGCTGCCTGAGGGCGAAAGTACTGGGGTGCTGGACTCATCGATTAAGTTTGCATGGCCAGACGGCTGAGGAGCATTTGCAAAGGTTTCAGAGGAAAAATCAATAGCAGAGGTCCAGTGGTTTTTTCCAATAGCAGCTGCAGACATGATCAATAATTGAATGATGTTATAGAAATGAAAATGCTGTTGAGGGTAATGTCTTCAGAGTTGTTGGTGGTGTTGGTGATGATGATATTGTCATCGAGGAGGGGTTTGTTCAACTCGGAATGCCGATTGGGGTAGCCATAAATGCACGTGATACAACAGGGCCTATGAACGACAAGCCAAAAAAAGACAAGAAAATTCTCAAAGAACTCACCTTATTTTCTTCTCCTCACCCGTTTGGCAACAACTACCCGACGACACATATACGACAATAACATGAAACCATCAGTAACACGCACCAGAGCCGCTTTGACCGAGCTCTTTAACAGCCTTAAGATTACCAGCAGCAGTGCTGCTGCTGCCAGCACCAGTTCCGCTCAGCAAGAGTCCCGTCCGGTGGCAAAATGGAATGCACTAGCTAGGGAACCGCCATCAGACATTCCTCTTACAAAGGAAGAAGTCAGCCTGACCCGATTGCTTAACACCTTTCTCAAGACCGAACTCGAACAAAATTCAGTCATGTCACCTGTAACAGATCATTTTCTGGATCTATTTACGGGTCTCAATATCATTGACGCTACTGGCAAGCCGCCAAGCGGGGCGGCCCGAAGTGGTGCTCCGCGCATCATAGAACTTTCTGATAAACAGCTTGCCGAATTTCTGAATACTTGCAAGAGCGATGTCGCTTTGACGCAGGCTTTAGATGAGCTGTACTACCACTCTAGACTGACTCGGCCACTTGCGAGCGTGATTCTGCGCAATCCGGCGTTTACGACTGGCGTCCCTCACATGCACCATCTCGCTTTGGCGCGCCATGCGCCAGTTGGCTGGACGGTCAGCGGTCTTTTCACTTTTAAACTGCAGCTTGCCAACAAATACTGGGTGCTTGGGTGCAAGGACCGTGCACAGTCACTCATAATGCCTGAGTTTGAGGCACTGTGGCTTCCCGCTGTACGCGACCAGACTGTGCTAGCATATGGTACCGTGTGGGCACTGGCGAAGGCCCTTTTTCTTTTTGACCGTGCCGACCTCGTGCGCAAACTTTTCCCAATTACAGCTGAGAGTACCAGCAGTACTAGCTCTTCTTCTAGCGAGCCGGCAAAGCTGAAACTGGCGACGGGGCTGCCGTTTTGGGTTGAGGCCCATAAACACAGTGATCTTGAGCTATGCGCCCAGATCACGCGTAATCTGACCTCGGAGCGCGGTGCCCACGGCCAGGAGTTTGTCTACGCTGTGATGCAGATTCTCAATGGCTACTCGGCGAGCGCTGCGGCCGAGGCAGTGAAGGAGCTTGGGCGGTCGAGCCACGTTGTAGGCGGTGCGCTGTTACTGCGGCTTGCCGAGCTGGTATGCGTGACACGCGACCAGAAACTATACGATGTTGTCAAGAGCTACCTTGATACTGTGCTCGGCAGCACGGGTGTGACAGCGACTGCACATGCCAGCAAGGACAAGCTCTCGACGGCTCTGGCGTACCAGAAGCTGCAATCTTTCAACACGAAACCTAGTAGCAAGCTGACGGGTGAAGACTCCTCTCTTGATACTGAGTCTGCTGTGCCCGCGACCCATTACTAGAGCTCATGACCCCTGGGGTCTTTCCATTTCTCATTTGATCTCTCATTTCCAGTCGATTAACTAATTTTTTTTTATATTTTTTCTTCTTGATCCTTATTTATATATATATTTTTTAAAGCATGGCATATCTCATCAAAATAAAATAAAAAAAAAACACACACATTCATTCTCCGTTTTAAGATTGTGCCAATTCTCATGACCACATTATTAACTGATATCTCAGGGAATTCTTTTTAGTTCTTTGACAACCATAAGGTTTGCCGAGGACACAAGTGTATATTCGGCGGGTAATACAAAAACAACATGTTAGACTGTATTCAATAAATTAGAAATGTAGCTATATAAATAAATATAAACAAAGATAAAAAAAATAAAGAGTAGAAACAAAAAAAAAAGAAGTATATATATATAAATAAGGAATTTTTCAGAATAAATAGTTAAAAAAAAAAAGAAAGAATAGATAACTGGGGGGAAGCCGGGAACGATTCTTTTTTTTTTTTTTTGGAGGTTTTTTTTTGGAGGTTTTTTCTTGGGTAAAATTTTTTTAAATTTTTTTTTTCGGTTTTTTTTAAAAAAGTTTTTTGTCGTGTTTTTTTGGTGTTCCGTCGCGTTTTTCTAAAAAAGAAATAAACAAATAATTCTTTTTTAGGCTAACGCTGTCCCCCGGGACCTACCGTAGCGGGCTCGGTAATTTGCCTCCAGAGTATGGAGGAAAGGTGGGCTCATGCTCTACTGAGGCTTGACTGCATCATGGCGGAAGCAGCAGCGTTCATTGTAAGCACAGGTGCCCGTCCGCAACCAGTTTTGGCAGGGCTTGGAACGCCATTTGGGGGGACGATCAACCGCTTTTAGATCATGATCACCGTGAGCAAACTGGCATTTTTTACCGTAAGGGCAGCTGCCGTACCGAATAAAAGTAGCACACAGCTCGGTTTTGTAGAGCTCAGAGTTAACAATCAGACGGCCTTGCTGCTGGTTTTGCTGGTTTTGCTGGTTCTGTTGCTGCTGTTGCTGCAACTGAGCCTGCTGCTGAGCTTGCTGCGCAGAAGATGGCGGGGACGGAAGCGTTCCGGGGCTCATGGTTCCCATAAGCGGGTCTGACGACTTGCGGGTTTGCTTAGTAAGTGAGCTCACCCGGCGGTCAACGTAGCCAGCGTTGGCACTAGTGGGAAAGTCATAGGGCGGCGTACCACCCGGGTATTCATTAAAATTCATATACTGGTGATTATTGTGCTGCTGTTGCTGCTGCATGGAAAGGCCGTAGTGCTGGGGCTGCTGGGACGGTTGAGGCTGCTGCTGTTGCTCGAGAGGCGTGGCCCAGCGCACAGGGTAGTCCTTTGCAGCACCAGAATCAGGATCAATGTTAAAAAACTGGCAGTCGTTATAGCTAGGCAACTGTTGTTGCTGGTGCTGTTGCCGCTGTTGCTCTTGTTGCTGCTGATGCTGCTTTTGCTGTTGCTGCTGTTGCTGCTGCTGTTGGAAGAGCCGCTGCTGCTGCTGATGCTGTTGGTTGTCATAATGTGAAGATGCAGAAAAAACCGATGGTGACCAAATGCCACTGCCACCACTGGCACTACCGCTGCCGGTAGAGAAAACAGAGTTTGCAGTTGTAGAACGCGACAACGGCGGCGGCGAGCCAGACGACGAGAACGACGACTGGTGATGGATCGACTGGTAGTTGGTAAGATGCTGGGTGTGGTTGGTGGTGATGCTGTTGGGAGTGCTGCTAAAGCGGCGTCTCTGGAGGTCTTCATCGGGCTCGGATGGCGGCGATGCGGGCGGTGATCCCATCATGGTATACACGGCGCTGTTGCTGCGGCTTAGGCCGCTGCCAGGGATGACGACTACAGGCGAGACTGCGGCAAACTTGGCTGCGGTGATATCATGCTGCTTTTGTTGAAGAAAAGTGTCTTGGTTGTTACCCCAGAGAGATGCCAGAGGAGTACAGTGAGTGTCTGGTAAGGGTGGCATGAAGTGGGTTAAAGAAAAGAAAGGGCCAGTGAAGATGACGTTCACTTGAATACAGAAACGCGGGCTACTAAAGAAAGAGGAAGAAAAGAAAAGGAAAGGAAAAGGGAATGGAAGAGAAAAAGAGTTGGTATTTAGTCGTATATTTATTTCTAATTTTTTTTTTTTTTTTTTTTTTTTTTTTTTTTTTTTTTTTTTTTTTCTTTTTTTTTTTTTTTTAATTAAAAAATAATATATTTTTTTTTTTTTTTTTTTTTTTTTTTTT
>Ga0160505_101102_pt1 | contig 13350 bp, 8 predicted proteins | sample DIDeMG_FD_108225 | JGI IMG/M metagenome (GOLD analysis project Ga0160505, IMG submission 108225) | Enriched chicken feces microbial communities from UW Madison campus, WI, USA - DID2874_E49_Stillage MG | ecosystem: Host-associated > Birds > Digestive system > Large intestine > Fecal ... | reverse complement strand
TTTTTTTTTTGTCTTGACTGTATTTTTTATAAAAATTAATTTTTTTTTTTTTTTTTTTTTTTTTTTTTTTTTTTTTTTTTTTTTTTTTTTTTTTTTTTTTTTTTTTTTACACCCATAAAAATGTACTACAAGTGCAAATAAGAGTAATAAAGATATAAATAATTTATCATTACATTCATACATGATTTGAACTAAACAATTTTTTCCCAGCTGTCTATCTAGATTGATGACTCGGGGTTCACAAAAGAGCGAGTGGCCTCTCTGGCCTTCTGAATAAGAAGAGCATCGGCCAAAACCAGGGCGGCCATAGCCTCGACAATGGGAACGGCACGAGGAGTGACGTTAGGATCATGACGGCCTCTAGCAGCAAGAATACCATCAACACCATCGTAGGAAGTAGTTGACTGCTCCTGGGAAATAGTGGCAGGAGGCTTGAAAGCAACAGAAAAGTAAATGTTCTCACCGTTAGTGATACCACCCTGAATACCACCAGAGTTGTTAGTCTTAGTTCTAAAGCGACCAGTAGAAGGGTCGATGTAGAAGGGGTCGTTATGGCTGGAACCAGGAATATTGGTACCAATGAAACCAGAACCAATCTCAAAAGCCTTGGTAGCAGGGATAGAAAGCATAGCATGGGCAAGAAGAGCTTCCAGCTTATCAAAAGCAGGCTCACCAAGACCAACGGGAACGTTACGAATAACACAGGTAACAACACCACCAATAGAGTCCTTAGCATCACGGTACTTCTCAACCTGCTTAATCATCTCATCAGCAACAGAAGGATCAGGGCATCTGATGGGACCAGCAGCATCAACTTGCTCACGGGTGATAGTAGACAAGAGGTTTTGGAAAGACTCAGATCTAGGATCTCTGTCAATAGAGACAGGACCAACAGAAGAAACGAAAGCAACAATTTCAACATTGTTGGCAAGCTTAAGAATCTTCTCGGCAATAGCGCCAGCGGCAACACGGCCAATGGTCTCACGAGCAGAAGAACGGCCACCACCAGAAGAAGACTTGATTCCGTACTTGGCGAGGTAGGTGTAATCAGCATGAGAAGGTCTGGGATAGACATCGGTTTCGCTGTAATCGTGGGGTCTGTGATCCTTGTTCTGAACAAGCATGCCAATGGGACTACCAAGGGTCTTACCGTTCTCAGTACCACTCTGGATTTGAACAGCGTCGGCCTCATTACGAGGAGTAGTAAGAGCGCTCTGACCAGGGCGACGACGAGTAAGTTGAGGTTGAATATCGTCCTCGGTAAGGGCAATGCCGGGAGGAACACCGTCGACAATGCAGCCGACAGATTTGCAGTGAGATTCACCGTAAGTTGAAACACGGAAAAGCTTTCCAAAGGTAGACATTTTTAATAAACAAGAGATAAATTGACAATTTCTAAAATGACGATGAAAGAAGACGGGGGGAAGAAGAAAGAGATCAGTCGTTTAATAAATAAAATTTGACATTTTCGGTGATTGAAATCATACAATGAAAAATCAGTCATATATCACGTGATTATTCACACCTTACCCTGAGATTTTACTGATGGCATGGTTGATTTCAAAATGGGTTTTTCTAGCCCACACTCTACAATTTGTTTCTCATTCATCAACTTCCTTTTCATCAACCGAAGATATTTATTATGGATTTTGACTTGCTTTTTCAAAAGACTCTAGAAAATATTTGGTCAATTTTACTGCTGGCTTGCCTTTTAGTTCTTGGCCTGGCTTTGACTCTTTTTCGAACAAACTCATCGTTCGGCAAAGTCAAGTCAAGTCAGCCCACAGTACTAATCATTGGGCCTGCAAACTCTGGCAAAACCTCTCTTTATACATTGTGGACTAATGGTGAAGTTTCAAACACAGTGACTTCTCAGGAACCCAATATGTATAAGTCCTTGCCCATTCCCTTCGACTCCGATGTCGTGGCCGCTCGAATCACTATCGTTGATTTACCCGGACATGCTAAGCTTGGCCATCTCCTGAATGATGCATTAAACACCTATTCAAACATTAAGGGAATCCTTTTTGTTATTGATGCTGCTGCTGGCCCCAATGGAGTTAGAGTTGCTGCTGAGCGTCTCTTCACTCTTCTGCTACGGACTGAGCAGCGGATGGGTGGAATTGATTTGATGATTGCCTGCAACAAGGCTGATGTGTTCAACATGATCCCCGCTGTTCGTATGAAGGGTCTTCTTGAGGAAGAGATCCAGAATATTCGTGAGACCAGGTCTAAGGGACTTGGTACCGTTGGCGCATCTGGATCACTGGAGGATGATAATGAAGACGATGGTAGTTGGCTGGGTGGTGAGCGCTTTGAGTTCGTTAACCTCGACAGCGAAGTTAGTATCTCTGATGGTAGTGTTCTCACCAACAATGTTGAACATTGGAAGCGTTGGGTTGAAGGTGTTGTTGTCAACTAGATGAATATGATTGTATGTAGTTAATGATAATGAAAAAAAAAAATCTATATGAGCATTATTTATCTTTATCATCGCTATCGTTACTACCAGTACTCTGTGAAGGGGACGGTGACGGCACCCCTGGCGCATGAGAAGGAACTTTTGGAAAAAAGTCTGGTTGGCTCATTTTCTGGGCTGTCTGCTTACTGACCTGTGCATTTCGTTTAGACATCAGACGCATCGTGTAGAACTCTTTGGTCAGGTTGAACGTCCGGGGTTCTTTATCAGCAGTTGCCTGTACCGACTCTCTTGCCTCCTTGAGTTTTTGCAACAGTTCTTCATCCTTTTCTAAAATAATATCATCCTTTGATTTCTCTTTTTTATCGTCTGGTTTAGATTTCTTGAAACCAAAATTAAAGTAGCCTTTTGCCGCATTCTTGCGCGATTCAATACTAGATTTCAGAGGGTTTATTTCAGAATCAAGTTTGATCAGCTTCGCCTTTGCATCAGTGACTTCTTGCTCAATGACTGGAGTAGCAAATCCAGGATCTAACAGATGACCAGGGCAGATATAAAAAAAGTCGGCCTATTGATAGTGCACAATGTGTGAGTTGAAAGTTCTATAAACACTTAATCATGAATACAGTTGACTATACCTTTCCATCAGTTGTAATAAGTACTGTAGAACTAGGCTTGCAGCAGATGAAGCATGCCTTTGATGCTGAATCGGCCACTTTTCGCTTATGGTAGATATTTTTGAACGGAGGGGTTGACATGATGGCTTTTGTTTTATCAGGGTTTGATAATTGATTGCTACAAATTAAAAGGCTTAGAAGTATGAAATGTTGTATTCAAAGGAAACTTTGTTGACTTTTGTTTGGAAAAGCACCAGAAAAAAACCCAACCCAATTGAAAAAAAAATACCTTTACTTCTCTTGTTCTATTAACACATCGATAACTACGGAAACGACAATTTACAATGCCTCCATTTAAGAAACGTCGAAGTTTTAATAATTACGGAAATAACTACAGTGCTGATGGTGAAGGTGGAAGCGCAGGTAGCACGCCTTACGGGAGAGGTGGATACTCAAAGTTTGGTGGTGGAAGAGGAGGATTTCGAAACAACCAGAGAAGCACAGAGGATGATGCTGCAACAACAGGCCCAGCGATCACCATCCCAGTAAGTCTATAGAAACTACGATGATTCTCTTTTCTACCCTCTAAACTAACACATCAATCTTCAAAAGCTTGACAAAAGAAAGAGAGTTACTGTAAGATCATACAAAGGTGTGAAGCTGATTGATCTTAGAGAGTTTTATACCACTCAGGGGAACAACGGAGAGACACTAGAATTGCCGGGAAAAAAGGTATGAAAATGATTGCATAATGAAAGGGAAGATGAAACTTTGTCGAATTATTGATCTAACATTTGTTATGACAGGGAATTTCGTTGACTCAGGATGCCTGGGAGGTGCTTTTAGGGCAGGTACCTGCAATCCAGGATGCACTAAAATCTTTAGATACTTTAGAGGTAAACGACGTCAAAACCTCCATGTCTTCTGTTTCAAAGCCAACTGAGGTCTCTAAAAAGCATTCAAAGAACACTATCAAATCAAAAGAGACTGTTAGTTCTAGCGATGAAGAAGAGGAACAAGAAGAAAAGGTTGAAGATGAAGATGACGACGATGATGACGACATTGCCAACGATTTGGAAATGGAAATAGCAAAACACGAAGCAATGGCGGAGGTTAAAAGTGCCGGCAAGGATAGCGACGAAGATTCTTCATCGGAAGAAGAATAAATTTTATCACATTTGCTGGCTGCTGGAACTATAGCAGTTAATTCTAAAAGCATAGTCGCTGGTTAAACTGCTCAAAGCTGTTGCCGTTAACTCATCACAGCCATCTCGAAAAAAATTCAATGGGAATGTTGATTATACTATCTCGAGACTGTTAATGACTGGCGGATTTCTAATCGAAGGAACCGCAATAATATTCAATGCTAATACGACACAGGATTAATGGGTCTCCGGGAAGATTATATAAAGGTTTTGGTAAAAAAAAAAAAATTGTTTCAAGACAATATTAATGAGCATTCACCGTTACTTGATAGCACACATCGTGAAGAGCATGAATACTCAGTAAATTCCATTTTGTCAGAAGGTACTTCAAAGACCCTTTGGCTTTCTTGAATCCTGTCTCAACTCTACGCTTGTACAAAGTTTTCAAACAATGTAGCTTTTGTGCAACTAGATATTACAACCTCATTAGCCAAATATTAAGTGGACAAAAAGCCTAGAGAGTTTTTTTTTCCTTCTTGAAATCCTTGAATTATCAGGGGTGCTGTAAAGTCTACCAAACATATATATCGACCAAGTTCTGTAATTATACAAGTTCAGCGATTGACTGATTTTATGCACCAGTGCCTGTTAAACACGGGCTGCAGATTGAACGTTTGTGTATTTTCTGCTAAGGCTTTCAACTCAGCGGTAATACTTTAACCTACAAATGCATGTGGTCTTCCAGGCACCTAAATCGGTCAAATGTCACCTGTGGTATATGACCCTGGATCTACAGCCTCGTCTCTGTATGTGGTTTGAAAAGCTGGTCAATATATTCTTGTTATCAAGTGTTAATTTCTTATGGGAACTTGGGAGACTCTATGTAACTAGAAAATGCTTTTTACATGAATAATCAACACTTTTCTTTTAGTTTTTGTGGGCGGCAGGTATAGACCTATTTCAAATGCTTAGTAACCGTGCAATTGTGTACATAAACACCTAATAAACATCATTTGCACATTGTTTAAAAAAGTTTTAACAATGAATAGTTTGTAAAAACAGCAACTCACCCTAAACTTTATAGTCTAAACTGTAGTTGTGCATGAACGAGATTTTAAATTTTATCGAAAAAAAAGCAACTATGTACACCTAGTGTGCTACCTATGCCTATTCTCTGCATAGTACAATGCCCAAATGATAGACGACTATGCTGAGAACACGCTAGCCTGTATCCATTTTCGGATGGTCTAAATGCTTCTATGGCTCTGATTATGAACACTGGATAGGCTACTACCATCTAAGATCTAGTGAGAGATCAATGATTATCGAGTTTGCACATCTTTATGCTTAATGCTAATCCAGGCAGTGTGTATTTTATGTGCCACTTCATTCATATTTTTTTTTTACTAAAACTTTGTGACTATAGGCTTTCCATGTGGTTAGCAATTCCAGCACTAACATGCAAGTTTAACTTCATTCTCCAAAATAGTTATCAATGTCATTTCATCTGTATCTTTTAGATATGGATTTGCTATTTCCAACTATCTCTCACAGTAATACGGAGCAACCACCAGTTATCTCTTGAGGAATTATGGAAGGGAAAAGGCTTGATATAGGCTGAAATTGGTCTGTAATATTTGCAATTGAATTTAAGACCCGACATTGCCCATAGAAAAGACAACAAAATTTCTTTTGATCTATTTGACTTGAAGTTACCAACTAGTTGGTATACAACCAACTGATATGTAGAGACTTTAACTGATGAGAACCAATGCTCAAACAATGAAATGAATCGAAACATGATATAAAAACATTAAAGAGAAGCACCCCTCTCAGCAGGATGAACAAAAAAGAAAAACATAAAAGAAAACCTACTAGTATCGTACCAATAACTAAACAAATTTGACAATGATTAAATTTCTTTTTTCTTTTTTGAGTTTCTATTTAGCTTTTATTACTGTATTTGCTCACTTGGGCTTGCGAAATTAATTCACCTCTATCCCACCCGTTGCTGGTACGTGGAAAACTAAACCTGAGCACAGAGAAAACTAACAGAATTCAATTGAAAGCTTGTCAAAAAGTAAGAGAGGGTCCGAAATATTATAAATATCAAGTTTTGTAACTGTTTTATTTCTATTATAATTTTTTTTGAGGAGCTCAAAACTTTTTCTGCCTTTTGTATATTCTCTCTATCTCTCCAGCAACAAAAAAAAAACTACAAGTTTTTCAAATTACTTATTTATTTATTTATTTGTTTAGTTGTTTATTTATTTATTATTTGTTTATTCATTTGTTTATTACTTATTTATTGATTGCTCTTCATTTTTAATTCGAGGTCCTCCCACAGTTCAGACTATTTATTTATTTATTTATTTATTTCCCATTATTCACTACTAATATATTCATTCACAATGTCTTTTATCAAAGAAGAAAAAATTCAGGAAGCAATCCGCCTTGTTCAAGAGTGCAACTATTCACGACGAAAGGCTGCGAGCTCAACCGGAATCAGTCCAAATACACTCAAGCGCAGACTCAATGGTAGCATTCCCCGCGAAGAATATCTTGAAAAAACAAAGAAAATTACTGCTTCCGAAGAATTAATTCTTGAAAATATGATTATTTCCCTTATTCAACAAGGCGAGCATATCAAAGCTTCTACTTTACGTCTATTAGTTGCTATATACATCAGAAACAAGACAATTCCAACCAACTTTAACACACAAGATATTGAGCTTGAATCCATACCCAAAGGATGGTGTTCAAGATTCATGAAACGGTCAAAAAATCTTATCGTCAATCAAGGTGCTGTAGAGATTGCTAACGAGAATTTGGTTGAATCGCCCTCCGACCCTCCTTCAGCGTTTTCCATGCTTCTGTCTCCTCCAAAGTCTGACTCTGAAGATCTTGCCGAAACTCAAGAGCATATTGCCGATAGTGCAACTGTGTTAATTGAAAACTTTCGGATCAGCTTTGAGACTCTAAAAAAGTCGTGTAATACCAACTGCGATTCTGCTTTTTTGCTTGATACTATCGAATCTATGAGTGCTCTCTTCAAAGATGTTTCAACCTTGGCAACAGTACTCAACTTCACTAGCCATATTGCAAAATCTCGCAACTCTCCTATTCAGTACGCTAGAAAGAGGAGCAGTAACAACAATAACAATAACTCATCTGAATTCCGCAAGTTTTCCAGCAGAAGGGACTCTGATGAAAAACCTGACAAAGCAAATAATACCAATGCTGATTCTGATTTTTCCAGGAATAAGGGAGCCTCATCAGACTTTTCCATCTCTGGTAGTAAGAAAGCTATTGCACCCTCGGAAAAGACTTCTGATGTTTCCGAGTTTATTACTGCGGGTCTCGAAACTCCAACCTCTCCTGTCAGTCCTCAATCTGATCCTTCTTTGATTAGTATGGTCTCCAAAAAAAGAAGTTTTGGAGAACTTAACTCTGATGGTCAGGGCAAAAACTACAGTGTGTCCGAAAGTCAATTCCAAGACTGGAGTTCTTTTAGTGCCAACACTCTTTCTAATCAATCTTTTACTGGTGAGTCTGTAGAATTACTTCCTACTGAAATTGAATTTAATGAGAGCTCATCTATTCCCGGTACTTCGACTCAAATAGCTCCTGGTGCTCTAAAAAGAAGACCGTCAGGCTTTGTGAATTGCGAGTCTAATTTTTATAGCTATTCCTATCCCGATTCTTGCAATCCTTCAACTTATTGCCCAGAACAGCAGTTATATAATGTGACACCGCCAATTTTTTTTACAAACAGTGATATCAATGTTTTATCTTCTATATCTATGCCCACGACAAACGACCTTGAATATTCTAACATGAAAAATTCTGATTATATTAACCTATCATCTAGTTCTGATGATGTTGCCGCAACTGGAAATACAAATAAAGCAGATCCGAATAATTTGGAGAGTGTTAATGTGGATTCTATTTTGAACCTCCCAAATAATACAATTACTATCCCTTGATGCTTTTGTGCACCAGTCATGTCAAGTTAGCTGAGTTGGTGTAAACTCTTTTAAATACTTTGTAAAAAGGATTAACATAAGCAAGATAATAAAGTACCAATATTTTATACCTTGTACATTATCGAACTAAAACGTAGAGAATGACCCGGTGATTTCATTGCCGTGTTTTGTTCCTCATTCGTGTTCAGCGAATAATTGTGTCCGCATCTCCTTAAATTAGGTTGATAACTTACCTGTGCATCTCCACTTGGTATTTTGCTAGCTGGATAATACATTGAGCACAAGAATGAATATCAAAAAAAATATCCAATTGTATATTTTGTAGCCGGATTGGCTATCCATGTAGTATCTAATCGTCCCAAGCCCAAGTGTTTTAACAGATTATATATATGGCTTAAAGCTATGTGACAAGAGCAGATTACATATCTACTCATGGGCGTACATTATAATGTTTTGTAGAAAAGATATTTTTTTAAAAAAACTTGTTTTGAGAGAATCGGTTGGCTCTTTCATTTAAAAACTATTCCAGGTAGTGATGCTAAAGCAATACGTAATTTGTTCTTTCCTGCTGTTGAGTTATATCATTAGATCAATGTGAATTAAATAATGGCATAGGTTTCTAATGTGAAGATCTAATTTGCGTTTTATTGGAAACATATTTCTACTAGCGTCTGGCGAATACCTAGTGCATTAAAATGGGCATTCAATATAGGTCTAATCATCTAATTGTACAGATATAGGTAGATAGATAGATAATCAGTTTATTGTACTTACATCAAATAGCTACATACAAAATTTTAAAACAGAATGGCATACAAAGAAGACATGAAATTTCAAAACATTGGTCTCTATGGGACTTGTGTAGAGATAGCCAATAATAGTTTTATCCTGTATAGATTGTAAAGTAGGTATAGGAATTCTGGTCAACCAGCCTTGCAGTACCGAGTGATGAATGTAACATGAAAAGTTTATCTGTTAAGATAAGTGTTTCGTTACGTAACCTCAAGATAATGATCAGAATAATAACCAGATTTTGTCTTCGATCAAGTTATTCTAAAGCTACCCGAGAATGAGATCATATAAGATAAGATGTCATTATGTCTCACCAAAACTTTAAAGGCTCTCCATCCAAAAAGTCAGGCATCAAGAAATCATTAAATTAACCCAAAAAAATTTTTTTGAAATCAAATTCTTTAGCAATTTATATGCAATTGATTTAATTTATGAACGTAAAGATAACCGTGAATAGCGAAGCGAAACTCTTGTCAATTGCTAAAAGCGCGCATTTCAAAGATAGGGGGACTGATTTTTGCTGACAAAATAAACTCAAAATGAGACATTTCCCTTGTTTGGTCATCACGTGATCACATGCAAAATAGCAAAAAAGCCCAAACCCTTTTGAGCTTTTTTTTTTTCTGATTTTTTTGATGATGTTGAGTCTTGGACATTGAATGATGCAGCCTTTTCTTGGGTTTTCTCTATGCCTCGACGATACTCGCATTTAATCTTCTTTTATTTTAATCTTGTCCGGATCACACATCTTTTCTCGCTATTACCGCTCCCTCTTTATAATTGCAAACCAATACCCAGCTATCGCACAACTTCTTTCAACTTTTTAGCAAATGCTTCGTACTATCAAGGATGACAGAACCTCCTTTTTCAGCATTTCTTCAATTAGTACCTCCATCTAGCAACACGACAGATCAACATCAATCTTTTACTAGCACATCTAAAACTCCCTCCGAGAATTTTGTCAGACCTTCTTCCTCTCGAGCCTCTTTATTAAATCAAAAATATAGCAGCAGCAATACCCCTTATTTGTTCCCGTCAGCACCTTCATCCCCCAACGTTTCTATTAAACAACGAGAGCCACGACCTTTAACAGTGTCTTCACGATTCCCACTTGCTTTGCTAAATTCTTCGCATACAATGCTCAGCAACCATCGTAGAACAGAAAGTGATGCTTGCTTACAAAAATCAGGCATCTCCTCCGAATCGGAATTTTCTTCGGATCCCTCGATCTTGCGACCGAGCAGTGCTTCTACTACGTCCACAAATGTTCAAAATTTGAGTTTATCCGAGATCGCTCAGGAGACACCACGACCTGTAAAGGAAACAAAGCATGTAAATATCGAATTCAACCCAGTTTCTGGTAGGAAAACTTTAAACACCTACGAGATCATCAAGGAAATAGGTAGAGGTCAGCACGGTAAGGTCAAGCTGGCCTTTAATACTGAGACTGGCGAGCTGGTGGTAAGTTTGTCTTTGTTTTGATCCTGGTTCTCTTACAGTATTATATAATTTTTTTTTATTACTAACACTTCAAAGGCCATAAAAATCGTCGAGCGAAATGAACGTCCTAGGCTGGGAAGGAGTCACGGCACATCTCACGAGGAAAAAGTCCGACGTGAAATCGCCATAATGAAAAAATGCTGTCATCCTAATGTTGTCGAACTGAAAGAGGTTTTAGACGACATAAAGTCCAACAAAATCTACCTAGTCCTTGAGTATCTAGAGAGAGGCGAGATTGTCTGGCAGAACGATGATGGTACTGCTCTCATGACACTTGAAGAGGTACGAGAGGTTGCAAGAGATGTTACATCTGGATTAGAATATCTACACTTCCAAGGCATTATCCATCGTGATATCAAGCCAGCTAATCTTCTTAGAGACAAGAACGGCAAAGTCAAAATATCAGACTTTGGCGTGTCTTATGCTTCCTCTTTGGATTCCAACAACAATGAGTTTGAGTTGGCAAAAACTGCTGGAACCCCGGCATTTTATGCTCCAGAACTATGTGTTTCAACAGCTGATGATGAGAGGCCGCCGATCGACCATAAAATTGACATATGGGCATTTGGTGTAACATTGTACTGCATGCTGTTCGGCCGGGTTCCTTTTATCGCAGATACTGAGTTACAACTCCTTGAAGCTATTGTTAATGAGCCTCTAACCTTTCCTGATAATGAAAATTTATCACCTTTATCATCTGTTTCATCCCTAGACAACTCAACTGGACTCTATAATGACGCTTTACAAATTTTGTCCTATGAAGATTCACAAATGCAAATGGCAAAGGATCTTCTTTCACATTTGCTTGAAAAAGACCCGCGGAAAAGATATGACATTAATGATATTAAGAACCACCCTTGGATGCTGAAAGGTATGGATCAAAATGGAGTTAATCTGTTTTTGACCAAAACCAAAGAAGAACAAAAGATTTATGTCACTTCTGAAGAAGTTCAAAGTGCTGTCCTTGGAATCACTGGGCGCATTAAAAGAGGATTATCTAAGCTAGGGTCCCATGCTTTACATCTCACTGGTTTGATTCGGAAAGGTACGTCTTCTGGCGCTTCCTCTCGATCCAGCTCTATCGACCGTGGTTCATCTAGACACAGACAAGAACCGTTGCCTATTAGGCACGAATTTAATAGTACAATTTCTGTTTGCGATATGGATAGCAGTAGTAGTAGCATTTCAAGCCTGGCATCGCTCTCTCACAATCCTTTCCGTAATCCCAACCAGATATCTGATACAGTCCTCGCTGAAAACCATATGCCACAAAACGCCCGCCCTATGTCTCAAATCACGATTAATAGACCAAATAGAGCATTTAGCCAGTCTTCGACTCTGAGTAATGATTATGTTCCTACCCCCCTTTCAAGGCAACCTTCTTTCAGTGATTCCGAAGATTTAAGTATCGTGTCATCATCTCCACACCGGGATATCAGTAGTAAAAGACTCCCAGTTAGCAATAATAGTCTGGACATTAATGCGCTGTTAAGAGAGGAAGATGATTATAACATTGAAGATTTACCTCCCGATTTATCAACGCATTCGTCAGAGATTTACGCAGACTCATTCTTACAACCGAATATAAACGGCAATAATTTTATGAATGGATCAAGCTGCAATTCTTTATACACCACTAACTCATCATCTTCTTCATCATCCTCTTCCTCCTCAGATGGTGAGCTCAGAATCACCGTTGAACCTCGAATGCATCACCCTCATGCGCCATTGAAATCAACAAGAGAAACTAGATTTAGTGAAGGCAATATGCGTCGACCTGTTTCAGTATTTGGTAGAACTCAAGGTGTTACTGGAGGTGACTCGGCGAGAGCGCCAGCGAATCCAGCTTTACAACCGCAGAGCCAAGTTACAGAATCTACTGATACGCGGGTGGTTAATAAGAGCAGTCCTCAGATTACACCTCAGAATGAAAGTTCATCTAATAACAAAGATAAATCCTCTTCCACGTTACCGCGTATTCGAAGTAGAAGTGTGACTGTTGGGGAGGTGCAGCATCTCAGAGAAATCGGGGATAGTGAAAGTGAACTACCAGCTAAGCGGCAAGAGTTGTGATAATCAACCCTAATGATGATGATTGAGAAGTCTGAATGATTTTTTTTTTCCATTTATTCTTTTTATTATTTATTATTTATGATTTTTTTTATTATTTTTTTATGGGTTTCATATTTTTCTATACATAGATTTAAGAGAGAAAATATTTTTTTTTCAACTAAAAACTGTTATAGTAATGACATGGCTATGAACTTGTGTATGGTGCTATTTCTGGCAAGCTATTACAATTAAGAAATGATGCTGCAATTTTTTCATGGTAAAAGTTTCTTTTTTAAAAAAAATTAACAAATAAATGAAAAACAGAAGCAGACTGCAAAGGGTTTGCTGCTTGATCAATTAACCAGCCTGCGTTCTCTTCTTGAATTCTTAGAATGAACAAATATATCAAATAATCAATTACTTATCTTATTGAGAGAGGATTCTGTAAGCGGTCAATCTCATATTTTTGACAACTGCACATGGGTGCGTGATGCGCTTGTTTTGTAGCAATATGTCCAGCACAACAACTTCTGCGTCATGATAACTACTATAATCTTGTCTTTTATTTAAATCTCACGTTTTAAATTAACTGCGATGAGTACTAACTGTATATCATGAACAATATTAGAATAGCAAGGGCATTGTTATTAATAGCTGCTAAAGATCCAGATCACGAATTTATTAGTTACATTGTTTTGTTTTTTTTTTTTTTTTTTTTTTTTTTTTTTTTTTTTTTTTTTTTTTTTTTTTTTTTTTTTTTTTTTTTTTTTTTTTTTTTTTTTTTTTTTTTTTTTTTTTTAATATTTTTGTTTTTTTTTTATAAAAATTATAATTAATAA
>Ga0160505_101101_pt1 | contig 13352 bp, 9 predicted proteins | sample DIDeMG_FD_108225 | JGI IMG/M metagenome (GOLD analysis project Ga0160505, IMG submission 108225) | Enriched chicken feces microbial communities from UW Madison campus, WI, USA - DID2874_E49_Stillage MG | ecosystem: Host-associated > Birds > Digestive system > Large intestine > Fecal ... | reverse complement strand
TTATTTTATTTTGTTATTGTTGCTTTTTTTTTTTTTTTTTTTTTTTGGTTGTTTTTTTTTTGTTTTTTGTTTTTTTTTTTTTTATTTTATTTTTAGGCTGTTGGACACCTTTGGCTAGCGACAGAGATTTGTTTCAATTACTCCTGCACATTATAGTGACATCGCGGCCCTTGAAACGTGTGCCTGCAGGCGATTGACAGACGTACGGCGATAACAGGGGGAAGAACAAGATTTAGCTTAGAAGCTGGACGCTTCGATTGGACGAATTTGTGAAACCTGCTAATCTGTGCTAATTAGCCCTAAATCCCTCTAAATACGTTAATTTTTGGTAAATTATTTACTTTCGAACTTTTTTTTTTTTCTTTTTTTTATCTTCTTCTTGAACAATCACCGACAATCTTGGCAAGGACGACAACAATCATAAGCTCAGCAATTCGACTTTGTTTTTGAGATTTGCGCATTGATCGTACCGTTTTAAACAAACCATTAGTATTCCGGCGGTTCCTTTTTTTTTTTTTTGTTTTTCTTGAACTTTGGCAGACAATCACTGCCAGCGGTTTTTTTTCTTCTTCCTTTCGGTTTAAGCATAATCTCCATCGCCATTCATAATCCTCGTGCGATTACGTTACCCCTTGTTTTTCTTCCTCCTAATTTTTCCCTCAAGCTACTAGCTTTTTCTAATGCCCATATCACACATCAAGCGGACACCCGTTGGGAGTCCACGCTCACTGAGCTACAATGAGGTTCCCCATGAGCCGCTTACCCCTTTACCGCAGGATGCGTTCGCCAACAAGAAAAGCAATGTGATTGCATCCAAAGACACGCTCTCTCCTACCAGTGCGAATACTTCGCCACGTCCATCCGTCAATCCATCTAGCTTCACGTCATCAGTGGACCCGGCATACGGCCATATCAAAGATGAAAGTGCACATCCTCAGTCCACTGAGCGCATGTCTGTCGATTACTACGGAGGAACAATTAGTAACTACCTTACACAGAGCCCGGGGTCTCCGCAACCGCCGTCAGAGCACCACCACCAGCCCTATTCACCAGACCAGATTCGCAGAGCTAGTTTCAATGCCTCGGATGCACCTCGACTGGACAATGTATCTCTTGACCCGCTATCAACGTACATTCCAGATAGTCTAGGTGAATCTGGACCGTATGTTTTGCCCTACTGCGCACGGCAGTTTCCTGCCCTTTTACTAACTTCTGTACTTTTGTTTTTTTTAGGAAAAAAATAACGCACATGGCAGACCTTCTTGAGCAAATTCAATCCTATGAGTTAGGTGGCACTAATGTTCCTTCTAATAGTCGCTTTGCCCGCACTTCGTCTCCCAAGCCGGGACCTCCGCAGCCATTGAAACTCAACCTTTCACACTCAAACTTTAACACCGAGTCCAGCAGGAATACTAGTAATCCTCCCAGCACGCCTGGTCTGTTGTCTTCAGCACAGTTTGCAACTGCCATGCGGTCGCCGTCAATTAAAGTCGAAACACCTATCGAATACAACACCATTTTTGGCCAATCTCAAAGTCCCCCCGAAAGCAGGTACTCACGGAGCAACAGCATGATTGGACAACAGGCAACTCCAGACGGGGCTGAGCCTGCAAACACGGACGAGGTTTGTCCGCCGTCGGCAGATACTCTAACCCGATCACCCTCTGCGCCGAGTCGCATTTCGAACAGCACCAATGCCGAATCTCCACTTTATCGAACTTCTTCTGTTTTCTCTTATCAAAACTCTGTGCTTACCCCATGTACGACAACACAGTCCGTTCCCGAGCTGTCAGAAGTTAAAGTCAGTGTCAACAATTCCGATTGGGCGTCCTACTATAAACTTAGTGATGAATTTACTCTAACGCTTGGGTCGAGAACTGTTACGCTACAAAATGATTTTCACAACTTCATTGTTTTGGAGGAGAACTTTGTTACCAGTCTCAAGGTGTTTTTAGAACTCTTTGAACAGGGTTTGCTCAGTACTTTAGACTCAGAGCGCCAAAAGTTTAAGCAGGAGGTGTTTGATCCTCTGCATCCCATCCTCGACCTTAATGAAATAGAACTCTTGCTGCCTTTGAAGGAAGACCAGGAAAAAAACGGCCCGTTTTTAACATTCAATTATTCTGTGGTTAAGACTTGGATTGATAAAATCAAGGGTCCCATTTTAGATTATGCCAGGCGGTATCCCTATGCCAGTCAGATGTGCAAGGAACAGTTAGCGAAGAACGCCAGGTTCAAGGCATTTGTCAACGCAACATCGACACAGTCACGGAAGCTTGTATTGAAAGATTTTAGTGGGTTGTTTGAAAGCACACGAACGCGATTTGGCCAATATAACTTGGCATTGAAGGATATTGCCAAGCATATTCGCAAACAAAATGAAAACGATGAGTCTCTGCCTAAAATTGAAGAGTGTATAGAGGAACTAAAACAAATCATGCGGACATACGATAATATCCAGGGCGAAGTAGGCTCACGACTTGAAATCACTAACCTCGAAAAAAAGCTTTTATTTAAAGACCCTGACTTCAAAGAGGGAATTTTCTTTGGTGATGAAGAGCGCAAGATTCTGTTCAGTGGTGATGCAAAGCTTAAAAAGTCGGAAATTGACCCGCTAGAAAACATCAAACTATTTTTGCTTGACCATTTCTTGTTTTTGACACACCCCAAGGGCAATGGATATCTTGAAGTCTATACGAAACCAATTCACTTGGAGTTTCTAGTGATTGAATCAGTTTCAGAGGATCCCTTGTTCAAATCTAACGCCATGGCGGTGGTAAGCAAGCTGACTCGTAACAAAAGCGAGGCTAGCAGTCAGCCCCGATCAGCCTCTACCACTGCCATCCCTGCTGGATCTCCAATCTTAGAAAACGGCAGTTCTACAGCTACGCGTGCAACCAGTGTAGGCGATGCGAGCAGAACTTTTAATCAAAATGCCCACTTGGTTTATCCAATCAAATTAAGAAATATTGCAACCGATCAAAAATACTACGTGTGTACAGAGAAGGAGATCACACGTAAAGAGTGGGTGAAGCGCATTTGTGATGCCAAAATGAAATACAGCCTCCGCGCAAAGGAGCTTAAGTTTGATCCATTGTCGATTCATGTCGTTGATCGGACCACGTTTTCGACATATGAACCCCAAAAGCCATACTTGCTAACGAAGGGTAACCCGCTCTCTAGAGCTCTGGAAGAGCACAAGAAACTTGTTGGTTCGCAGGGCTTCAGCTCCAGTTTGTTTCCATCTTCAGCACGTAATTCGAGTGCGCTGTCACCGATCAAGAGTGCGAGTTCAGCAACGAGACGACCATCCTCTGTAACTTCATCCTCTGGACTCAACTGCTCTACTGAGGTCGACTATAACAATATGCGTATGATGTTTGTGGGTCTTAACGATGGATTTTACGGCTGCCAACTTTCTTCAACCGGAATTCCTTTAAACTGGATACTTATTGCAAGAGTGCCATCAGTGTTTAGGATGGAAGCAGTAGAAGAGAAAAACATGTTGTTTGTTCTTTCCAACAAAACACTCTACATGTACAAGTTTAATGAAGTGGTTCTCTGCATTCTTACGCACGGCAGTATTCAAAGCAAAACAGAGGTTAAGGTATCACCACCAGTCACAATTAACCAAAGCGTGGACTGCTTCAAAGCCGGTATGCTGAGCGGCAGGCCGTTCTTGTTCTACTCGGTGTACACGAGTAAGTCCACCATCACTGTTTTGGAAATTACAACTGAAAACCATAAGAAAAAGTCAAGCTCGATCTTTTCTTTTTCGAGCAAAAGCCATGACAAGAATTTTAAGGAATTGGACATTCTTTTTACCCCAACGCGTAACCACGCAATCACTTTCTTTAATTCCAACTTTTGTATCCACACTGATAACAGTTTTGAGGTTATGCGTCTGGATATTAAGCGCCCATTCACTATTCCAGTAATGGAGTCGGTCCACCAAGTAGGTGTCGACCAGAACCTGCCAGAAGACGATATCTCGGAGCTTAAAAAGAAAATTCAGGAAGGCCGACCAATTTCAATCAACAAAATTCCGGCTCACCGCATGTACACCGGCGAGAATAAGACAAGTAGTGACTTTCTACTTTGCTATCACAAGTTTGGTATCTTATGCGACGAGGTCGGCGATCTTAAATCAGCCAAGTGTATTAACCATCACCACAAGATCACGGCGGCGCACGTGTGGTATCCATACCTTATTACTTTTTCTGATCGCCTTATTGAAATCCGAATGCTCACAGGCGGCGCGGACGTTCACATGCTGGTGCAGGTAGTCACTGGTCGCAACATCCGAATGCTAGGCCAAAACGGCGAGGATCGTCTAGTGTTCACAATGGCAGACCCAGAAAGACCCCAGGGCCAATTGGTGCTGGAGTTCTTATTAAACGATGAAGTGACTGACAACCAGAGTACCAACACGCTAACATACCTATAATGAATGAAAATGAGGGGAAATTTTATTTTCATGATATCTATTTCCAGGAGAAAAAAAAAACTAATAGGAATAAACATAATATCAGTAATAATATTAATAGTAATAATAAAAGGCTTGATGAAGTCATAATTTTAAAATATTTTTAATTTGTGATGCTATTTACATTTTGGAAGCGGCGCCCTCGCGCTGAAGAGCAGCAACAAACTTCCACAGCGATGCACGCTCTTCATCGGTGGCATTGCCACATGCCGCCCATCTAATTTTACAATCTTGATCAACCAAGAAAACGTAGCCAGTGTACTTATTAGTCATAAACAGCTGGTCCTTGAGCTCCTTAGTGACACCTTTGCGGGCGATAAAGTAGCGGCCGTGGCGCGCGGGATCCTTTAGCTCGCCCCGAATCTTATTTGCATGCCACCGGACAAGAATTTCCGTGGCCCAGTTATCAGGTAAGTTGATGTCAACGATCTGGAATCCGGTGGACTCGTCGGCAGTGTTGCCAGTCTCGCCGTCCCGGAAATATGAGTTTGTGTGGTTTTCACCAGAGAGATACGACGCAATGCGGACCACGGAAACCTTGCCCTTGAGCACATCTGTCGTAGCACGGAACTCCTTCTCCTTGCCCTTCTCAACAGTTCGGCCCACAAAATTGGGCATGTAGAGCGCCTTGTCCTTGCGGAAGTAGGCACCGGGTGCAACAAACATCTTTCCCTTGGTATCACGGAACTTGTACACATCTTCATACTGTGACTTAGCAATCTCAGCCGACATTTCCTTGCGGCGCTGTAAATGGCGGTCATAGTTGACAAAGTCGGCCTTCTTCTGCTCGCGCGTACGCGTGTCGACACCATCATTGTCGGTCGGCAACGGCGGATTTGTGCTTCCAATCGGCCGGGTCAGAATGGGGATTTCGGTCAATGGTTTGTAAGCATAACTACGCGTAGTCAAATAAATAGGGTGGGAACGCGCAAGTACCCTTCTTGTGGGGGAAAGGATAGACATGATTGTATTCAACGGTCGGCAGGCTGTGCTTGTAAGCGAATCGCAGCTGCGTAATAAACGAGTTTGTCGGGGCAATCTGATGGCAGCAAAGGGCGGTTGAGTTGGCACGATGCAGTAGCCCTAACTTGTCTCATTGGTCAAGCCCTAAACCCCTGCCCATTTAATTTTTGAGTATAAATATTTGATGAACCGCCGGGATATAAACTCTTTTCTTCTTCTTTTTTTTTTCTTTTTTTTCTCCTTAGATCAAAAATCACGAAGATATATGCCACGGCGGTTGGTCTTAGTGTCTTCGGGCACGTGTGACCTTTCGTTGCCAGATATACAATTTAAAATTGTTATCTCGATCTTCCAGATTAAAGTTCCTGACTTTTAGGAAGTTTAGTACCAAGTATCCTATTAGGTTAGGGTGAGGGTATCGAATGTCACAGAAAGGAAACATCTTTATTATTAAACTGTAGAAATTGCAGTTTTAATTGAATTATATATATACACAAAATGCTATTTTTTTTCTTTAGAATTTTTTATTGTTGTTATACATTTAATTGTATTAAACTGTACGAGGTTTTGTTGATTCGTAGACATTATATCAGTTTGTGTCTCTGAGGACTGATGCTGAACAAGGTATAACCTCCCAAGTTTATATATCATGGGCGACGACGACGAAGTCTATAGCACGCTGCGGAATGTGTTTAAGAAACAAGAGTTCCGATACCCGCAAGAAGAGATTGTGCGCGCATCGATTAAGGGCCACGACTTGTTGGTGCTGCTTCCCACGGGCCATGGCAAGTCTCTCACATATCAGCTTCCGTCCGTGGTGCCCTCTGGCGCCGGCAAGGTTACCATTGTGATATCGCCGCTACTTGCGCTGATAGCAAACCAGATTACCGGGCTGCACAAGCTCAAAATCAACGCGGTAACGCTCAACGCCAGCATGGAGGCAGGAGAGCGCAAGTCAGTGCTGCGCGAGCTCACCCACGTGCGACCCACGGTCCAGATGCTCTATATCTCGCCCGAGCTCTGCGCCACGCCGGGATTCCGCAAAGTGCTCCGCGCCATGTACAATGGCACCTGCAGCATTGCGCGTTTTGTCATTGACGAAGCGCATTGTTGCGATGAGTGGGGGTCGAATTTCCGGAAGGATTATGCCAATCTCAACTACCTGCGCGAAAAATTCCCCACAGTCCCCATCACGGCGCTCACAGCCACGGCGGGCGCCAAGGTGCAAAAGCGGATTATCGAGATCCTCAAGCTTGACAAACGTAATCTGCGTACTTACAAAACAAGCGTGAACCGGCCAAACCTACATTATGAAGTTCGTTGCTTCAGTGACCCTGACCACCACGATGACATTATTCCGGATATTGTGCAGTTTCTTACTGAATACAAGAAACGGCGGGAGGCGTCCAAATCAGCCTCATCGGGTGCCGGAATCATCTACTGTCGGCGCAAGGATACGGTTGAGGAGGTCGCTATGGAGCTGAGTAAGGCTGGGTTTGGCGCCCGAGCATTTCACGGCTCGTTGCCAACCGCTGAAAAAAAGGAGGTCATGGATCGGTGGGTGAGTAACGTGCCCGGCTATGAGATTGTTGTTGCAACCGTTGCCTTTGGCATGGGTGTGGACAAGCCCGATGTGCGGTTCGTTGTGCACGTTGACCTTCCGGCCAGCATCGAGACCTACTACCAGGCCACCGGGCGCGCCGGCCGCGATGGCAAGGGCGCCCGCTGCATTCTCTATTACTCACGCGAGGAGCGCAGCCGCGTTCTTATGCTCAACCGCAACGACGCCTCGTCAAGCTCGACCATGGGCCTGCAGTACCTCGTGCAGTACTGTGAGCGCACCAACATGTGCCGTCATCTCATGCTCTGCAGCTATTTCGAACAAAATGTGCCCAAAACGTCCTCCAAGGAATGGTGCTTCTACGCCTGCGACTACTGCAAAGACAACCGGGCGGTGCGACGCCAGGCCCAGCGTCTCACCGAGACTGAAAGTTTCTACGACTAAAGCTCCGTGGGTTGGCAAATCCCAATAGACTTGTTTTTTTTAAAAAAAAAATTGTTTTAAAACAATAATATAAGTAAATGACTTTGTATTAATGAATTTCTATGATCAACTTCCTGGTACATTACTCGTCGTCGTCCTCCTCCTCAACGAAAACAGGAGCAGGCTTTTTAAAGTTCTCAGAGTCGTCCTTGATGGCCTTTCTCAGCTCCTCGGCGTCACGAGCAAACTCAACAATGAAATCAGTCTCGAGGTCGTGGACCTTGTTACCGAGAATGACAAGCGAGTGCAGGGGGTCGCCGGACTCGTAGTCAACGAGATTTTTAAGTGTGTCAGCGCGCATGGCCTGGCGTGGTGAGCCAAGTCGTGAGACAGCAATACACGGCGTGTTCTCTCCGTAGACATTCTCCTGGCGCAGGCTCTCAATCTCGAGCAGCTGCTCCGCCGCGGTCTCAATGGACATGTAGCGAGGAGGCTCGTAAATCAGACGGCCACGCGCCATATTCTCAATGCTCTGCTCCTTGACCTTAATGTCCAGCAGGAGCAGCGTGTGCAGACCCAGCTGACGGTTTTCCTTAATCTTGTCGTAGAATGAGTCAGGCTTCCAGTTGTCGGTGAAGAAAACAAGCGAAACAGTCTGGCCAAAGTTGTAGAGCTGCAAGCCGCATGCACCAATCGCATTCATCACGGAGGCATTGTGGATCGTGGTGGTCTTGATGCCGAGCTCACGGGCGCGGATAACAAGGTCGGTGTGCGTGGTGGCACCAAAGGGGTCGCCAACAACAAGGAAAGCAACATCATAATCAGCACCATCCTGCTCAGCACCGGCAAGAATGATATCTGAGCCACCCTCAACAAGCTCACGGTCAGCAAGGATAACCTCGCGGCCGTAGAACTTCTCAAGCGACTCCTGGTCGGCGGTCATGAGAATAGAGGTGTAAGCCTCGAGGTAAACGCGCTTACAGTTGCGCACGACCTCGAGACCGCGGACGGTAATGTCAGATTCGTGGGAGAGGCCAAGGCCGATGAGGTAAAGCATGTTGTCAGATTATATCAAGCACTAAAAAAGATACACGAGCAAGAAGCAACGGGGCTGTGGTTCCGGGCTGGGTCGGGATCGACGAGTCTTTGGAGAAACTAAAAATTTTATTCAGGGCTAGGGCAGGTAGGGAATCCTCATGTGACGTACGGCTGAAATCAGAGTGTGGCCAAATCTCCCAACTTTTTTGGCTGAAACCAATAATATAATTATATGGGTCTGTTGTGATGTTTAAAAAAAAAAAAACTAAAATAAAACTGATCTGTCCAAACGATTCTTTTGCAATCTCCAGACCTTCATCATCATTTGTCTGTATAGTTGATTTTGTTTTTTTTGGTTAAGCTTTTCATAACAACAGACTGCCATAGAGAGTCCACGACTTGATAGTACTTGCTCTCTTTCTTCGTAATACGCATACAATGTCCATCCCGCTTGCTGAATCCGAGCCTACAAATAGCAACATACCGCGGGCCTTTAGGGGCTCAGCAGACAACTCCGAGACCACGCCACTGCTTCCAGAGTATACTGGCGACACGACCAACTCTCTTTCTAAACGCTGCCGGGGTGCCAGATACTACTTCTCCGTTTTCATCCGGCGCTACCTCCCGCTGCTTGGGGTCGCCATCCTGGCGCTTGTCGTGCTGGTCCAGACTGCCAGTGTAAACTGGGGTCAAGAGTTTTTCAATGGCACCATTGTTAATATTGACAATGTTGGTTTTGAGCAATTTACCGAGAACGGTGTGAGCCTGCGAGTCCGAGGAAATATACACATTAACTACACACTTATTGACCATGCATCATACCGCTCGTGGGCGCTCAGACTGGGCGCCTATCCACTGCACTCGTTAACCGTCGGCAGGTCCGAATCTGTCCTTGAGCTAAAAAACTACAACAACAAAGCCACCGATAAGGATGATAGGCAAGATTATTCTCACGCTGTAACTGCCCACTTACCACAGTTTGATGTCAATATACGCCATAACGAGACTACTCATTTTGACCTCGTTACTAACCTGACTGATTTTGGCAATCCGTCATTGCTGGCTACGATTGTCAAACGCATACTTGCCCAGAAGGAAATTGAATTCAAGTACAAGACTCAGCTGAGGCTGAGTAAAATGGGTATCCCGTTTGGGTCCTGGCCTTTTACGGTTCAAGCTGTCGTTAATCCGGAGAACCTTGGGTTTAGCGACAGCAAGCTTCTTCGGCTCGAGCAGCTTCAGTTGGAAAAGGTCAGTGGTGGTCTGGGCGTTTCAGCGGCTGTTTCAACATTTTATAACTTGTCCGTTTCAGCTGACATACCCCAGATAATGTGGGACATGTACCTTGCTGGCTGTGGCGATGATGAGTTTATCTATGTCGCTCGAGTCGAAAACTCGCCGATCCAGCTGCAGCCGTACAAGTCCAACGAAATACAGGTGTACTCGTACGTCCAACAACTTGATCCAGCGTTCAGCCAACACTGTACGGGTGAGAATGCCAACCACACTGCCCTGGACCAGCTTGTGCAGAAATACTTCTCGGGTGATGTCATTAACGTTCAGGTGCGCGGATCCGATGTGCAGAAACCAGGTGCAGTGCCAGACTGGATGGCACAAGTTCTACCACTACTACATGTTGACATCCCATTTCGCTTCGACCGCGGGCCGGACGGAGACGATCAGAAACTTGTCCGTGAAGTAGAGCTGTCCAACTTCCGCTTGATCATTCCACCACGCAACAAAAACCCATTTGGTGGCGGACCTGGCCAACAGCCAATACCAAAGCTTAACGCGCATATTCGCGCGACTTTACAACCCCCCGGTGAACTGAACCTGACAAAGGATCTGGACTTGACTATAGACTACGCGCGCGGGCTCGCGGATCTTTACTATCGAACCACCAGTACCATCTGCCGCAAGTTTGCTGTTGTTGACATCCGTGACTGGCTGCCGTGCACAACTGACACCGCCAAGGACCCTGAAACGGGCAACCTACGCTACATAGTCGAATTTGATCTTGTGAATGTGCCCATGAACGTTACCGACGAATCAACATTTAGCGAAGTGGCGCGCCAGATATTCCTCAAGGGCAGTGCCCCCATCCTATTGCAAGCCCAAATCGATGCTGATGTGGCCACGCCACTGGGCAGCTTTGTCTTTTCAGATATTCACATTGAGGGGGAAACTTTGATCAAAACGTAGCCGTCCATCGACGAGCTCTTGCATAAAAATATGACTCTATCTTGTGACACAAAACTCATTTAAACAATAAGCAATAATAATAGTAATCAAAAAAAAAAAAAAACATATGTATATGAAAATAGCACGATTTATTTCTCAGATTACTAGCTATAACTCCTTAAAATGTACAAAAAATAGAAGTTGCTGTGGTTATGGTTGTTTTTTTTCAAACTTTTTTCAAAATCCTTTTTGGGGGGTTGAGAATGACTCAAATTGTATAAATAACACGTCCTTTAACCAGGAGGAAGCTGGGAAACATCGACAACCTCGTCGGCCTCCTTGACACGCTCCTGGTTGGCAGCAGAATCAAAGGGAGTTCTAGGCAAAGCAGTCATACCAGTTCTGGCGAGCTCAAGAACACCAAAGGGTTGCAAGAGTTGGATAAAGTTGGAGATTCTATCGGGCTTGGCGCAAAGCTCGACAATGCAGTTGCGGTCAGAAATGTCAGCAACCTTACCACCAAACTGGTGGCAAAGAGAGGTGATGGCCTGCAGATGCGTATGCTTGTGGCGAAGAGCCTCGGAGGGGGCGATGCTGTTGGGGTGGTAGCTCTGGGTGTTGCGCGAAGTAGCAGGCTTGGCGGGAGAAGAAGATGGCACGGCATTCTTGTAAACCTGGCCATGGTGTTCAAGGAGCTCCTCAAAGAACTCGGGACCAAGGAGCGAGACCTTGGCAAGGAGAAGCTCACGCTGAACAAGCGGCGCATTGGTGTAGTCAAGAACGGCCCAAACGGGGACAAGATCCTCGATCTGTCTGCGAGCCTGCTCGATAATGCCGTCAAGGCCATGCAAAACAATAGTCATACGAGAAAGATCCTTGACCTCGGTGTTGGACACAACAAGCGAGTCAATGTTGAAACCACGAGCAGCAAGGGTACCGGAGATTCTAGAAAGGACACCAGGCTCGTTTTGAACAAGACAGTTGAGCACATGGGGCTTGCTTGCAGCGGGCACAGTAGCGATAGGGGTTTCGTACAGGATCGACGAGATGGCCGCGTTGGTAGACCAGTTAGGAGTATCAATGGTAGGGAGAGGAGGTCTCTTGGTGTTGCGGTGAAGGGTCTTGTAGGCCATCGCCGAGATGGACGAATTGGCGCGTCTGCTGCAGACCTGAGCAGCGATGCTACCCAAGACCTTCTTGGACACTGCGGGGTTGGCGAACATAGTCGTTGAAAAAAAGTTGGTTATGTGGTGGGTTGATTTGTGGGGGACAAAAAAAAGAGAGAAAAGGAAGAGTTGAAAAATGAATTTTTTTTTTTTTAAATTTTTTTTTAAATCTCGAGACCCAAACTATGTGTCAGTGCCGAGAGCAAATGCAACACGCCGAAATCGCTCCCAATGACTCTTTATGGGGTGTGCAGAAAATGATAGAATGATGAGGTGTGCATTTAAATTGCCAAATCCGGACAAATTCAAAAGAACACGTTGTATTTCCTCTCTGGGAACTCACATTTATAATCGCCATTTCTGACGCTCGACGCGTCTTTTTTTTTTTATTCAACGTTATTCTTCCTCCATCCCTCTCCATCCTATTACTGGTCTCTAACAACCACCTACTTGGCACACGCATTTTATCTCTCATCCACTATGACTGTACTTAATACTGAAGAGCAGAGCTATCTTGAACTCTGCCGTAGCATCATCACTTCTGGCGAGACCCGCAAGGATCGCACAGGAACCGGTACTATCTCCATCTTTGGTCCTCCACAACTACGTTTTAATCTTGCAAACGACGTGCTGCCTCTTCTAACAACGAAGCGCGTTTTTTACCGCGGAGTGCTTGAGGAGCTTCTCTGGTTTGTCTCCGGTGCTACGGACTCGCTCTTGTTACGCGACCGTGATATTCATATCTGGGACGGCAACGGATCAAAAGAATTTCTTGAGTCTCGCGGGCTCGGTCACCGCCGCGAGGGCGATCTTGGCCCCGTTTATGGCTTTCAGTGGCGCCATTTTGGTGCGGATTACACTGACTGTGATGCTGACTATACTGGTCTTGGTGTCGACCAGCTGCAAGAGGTTATTGACAAAATTAAAAACAACCCTTATGACCGCCGCATAATTCTTTCCGCTTGGAACCCCAAGGATATCCCCATCATGGCGTTGCCGCCGTGTCACATGTTTGCCCAGTTTTACGTGTCGCGGCCAGGCACGCCAGAGGCTGCACTTTCGTGTATCCTGTATCAGCGTTCGTGCGACATGGGTCTCGGCGTCCCCTTCAATATTGCCTCCTACGCCCTGCTTGTACGCATGATTGCGCATGTTTGCAAAATTGCGCCCGGCGAGCTCATCCACACCATGGGTGACGCGCATGTTTACTTGGACCATGTAGACGCTCTCAACCAACAGATTGAGCGTACCCCTGGCGCTTTCCCCACGCTTCGTTTTGCCCGTGAGATTGACTCCATTGATGGCTTTAAATACGAGGACTTTATCCTCGAAAACTACAACCCCCAGAGCAAAATTGCAATGAAGATGTCTGTCTAACCTCCCACATCTTTACGATTACTTTACAAGTATTTTAGAGCTTTTTTTATGTTTTAATATTATTACGTTTTTTTTTTTTTTTTTTTTTTTTTATTTTTTTTTTTTTTTTTTTTTTTTTTTTTTCTTATTTTTTTTTTTTTTTCAAATTTTTTATATT
>Ga0160505_101100_pt1 | contig 13361 bp, 15 predicted proteins | sample DIDeMG_FD_108225 | JGI IMG/M metagenome (GOLD analysis project Ga0160505, IMG submission 108225) | Enriched chicken feces microbial communities from UW Madison campus, WI, USA - DID2874_E49_Stillage MG | ecosystem: Host-associated > Birds > Digestive system > Large intestine > Fecal ... | reverse complement strand
GAGAACGGTGCCACGGTATCGCCTTAGTACCTGGGGCCGCCGTACTGCTGCCCACCGTAGGGCGGCTGGCCGTATCCCTGCTGGTGGGGGTATTGCGGCTGCTGGCCGTACGGAGGCTGGCCATAGCCCGGCTGGCCCTGGCCGTATGGAGGCTGACCGCCGTAGTTTGGTTGCGGGGGCTGGCCGTACGGCGCCTGGCCGTAGTTGGGCTGCTGGCCATACGGCGGCTGCTGGCCGTACTGTCCCGGCGGGCCACCGTACTGCTGCTGGTGGGGGTATCCGCCCTGCGGTCCGCCGTACGCCTGCGGCGGCTGGCCGTAACCCTGCGGGCGCTGCTGCCAACGCGACTCGTCCTTCCTGTCGTACGATCTGCGCGTCAGGTTCCAGTTTGCGATTGTTCACTCACGTGTCGATGGGGCCCAAAAGAAGCTTCAACAACCACATTTGGGGCGTGAGGTTCTCGCCGTTCTTGCGCAGCATCTCGTCGCGCTCAAAGTCGTACGCCATGGTCTGGTCGACGAGGCTGCCGAGGACGGGGTGCTCGTCCAGGCTCGAGAGGAAGGCCTGGGCTGATCGTGTGAGTTAGAGACAGCGATGAGTCTGCTCACCATCCTTGTCGTTGCCGACCTGTGCGAACTGGAAGGACACGGCGTCGGCGCCGTCTGCAAGTCAGCCCGGGACAGTGTGCAGTAGGGACGCGTTTGACTCACAAGGCGTGCTGTTGAGAGTCTTGCGGGCATTGGAGACAACCTTAGCGACTGCAGCGTCAGAACACAGCCGGGTGACGGCAGCTTACGGGTATCGGGATCCTCGCCCTGGGGTTCGCCATCCGTGATAACAATGACAAGCAGGGGCTTCTTTAGCGAGTTGCTGCGCGCAGGCTTGAGGAGCATCGGCTGCAGAATCTTGCGGTCGAGCATGGTTCCCAGCGGCGTGCCACCGTTGAACTTTGCCTTCTTGATAAACTCCATAGCCTCCGTCTCCGAGTCGAGTCGGTTGCCTTCCTTTGACGAGTTGAGGAAGCGGATTTCGCTGTGGTGAGCTCTTAGCGAGATTATGGTAGCTTACATTCCGTCATCGTCAAAGAGGCTGCACGCGCCGGCGACCTTGCTCACGATACTGTCTGTTAGCACTGCACAACGGTCGTTGGGCGCGTCGTAGGGGCAGGGCACCTTCGCAGCGACTGCAGCTCAAGATCCGCAGCTCCATGCGCAGCAACCTTCAGGGGTACCCGTTATCAGTCGATACTCACGCAGAAACATCATTGATCCGCTCGCCCTTCTCGGCATGCATCGACCCCGAGTCGTCGACGAGCATGACAACGTTGAACAGCGCAATCTGGCACAGGTCGACAGCGAGGTTGGGCGGCAGCCTCCACTTGTCTGCAATCTCCTGAATCGCGCCGTTCTGCACGACCTCGTGCGCGATGCGGTCAATGTTGAGCGGGCCGCGCGGGGCGACGAACGCGCCGAGGTGTTGCTGCGCGTCAGTATCCGCGGCTTGGTAACCTCGTGCACGGTGCGCGTCGCTTCGGCGGTCGCGGTTACGGGAAACGACCCGCGGGCGGGCGCGTTGAGCGTCGGCGAAACCGGACATCACAATCGAATGTCGTCCACATCACCATCCTTCCACTACACCCGCGGTACATCTACTCACATCCTGGACACACTTGTAGAGAATCTGTCGAATCTGATCAACGCTGGGACCTCCAGGCGGTCCTCCGCCGCCGCCGCCGCCGCCGCCGCCGCCGCCGCCGCCCATGAACGCGCCGGCCGCAAAGCCAGCCGCCGCGCCCGCGCCGGCATACGCCGCCTGGTGGCCGTATCCCTGTCCCTGCTGCTGCGGGGACTGGTACTGCTGCTGATACTGCTGCTGCTGCCCGTGTTCCGGCTTCTTCTTGAGCTTCTTGACGACGATGATGGCGACGCCCGCCATGACTGCCGTTAGTACGTGCTGCTTTCCCGAAACGTACGAAGCGCGCCGGCGAGGCCCATGGTTACAGATGGATGCTTGTTGTGTGAGCGAGTTGATGATATGAGAAGAGTGACAATGGAGAATGGAAAGGATACACGATCAACAACAAAGGATGGTTCGTGGAACAAACAGGGTGTGACCTTTTGGATGGTGCAACAGTGCAGCGATGCAGCAGTGGCGTCACTCCACGTGGTCAATCTGCACAGCCCCTCGTGACCACCTCGCACTCTGCTGTGATCCACTCGTCGTCCACTTTGCTACTGAATGCATGCATGGAATGACGACAAATGGAGCGGGATGGACGCAGACGAAGTGCAATTACGGACCTGTTTCGATCGGGCTTGGCAGATGGACGATCACTCAGTTAAGCTTGTCGAGGGCGCCAGGATGGACCAAACATTGACCCCGAGAGGCGCCAATGTCTTGGCAAGCAGGCCTTCCACACATTATGGACGAATCGAAGGAGATGGTAAGATGGACTGGGCTATTAGACAAACGGGCAGTGACGACAGCCAGCCAGTGCGGCATTATTGAACATTACCGGGCTGTGCACATGAGGGCATTAGTACAGCAACATGGGAGCATCAGCAGTGTCGTGTCGTGTCTGCATAACGTGTAGTCTACCATGAATGAAACCTAAACCCAATCACTATATCCTCCCCTCCTCTCGTCCAGCTTCTCTCTTTAATGCTTGTTGCCGAGCGCAGAGAGCATGGGGCCAGCCATGCTGAGAAGCTGGTTAAAGTCGGGACCGCCGCCCTGCTGCGACTGCTGCTGGCCCTGACCCTGGTTCTGGTTCTGGTTCTGGCCGCCCTGGTTCTGGTTCGAGGGCTTGTTACCGCCGCCAAGAGCAGAGGCGGCGAGACCGGCGAGCGCACCGAAGCCGCCGCCCTGGGACTGAGACTGCTGCTGGCTCTGTTGCTGGTACTGCTGCTGCTGGCCCTGGTTCTGGTTCTGGTTGCCCTGCTGGTGGTTACCGCCCGCACCGCCGAGAGCCGACGCGGCAAGGCCAGCAAGGGCACCGAATCCGCCACCCTGCGACGAGTGGGATGACTGCTGCGACTGCTGCTGCTGCTGGTTGTTGTTGTTGTTGCCGCCCAGGAACTGCGAAGCGAGGCCGCCAAGGCCCGACGACGACTGCTGCTGCTGCTGCTGCGGTTTATTGTTACCTCCGAGGAACTGGGCAGCGAGACCGCCGAGACCGCCCGCGGACGAGTTGCCGTGCGAGCCGCCGCCGCTGTTCTGTCCGCCCAGGTTCAGGCCGCCAAGGAAGTTCGTGACCGTGTCCGCGGGGGTGTCCTCGGGCGCCTGCTTGCCCATGAACTGCGGTGTTAGTGTGGCTGCCAATGTGGACCGGGCACAGCAGTGGACCACCTCTGCTCCAACTCACGGCGTAGATCTTCTTCTTGATCATGAGCTGAGTAAAGGTCTGCGTAGCGGCCGCGGCGACGTCGTTCTGGTTGGCGCCGTTCTTCTTGTTCATGATCTGCGGTCAGCCCGACCATCATCCACTGCCTAGTGCTCACCTTGGCAACCTCCCTAGAGATGAGGTCGACAATCTTCTCAAACGTGCCCTTCTGGCGCTGCGGCTGGGCCCCCTGCGCCGCGCCCGCAAGCGACGAGAGGAGGTTGGAGCCGATACCGCGGTCGGTCGATCCAGCGGGCGATCCCTGCTGCTCCTTGGCAGCGGTGCCAAAGAGGGAGGTGACGTCGGCCGCGAGCTCGTTGTCACCGCCGCTGCCGACGCTGCGGTCACGCGATCCGGACGAGCCGCTACCACCGAACAGAAGGTCGAACACCTCCTTACCCGCCGCGGCACCGAGGTCCTGGTTCGACAGGTCGTCCGCGCGCCCCTGGTTGTACGCCTTCTCGTGCGCCGCGTTCACCTTGCTCTCGTCCAGGTTTCCGGCGCCCGTCAGGCCGATAAGGAATGTGCCGAGGCCGCGCGATCCCGTGCCCTCCTTCTGCTGCGAGTTGCCGCCCAGAAGCGACATGAGGTTCGAGGAAACAGCAGTCCTGACGTCGTCGGCACCGGTCGTGCTCGAGTTGTTATTGTCGTTGTTGCTCGAGTTGTTGTAGCTGCTGTTGCTGTTGTAACTGCTGTTGTTGTTGTAGCAGCTGCTGTTGTTGTTCGAGTTGTTCGAGTTGTTGTAGTTGTTGTTGTTGCTGCTGTTGTAGCTGTTGTTGTTGCCCTGGTTGGAGTCATTGTTGTAGTAGCTCTGGTTGTGCCCGCTGCTGTAGTTGCTCGACGAGCTGGTGTTGTCGTTGTTGCCGTAGTTGTTGCCACCATAGTTGTCGGTCTGGTGGTTGTTGTAGCTGTTACGGTTCGAGTTAGAGCTGCCGGGACGAACGGGCGATTCAGAGCCCGAGTTGGACTGGTGCTGCTGATTGCCACCGTAGCTGTTGTTGCCGCTGTAGCCCTGCTGGTTGCCGCCGTGCTGGTTGTTGCCGTGCTGCTGCTGGTTCACCTGGCTGAGCATCTCCTGGGCGAACCCTCCGAGCGCTTTGAAGTCGACCATGATGGCTTGAGGTTTTGATAGCGTCGAGATGGAAGAGGTAGAGAAGTGCGAGACTGTGAGAACGAAGACAAGCGATAGTATCGACAAAGGATCAATGAGCACTGTGAGAAGGGTGATGGTGTGAGAGGTGCGAACAGTCTCATCGACGCTGTGCGTGGCGTCGGAAGCCAAAAAAAGGCTTGGCGCATTGCGGTGTTCAACAGAATGTGGAGCTCCGCATGTCTCGGTTGGTTTTATTCGTCGCGGGACGCGTCCGACGCGTCGTCACGTCAGTGGCGGGCAGAGTTATTGCCCCCCCGGTTGTCCTGGATGAGCTAGGGAGATGCATGCATTCCCCATCATTCGCAGAGCACAGACGCAGAGAGGTATTTATTTATGGGCCGGTGGCCCGGTGGGCGCTTTGAGGTGAGGAAAATGATCACCCGCTGTGAGTGGTTGCACATGGCCTGATCCTGGAGGCGTCCTCCACCGCAGCCCAAATTGGACTGCGCTCATCGTGATCGAGCATACTGGATGCACTGAAGGCGAGGGTTGGAAGTGGACTCGAGAGTGAGAGAGGTCACGAATGGAGGGATGGGGATGGGGATGAAACCTTTTTATATGCACCGTATGATGGATGCAACATGATGTTCACCCGCGGCTCTCTGCTCATGCCTGACGTCACAGAAACCTTGCCAGCATTCCTACCCTTAATGCCATGGCTGGTCATTTCCGTGACGCGCTCAGCGCGGATAACCATTGCAGCAGTTGCTGCAAGCAGAGCTGACAGTTGTTACTCGACCGCGCCTTTCTCGAGGACAGAAAACAAATACCTTTATAAGGGACAGTGAGAAAAAAAAATCAAACACGTCGCTCGTATAGTGTAGGTGGTTATCACAGTTCGTTGTGGATGTATCAGCTCCGAGCTAACCGCTGTTCGACTCAGCGTGCGAGCACGGCTACAGCTGGGGCGGTAGCAAACCTTTTTCCATGTCGTGCAGGCAACCCATATTCGAGAGGTCAGTCGAAGAACAAACGAGGCAGGCAAAGTCTTCTTGCATGGGAGAATTGGAGATACTGTATCCTGTCCATCTCTGATCTTCACTTCACTGTCATATATCCAACGTCAGCATTCTGGGGATCATCCGTAGTGGTCGTGGTGGACACCGGGGTGCTTCGAGCTCTTGGACTTTGCGTATCTGAGGCTCCGTCAGCTCAGCTCCTCGTGATCAACGTACCCTTCGCCAAGGACGGTGCCCACTTCCTTCTGCTTCTTGAGTACGCGTTCAATGGCGTCCATGCCGATGCGGAGATTCTCCATCTTTGGGCCGTAACTGAGGCGCACGAAGTGGTGCGCGGGGCTCTCGAACAGGTTGCGGCGCGCGGCGGGGTCAATGTCGAACGCGATACCGGGTACACAAATCGCCTTCTCCTTGAGGAGTTCCTCGAAGAAGACGAGACCGTCATCGAGAGGCGGCTGCAGCGACGAGAGGTCGACCCAGATGTAGAACGTCGCTTCGGGCGTGTGCGTCTTGAGGCCCATCTCTTCCAGGCGCTTGAGGACATAGTCGCGCTTCTTCCTGAAGTGCTTCTGGACAGCGAGCTGGATGTCAGTGGGATGAGCTGGTATTGGTGGAACGTACACGTTCGAGCTTGACGCGCGAGGGCTCGAGGAGCGGAATGGCAGCCATCTGGAGACTACGTGTCAGTCATATCTTGCAATCATGGTCTTACGGGTGGTTGGTTCCGCCGTCGAGGAACGATCCCGAGCTGGCGACAGCGGAGATGAGAGACTTGGGACCGACGACCCAGCACACACGCCAGCCGGGGAGGCGGAAGCCCTTCGTCAGGCCGTCAATGATGATGACCGAGTCCTGTGGTCAGTCGCACACCGTCAGGAGTTCTCACCTTGTTGACGTCATTGACGTAGGCAGCACCACTGAGGCTCTCGCCCTCGCGGCTCTTATCCTCCCAGTACTTGTAGAACGAGTAGAACTCGTCGAGAATGACAGTCGTCTGGCCGTCGCCGATGCGCACGAGCTTCTTGAGGTCCTCGCCCTCAATGCACGAGCCGGTGGGGTTGCGGGCTGCGTGTGAGCGGAAACAAGGTGAGGAGCTTACGGTTGGACATGACGACGACACTGAGACTGAACGTCCTGATGTCCTCGATGAGCTTGTCAATGTCAAGGCGGTAGTCGTTCTGCATTCAGCGATGGATGTAGGTCATGCCACTCACCTCGGCCTTGAGCGGGGTAGGGATGGGGATGAGGCGCTTGAACACGGCGAGGACCTCGGAGTAGGTCGTGTATTCTGGGATCTGGTATCCTGATCGTCAGCAAGTTCCAGCGCGCAGTCATCCGTGAATCACGCACCGCAGTACACATCGCCCTGCTCTGTCAGTTTGGACGCCCCAGGATCTGCACACTCACGATAACCGCAGCTACACGGCTCATGCCCGCACGTCCACCGGGGACGATGCACACGTTCTCGTACGTGTACTGACTCTTCATGCCCTGGCGGTACGTCTCGTTGTAGAGTTTCTGTTCAACATCAGCACACGTGTTTAGTTGCCTAAACTCACAGCAACAGCCTCGCGTAGGGGCTTGATGCCCGCCGTGGGCGCATACTCGTTGACCCACTCGCCCATCTCCTCAAAGTCGAGCACCTTGGGACGGTCCGGGGCGCCGGGGAGGGGGCCGACCTCGGGCGCGCCCTGGCCCATGTTGCCCCACTCTGGGCTGTCGTACGTGAACCCGTTGGCCATGGCGCTGGAAGATAGTCAGAGGGAGGCGAAAAGGCTGCGCTCACCGGTCAGTACAGTAGATGACGCCCGTGGCGCCGGGGTGAACGACACCCGGGACGGCGTTGGGATCCTTTGCGGCATGCTCGTTGTCGACATACTCGCGCAGAATCATGTGCGCCTCCGAGTTCTTCTCGATGCGCATCACCTCTAGTACCTTGCTCGCCACGTCGTAGAAGCGCATCTTCTTCGAGGGGGGCCCCTGGTCGTCGGCGCTCTCTTGTTTCGACATGATGGATGGTGGGGGTGGACAAGAGAGTGGATGCAGGAGCAAAGCACTCGTGGTCCTTTATAAAGAGCCGAGTGGGAATGCTGTTCTAAGTTGCCTACCCGATCGACGACCAAGAATAGCTACGTACATCGTGTGTTGTGGTGACGTCACAAATGGGTGGCCCGCATTTGTGTCACTTTCAATGTCAACAACAACAGCAACAGGGGGGCGAGTGGTGCATGCATCGCTGGCTTGGCAACTCTCCATTGGGTGAATGAATGTCTGTGGATGGACTATGAATGAGCGAGGACAGGTATATATGTATGCAACTGCTGGAGCATCTTGAACATTTTGAAAGAAGTAACGCAAACAGTGGACTGAAGGGCCACCCTGTCAGTGAGGTCACAACCTGAATGAAGCACTGGCTCACTCCTGGATTCATCTTGATGGCAACGAGTCGCGCCCAGAGGACACAAACAAAATATCCCAGGCGGCGTCCGGCTCCTCTGGTGGACGCCCGCAGACAGGAGCCCAGAACTCGACGCTGCAGCATCCAGCTTCGGGGAAACACCAGGCCTGAATGAGACCGTTGATCTCGTGGGCTAACTGGCCGTCAAAGTCGAAGAGGCTAGCGAGATCGTTCGGACCGTAGATGGGCGAGGCGGGGGCAGGACCGGTTGTCGACCGGGGAAAGGTGGATATCGTGAGTCGGACCAAGTTACGAACTTGGGAGCGAACGCGAGCAGCCACGGGAGAGTCTCGTGACAGGTCCGTGAGAATAGTAATGGCCTGGTTGAAGTGTGCCAAGTACTCCTGAATCGATTTGGGGGAGGATACTGGCGTAGGAGGTTCGCAAAGCTCCGTCGTCTCCGTTGCCACATGGGCACCGCCGACCGACGGTGGCTGCTCTATGAGAAGGACGCAGAGCACGACTACAGGCGAGAGGAGCAGCGTTGGTGAGATAGTATTGAGATAGCGCGATGTGGGCCAGCGCTCCAAAGCCATTTTGACCTCCCGCACGAGCTCGCAGGCAACACTCCCAGCGAGCTGCGCAATACTCGCGTCGTACTGCTGGGTGATGACCTTGGCGTGTTGCAGTCTGAGCCGCAGGTCCAACATGAGCTGCTGTAAGCAACTACATCAATCATGCACCTACTAGGCGAATAACGATATCCTGTTGGCCTTGGATATCTCCCGAGTTTCCCTCAGCATGCCTGAATTGATCGATCGAGGAGGAGAGCTGCGAATTGAGAGAGGTTTCTCCTACGTCGAGCGCTGGCCGGTCGCCAGAGGCAACGGTGGGCCGCCAAATAGTGTCCCACGCGGTGCCCACCAGCTCGGCATAGGCCGCGTATCGCCTCATGTACGGTTGGATGAGGGATGTGATGGATGGCTCTGGGAGAGGCGAGTCGGGGTACACGTCTTCATCCGCGAGACCGTCCGGCTGATCGACTGCAATCTCTTCCGATCGCATTCCTGGGGGGCAGCCACACATCTGCGAGATTCGCCTGTCGAGACAGAAGGTGGTGTGCAGCACACGCCGGGCCATGTGGATGTAGTACCCCGATTTGCTTGCCCAGAGTTGCTCGCGGTTGAGCCCCCGCTGGAAACATAGTCGTGTGGCCTTTCCTATGGCCACATGCGCGCTGTCGAGGTCGCCTTGGTGAAGCAAAAAGAGTGACTGCGTGTTAGCCAGATTCGCCACTGACTCAGAGGGTCTGCCTACTCACCTGGAGAATCAGGATCTGGATACCCGTAAGGTCTTCTCCAACCGCAGTCACCTGTCGCCGCCCAACGAGTTCCTGGGACTGGCGGTACCACAAATACTCGTCCACTCCACCCGTACCCCTGAACAAGTCGACACAGGCGTATATACTCATCATGAGGGCGAGGTAGGACGCATATTGGAAGGACAACACTGGATTCTCGTTTCTCCCATTGGGGCCAAAAGCGCGTTCGTACACGATCCCACTGCTCTTCCGCACGTCATTGACGTTCAAGCACGGGTGGAAGGGATTGATGTGTGTGAAGAAGAAGTCGAGGTAGTCGTCGTGGTCGGCCACCCGGGGCAGCTGGCACTGGATCGGGCCACACTGGAGTCGGAGCCGGCGCTGCTCTGAGCTAGTGGCCGGACTTGTCTCTAGTCCGTGTCCTAATGGCACCTGGAAGGCATTAGAAGAGCTCGACGTTCCCGCTACGCGCTCCATTGCCAGCGTCGTGCTTTCAAGTCTCTCCACGCGCTCCAGCAGGCGTTCCAGCCGCTCATGCTCCGTTCGCGTCGGATGCTGATGACCGGCAAGCGGGTTAACATCGAGTAGCGAGCAGTCGAATTCTCCATCGCGCACGCAAGCTTCACATGGCGAACCACCAGAACACTGCTGTCAACTTCAGCTTGCCCTGCGTCGTACATGAATGTTCCGCCGCTGGCACTGCACGCTGCCGTTAGCTTTGCAACAAGGGGGGGCTCACCATTCTTTTGGTACATGTCTCATCCGCTTCCCTGGCCTCGCGCCCTCCGCATCGTCCGTGTCGAGTGGTCGCGTGGAGCTTGGGCGGCTGATGCCTGTCGGCGTACCCGAGACCTGCGGCGAGGACAAGTCACTGTTGCTGCTCAAGGAGCCCGTGTGGAACGGGAGCTGGAGGATCGGGGCCGTAGGTGCATTCGCGCGCGTGGGGTGTGGGCTGTTGAAGGACATGGCGATTATTCTGAGTATAGCATGGGAAGAGATAAAGCAAGGAGAAAACGAACGAAAGAGGCTGACAATGAGATCGTGGTCGCGTTGACACAAGTCATTTGTGGAGGCTCATACGTCATCCATCCGTCCACACAAACAAATCTCTCGATCACCACCCCCAGGTGGCATCGACAGCTCCGTATCACAGGGGTAACGTCTTCGGCCCTTACTCCTACCATGAGCAGTTACCTCTCCTTTACAAGGTTCGTCGACTACTTCAAACGCAACTGGGTCACACAACTCACTAACACGGTTAACCGGGCCGTCCTTGAACCCCGATCAGTCATGTAGACGGGCAGAGGATATTGATGACGAGGGGCACGGCGAACTTGCGTCCGTCGCCCCGACCTCATCAAGCTTTTCCACCACGAACATCTGACTGCTACTGGCTTGCTCGTCACCCCCGCCAATCCTGACCGGTCGCTTTTGACCGAAACAGAAAGAGGAAAAACGGAAATCCAAGTTGTTGCAAAACTGTTCACCCGCCCACCGACTGAACGAATGAGTGCCTGCTGGCGAGTGCCTGTGCCCACCGCCAGTATCCCCAACAGCTTCGTAATGGCCTCCCCGCACTTTCGTTCACCGAGGTATCAGGCAAATACCGAGACCAAGAACGGGGGAATCCCTGTTGCAAACAGATGACAGAGTGGCAGGCCTATAGGGGTAACAGTGGCATAAACAACGATCAAGGTATCCTTTTCAACTGCTGAAGCTGCACTAATACTACGGTAATACGAGTCCCATTCCCTCACAACACCTCACACTACACCTAACAGCCTCATTTAGACCTTGTGCCAGTTCGAGTTCCTCGTCATGCGACGAATCTTTTTGCCGAAGAAGTAGAGCGGAAGAGCGCAGACGGCCGGGCCGATGCAGGTGGCGAACTGGATCATGGTGGCTGTGAAGACGCCCTTGCGCGCAATAAAGTCGAAGACCCAGTACGAGAGGCCGAAACCAGTCGTGTTCTTGATGACGGTGGCGACAACCATAATGTCTCCCGCAATGGGAGTGTAGCAGTCGACGGCGTATGCGACAGCAATGGTGGGGATGGAGCTGGTAAGAATACCAGTGGCGCCGTAGCCGACGCAGAGGATGATCTCCCACTTCCACCTGCGGTCCAGCGCCAGGCCGCCAACGACGATACCGATGATGGCGATGATGATGTAAGGAATGAGGGCGGGGAGACGGAACTCGGCCTCGCGAATACCGCCGTTGCGCTGGGTCATCTTCTTGGCAACCCAGTCAGAGAGCGGTCCGGCAGTCGACAGACCCATTAGACCACCGACGATGAACGCAAAGTTGGCGTAGCCCATTGACGAGGGCGAGAAGTTCCAGGGGGGCTTGGAGAGGAGCTGCTCGTTGAGGTTGAAGTACAGAAGAACGTTGGCAGAGCCAAAAGTCGTCGCGCCAGCCCAGAGAATGATGGGGTTGAAGAACTTGAGCCAGGGCGAGACGAGGTCCTGGAAGAGCGTGGCACGCCACTCGGGGTTGATGGGCTGCCAGAGCTTCCACTGCTGCTTGCTGGGACGGCCGTGGCCCTGCACTGATCCGATAGCACCTGGTCCCGTCTCGGCGTCGATGTGTCCCGCATGGTCCATGTGGTCGGCATGCTCCAGGTGTGCGCTCTGGTCGACCTTGTCCTCACCAGGAGTCGCGGTACCGGTTCCCTCAGGTGTCGATGCGTCACGCTGCTTGCCCTCGTGCACCATCCGCTGCTCAGTCTCGGCCCTCACAATGTGGTTGCGGGAGAAACGCGTCTCTGGGTTGCAGAAGACAAGGTTGAGAGTGTTGAAAGCACCGAGGCCAACACTGAGCCACCAGAACGCGCGCCAGTTGTACTTTTGAGCCATGTTGCCGCTCATGATGGGACCAATGAAGAGACCTAGTGGTGAGTACTAGTCTGTAATATTGAAACGTACCGAAGAAGAATGAGGTAAAGTACAGTCCCATCCAGCGGCCACGCTCGTGAACGAAGAAAAGGTCGGCAATGACTTGGACCATCATCGTCTCGTTGATCGCCGTGGGGACACCGACCATGACACGCGCTGCGAGGAAAGATCCATAGCTCTTGGCCACCGCTTCCCAGATGGAGAAGACAGTGAACAGGATAGCGCACACAATCGCGGTGATACGACGTCCAAAGATGTTCGAACACGGGACGATGATAAAGTTGGCGTAGCCGAGGGAGAGGACACAGCCTCCGGTAAGGAGTCCGATGCGTGTCTCACTCTGAGTCGGCCATTCCTGGGCTGCCAGGCCATTCATCGGGGCCATCGATAGGGCGGACGCGACCGTAAAGATAACATACAGGGCCTGTGTCGCGGCGACCATAGCTGCCAGTCAGCTCGTGCTCTCAAAGGCTGTGCCCTACATTTGTACTTCCAGTTCCAGTTCAGAGGGTCATCAGAACGGTTCGACGGCTGAGGGACGAGGCTGTGAACTGGTAAGCCTCCAAATGGACTCAATACGACGCGACTGACACTGTGCCTTTGCCACCGTGGGCACGCTGGAAGTGGATACCATCGTGGTCCCTCATCACATCTGTACCGGGGATGTGTTCATCCTCGATATGTTGCTGAGCGTCGCTCAGAGCACGGGTCCTCATCTTGGGCGGGGGTCAATGCGATTACTAAAGGAGTGTCAAGAACGAGGGATGGGGGTGGGTCTGCAGCTAAAGAACCGCGCAAGCTAAGGCCTTAAATCATTCGTAGCATGTTCTGGGGTGATCACTGGAAAGTTTCCGGCGTTATGTTTGAGGTGGAGAACAGGAAAAGCCTACATCCGAACACGTCTCCCAGACTGCCTTGGTGGTCATGTGCGCTCCCCACTTGGTGGTGGCGGGCAAGCGTTGCGCGCACAGACGCGCCTAGCCCATCTTGATGACCAACGGCACCGTCTTCCAGAAATAGCGCCGAGTCGCACAGCGCGCGTATCACAGGAGGCCCGGAAATAAATCGCCTAAAGGTTGTGAAAAGTTCGCCACACATTCCCCCCAGTCGTCGTCATCGGGGTTCGGTTTGATACTGTTGATGCGCTGCTGGACGCCGATCTACGTTAAGGTCAAGGACCGAGGGTGCAGAGGTGGGGGAGGCTAATCAGGAATGCGGGGGAGCCGGGACCCCGGGAGCCCCGGGAGCGCTGTG
>Ga0160505_101099_pt1 | contig 13376 bp, 8 predicted proteins | sample DIDeMG_FD_108225 | JGI IMG/M metagenome (GOLD analysis project Ga0160505, IMG submission 108225) | Enriched chicken feces microbial communities from UW Madison campus, WI, USA - DID2874_E49_Stillage MG | ecosystem: Host-associated > Birds > Digestive system > Large intestine > Fecal ... | reverse complement strand
TTTTTTTTTTTTTTTTTTTTTTTCTGATACAACGCTACAACGCCAGCTTCAAACAATGGGAAACTCAGATCCGAAGAATGGAGATCTGGGACAAGCCCTCAGAGGGGGCAAACCTGCCAAACAACAAATACCTACGGTCGCTAACAGGGTCTATGGGGCAACCCCGATGAAGCAATCATGGGTTCTTAGATCTACATTAGAAAAAAAACATTTGGAAAATGGTCAACCGTAATAGATTTGCCTGGAAAGGGGATACTTGTTGCTGTCGTGGAGCTCTGTTTCATCTCAACTTGTTTGTAGAATCACAACATCAGCCCCAACCTGTTGGGCATTTTGTCACCAAGTCAACAACCAATATCAACAAGGTCATCAGCAGCACAAATGAAACAAGCCAAATCACCATAGACGGACATAGCTAGAGTGCTTTTGCAATGTCAGATGGCCGATGGTTTTTCTTTTAGTGATGGGGCAAGCTGCTCCGTCTCTTTGTTGGAACGTTACATCGCGTTTCTCCGCTTTGTCCACACAAACCACTGTGGAGAACCACCCCACGCGAGATATAAATACATGCTCTTTACCCCGGATTTTGGCCCCTTTCAATCTTCTTCTTTTTATTTTATTTTAATCTTTTGTAGATCGATATCAACACAATCCAGTCAAAGTCATAACCATAACAATAGTAACGCTTCATCAATGTCTACAGTTACCTTTTTCCTCGGCTATTCCAACCGCCCCATCCATCAGACCTGCCTTGGGTCTTCTAAAAGTAAACCCAAGGTCAGCGTTGTTGAGATTGAATCAGATATGTCAGATGATTGCTACACCACTGGTGAAGACGATGAAGACGTGCTTTTGTGCTCCGACCGCTATGCCGATGTTGATGCTGATGAGCAAAATTACTACTACTACCACAACGACTCCCCACGTACTGGGGAATTAGCTACATCTATCCCGCGGTCCAAAATTTCTATCGACAGCACATCTATCAGTACGTGTAGTAGTATGACTCTTAGCCCAACTTTTTCGTCAGAGTGCGCTAGCCTTACAGACACGATTGGTAGCCTGACAACAATTTCCAGCACAGCAACGGCTAAGCATTCTGATACCCCCCTGATTGATGGAGCAACACTAGCTCGTCATGATCAGATTCTCTCCCACCTTAACCTTGAGCTGCATGACACTGTAACTGAAATGTTCAAGCCTGGCGTTGATACTGAGCGATTTGGGCTGCTTGAGATTGAATATGAAAGTGTTGAGCAACTGTTGCATTCCGTCTACCCGTGGTTGACAAAAGACACCCAAGAATATGTATGGCACTATGGTAGACTCTGCCGCAATCGCAAGAAGCTGATCATGCTTCGGGATGCGCTTTGCAGTTATAAAAATACTCCTGAAACTTACGACAGTGAAACACAAATGTGTTATTACTAGGGGCTATACTAGGGGGGCTCATGCACCATGAGCATTTATTTATTATTTATTTAAGTTATTCATGTAATTTATTTTTTATTTTATATTAACTTCCAAAATTTCATATTTAATTTTAATGAGTCAGAATTGTTTTTACAGTTATGGTTGATAGTGCTGATTTTATAATATACCAATGGATGAAACTTGTCGTGAATTATGGAGAAGCTGCAAGCCTGTAATAAAATTTAGAATTATTCATCATGACTCTAGCCTAGCCGTATGAAAAGGTATTTATATAGATGCCTAGTTATTATAAAGCTTGGGTGTGAGGGTTATGATGGTAAAATGCATCCACGGGTCATTTTTTTTCTCTTTACTTTCTGGGGTACACGCCCAAAAAGCAAAATAAACCAGATGGCCCTGATATTGATCAATTGATCGACCGAGGATCTTGGATTGCTTCTTCTCTCTTTGTGCATGGAATGTTCCAGCGGAGACATTGGCGCTATTGAAAATCCCAACCACCCTCTCCCTTATAAGTACTTAGAACGGCACTGTGCCAGTCGGCATGTGATGGACGCCAGGGTTATATCAACTTTACTTTCCTTTTTTTTGTCAACTAGCTGGGTTGATGCTGACATATTGCCATGGAAAATTTTCAGAGGAATTGTAGTAATAAATCTTATGTGGAGGGTCACAATCGTAACGTGAGTTGTATTTTTGGACGCGTCATCATGAGATATCAAAACTAGCTGGCTCCCCCTTAATAAACCTCTAGGTCTGTTAACAGTATTTTTTTTTTTAAAAAAAAAACAGTACTATTTTCTACATTAATTTGTTTTGGTACTCAATCAAGCCTTTATCTCATAATATTGTAATTCTAACGAGGATTGAAGAATCCAACTACCCTTGGTTTTATCAATTATGTTTCATTCTAAATTTATTTCATTTTAATACTTGATTGTTTACGACCACTAGCGTTAGAAACTAGGCTTCAAACCTCGTTTCATACTGTTTGTGCATTAAGTCTTCATAGAAGTGTATTAGAGTTTACTTAAACCTGTGTTTTGTGTCTGTTACAAGCCTAGACATTTGTTCAAACAAATAATATCCCATCAACCTAGTTCCAAGGGGTCGGTTATTACTCGATTGTTTTTCTCAACCAAGATATCAACGGAATCAGACGCTGCTTCTCTCTAAAGTCTCACGGTCTTGGTACTTGTTATTTCAAAATACTTTTTATTTTAGGGTTTAAAGTCCCCACCAAAATTATAATGTTCCCTGGGAATGCTAGAGGTATTAGGGCCACATATACACAGGTTTTCAACTGGCTGATAATACTATATAATATTTGAGCTTTGTCTTCATAAGTTTTCATTTCGAATTCTTAACAAGTCGGTCGTCTTCTTTTAATTCAAACGTCCCTAATTTCAGTAATCTTTTTTCATCATTTGGGGTTGTCGACAATAAACTAATAGTGGCACCAGTGTAAACCCAGCACCTACACCAAACATGCTTTACAATTTCTTATATGCTTCAATGAAAGACTTCTCTATTTCAATATGTTTGATAACATTTTTAGTGAAATACAATCATCTAATTAAGTCTAAAAGTAACTTATCTTGCAACCGTAAAAGCTTGTCTGCTTGAAAAGACATGCTTCGAACTTGATCTCTAAATACTCTTTGACACCAACGAGAGTCTTGGGGTTTCCATACGCGCTGAGAACATTACTTTATCATCATCATTGGACCAAAAATTAGAGCTACAAAATTTTGTTATTTTTCAGTGTTTTTATTTTTCATCATTTATGAAACTTATAGATATCAGAACAAACTTCCTCTCGACTTGTCTTCATTTCTCAAGAGTTTACAGCTTTGCTGCTACCTTTGGAATTGAAACCTATGGTTACAAAAGTCTCAAAAGAGCCATTACTTCGAGCACATCACCTGATCTGAGTTTTATTTTATTTTTACGACTTGGAACTTGCCACCGTAGAGCTCACCAGAGGGTTCAAAGGTTGCCATGCGAGGCAATTTGCCTAAAAATTGTTTTATCTTTTTGTGCTCAGCAACTCTCAATTTGATATATATAATTACATCTTTCCTTTTGCCGTTCTACTCGAACCTTTCTCTTTAATTGCCACACAACAAATTTCTCAGCTAACATCACTAGCACCACTACCGCCACCAGCTGCAATGTCTCCAAACAACGCTAACAGCAACCCCAATGAGGGTCCAGTGGTATCCCCTACTAATGCCCCGCCTCGCTATACTGACACCCCCGTCACTGAGCCGCTACTCCACCCAGGCGACGCGCCAGCCCCGCGCGGTTCGCAGGATTCCATTGACCGCGACTTTCTTCCCGATGACTTTAAATACAGCGGCTCCGTGTCCGGCTCGCACCTTAGCATTCGCCAGGCCTTTGTGCGCAAGGTCTACACAATCCTGGGCCTACAACTACTGCTCACGTTTGGCGTGGGCTCATTCATTTCGCTAAACCCTACCGTCCGCGCCTGGTCACTGAGCAACCAGTGGCTTTTTTGGGTTGCATTATTTGGCTCTTTTGCTCTGTTGATTGGAACCTATCTGTGCCAGCGCAGCTACCCCAAGAACTTGATTTTCCTGTTTGGCTTTACCCTCTGTGAATCCTATATTGTGGGTCTGGTAACATCGCTATACGATACGCGCATTGTACTGGAAGCACTTGTCATTACTTTAGTTGTGTTTTTGGGTTTGTCGCTTTTCGCAATTCAAACCAAGTACGACTTTACCGGCTGGAGTGGCTACCTTGGTGGCCTGCTTTGGTTCCTGATTGCCTTTGGACTCTGTCTTATGTTCTTCCCCGGCTCGAGCAAGCTGGAATTGATTTACGCCGGCATTGGTGCTTTCGTCTTTTGTATCTACATCCTTGTCGATACACAACAGATTATGGACAACTACCACCCTGAGGACGAGATTCCTGCTGCCATTGCGCTCTACCTTGACCTGGTTAATCTTTTCCTCTACATTCTCAGCATTCTTCAGCAAACCAATGACAACTAGGCTACCATTGTAAACCAAGAATATTGAAAAAAAAATTTTTAAAAAAGAAATAAAATAAATAATTGGAAAGAAAAGGGATACAGGTAATCCCCTTAAATCACAAAATTTTTTTTAAAGACACAAAATAAGATAGTACCCCAAACTTTTATTTATTTATTTATGTAATCATACTTTTAACCAAAACTTATTCTATTCAATCACTCCGAAACAGGCCTTTTCAAAGTCAATCTGGTTCAATGCGTAGTCGAGCGACTTGACAAACTTGTCGTATTTGCACAGGCCGCTCTTGTCCTCGGGACAGTGCTTGAGACTACCAAGTGGTAAGATGCGGTTGTTGAGCTTGAGCCGAATAAAATAATCGGCCTTAGGCTTGTTACCCCCGCGGCGGGCAAGTTGCTGCTTGTCCTCATTTCTATTTTCACTTCCGCCCTCGCTGGCGTCAGGAGCATTGTCACTACCATCTTCTTCTTGCTCGTCTTGCTCGGCGTGCCCGTCACAGTCCAGCACCTCGACAAAGAGGCGGGCACCAAATGGCGTTAGCCGCGACACAATGAATTGGCGGGGCACGGGGATCTTGGCACTCGTCAATTTTTTCTCCTTGACCACGTCAAGCCCCAGGGCCGAGAGGACACTAACAATGATTGAATCGTGGGTGAAATCGGCGTAAAGTGGCTGGTCCAGGGGGAAGTCATTGGCATTGTTGGTTTGGGAGGTATTGACGCCATAGGTGTGCGATGAGGCAGTGATGTAGCGTTCTTCCAAGCGTGCTTTAAGTTCATATAACCATCCGGCACCTTGTGCTGCACCGACATTTTCACGGGTGCCAAACGACGAGACTCCATAGAATGAAAGATCCGAGGTATATTCAAACCCCCGCCATTCAGTCTCGGTAAAGAGCCCACAAAAGGGCGACGATTTAAATGCCGCTGTTTCATAGGCACATAGATTCTGCATCAAAAAGGCATCACGCTGCGTCAGGTTATGAAGCCCCGGGAGAAGCTTTTGTAGTCTAATGACAGTCTCCGCCAAGTAAGTGTTGATCCACTCGGTTGTGAGATTATGGCCAGTGTTGTAGGTTGCATTGTTACTGTTGGGACAGGAAAAATAGCTAGCAAGCGTCGAATTCATGCCGTCGCTCTCGGCCTGGTACACAAGCGAGTAAAAATCCTCGGCGTGGAGCGGCGACTGTTGTGTGCGCTTGGGGTCGTCACCAAAGGCTCCAAAGAATCCTGCCGCCCACGCTTTGGCCGAAGTTTGAATGCGGGATTGATCCGTGGTCCGAAGCACCAGTTTTTTCGCAGTGGCATTTTCATCGGTATATAGGCTAGGATCATAAAATAAAAAGTCCTTAGCAGTGGCATTAAACAATTGCCGGCCGTGCGAGGCCCAGAAATCACTACCAGACTGGAACTCGACCCCGACGCCAGACGCCACTAGTAGTTCATCATGTAGTCTGTACTGCCACTTCCCGAGCCATGAAAATATTGCGGCGGGCACCTCGGTCATGTTTTTGAGGCGTTTGGCAAAGGCTTCCATTTCGCGCCCAATGCCCGACGTGGGGAAACGCTCGGCGTGCCGATGCAGCACATGGGCCTGACGTAAGCGGCATTGAGTTGGAACACTGTTAATAGCCACACCCGGATCTGCGGCCGCGGGTGCCTCAATCCCCGTAAAAGGAGTACCAGAGTCAAAGTATGGTGAAAGCGCGCCCCAGTTGTTCTTAATGTTGAATCCAGATGGGTAGGTTGATCCCGTTGGTGCGACTACCGGCGACGCATTCTTGGACTCATTGGACGATGCCATTGATACTAATAGAAACATGCTGAGAAGCAGAATTATGGGAACAAAAATGATAAGGCCCATCTTTATGAACTTGGGGTCGTTGCGGCGCCCACGTCGATTCGAGAGATGCTTTTTCCTGCCACTGCTGCCGCCCGAGCGCCGGAGATTACGGTAGCCTTTACCCTTTCCCTTGGGATCGCTGGCCTCATAATCGTCTTCGTCTAAAAAATCGCTAGCTTCGTTCGCATTACCGCTACCAGCACTATCAAAGATACCCGAGTTGCTCGCGCTGTTGGCCAAATCACCGTTATCCAAGTAAACGTAGTTGGTGCCTCGTTTTTTCTTCGTTTTCTTTTGCTTTGTTCCTCGTGAGCTTTCACTCGCTCCAGCGCTATCATAAGTGAATCCTACATCACCGTCGCTATCACTGTCAGGATCGCCAGCAAACCCAACCGATTTCTTCCCCCGCTTTTGTTGACTCTCCAGGTCTATATCTTTAAGTGGAATTGAAGTCCCCTGCGTGGTCATTGTCGCTATTCTAGTGTTTTGAGGGTTTTGCTATTCTAATTTTTTTTTGTCGTAATAATCCGCCTGTTGTGCCGTGGCTTTTGTCAAGGCAGTTAATTGAGGTTTGATTGCAGCGGCTTGTTGATATGCAGTTCGAGGGTTGACCAGAAGAAAAAAGATGGCAGGGTAGAAGGAAAAGATGATAGAGACCAGGGTATACCGAAAGATAAATAAAAAAGCTCACTCGGTAGTCTCTTTTTAGCAGGACAAATGTGGACAACTTGACACTGTTGCAACCTTAATTGGGCACATATCAGGCGCGGCTGATTTTTACATGAGACTTGTGCCTTGGGTTTGTTGGTACCCTAAATTTCAAGCTATGTTTGGTAAATGCATGAACAGGGAGCAAAAGAGATGTTGATATTAACAATTTGGACAGTTGAAAATATTAGGCTTACATATGAATGTTTGTATATTCAAAATGGTAACGCCAGTTTTTGCATTCGCAATAGAAATCTAGATTTTGTTCTTGGAGTAGCTTATAACGAAAGTGAAAAATTTCAGTCATCCATGTTTCCACGGCAGGATCATACAAGTCGTTCTAGACATACCAAATCCAACAAATGAAACGCTCGGCTGGTTTTGACTCCTGAAAAATATTAAGGGTTTATTTTTTATTTTTACTTTTATTGTTCAATTGTGATGTCCTGATAAAGTGTCACGGCGTTGTCTATAGCCAAGCCATAAGCCTCTCTGCATGCGCCAGCCTTGAATGTGCAGATCATTACTACCTTTCAGTTTACAAAATCATTTATTTAATCATGAATGTGAACAAGAACTTAGCACAAAGATCTCACTTTTCATTTTATCTTCTCTGTTAATATAGCATATTTTAACTATGAAGTTTGCTCAGTATATTTGCTATCGTTTTGTTTTTCATACTAAATTCATTTTAAACAAAACATTTCTTCTAGATATGATACTGTAATAAATTAATCTGACATCTTTTTGACTCTTTCATATGTGTTATTTAAATGTTGGTAGTTCTGGTATTATCATTGAAAGTTCCTTTGGTTCTGTGATAGAACATGAGTATTATGACTTGTACCTTTTAGTCATACTCTTTTATTTGATTACTTAATCATATTTCAAAGGCCTCTATTTGGTGCTTTGGGAGAAAAGTAAACAGACACACATATAGACTACAACAACAACAACAATAATAATAATAACAAAAATAACAACAAAAACAACAACAAAAAGCAGATTATTGCTGTGCCTTCGACATTTGGAATTTTGGATTTCCCTTTGGGTCTTCTCAGATTCTCTCAAAACAAATCGCGATTCCTTTTGTGCTTTTACTTTTGCACCTCAACCTTTGCCTCCAAAATCTTTTTTTCCTTCCATTTCCACCATCTGGAGCTATCTCTCATTCTGCTCCATTGCACGGGAATATTTCTGTCTTAAACAGATTACAAAAAACAGCCCTCAGCCATTTAATTTTTTTTTTTTTTCTTCCGTTTTCATTTTTGTGCAACCGTTAGAGATCCTCTGCTCGATATCACCGTCAGTACTCAGCGCAAGGCGCCCAGTCTGATCTATATAGCATACTATTATCCTTTTCTGATTCTTTCTTCTTTTCATTGACTAGTTAGTTGTATTCCTTTCACTCTTTCCTGTCATTTCACTGCCAATTCAACTCTCGACTGTCATCATGACCTCTAACTACGCCTCCAACCCATATTATCCAAACAACATGAGCACAGGCGAGTACCACCAGACCCCGGCACAAAACAGAAGATCGCAATACCAGAACATTGTTGCTCAAGACTACATCAGTGGTACTTATAATCCTCAGATTGCCTCGTCGCATTTGCAATCTCAGTCATACTCACAACAGATATATTCTCCTACATCAGCTGTCGCGCCTTCTCCCAGCCATACAATTGCCTCGCCAACCCAGAATAATTTTCCAAGGTAAGTCTAATATGCCGGCTTTGAAACTTGCAGTATTCTTTTTCTTTATTAATTCTTTTTTTTCATATGCTAATGTGCTCCGATTCAGCTCTCTCATCCCTCCCCCCAAGCTACCAAAGCCAGTAGAATATCAAGCACAACTATCGCCAAATCAGCAAAGCCAAAATGCGTTTCAGGCTACACACATGAAGTCGCAAAGCTCAGGGATGGTTGAGAATATGTTCTACCGCAACAACGAACCTAGTGCGAGACCATTGAGCCATGTGCCGACTAGATCTTCCCCCGGGACAGGAAATACACTGGGCTACCAACGAGGATCCGTCAACTACGACCTGCGCGCACGACCACCTATGCATCCTAACGGTCCTAGACCTCCCCCTTCAAAAGTTGTGTCTCCAGGTGGGGGTAGGTATCTGCCGCCGCTTCAAACATCGTCAGGTCCGTACAAAACGGCTAGTACACTTACTTCTCCAGCAGAAAATCCGTACATTTCGCCCACCGTGCCAAATCTCTACTCAAAAGGCCCAACGTTGACTGTTTCAACAGAAGAAAATCCCTACAACTCTACAAATCTCACGTCTCCAACGGTCACAAGCCCTTACACCAATGGCCTTGTGATACCTCCAACAACTTCAAATTACTTGAGCAACGGAAAAATAGCTTCTTCTACTGTTGCAGATTTATACAAGACAGCATCACTGTCAAATCCATATCAGCCTACAACCTATCGAAACCCTCCAATTAATACTGCGCCATATCCAGTAGATAGTAATGATGTTTTTACTCAGCAGTCACGCCAGCCATACAGCGAACAATTCAATCAAAGCCCCGATAACACTGACCTGAGCAGGGCATCTACAAACTTATCGTCGTATTACTCTGGAACTTGCAGTCCATTGAATTCTTCTCCAAGGTCCGGTGTGCAAAGTAGATCCACAATCACTCAGTACTCTGACATTGACGAAGATTTTGAGAGTGTAACAGAAGAATTCTATGATACCAATCAATATCTAACACATACCAAAAAACCGCCATATCCTACCACCCCATCCCACAGTCCTCCAAAATCAAATGGCTATCTCCAACAAACACCAGCTAATCCTATTTTAAACCAACCTCAGAGATTTGGCCTTGATTACCCCCTAAATCTCTCTCCCAATCGCTCACCTACCAGATCACCCACTCGCTCACCTACTCGATCACCTACTCGATCACCTACTCGATCACCTACTCGATCACCCACTCGCTCGCCCGCCCGCTCACCAACTCGAAAACAATATTTAGCAAATGATGCTTTTTTATCAAGACCAGTGATTAAAACGGTAGATACTGACAGTATTTTAACAGCGGAAAGGTCTAAATTAACTGTTCCTAGATCACAATCGACTATAATTTCGGATTCTCGGTTAAGTGTTTTGTCTAGATCATACACGGTTGGATCAAGATCTCACTCCAACTCTTTATATGGTACTGAAACGCTTAGAAGATCCAGTTACTCTACTACTGACGGCGCCCCTTCTCTCGACTTGCCTTCTATCCCACCTAGAAACTCACCATTCAAGACTTCTAACATGTCCAGTCAAGATTTTGAACAGTGCAAATCCCCTTGGCTCATCAGCTCGCTAGCAGATTGGATTAAAGCTTGTTCTTCTGAGGGTAGTTTTAACTTTAGTGATCTTTCAAATGCATTAATTGGGTTGTTCACGCATACCATTCCCACTTTAGGGTTTGTAGCTGCTGAGAGAATAACCTTGCCTTTGCTTGATTCATTGACAAAACAGGGATTTCTATCTGTTGATAAAGTGTCTGGCTTGGTTATAATCAACTCGGAAGTGGAGCCCTCTGGTGTTTTACCAATGATAACGCTAAAAGGTTGTTACTCACACAAAGTTCATGATTATAAAGATAACGATGATTTGCACTCTAGTCGTTACCGTTGCTACTCTTCCCGATGTTGGAAAACTCTTCCGTACAAAACAATTCTGCCAAACCTGGAAAGAGCAATGGCCATGGATGATTCTGATCGTCTTAATTGGACCAAGGTTTGGGGTATTTCCGACGAAGAGTTAGCAAATCTTGACAAGAAAGTGATTGAGCGGCAATCAGCCATCCATGAGTTGATTGCAACTGAAGACTCTTATGTTCGCGGTTTAAAAGTGTTTTTAAATGTCTTTGGAAACTCATTTTTGCAGAATCGCAACATTCTCTCCAATGCGACAAAGTTTTATGAAACCACCTTTAAATCAGTAACAGGTCTGATAGATAGCAATGATACCAAATTTCTAAGCTTTTTGAAGGCTCGCCAAAGCCAGCAGGGACCTTATATTGATTGCATTGGTGACCTGATTCTTAACTGGTTGAAAACTGCCAAGGATCCTTATATAATTCGCGCTAAAACCTACCCGTTTTCGTCACAAGTCTACTTGTCAGAGAAAAAGAAGAACATCGCATTTGTCTCCTGGCTTGGGAGTGTTGAACAAGGTCCTAATGTTTCTAAGCAGCAGAAGTTTGATATTCTTAATTCTAGTCCTTTCACTCGTCTCTGTCGGTATAATTTGCTGTTTGATCGTATTAAGAAGAGCACGCCCGAGGGCCATCCCGATCATGAACTCCTTGAACGATGCAAACAGGAGTGCGAATCAATTTTAACTGACTACAACCTAATTTCTGGTGAGGCTACTGATCTCCACAAAATTCTTACACTGGAAGAGAGAATCGAGTTTGGAAATAACGAAGAAACAAAGGTTGAGCTTAGGCTTACAGAGGGACGGCGCAAACTTGTTCATGAGGGCGATGTCTTGCGCAAAGGTGAATTGAAAATTGACTTTGTTGATACACATCTCATTCTACTCGACCACTACCTAATCATTGCAAAAATTCGCAAAGACAATCCCGATAAGTATTTTGTTACAAAGAAAGTGAGTTGCTTTTTCTACTTTTCTTTTTTGTTTTTGATAGTTTCTACTGATACCAGATTACTAACTCTTTTTTTTTAACTATAGCCTATTGCACTTGACTTGCTTGTTATTGAATCTGCTAATGATCCGCCCGTTGCCAAGTCTAAGATTCCTAGACCAACTGAAAGCACAGTTTTGATATACCCCATCAAAATAAGCGATCTGGGTCTCAATGGCCAATCTTATGAAATCTTCACCGAAACTGAAGAAGATCGCGTTAAATGGCTGGAAAAGATCCTAAAGACTAAAAGAGATTACTCTGCTTCAGTATATGCTCTAAATGCTGAACCATTCCGACTCCGTGTTGTTGAAGGGTTTTATTTTGGGTATTCTACTAATTTGAAACTTCCTATATTTTCTGAGGGTACAGCACTTGACAGGGCCATTGAAATCTATGAGAAGACATTGACCCGATCGCCAAGACAACTTTCTGCAACACATGCCAGAGTGAACTGCACAGTATCTTTTCTTTTGGATGAGCGGCAACTGACAATCATTGGTGCTGATGATGGTCTTTATGTCCGGTTGGAAGAAAAAAGTCGGCGGTGGGTTCGCTGCTTGGATTTGTCTAACATTCGCCAGATTAATGTTCTTGTGGAGTTTGATTTGTTGATTGTTCTTAGCAAAGGTACCTTGATCTATTACAATCTTGACCAGGTAATTTTACCAGCTGTCAATCAAATTCCTGGTCAAATGAGGGGTCAAACCCGCTCGGTGGTACCCGGATACTCTCTTTCTCGCCCCAATGAAGTTTTGTATTTCACCACTGGATACCATACTACTGGGCCTAATGAAAAGCGTCACGTACTCTTTTATGGCCGTTCTCCTGACCTTTTGCGAAAGAACCACCTCATTGAGGTTTTGGAGCCTATTAAAGCGCAAGGCTTGCAGGTTCAACGATCTAAGCTTAAAACAACGTCTATTTCTCAGAGTTCTACTGAATACTTCAACCATATCGATACGATTGATCTTCAAAATGAGACCACAACTGGCATTACATTATTTTCAAGCACGTTTTGCGTTCACACTAGCAAGGGCTTTGAGCTCATGCTTTTGAGTTACCAAAATCGCAAGCTCATTCCTGATACCAGCTCTATCAGCGTCATGTTTCAGCGATCTGCGACTTTGATGAACAGCCGCAACATTGCTGGAATGACGCCTGGTGTTGCAACGGAGGCCCTTAAACGACGGTTGGATTCCCCCACCCCTATTAAAACGTTTATGATTAACGATAATCAAATCTTGTTGTGCTACGAACGTTTTGCTATCTTTTGTGACAGGTTTGCCAACATGGCGAGTCCTTTGGTTGTCAACTTCTTGTGCAAGATTAAAAACGCCGTTGTGGTATATCCAAATCTTGTCACATTCAGTCCAGAGCTAGTAGAGGTCAGACGTCTTGACAAGGAGTGCCTTCTGAAACAGGTTATTACGGGCAAGGATATCAGATTGGTGGAAGACTGGGACAAACAAATTATGCTGGCAATGGCACATCCAAAGCATCCTGACAGGCAGCTTCTCTTGGAGCTAGTAAACAACGAGTTTGACTATGATGACGACAACAGCAGTTTAGCTGGTCTTTAATGATAAGGATCATGTATTTCTATTTATTCGACTATTTATTTTATTTTGTAATTGTCGCTTCTATATTTATTTTGTTTTTACGGTTGTCTCTTTGAAGTTTAACGTTTTTTTTTTTTTT
>Ga0160505_101097_pt1 | contig 13380 bp, 4 predicted proteins | sample DIDeMG_FD_108225 | JGI IMG/M metagenome (GOLD analysis project Ga0160505, IMG submission 108225) | Enriched chicken feces microbial communities from UW Madison campus, WI, USA - DID2874_E49_Stillage MG | ecosystem: Host-associated > Birds > Digestive system > Large intestine > Fecal ... | reverse complement strand
TTTTTTTTTTTCTTTTTTTTTTTTTTTTTTTTTTTTTGTATTTTGTTTTATATTTTTCTATTGCATCCTTGTCAATTGATTTCCTTTCGTTTCTATCCAACTATTCTTCATTCCTTTTTAACTACTATTTAGCTTTTGTTTGGTTTTTTTTTGATTCCTCGTCTTAAAGATATATCCTAATATCTCTCATACTTTTCTTTCGAATTCGTAAGTTATAGTTTCTACTGTTTTATTTTTGGTGTCTGTAGATATCATATTGACTTTTATTATAGATCTCTAATCATCACTGTTCTAACGACTATCCGTTTAACTTTCAAAGTCTAATCTTATCTGCTGGTTCTGATATCCCCCCCTCAATACACTCAACTGTCGCCTCGGATAATATTCACTGATCCTCGCGACCCTCCTGACAATTTATTACAATTTCTACTCCTAATCCCACCTCTAGCGCCGTTGCGAACCCTTCTGCAACAATCCCGACTTCTTCAGCTCCCTCTGTGCTGAACATTACAGCTACCTCTTCAATTTCAATTTTGAATACTGTAGAGCCTCCTCAAGTCCAACCCAACGCTTCTTCACCCAGTTCTCAACTGAACCAGCTTCCTCGTATCAACACTCAGGTATCTCAACCGACTTCAAACGCACTGTCTTCCAACCCTGCTTCTACCGGAATTTATTGGAATCAACAGCAGCAACAACAAGTGGCACCTTCAACTAGCTCAACCCATCCTCACCATCCCATACCTTCAAGCTCTACCTCAACCCCTCCACCTCTTTCTTCGACTTCTCCCAGCTCTGCTTATCCTCCTTCGTCAGCTTCATCGGTAACTCTCCCCAGATCATCTACAAACCCAAATTTTTATCTCACTCACCCTCCGTACTACACCCCTCAACACTCAAACCACTCTAATTTGCTTTCTCCGGAATCTGTCACCTCGTCTTCCGCCAGAACAGAAGTCCCGTTAACTCCTTATCCCACTTTCCATCCTCATCAGTCGCAGCCACCACAAGGCCAATACTATCAGTACGACCCGACCACTTCTGTTGATATGAATACACCCTCTACATTTCAGTCATACCCTCAACAGCAACAGATGATTTCTCAGTCACCGCATGGGCCCTACCATTATCCTTCTTCTCAACCGCAACAATCACAGTATCAAATGATGCAGGCAGTACCTAGACCCTACCCTACGGGAGTTTATGAGCACCCTCAGTATCACCATCCTATTGTTCCTCCTCCTCCACCTTCTGGTACGCACTACTATTACGATCAGCAACAAGCTTACCAAACAATGCCTCCTGGCATGGGTCCCCCTATGGTTACCAGCAATGGAAGTGTGCCACTGACCACAGCAGCTGCTGCGCAGTTTCCAAGCATGGTTAATGCTATTGCCGTTACCAGTACTTCGCTCGGCCAAACACCACCTCCTGGAATCAAGCCCCGAATCACAACTACTTTATGGGAAGATGAGGGGACGCTCTGTTTCCAAGTTGAGGCCCGTGGCATTTCTGTCGCGCGCCGCGAGGACAACAACATGATTAACGGTACAAAGCTGTTGAATGTAGCTGGCATGACCCGTGGACGCCGGGATGGCATCTTAAAAAGTGAGAAGATCAGACACGTTGTAAAGATTGGCACCATGTATCTCAAGGGAGTCTGGATTCCTTATGAGCGTGCATTGGAGTTTGCCACAAAAGAGAAAATTGTTGACTTGCTTTATCCTCTTTTTGTTGCAGATATCAAGTCGTTCTTATACCACCCGTTGAACTACACAAGAACTGTTCAAGTTTTGGCGGCTGCCGAAAGAAAGAAGCAAGTAGACCAGATTAGACTCCAGCAACAACAGCAGCAAAGCTACTACATTGCATCTAACCCAGTAACAGCAGCTGCAGCCGCAGCCTCTGCGAACTCGATGGTACAAAGACTACAATCCCCCTATATGTATTCTGCCGGTCAGCATCACATCCAACTACCCCCACCGCCAGCTGTGCTGGCACCGCAACCTCTACATCATGTCCAGCAGCAACAAACTTTAAATAGACAAAGCCCCGCGCCGTTACCGAGTGCAGGCACTCCGGTAACCGCAATTTCTGCCGCAAGCAAGGTCTTGCCTGGCATCACGGAACATACAGAAAAATGATTATGATCATGAAAATGAGTAAAACAAAAAAAAAAAAATAAAAGATTTTGCAAATATGTGAAAATTGTGTACATATATATCCAGCTTAATGCTAATTTGTATTATTTCTTTTTGTATATTGAATCTATCAATCGACCATTTTCACACTTGGCATATTAGTGCATAGAAGCATCATCTCGAAATAATGGGATTACAGAAACAAAATTAAACTTTAAAATGACGTTGTGAATTTGGTTCCTCAAAAAAAAAAAAAAAAAAAAACATAAACTAGGGCACATTGTAATATAAATTTATTTCCCTTTGGCTTTATAAATAAAAAACAACAACAACACATTATAAAATACCTTTTTTTCTTTCTTTCTTATTTATTTAAAATTCTTTTTTTTTCTTCCTCCTCCTCCTCTTCTTCTTCTTCCTTGGTTTGATTAGGCCTCTTGCTCATTGTTGAGCTCGATGCCACCAATAGACCAGATCTCCTGCTCATCTTCAACCTGGTCGGAAAAGACAGTGTCACCACCATCAGCAATCCGCTCACGCTCGGCCACCGCGAGTCTCAGTGCCACGCGCTTGGTGTACTCCTGTACAGTGCGCTGGCTGATGGGGCCAGTGCTGAACACTCCGCGGGCAATCCAAGGCTCAAACACGCCCTCAAGACCCTCGTCCCGGAGCTTAAGGACCGCCAAGTACGCCTTTTCAGCAGCAAGTTTGACGGGGATGATGGTGTCACGCACACATCCAAAGATGCCGGGAACAAGAACGTCAAGGTTTTCAGCAATAACAAGTTCGTACTGCAGACGTGCAACCGTACGCACAACCACAAGGGCCAGGCGCCGGGTCTCGACCGACCGCGTAGCAGTCTTGCCCATCGCCTGCGCAAGCTCGCGCGCAAACTGGTCGGCAATCACAAGCTCAGCATCTTGCTTCTGTTCTTCATCAACAGAGAGCAAGAACTTACCAGCCGCAAGAATAGCGTTCTCGGAAATTTCATCCTGGCTGTTGTTGATGTTGGCAACAATAAAGTCGGCCACAGCGCGAGTCATGCCAGTAGACTTGACCTTGGTAGCCGCATCTCTGAGAATGGCGTTAAGAGTCAAAATACCAAACTTGACGTTATCGTTATTGACTACCTTAGTGGTGATCAACTTCTCGGCCTCTTCGTCGCCAACGGCGTTGGTTAGACCACCGACAAGCTTAGCAAGAGTAACTTGCTTGTTAGCGTCAGCCTCAACGAGCTGCTCCTCAATGAAGTTGAGCAGCAGAGTCTTGGAGGGGACACCAAGAGTCTTACCGGTTGTGACAACGATGTCAGACAGAGCCTTCAAGATGGAGGCAACAACGCCCTCATCCTCAGCAGCTCTGGCACCAGTAACCAACTCAGTGATAAGAGGATCAACTCTGGCCTGGAGCTGGATCAAAGTGCTCAGAGCCTTACCAGCTCTGGTTCTCAGAGTCTCGTTGGAAGTATCACTGAGAGCCTTAGCAAAAGTACGCTGCAACTGGGGTAAGAAGGGCTTCAAGAAAGCAGGAATCTTGGTAAGCAGGATGTTAAGAGTGTAAAGAATAGCAGCCTTGACCTCCGACGGAAATCTCTCACCAATGGTACGAATGAGAGGACCAGTAATCTGGGTAACAAAAGGCTTAAGGTTGGCAGCGCTGGTACGCTCAACAATGTCAGCAATACCCAACGCAGATTGCTCTCTTTGGTCGCTAGTACCGTACATAAGACCCTGCAAGAAAACGGGCAAAATGCAGCCAGGGCCCTTGGGGAGAGCAAAACCAGGCAGCTCGTCGCCGGGCTTGCCGGTTTGACGCAAAGAGTTTCTTGTAACCTTGACAAGTTCCTCAAGTTCTTCCTTACTCTGTTGCTTGATCAAAGCAGAAAGACAAGTCCAGGCACCCTTGACAACCTCATTGTCGACCTCATCCAAAGACGAAATACCCAAGGAAATCCAGTCATGAGTGTAAACAGAGTAGTCCAAAGTAGTCTCCTTGAAGAAAGTAGCAGCATGGTTGAAAGTAACAGCTCTAACCTTGGACTCAGCACTGCGAGCAAGAGACAGCAAGTGCTGCATCAAGGGGTGAACACCACCTTCACTGTTGATAGATAACAAAACAGTATCCAAAGCTTTGCTACTTTCCTGGACAACGGCTTCATCTTCGTCAGCAACAATGGCATCAACCAAAGCGTTGATGACAGCAGAGATTCTCTTGACCAAAGCAGAACCAGCAACAGCAGCCAAAGCACCAAGAGATCTGGCGTTGGAGATAGTCATAGGTGGCTCCAACAAAGTAGGGATAAGAACAGGGAAAATGACACCACTCTTAGCAGACATGATTTGTCTCAGAGCAGCCAGGGCGTTCTCAGCAGTGTCCTCAGATTGAAGCATGCTAATGAGATCAGGCAAAATCTGATCAACAACACTGTTACCAAGAGCATCTTGCAATGAATCAAAGGCCTTAGCAGCAGCCTTGCGAACCTCATTATCGGGATCACCCAAACCAGTGCGGATGACATTGACAATAAGCTTCTGGTGCTCCTCCAAATCGTCCTCCTTAGTGGAGTTGATGAGTTCGGTGACAGCAATGCAGATACCCTGTCTGGCATCAGAATCACTGGTGGCCATACCCTCCTCCAAAGTAGGAAGCAATCTGGAGAGCGAGGTACTGCCAACACGACGAACAAGCTCACCAAGGGCCTGGGCAGCAATAGTTCTCTGTTCTTCATCAATACTAGCAAGACGACGAATAATAGTCTGGGTAAGAGTAGGGAGAATGTCCTTAACCATACGAGGAGTGTTGGAGACCAAACTCTTCCAGACCTCGATAGCAGCAGTGCGGACCTGACCAGCAGTATCGGTACGGCACATGAAAATAGAAGCAAAGATGCGGTCACGTCTTTCAACACCAAGAACATCAACAAGAGTCTTGTTGACATCACCGTAAATGATCTTGTCTTCCTCAGAAAGCTCGGCTTTACCACTGACACCGGTGAGCTGGTAGAGGAGATCACCAGTAAGCTCAACAGAGGCAATTCTGATACGGTAGTTGAAATCGGAAAGACCACGCTCAAGCTCAGGCAAAAGCAGATCGACAGCCTTGGTAGCGTAGTTCTTGACAATGAGTCTACCAGCCTTGAGCGAATTCTCACGAATGGACTGGTTCTCGTCAGCAAGACCAGACAAAACAGGAGGAATGATAGAAGTCAAGTAAGGACTGAAAGAAGAACCGAAACAAGCAGGCAAAAAGATCATCATAGGCATGAAACCCTCGCGAACAAACGGCTTGGGACTGGTACAGTTTTTGAGAATAATGGGCAACAGTTCATCAAGCTTGCGAGTACCCAAACCGTAAATGATCTCAGCAAGACCCTGGGCAGAACCAAGACGATCACCAACCTTCTCTTCAGATTTAAGGTTAGAAAGCAATCTAGGAATGAGATCAGGAAGCTGGTCTTCACCAAGCTTCTCAACCAGAGTACCAATGGCTCTACTGGCCGTGGTACGAGTGGCAGGGACGGGATCAACCATAGAAACCTCAAGCTCCGCAACAAGGGTATCAAGGTAAGGAATCAAATCTCTAGAATCGGTAAGAATAGACATGTTACCAACAATCTGACAAGCCTTACGTTTAACACCAGCAGAGCGGTCGCGGAGACCACGGTATAGAACGTGTGTGACCAAAGCAAGAGAAGGACCATCAATGTAATGAACAAACTGAGTCTTAAGCAGTCCATCTAATGCCTTCTCGGTGTATTGAGTGGGGTCGCCAATGGCCTTAATCAAATCAGGAACCAGGGTTTGAATTTCAGGGTTACGGATGACCTCACCAAACTTCTTCAAACTAGCGTTGGCAGCGTTACGGACCTCACGATGAGTATCGTTAAGAACGCTAACCAATTCAGGAATAATGATGGAAAGAGAAGCAGACAGCTGCTTGGGGTCAAGGTAGGCCATGGTACCCAAAAGCTCAACAGCACCCTTCTTACCTCTCCAAGCAGTCTGGTTAAGGTTCTCAAGAGCAAGGGGAATGAGCTGCTTAATACCGTAGCCAGTAGCATGCTTCATAATTTGTCTAGCAGCATAGGTCGTAGCATCACGGACCTCAGGGGTGGTATCACCCAAACTAGCCAAGATGAGAGGAATGATCTCCAAAGCGTAGGGCTCAAAAAAGCTGCCCAAACTCTGTGAGAGAGTCTCAAAAGCAAACTGAGCACCTTGTCTCTTCTTGGGATCTCTACGGTCTTCAACAGCGTCAGTAAGAGTTCTAATGATATCGTAGTCAGCTAAAGCAGAAATACCAGCACCCTTAACCAAGCCAGCCAAACCGTAAGCAGCACCTCTTTGTTCAGCATATTTAGAGCCAGTAAGGAGCTTGTTAAGCAAGAACTCAATGTAGCGCTGGAGTTCAGGCTCAAAGAGTTTGACAAGAGGAGGAAGACACTCAGAAACAGCAAACTGGACATCTTCATTAGGAGTATCGAGGGTGGCAATCAAACGATCAACAATCTTCAGGAGACGAGGGTCATCAGCCTGCAAATGTCTAGCCAAAGCACCGTAAAGAATAACAACACTTTCCCTGATGTTATCCTGGACTTGAGACTTGGTAGAGGGCTTAGAAAGATACTCCTCAAAAATGGGAATAAGAGTCTCAACAGTCTTGACACCGTGGTGCTGAATAACTGCCATACCGGCTCTTTGAATCTCAATTCTCACACCTGCATTCTTGTCACCAAGTGCCAAACCATCAATGAGGAAAGAGAAGAACTTGGAAACAGTCTCCAGGTCAAACTGAGGCGCGAGCTCCTGGAAAGCATAGGCGACACCATTTCTGGCTTCAGAAGGATCAGGCTGATCAAAAGAGGCTTTAACAACCATACCAAACTTATCCTTAATGGGCACAGGTGGCTTAGACTTCTCAAGGAAGAGGTCAACCAAAGCAGAGTAAACCTTGCCAAAAGAACCAGGAAGGGCCTGCACAGCAGCAGCTAAAGCAGCAGCAGCCGAACGACGGAGGGGAGCATGCTCAGCCTCCAAAAAGGGAATCAACTTGGCAGGGGTCTCATCATTGATGGAAAGCTCATTTTCCTCCCAGATGGAATTGGCAAGCTCGACATTGACCTGTTCCTGATCGAATTTTTCAATCCAAAGCTCACTAGAGTATCCAAGCTCAGAAAGCTCAAGCTCGTCGTCAATAAGCTCCAAAAGAGTAGTGCGAACAAGGGGATCTTTGGAAATGGTAGCCTTGATAAGAATATCAAGCTCTTCGTCATTGAGGTTGAAGGAGATGCTCTGAACAATACGGTTAAGACAATCTCTAGCAGATTTACTCTTAGTAGGGTTTTGCTGCATTAATACGATAAGAGCATTAATCAAACGGCCTCTAGGGGTAATCTCAGACTTAAACTCTTCAGCATGTTCAGTGAGAATCTCCAAAGAAAGCATAACCTGCTCCTCAATTTCATCCTCAACAGTAGTACCAACACCACCTCTGCCTTCAATGACCCGAAGAGCAAGAGGAACAATATAAATAAGAGAGATATAGTCAAGAGGACGTTGGTCACTCAGGAATCTGATTCTATAAAGGATTCTGGTAACCAGGTCCTTCAAAGGCTCCTCTGTCAGAGAAGAATCGAGAGAAACACCCAAGGTTCTAAGAATGGCAATACCAACAAACTCGCGCAAGGGAATCAAGCGGTCAGAAATGTTATTGGAAAGCTTCAAAAAAGTAGCAGCCGGCTCACCCTTAAACAGCTTATGAACGGGGCTGGTAAAGAGCTTGATCAAAGCTGTAACAGAGTCAGGGAAGTAGTAGTCAAGTCCATCAGGGAAAGACATAGCTAGATCAGACAGCGCATCAAGCAGGCCAAAAGAGTGGATAGCCTTGGCATAGAAAGACTTGAGACTATCGCGAACAGCAGCCTCTTCAGCCAGCTGCTTGTCATGCTTGGCTTGTTCCTCTTTAGAAAGCTTCTTAGGCTTACCGGAGACACCCTTCTTGCTCGCAATTTCCTTGCGAACAGACTCTTCCCACTTTTTCTCAGCGTAATCCTTGGTGTTCTTGTTTTCAACATACTTCTTAGCATTAGTGTTACTAAAAACTTCAGTAGAAAGCTGACCTTCAGGAGTAGCCCAGATTTTGTAATCTTCCTCACTGAGAGAAACATCAGTAATTTTAAGACCTTCGAGAATAGTCTTGGAAATGAGAGGAGTGATAAGTTTGTTGTCAACAAAAGAAAGAGTTGAAGCAGCAGAGTAGCAAGCATTCAACAGCAACTGATCCTCGTTAGTATTAAGAGATTCAAGCGAAGACAAAATGTTTTCGTACATCTTAACACCATTGGCAGCAACAAGCTTACCAGGGTCGACACTAAGACGCAAACAAAGAGAAGTCCAACCACCCTTGATAGCAATAAGCTTGTGATGAGAAAGAATGAGGAGTTTGGAGACATTAGCCTCAAGAATCTCGCTGTCAACGTTAAGAGAGTCGTCCTCAGATACGTTAGAAAAGAGAGCATTGATAACGCTGCCCAGACGAACAGTAGGAACATGAGTGATGGTCTCCTCAGCAGAAGTAGACTTGTTGGTAACCAGCAATTCAAGTGTATTAATAAAAAGCGCACCAATAAAGTCCTGATGGTCTAAGTAAAGCTCTGGGAAGTAGTCACGAGCGAGCTTAGCAACGACAGGAGAAGGAGATGAATTCAAGTAAAAGATCCAAGCAAGGGCCCATTCAGTAGAGATGGCATCATTGTCAAGCTTGACCAAAGTAGAAGCGGAAGCTCTTAGAGCGCGGACAGCCCATTTCAAATCAACCTCTTCGGTTAACTTGGTGAAGGTTCTGTAAGAAGTCAAGAAAGAGCCCTTAGGGTTTTTCAAAGACAGAGAAACAACAGAAGCCTCCTCAAAGGGAGCACCAGCCTCTTGACCCTTAAGTTTGCTTGCCAAAACAACAATGGCAAGACCAATGGCAACAGCCTTGTTTTGAACAGCAGAAGCAGGGTTGCTGTTAACATCCTTCCAAGCATCAATCAACTTAGAAGTGATCTGGGAAAGAAGTGCAAGAACATTGGGTGAAGCTTCCTTCAACTCAAGAAGAGAATCAACCAGAGTACAGATCCAAATCTTTCTAAGGTTCAATTTCTTGTCGGAAACACCCTTAACAATGACATCGACAATGGGCTTTTCGATAGTAGTACCAGCTTGAAGATCAAATACTAAATGCTTAAAATAAGCAGCGGTCAGGCTTTCCAGCGCACTCTCATTAATTTCCTTTGAAACAACATTGGTAATGCCAGTGTAAACGGACTTTGAGGTAATGTCGCTAGCAATCAAAGCGCTTAAAGCCTCACCGTACAAAATTCTGTGATCAGCATTAGTAACCTTGTTAGTCTTCAAAGGAGTAACAATAGCCAAGGTAACCTTGTCCAACTGAGTAGACTCAGCTCTAAGGGTTTGTAAGATAATTTTGACGGTATTCAGACTGTACTGACGAGTCTTAGGGTTAGAAGAGCTGAAACATGATAACAAAGGATTTATAAGAGAAGATGCAAGTACGGGCGAAATATCGATGAGGGGAGAAATGGATTTAAAAAGAGTGGGAATGATGGTCTCCAGAACAACTTCGGGAGAACGAAGTAAGGCCTTGGAAACGGCAGGAGCAACTGTTGTCTCAAAGTCTTCTTGGGTCATGTAGTCCGAAAAGAAAGGAGTGAAAGCGTTCACAACAGTTGCTGGGAAAGAGATCTTGGACCCGAGAATAGCCTGAATATATACTTTGTAAATGTTGGCCTTCTCCGAGTCAACGACTTGCTGAATGCCCGGGTTGGTCGCGGTAAGATCAATGGCAGCTCCAGCCAAGGTCGAAATAGTGATAAATCTGGGGACATAATCAGTTGTAGATGCCGGAGTTTCTAATAATGACTTGAGATAAAATTCAGCAAATGGAATAGATTTAGGCTGATTGTGGGCGAGAGATCTAACAATTGAGGTTCTAGTATCGCGCAAAGAAGATTGAACTTTGCGACCTCTCTTTTCAACTCCCGGTGCAGTAAAGATCTTGAACAAAAGCTTGCCTTGCGAAAAAATAAGACTTTTAACAGCGTCTGAGGCAGCATCAAACGTAGCAGCCTGCGAAGTAATAACCGCATTGATCCACTCGAGGATTGTGATAAGATCAGTAGTAGCAATGGTTTTAGACGAAGAGGCAATTTCGTTGGTGAGCTGGGCGAATCTGAGGAAAGCAACAGGATCCTTGACTTGTGTTAACAATGACACAAAAGCGTTCTGGATTGTTAACCGAGAAAGTGAGTCCTCATAATGACTGTGGGTTGAAAAGAGAAGAGTAATAACAGATTTAAAATCGTCTGTAGAAAGTTCTATTTAAATATTAGCTTGGGACCGATCTGGTAGCAAATGAAGCTGAAACATACCTTCTTTGAGAGCCGCAGAAGAAAACTTTTTAATGAAAGGAATCCTCGTTAAAGGAGATGAGCTTTGCAACTCGTTAAAAGCTTGACTCTTTAATTGAGTCCAGCTATCTGAAGACTGCTCTGCCATTTTATTACCTGTAAAGCTTGTGAGTATACCATCCTAAAAATGTGAGGTTAAAAGTGCTCGAACATACCTTAATAATAGCAAGAGGTAGACTTGAGATTGAAAGTAGACCTAGCCAGTAGAATTACAAGTAAAAAAACAGAACAACCAGTAAAAAGAATATTACGTTCCGAAGTTTACAAAAGAATCAAAGGTGGTCTTGGTGATCAAACGAACAGAAGGAAAATCTAGACGAGAGAAAAAAAAAGTTGAAAAATGAAAAGTTACCCTGATGGTTTGTCAATGCTGAATAAGCCAGAACAGTCATGACCAGTCATGGCCAGTGCTAAATGAGCTTTGGGACTGTAATCCAGGAAACCTCCCAAAACCATGGAGTTTGGAATATCACAATGATCGTAACGGTTACTATTTACACGTAAATCTATATAAAAGCAATTGCCAAACATTAAATGCAGTAATTTTTTATTATTAAGCCTCCTCAAGTTTAGCCTTCTTCGCAGGAGGCTCCTCAGATTCAATCTTGTTCTCAGTCTCGACTTCAATCTGTTCAGCAGTAGTTTCTTCCGCATTAGCAGCGGCCGGCTTTTCAGTATCAAGAGCAGCAGGCTCATTAGCCGCGGATTGTTCTGCCTTTTCGGCGGCCTTCTGAGCTGCCTTCTCAGCATTTTGAGCTGCTCTTTGTGCCTCTCTCTCAGCCTTCTGGACAGCCTGTTCAGCTTCCCGCTTAGCCGTCTCCTCTAAGTCTCTAGCAACCTGCTCAGCCAGTTCCGCCTGCTGGACTTTGACACGTTCCGAGGTTTTTAGAGCATCGATTGTAGTCTCGGGGCCATGAGCAATCATAGCTTCTACCAGAGGCACCCATTCACTGTCAGGAAGGTTTTTTGTAATATCTTCCAAGTCGAAAACATTCTTCTCAAGCTCGAAAGGTCCTTGTTGAACACGAACCAACTTAGTCATATGGGCTGTTGAGCCAACAGCTTTGGCCAAATCATGAATAAGTGATCGGATGTAGGTGCCTGATGAAACAGAAAATCGGAATTTGAGTGTCGGGTATTTCTTGTTCTCTTCATCCTTAACTTCAGTTTCGGCGAGAGCAACAGAACTTGTCAGTTTATCCAAAGAGCTTGTGTCAACGTGCTTAAGCATTTCTTGGTTTTGTTTTATAATGAGTTCCTTCTCTTCAGCAGTAGCCTCGCCATCGGCAGGAAGGCCGTATTCAGTCTGATCCCAATTCAGGTCTTTATCAACAACATTAAAAAAATTGACAGTCACCTTTCTGGGCTCGATAGGCTTGGGCAAAGGAATACCCTCTCTAGCATATTCATACAATGGCTTACCGTTCATTTTTAGCGCGCTGTAAACGGGCGGGAACTGTACAATTTCACCGGAAAACTTTGAGGCAATGGCATCTTTGATTAAATCGAGGGTTAAGTGCGAGGTGGGACCGTACTCGAGAATCTTTCCAGTTGAGTCGTAAGTGTCAGTAGAGACACCAAAGAGAGCGGTAGCTTCGTACGTTTTAGTGCAATCAGTCAAGAAATGGGTGAGCTTTCTGGTGCCTTCACCAACGCCAACAACAACAACACCAGAGGCTAAAGGATCTAAGGTACCACCGTGACCAACCTTAACAATATCCTGTTGCTTATTTTTCCACCATTGGTGACCCTTCTTTCTGTTTTTCTGAAACTTCTTTTTCTTATCGTTTCCTGTATTGGCGTCTGATCCTTCAACCAGCTTTGAAGAATTAAGCGCTCTTTTCACTTGTGCAATGATATCCGCAGACGAAGGGCCTGTCGGCTTATTAACGGCAAAGATTCCATTCATTTTAAGGGTTGTTCTGAGCAGAGTTGTAAACTGATTCAAGCTCATTTTGGAGATCTTTGAGAGAAAAATGGAAGAAAAGTTTTTGGTGAAGTAAAAATTGGGAGAAAAGAAAAGGCCTAACCCTGAAAACTTATGTACTAAGTGCTATCGGATCATCGAAACAAGGCAAGAACCGTGCCTTTGACTATAATGGGCAACTGATGACTGACTTTTAATCCCAGAAGAGCAACTATAATCTCAGTAATCCCGTCATCTTTAGCTGGGTTTATTGCTGCTTGCTTAGGGTCTTGTTGACCCTATATACTCTTCAGACTATTGATTTGTGATAAGTACAGGTCGGAGGATATGAAAATACTAGACTTTAAGTCATGTTTTACTCTTTGGTGACATTAGGCTTAAAACTTAATGAAACAGCAGCGACTTGGCAGTCTCTTTTGTTTGTTGTTTTCTGTTGAATTTTTGTTGTCATCATCATTTTCAATCAGTGAATCTTAGGTCTGGTGCTCAATGGCCATGCTCACCCGGGCTGTGGCTCTTTAGAAGACCCTATTGCGTAACTCTTATAGCAATGTCTATATGCAAATAGCGGCTGAACTAATCTTGCTCTGGTAAACCATAGAGTAGGGAGGCAAATTGAGAGGCTTCCAACAGAAAACAGGCATATTGTATTGCTTTTTGCTTTTTGTCTCTTAGAATTATCGTCTGCAGGTAGGTATCTTAATTTATTCTGCTGAGGCAGTAACTCTGTTGTCTTGTAGCTCAACCAATCAAAAAAAAAAAAAAAAAAAAAAAAAAAATCGAAAAAAAAAAAAAAAAAAAGAAAAAAAAAAAAAGGAAAAATATAAAAAAAAAAAAATCAA
>Ga0160505_101095_pt1 | contig 13381 bp, 13 predicted proteins | sample DIDeMG_FD_108225 | JGI IMG/M metagenome (GOLD analysis project Ga0160505, IMG submission 108225) | Enriched chicken feces microbial communities from UW Madison campus, WI, USA - DID2874_E49_Stillage MG | ecosystem: Host-associated > Birds > Digestive system > Large intestine > Fecal ... | reverse complement strand
CTTATAATATCTACTACTCTATTTACAAACTGTAGTACTAGCGGGTCTAAGACCGGTGGAGGGGGGGGTGCGGGGAGAGAGGAGGGGAGGGGAGGACGGGTTTTTTTTTTTTTTTTTTTTTTTTTTTTTGTTTTTTTTGTTTGTTTTTTTTGTTTTGTTTTAATTCAAAGCAGACTCTTTTTTTACCCCACCATTTAGTGTCATGCATTCTGCTGTCGCTGGTTTGACCATTTTTGTCGATCGTTTTTCCGGCAAGCCGATTTGGTATTCTAATCAATCATTTTTGCATCTTACGTAGGTTAGTTGTAGAGACACGCGCAAAAATACTAATTTAATAATATTATTAATAATAAAATTAATAACAATTTACATATGCCTTACCTTAGTATTCATGGTTCACGATTCTGGTTTACCCCAGTATGAACAAGGGTTGTGGGCTTTTTTTCCCAGTTTGATTTTTTGCACTGCAAATGAGACAACCATCCAAGTCATGCTTGCTTTTGTTTTTCTTGTTTTTTTGGGCAATGACTGATTATATAAAAAAAATTATTATTTAATCAGGCTTCAACAGTGCGTTATCAGGAATGGCTTATGACAGATTTAGTCTGGTTATGTGTATACCAATTATTTCCAACCGAGCTTTTTGTCAGTTCAAAAAATAAACAAAAAAAAAAATAAAAAAAATAAAAAAAATAAAAAAAACCTGGGGTCAGCCAGCCGTACGCCCCCACTTGCCCTGTCTTTCGGCAAAGCTCCACGTGACGGGGGGTCCACTTTGTAGGTCAACATAAGTGCCTGGGTGGGAACTCGGCCAAAAAAAAAATAAACAAATAAAAAATTTAATAACAAAAAATAATAGAACTAACTTTTGTTTGATTTGATGGCAATTGGAGGCTGAAATGGTACAAAAAAGTATAGACTCTTGAACACTCAAAGTAAATCCCAATGCACACTTGTAAAAAAATAAATTACTGGTAGATGACAATAGTAAACCCTCAGAGTTTAAGAGATAATTAACTTATCATGCTAGCTTAGTACAAAGCCATAACCCAAAAGCTAGTAAAAAACAACAAGATCGAGGCAGCTGGCCGGCCCATAGGTCAAAATATCAACTTCATAGAAGCGGTAATCCACTAGCCGCTCAAAAAGAGAGGCATCTGTCGCATTGTTGTTGTTGCTATCAATATTTCCATAAACAGCATTGCCTTGGCAACGACGGATACGCTTTTTATCTCGATCCCATCCATCCCCTTTGGTTCCTTTGGTACAGGCTGGATAAAAGGGTTTGCCTGACCCCAGTGGACGCGGTGAGACCACAGAATAAAGCGCTGAAATAAAGCTGTGAGGGAAAATATCCCGAAATTGATCCCACGTTAAATATTTCATTTCACCCACCTGGGGCCCTGGGGCCATCCCACCCCCAGACGCAACAACTGAGGGGAAAAGCAGGCTGGCTCGTGGCCACCCCTGGGTAATGGCCGTCAGGTCGTACACCTCCACGAGCCGGGGCGGGTCAATCTGCAGGGCGTGCACGGCGGCAGCAATTGCGGGCCATTGCTGATTGAATACCGCAAATCGCAGGAAAAAATACTCATAAAACAGCGTGAGCAAAGGTAAGTGGGTATGAGAGGTTACATGGACCACGGCTGCGCCTGGGACTGAGACCTCCCATGGTAGTGGTTTCCGTCCCATGGGGGTCGCGACTTTACTATTGATGGATGGCGCAGGATGGCCTCGAATTGGTAATAGGCATGCCATGCTATCGTACTTGTATACAGCACCAGGCTTCACATTGGCGTTAATGTGGGTTGAACACTCGGTGGAAGCCCCACTACTGCCAGCACCTCCATCAGCCTCCGCATAATCATTGAAACATGCTTCATCAAAGTCCAATGGTATATTGTTGCTACTGTTTTCAATATCATCACAACCTGAAACACACATATCATTGCTAGTAAATGTAGTAATATCAAGTGGGCCTACTGACCAATTATTTTCCTCCACTGCAAAACCTGTCTCATCACTACTTTCATCATCAATTCTGCTACCACAAAACTTGGTTCTCATAGCGGCATCGCTACCCTTCTCATCATCGTGGATTAAAGCTTGTTGGTTTAATCTTGATGTTACATTAATGCGTAGCTTCTCCGCTATCCGCAGCCGTTTGAGGGTCTGTGACCGACGCAAGGAAAAAATCCAATGCGCTGGTGATACGTCTGTCTGCTTCATGCTTCACTATGCCGTCAAAAAAGTAATGAGGAAAATATTTTTTTTTGCAAGCTATGGAGTGTCTTGGGACAACAAAAATATGGTCAATGTGATGAGAGTATTGATGTAAGGACGATAAACTGATTATCTATCTGATAAGAATATAAATTGATGTACAAATTAAGAATATTAAAATGGGAATTAGAAATAAATAAAAGGCCATTGCGGCCATCGTTACACATAAGCTACATTTGCATCTTCTACACAGGCATAGCTCCAGCAGTCACAAGTTGTTTTTTTTTGTGGAACTGTTCCTGTGTTTTACAAACTCATTTTTTTAACTGAAATCTCTGGGTAAATCCGACCGCGACCATAAGTAGGCGAGACTATGCTGTACCAGCGGTCACCACCTCGCTCTCCGCCCATGTCCATACACGAAGGAAAAGGCCACTCGGGGAAAATGCGCTCAAATTGCGACCAGTCGGTCAGTTGCCGCAGAGACTCGTCAAAATGGGTCTCTTTTCCATAGTGCTTGACAAATTGCCACGGCGTGATTTCGCCGCGGTTGACGCGTGCTAGCATCATGTGTTTTTTTTCATCCATCACAAAATCCCACACTAACTTATAAAAGTTCCTGATATCGGTCAGGTCGACGACCTCAACCTGTCGTCTGCGGCGGTTAATGCAGAGTTCACTGCGCCGTGTGTGCGAAAACAGGTCTTCGTCAGAGAGTTTGATAAGAGCAGCCAAGCTCTCGTACTTGCGCAACTGGCCCGGCGGCGCCAGAGCTACATCGACCTTGTGGACAAAGAAGGAACCGCTACTGCTTTTGAGCGGGTCCATAAACTCGGATAAATCTTCAAACTCATCTTCTCCGTCAGAGAAAGAGGCGCTGTCAACGGCAGACATGATGCTAGTGTTGCTGCTGCTGGCGCTGCTGCTAAGACTAGATCCGATGAGCGTGGGCGATGCGTGGATGGTTGTGTTGTGGCATTTTATGAAATCATTTTGTTCAATAGACTTGCGAAGTTTTCTTAGTTCGGCACCGGGATTCGGGGTTGAACTGATTGACATTATAGTAGACATTTTGATGTATTTTTGTTGACAAGTATAAGGCGCTCAACAAGTCATGGTGGAGACTGTATACTTGGAGGTGACAGAGTACTGTTTACGGGATAGAAGAAAGAGCTAGCAAGCCTGTTGATCCAGAGTGGATCCAAGATTAGCATACAAACATACAAGAATAAATAAATAAAAAACGAAGGAAAACCAGAGAAAAATGACGGTTTAAATAATTTTGTTCGAAACGCGCGAATTGTGGTAAGAAATGATGTTGTGGTGGATAAGATAAAGCAATGTGTCGTAAGGCGATTTATGTGGCACGCATACACAAAATAATCATGTAGTATCCACACAAAACCAACCACCACCACAAAAAGCCATACAAAGAAAACACACGATTGTTGGTAAGGCAAAGGGCCTGAGATAGCGCCATGAGGTTTAGTATAAGTAGTTTGCTATTCATGTCAAAAAGCAAGGACAAAAGCGTAAAAAAAAAAAAAACAATGGCACAGACCAGATCGGATTAACTCTGATCCGGAGATCTGAGCAGCCCTAATTATTACCAACATATTCCAGCCCTTGTCAGATTTGTTTTGATTTTCTTGTCTTTCTAGTCTATCAAAGGTTGTTGTTGTTTTTTTATCAAAGACGACATTATTGAGAATGACAGAGAATCTCGTCTTATCCAAACAATCCTTCGAGATTAATGTTGTTTTTTTTTTAATTTAAAAAAAACCTTACTCGGAAGCCTCGAGACTTTTCTGGACAAACCGCAAGATGCCGGCAATTTCAGCAGTAGTGCCTAACGCATCGCCGTAAACGGACGCGCTGACAATGACAGGCAGCTCTAAACGTTTAGTGAGCACTTGGGCCACACGAGCCGCAAACTCAATGGTAGCCTCTTGGTTAAAGATGTAGGTCTGCACAACAGGGTCTTTTGGTTTTCCCTTTAGTAAAAAGTGTTAGAATCAGGTTGCTTACGGTTTAAATGTAAAAATAAGACTTACTGTAGGGACAGAGTAGACCACGCTACCCATCGGACACGCATCTCCCTGGACCAGATTCGTGAGGTGAAGTACAATGGTTCCCCTGCGCTTGGTGGTGGGAGGAAGCGCGCCGAAATCAGGGACAGTCAGATGACAGTAAATCTCACTGGTGCCGGGAACCTGGTACTTGAGAACTTTGATAGCAGACATTGTAGGTTGAAGGATTGTCGCGAGTGTCGATGTGATATTTTGATGTTTATTATTAATTATTTTTTTTAATTATTTTTTTTTTTTTTTGCGCAAAAGTGGCAAGTCGTGGGTATCAAAAATGAGTGTTTATTGGTATTAGTGGTGGTAGTGGTGAGCATTAGTAAAAATGGAAGGTTTTCGCTATTTCTAATCTGATCAGGACTTTTTAAACAAAGATTAGAGTCGTTTGGCAGGTATTTGATGGTATACTACCATTTGATTAACATTTGTGAAACTCCCCATTGAGTCAAGTCCCGAAACTGTAAAAAAAGGGGGGGTAGTAGTGGTGTCGGGTTGTGGTTTAGACCCGAATGTGGCATGTGGGCAAGGAAAAGTTCCCTTTTGGGAAATCTACCCTGTGCGTGGGTGTCAAACAAGCACTCAAACCATGTTTAGTTGGCATGGACACTGTAAGATTGACTTTTGTGGGGATGAAGCGTATGATGTAATATAAAAATAAGAAATAAATAAAAATAATCATAATAATAATAATGATAAAATAATAATAAAAGTTATAATAATATAAAAAAAAAGAAAGCACAAAAGCAATTATCTCGAGAAATCGAAGAAGCTGAGAAACAACATGGTGACAAGTCTCAAAAGACAATACAAAACCAACCGTTTTTCCTTTTCCTTCCTTCCTTCTCTTCCTTTTGATTTACTTCACCATTACTATTGATTCTTTTGAATCTTTTTTGTTTTGCTTCTCCTTCCTACCTGTTCATACTGCTTGCATTCGCGATTATCGGAACGCTTTTCTCATGTGCTACAAACTCGCCAAGTACTTTTTATGCGGCCATAAAGCCTCAGTCAACGTCATGTACTGTGACCACGCCAAATATTCCGGTTCCGTTTGCCACAAACCCCCTTTGCGGCCTATTCCGTCACAGCCCGTGCACACATTCTGCCCTGACTGTGCAGCCAACCAACACGTCAAGACCACGCCAGTGCCAATGCGGTAACTGTCTCCCCCCGTGGTGTGTAGAAGTAGTCTTTACCCTCTGTTCGAGTTTGCAAAATACCACATCGGCAGGTCTTGATTGTGTGTTTGTTTAGCATGTTTTTTGCCTTGTTTTTCTAGTTGTTTGTCTTTCCTGTTCCTGTTTGTTTCATTATCGCGTCTGTCTCTGTTTTTCCGGAACACGAGACAATGTTGCCTGTCTGTTGCGTCGTCACTCCTTTCAGCTCCCCCAGAAAATCTGCGGTCTTTGGTTTAAGCTTACCCTAGCCCTTCAAGTCACAGGACATGTTTTATTTTCCGCACGCTGGGCTCCAGGTTAAGTTGCTGAACACAAAACCGATGATCTCGAACTTCTTTTCTTTTATTCTTTTCAATCCACACCTCATTGAGTCATCGCCATGTTCAAGTCTGCCACTGCTCGCACCGTTCCCAGGGCTCTCGCCAGCAGAGCTTTTGCTCGCACTCTCGCTGAATCCAGTACCTTTAGACCCCCCTTCATTCCTCTTGTTGCCGACTCTGGCTTCCCCGGCGCTATTGGTAACACCCCCTTGATCAAAATTCAGGGCCTCTCAAAGGAAATCGGTGCCAACATTTACGGCAAGGCCGAATTCATGAACCCTGGTGGTTCCGTCAAGGACAGAGCTGCCCTTTTCATCATCCAGGACGCCGAGCGCAAGGGTCTTATCAAGCCCGGTGGCACTATCGTTGAGGGCACGGCCGGAAACACCGGTATCGGCCTCGCTCATGTCTGTCGTGCCCGAGGCTACAAGTGCGTCATCTACATGCCTGATACCCAATCCCAGGGCAAGATTAACCACTTGCGTTTCCTCGGTGCCGAGGTTCACCCCGTGCCTGCTGTGGCGTTTGACAACCCCATGAACTACAACCATCAGGCCAAGCGTCATGCCGAGTCTCTTGAGAATGCGGTCTGGACTAACCAGTTTGACAACACTGCCAACAGACAAGCCCACATTGAAACCACCGGCCCTGAAATTTGGGCCCAGCTTAATGGTGAGGTTGACGGCTTTACCTGCGCTACCGGCACTGGTGGCTCGCTCGCAGGCACTGCCAGATACCTTAAGAACATTTCTGACGGCAAGGTGCAGGCTTATCTTGCTGATCCCCCGGGCTCAGTTTTGTACTCGTATATTACTTCTGGTGGCAAGCTCACTGAGAGATCTGGCTCCTCCATTACCGAGGGTATTGGTCAGGGCAGAATCACTGATAACCTGAGACCCGATATTGATATCCTTGATGGTGCGTTGCAAATCTCTGACGAAAAGACCATCAACATGGTCTACAGACTGCTTGACGAGGAAGGACTCTTCCTTGGCGCTTCTTCGTGTCTTAACGTTGTCGCGGCCTACGAGCTTGCCCAAAAGCTTGGCCCCGGTAAGAACGTGGTGACACTTTTGTGTGACGGCGCTGACCGCTACGTCGACCGCCTGTTCAGCCGCAAGTGGTTGCAGTCCAAGAACCTGGACATTCTGCCCGAGCACCTGCAAAAGTACATTGCTCTTCCCTAAACTCTAAAGTCTTTTTTTTTTTACCTAGCATTATATAACCCCCAGTATATACTAAACGAATATAATGCCATAGACCGTTTGTTTAACTCTTTGCATGTATACATATAACCCATATAGTATTTACACTGAAAACGAATATGATACCTTATAAATATAAATTGAAAATGACCAAGATGAGGAAAAAAAAACAAAGAAACCGAGTTGATTAGCAGCAGACACTAGCATTTATAAATAATAATAAAAAGAATGAAGGGCCAAAACCCGCGGGGTCACAGAAAGTAATCGGGGGTTCGCCGAGATACTGATGGCTCGCCCTTGCGCGGGCTTGGGTCGAATTGGATCAGGGCGGGGGTCTCGACACTATCATTGAGCTCCATGACGGCGGCCTGGTTGCCGCAGCGGTAGCAGTAGTTGGGGGCCGAGAAGATGGTGATGACGTTGTTGTCTTGGCTCCACTGGAAGCCGTCCATGACGAGCTGGTGGGCGCGCGCGACGAGCGCGAGGCCGTTGGTGTGGTTGAAGGCCTCGGAGATGTCGAGCCCGAACGTGTAGCCGGCGCCGCGCGGGCTGATCCCCCAGCCGCAGCGGTCGTCGGGGTCGGACCACAGCAGGTCGCACATGGGCCCCTCGTGCGGCACCTCCTGGATGCGGTCGAGCTGGCGGATGTCGTCGAGCGTGTCGATGCCGGGCGACAGCCCGCCGTGCAGGCAAAACACCTTGTTGTCGATCAGCGCCGTCAGCGGCAGGTAGTCAAACAGGTCCGTGAACAGGCGCCAGGCCTCGGCAGTGCCGTATTTGCGCAGGCATTCGTCGTAGAACCCGTACACCTGCGTGATCTGGCGCGACTCGTGGTTCCCCCGGAGAATGGTGATGCGGTCCGGGTATCGCAGCTTGGCCGCGACAAGCAGCGACACGGTCTCGACGGAGTAGTAGCCGCGATCCACGTAGTCGCCGAGGAACAGGTAGTTGGTGGTGGGCAGCGGGCCCGCGATGCGGAAGAGCTCAATTAGGTCGTGGAACTGGCCGTGGATGTCGCCGCATACCGTCACGGGCAATTGGACAGGGGTGACGTTGGGCGCCGCCGCGAGGATGGGCCGCGCGCGCTCGCAGAGTGTGCGGATCTCGGAGATGGTGAGCGGTTGGCATTGCGTGTGGAGCTTGTGGATCCACTTGTCAATTTCTTCTGTCATAATGGTGTGGTCGGGTATGGAACGGAGAGGAGCAGTGAGAGCAAGAGGGGAGAGAAGGTGAGCTTGCTAAAGGGCAGCTAGCAACTATGGCGTGAATGTGATTTTTTTCTTGGTATTTCTTTTTTTTCTTTTTTGGAGACGAGGGATAGTGGTGGCAGGGGGAGGAACGGCGGTGCACGGGCAGTTGCAAAAGTTGTGCAGATTAAACCAAGAAAATTAGGCCGTGTGTGAATTTTTTTTTAAAAAGAAAAAAGGAAGAAAAAATTTAAATTAAATAAATAAAAATTGAATAAATAAAAGTTGAATAAACTAAATTAGAGACCATGAAAATGTCGAGGGGCTACGACTGGAAAACAACAATGGTATAGGCAATGATGATAATTTACGATGGGATTGTTATTGTTTTTTTTTTGTTCAAATGTGTCGATGAAAAACAAAGAAAAACAAATTCAAATATTGAAAAACTTCACAAACATCGAATTTTTCAGCCCTTCGAGAGGAAAGACAGCTTTGTTTCCATCCATCTACAAATTCTCCAGTCTGTGCACTGCCGCCAGCAACAACACCGCCCTACCCTACAATCATGACAAAACCCCAACAGTTGACCCTAATCCTCGCTGCCACGACGCCCAAGCTCGGGATTGGTTATAATGGCACCCTGCCCTGGCACTTGCCCTCAGAACTCAAGTATTTTCGCGCCGTGACCCTGCAGCAGACCGTGATTATGGGCCGCGCGACTTGGGAATCGATCCCGCCCAAGTTCCGCCCCCTGCCGCGCCGCGACAACATTATCGTGTCGCGGTCGCTGGCGGCTTTGGCCCCAGAGCCGGTATCAGGAACGGCCCCGCGCACACTCTTTTGCGATTCATTGACCGCAGCCCTCGCCGCCGCCGCCGAATCACCCACAAAGCGCATCTACATTATTGGTGGCGCGCAGCTTTATAACAGTGTTCTGCAGTTGGCTGAATCGCCGGCGGGCGCGGCACTGGATGTGCGTGTGCTCATGACCGAGGTGGCGCGTGCCGATGGCGCTGAGATCCCCTGCGATACCTTTTTTACGGGATTCATGCCTGCGCAGTGGCAGAAACAACCTCACGCTGAGTTGGTTCGGTTCCTTGATAATGAGGCCATTGACGTGCCACAGGGCAAGATTGCCGAAAATGACTATGAGTTTGAGTTTACTTACTGGACAAAACGCCAGGACGCTAACTAACCAAGAGTTTTCGCGCGCCCATCATTATGACTTTCACGAGCACCTTAAAGTAGTATACAAATAACTCATTCATGACAAAATACTCACATAAAACATAGGACATAATCAAAAGAAAAAAATAGTAAAGTGATAAAGGAGAAAAAAAAATTAGATATGACGTAAAACTTTTGTATCAACCTGGAATGTACGCCCGGTTCATCACTGCAATCTCTCGACACAGAATTGGCCAGTCAACCTCGCGTAGCCAACCCTTGCCACTACGTCGGTGTTGTTCCTCCCACTTGACAAGCTCAAACATAAAGCGCAAATGCGGTTGGATGATCACGTTAAGTCGGCGCACCCGTACAAACAAATATGCGCGCGCAAGCCCGACACCCAGTCGCTTCATAACCTCAGCAATACACACTGTAGCAGACCGCGACACACCTACACGGCAATGTACAAGTGTCGGCTCGTTCAACCGATAACCTTCGTCAAGAAAATCAATACACTTGGACAGACAGTCCGTCAGCGAGTCTACACCATCGTCCTGTATGTTGTCTACATGCATGATCTTGGTGATTCCTGGATAGGGGTCTGAGTACTCTTGCGTTGTAATGTCCTCGCCGCGCAAAATGTTTCCATCGTCGTCGATATTGTCATACTTGGCCCATGTCAGGTACTCGCCAACACTGATTATCCGTTTGATACCAATCTTTTTCAGCATTTCTGGGTTATTGGCATGCACTAATGACCCCAGATACATGTGTGGCAGAATCCGTGATGGGAAACTTCCGTCCATCTTTTCAAACCACTCCTCCCGATCATCCCAAGGATTAACCGTGGAGAGCAGACTCAAATCGCCGCGATTGTAGATCGCGCCGTAATCTTCATCATAAGCACTCCCCACAATGGCAGGTGAGTACTTGAGTAGAATTGGCTGAAGTGTAGTAACAGCTAAGCTGTCAATGTTGAATGAAAAAAAGGGCCGGTTGTACTTGACGTGTAGATCAGCCCATGCTTGCGAAGCTGTCACGCCAGTGGAATAAACAATGTACGCCAATGCTAACAATGAGGTCTCTGTGTAGCCATCATTGCAAAAGATTAATGTGCCAGCACCGTGACCCTTGTGCAGAGCTTGGCTTCGAACGTAAAGTAGCTTGCACATGTTGACAATGGAATAAAGATCCTCTTCTGAGTTTGGGTAGGGTGAAACTGTCCCCGAAGATGGGAAATCAATCATAGCCCCACTCCAGGTATTGCCTAGGGTACTATATGATGGTGCCTTTTCGTTGGAGTCCAAGTCATTCGAGAGTGCCTCTCTAATGTACTGATCAAGTAGAGAAAACGACGGAAACTGATTCTGTGCTGCACATCGCACATATAAAGTCCAATTGCGTGTCAAAAGCACCTCTTGCGCCTGTTTGACATCAGCAGAAGAAAGATTTTCTGCTGACAAGTATTCATAAACAAGTTGGGCGTGGCCATCAACATCCGCAGAGTTTCCTAGCCATACTGCCCCGCCATTTTTCGATTTGTTGCCAATTATTGATGCGCTTGACATCATGGACATTTCTACGCTTTCATGAAACAAAAAGTTTGAGTCCCAGTTTTTCAGCCGTAGATCGTTTTCATCAAACTCGATATCCTTTGGCGGAATCGCAATGATATGTGGTGCTTCTTTCAAAAATGTGCTAACCTCGTCTTTCACAATGCAAGTAATGTACCGGGGAATATGGGGATGCAATTTCCGGAACTCAGCCTGCGCTTCTGAGATTAGTTGTGCAAAGGCAATTAAGTTGTCACGCTCAGCTTCATCCGACAGATAAAGAATGATATCAGACACAGTTGCCCACTTGGCAACTTGAATCTGGAAGTTTCGCAAAGAAATTCCTGACTCGGGATCAAGGTTGAGAAAAGAAGGGTTAAACGCAGATGGCGGTAGTAATGTGGTCTCTGTCTTTTCAGTATTATTATTGTTGGAATCATCAAGGTCCATAGAGTCTTCAAAGGAAAAATCATCTGATTCAGCCTGTTCTTTGCGAGCAAGAATTTCATCTGGGTACGCAGTACCAATGAGTGTGCCCTCTGGGAGTTTAGAGCCGACCTTGACGAGCAATAAGCCACGAATGTCCGACGGCACCTGTGCGGTGGACGTGTCAAGATCTTGAACGGAAATCACAATAGTTGGGTCTGACGAGTAGCGGCGTTCCTTAACTTTACGAGATGGATCTAGAAAAGCGCGTTGATGCATGTTTGATTCATGAAGCCCATGGAGCCACGGAAATAGTGTGTGTACGTCGGGTAGAAATGAAGAGTAGTGGTGATCCACCGCGGCGGCGACGGTTGTTGCCGGGATAGAATAAACGCGTGGAGAGTCTGATGCAAGGTTAGACAGTACGTCTTCAGTAAGCAGCGGGTGATTAAAAGAAGTTAGATCGCCGGAAAAGTCGGGTGTTGATGTGTCAATTACCGGATGGTGCTGCAGCTGTTGTTGGGGGGGCGAAGGTGGGAGTACGTCAGTTTGAGACCGACAAGCAACGTCTGTATCGGAATGGTCACTGATATCCGGGTTATTTGTGCTAGTTAAAGGTGGGAAAGCAGGAATGGAGCGAACTGGAGGAGATGCGGGTGGAGTGGCCGGTGCCGGTGAGGATGGAGAAGATGGGTTGTTTGAGTGCGTCTGCAGTGACGAAGCTCGTATTGGGAGAGGTGACGATGGTGATGATTTTATCGCTGACGAAAGAGCGGCGGCATGTTGTTGTTGCTGCTGCTGCGACGAGTGGAAGGATCGTGGCAGGGATGGCTGTTGAATGTATGAAACACCGTCAATTGGGATGGAGAGTGCCTCTTGGAGGCTGATAGAAGCGATAGGGCCCGGCGAGGGGGCTTTTGGGGACGGCGACGTGAGAGTAGATGATTCCATTTGAGCGCGGCTTGTGGGGGTGACTGGAAAACTTGCTGTCACAAAGAGGTAATGATGTGTATGTGTGTGCTAAAGAAGAAATAGTGGTGGGGGGTGTGGTGGTGATGAAGGGCTAATGGTGATAATGTGATAAGGAAGGGAAGAAGGAGGAGAAGGAAGAAAAAAAGAAGAAAAAAAAGGAAGAAAAAAAAAGTTAAACCAAGTGACATTATACCTGCGAAGAATAATAATAATAATAATTATAATGATTACTATTATCCTTATTATTATTTTATTATAATTATTATTTTATTATAATAATAATAATAAAATATTAATTAAATCATAATAAAATGTAACTAATTTGTGTGTAGTTTTGTCTATTTCGTGCATGGTTAGTTTAATGCGGTCTTGTAGTGTGGAGAGCGAGATGCAACAATTGGCTTGTGGTGTGGTTTTTAGTCAATTACAGGTAATGGCAACATTCACAGCAAAAGGAAACCTCAAAAGCCTCAAATAAACTTTAAATTAGCAACAACAGCAAGAGTTGATGTGTGGGTATTTCAGATGAGCAAATTGCACAGGTGCAAAGTTTAACCCCTTTTATTACTAATATTATCATTAATATTATTATTATTATTATTATTATCATCATTAATATCACTATCATTAATATTATCATTATTCTACAATTGTCAATTGACTTGATCTTGAACACGAAGCCTTCACATTCTTCGTGGAGTCAGCCGTTGTGTGTCTGTCAGGGTCTCCCCCTGAATGTCTGCTTCGATGGGCACCAGCCAACTCCAACGGTGAAAACATGCCGCGCCTTTTTTTTTTTTTTTGTCGACGCTGATTCGGCTGATAAATATTGTAGAAATTCATTGTTCCACGTCTTTGCATTTCGATGCAGGCTTCTCTCCCGTAGCGATCTCCTGGTATTATCAGACATGTCATTTTCTAACGGTTATGATAAGGGGTTTGTTTTTTTTTTTTTTTAGATTTTTTTACTAGCTGAGATAAGTCTTCTAGGGGTGTTTACTTTTTTTATTTCTAAGATTTTTTCTTTTTGATATTAACAATTTGCGGAATGGTAAATTTT
>Ga0160505_101094_pt1 | contig 13399 bp, 8 predicted proteins | sample DIDeMG_FD_108225 | JGI IMG/M metagenome (GOLD analysis project Ga0160505, IMG submission 108225) | Enriched chicken feces microbial communities from UW Madison campus, WI, USA - DID2874_E49_Stillage MG | ecosystem: Host-associated > Birds > Digestive system > Large intestine > Fecal ... | reverse complement strand
TTTAATAACTTGATAATTAGGGACTTGCGATTTTTGCTAATTAGGCCTTGGATCTTATGAATTATAAGATATTGTATGCCACTAAATTTAAGTGCCTATGAGTTTATGTTACCCTACTTGTGCAGAGGAAAATGAAAAATCCACCAGAAGGAAAAAACTCACAGTGATCTGTTTCCTTCTTTAATCAGGGCCGCATAGTCATTTGAACTCAACCATTACAATATGTCCGTGAAAAATAGATTAGCAAATGACGAAGTAAGTATAATTGAAACCTGCTGTTTCTATTGTCGTGGATTGATTTAACACTAATCCTGTCATTTAGTTTCTGGCAAAGCTAGCACAGCTTTTTGCTGAGTCCAAGTCCAGCGTTTTTTTACAGCAAAAGAGATGTGAGTACAAAAGCGATTTAAATGAGATATTTTTTAATCTAGAATTCATAGTACTAACATTTTCTGAGACTCTATAAGTGATGATGTGACTGGCTCCGCTGTTCCTACATCGACGTTGAAAGACACCTTACAGGATATCAACACCAACACTACACATTCGCTTCTGTTTAGAGCGACAGATGGCAATTCCGACAAGAAAAAGAAGGTGAAAATTACGACTGTCGTTTCTGCCAGCGATATTGAAGACTTTTGGGCCAAATACACAGAAGTCGTCAAAGGCGGTATGACGGGACTAAAAAAGAAGGACAAAAAGAAGAAGCAGAAAGCGAAAAAGGCAAAGAAGCAAACTGGAGACAATGCATAAGCTAAACAGTGAATTTTTTTAAATAAAAAAAATCACATTCACACTTGAAGACTTGTAAGTTGGATATTGATCCATTGAGCCTGGTTTGATCAAGGTATCTTGCATAGATTTTCTAAACGTTGAGCTTACAGGTGTGGGTACGTTGTTTTTTCAGCCCTAATTAATCGTCAAGGAACTTTCAAATAGATAATTTCATACTGCTGAAAGAATCTTTTTTTTTTAAAAAAAAATCTGCTAAGCTACATAAATCGCCAGTTTATTGATGGTTCAAGAACATTGGGGTTGCGTGTAAATTAATACATTTGCAGGCATTGTGGCCAATATATGATACATGTTGAAATGCTATAAATTCAAGCACTTGATAAAATCAAGTAGATAAATATTAGTTTATCTTATGTCTTATGTTGTATCTCAATTGCTCAGTGCATCATGCTCTGGCCCACTGATAACGATAACAAACCTTCGAGGGCTTTTTTGATAAAGAAATTGCAGAGCATTTCAAGCATTTCCCTTTCCACAACTTCAATTCTGAATTTATATATATATATATATATATATATATATATATATTTAAATATATATTCTTATTATTCCTATTATCATTTGCTTATCATTTTTATTTCCATTAAAATGCATAACAAACACCTGGCTGTATTCTCCTGTTTTTTGACAAGTAAGGCTATTAGACTATTTGTGATATTAAGCTGACATATATTAACTGGATTGATTATAAAGGTCTTGGGTGCGGCACTATCTATGTCTACTCAGTATATTCAACCCAACTGGCAGATCGACTGGACCTTACAGCAACTCAGAGTTCAATGATAGGGATGATGGGTTCCCTAGGTGTATCATTATTAGGTTCTATAGCAGGGTTTGTGACCGATCACTTTGGTCCTACAATTCCTATTTTGGTCGGGTCGCTATGTTTACTCTGTGGATATCTCACAATCTATGCCTCGTTTGTCAATCAAATTAAACTATTCTCATTGATATCATTGGGAAGTTGTCTCGCTGGCTTTGGTAGTACACTGGCATATTCTGCGTCTATAAAAACGGCTGCTGTTAATTTTCCAAATAATCGCGGAGCAGCGGTGGCGTTCCCGCTAGCTGGGTTTGGATTATCTGCATTTTTTTTCTCTTCACTCAATTCTCTTTTCTTTGAGGATAACACACCAGGGCTTTTGGCGTTCCTGGCAGGAGGGACCTTTCTTTTATGCGTCTTCAACTCTCCGTTTGTGGTTGCGCCACCTCCTGCGTCTAAATCAGGTACTGATAGCTTTCAGTCAATATCGGAAACAAGTGAAATATTTGCACCAAAGCCCCTTTATGGTACAATTATTGAAAATGAAGATCTGGAGCATAATTATTTGTTGGCTAATAACCTCTCAGATGAGAATATTGCACAGACCACAATTGATTTAACAAATCCAAAACTGATCTTCAATAAGTCATACTCCAATGTACCGGACCCTGGCTGTAAAAAGATTTCTACAAAACAGCAGTTTGTTTCGGTTGCTAATAAAGTTTGCAATACAGACTTTACAAGCACCAAGACGGAGACCAGTTCAATGGAAGAGGAACATAGTGTTAGTACATTGGATATGCTAGCAACCTCTGAATTTTGGATGCAAACAGCTGTGCTGGGGCTGCTATCAGGCACAGGACAAATGTACATATATTGTTGTGGATACATTGTGCGTGCCCTTGTTTTTGGAAATCCGAATATTGATCCTAAAAGTATTGGTAACATTCAATCATTTCAAGTTGGGCTCATATCTATTTGCAGTTTTGCCGGTCGGCTGATTAGTGGCATTCTTTCTGATTTTTTCACTAAATCAATGAGGATTCAAAGGCTTTGGATGGTTTTCATAGCAAGCTTATTTGGGCTGGCAGCACATCTTTCAATAGTCTTCTTCATATCCGACCCTTTTCATCTATGGATCACATCGAGTCTTGCTGGGCTTTCTTACGGAATGACCTTTGGGGTTTTTCCCACTATTGTATGTGATACTTTTGGGATTCGTCATTTTTCAAAAAACTGGGGTATTGTGGCCATGTCTCCAGTTTTGCCTGTTTACATTTTTAATAACTTGTTTGGATCCATCTACGATAAAAACTCATCTTTTGAGCCTGGTGAAGGAGTAGCACTTTCACATGTATGTTTTAAGGGACCTTCTTGCTATTCGCAAGTGTTTCAGATCACATCAGGAGTATCTCTAGTCACAGCAATACTCATCGTTTGGATGATTTATACTGAGAAGCATCAAGCTTTGATCAAGCCCAGAAGGGTCGACATGAACAAGAATGATATCTCGTGTGTGGAATGCTAAAATTTATTCATTATTCACTTTTTATAAATTGGTCTCTGCAATAAAAAATTATGTAAAATATCTTAAACGTGTGGGAGCAACAGTTTACCAAGAACCTTCATAGTTAGTATCCTTGTTGTCAACTTGGTTGTCAGGCTTAGTATCCATAGGCTCGGGGGTATAGTCTCTATGGTTAACAGGAGACTTGGATCTTTCGCGAGAACGAGAGCGGTTTCTGTCGTCGTTACGTTCACGCGAGTCATCACGGGAGTCTCTACGACCTCTGTGACGTCTATCATCATCACGTCTGAAGCTGTCACGTCTGTCATCTCTGCGGCCTCTGCGGTGGTCATCATGACGATCACGACCTCTTCTATCGTCTCTGCGGTCATCGCGACGGTCACGGTCACCGCCTCTACGGTCGTCACGGCGGTCATCGCGGCGGTCTCTGCGATCAAAATCACGACGATCACGGCGTCTGTCATCACGTCTGTTATCACGTCTGAAATCCCGGTCGCGACGATCTCTAGTTTCTCTGGGTTTGGGAGCACGACGGTGCACAATACCCTATGATAATGTTAATTTCAAGTTTTCAATCAGCAAAAAGAATACCAAAGCAACTTACGTCGTCCTTAAGTTCAACCTTGCTGTCGTTGATCACAGCATCACCATACTCTCTAACAACTCTCTCAACCTCTTCTTTCGTTTGCAAATCAATGTAACTGGTTAAACTTGGTTAGAGCAAACAAAGAAAAATCAACAATGAAAAAAATAACAACTTACCCAGAACCATCACGCTCACGGGAAACGTCACAGAAAGCAACATCAACGTCCTGAGATCTAAAGTGATCCTTCAAATCCTATTTCGCAAAGGCAAACACTCGTGGTCAGAACAAAAAACAACGATCGACGGCAACTGATCAGATAAAGGATAAGATTCCATATGAGAACGGAATATTCATAGGATATGGCCAGTAAAGAAGGGACGAGATAGAGACAATGGCAGCAAACATAAGAAATATTCCTTCATGACATAGGAGAATTCAGGTAAAAATGGAAAAAGGAGTGTGAAGTTCAGGGAACCAACCACCCTTAGACTTAAGGGCACATACCTGCCAAGTGGTGTCGGGACTCAAATTGTTAATGCCAACTCTGTAAAGAATGATTTCCTTGGGAGCCTCTCTACGAGTATCGCGGCGGTCGTCGCGTCTCTCGGAAGAGCGGGCATAAGCAACCTGAAGAGATTCGCCAAAAAATTCAGAGTTGTCTAAACAAAAATGGATTGTTAGATTGAAACCTGGTCAACTCAGAACCGAGTGCAAAGCTTGTTGGAATAGCTCCAACATACTTAATTCTAAATCAAGGTGTTAGCAAATAAACGTCTCTAAAGCATATAAATAACACGTCTAGTTGTGATAACTTACCATCAACAGCTTTGCTGGCATCTTCAGCTTGTTCAAATTCAACAAAGCCCTAAGTAGGAAGCCCTTTGTCAGCAATTGTTTGGCATTATGTATTTCCATCACATTTTGTTGCATACATATCCATCCATAAGCTTGATTTCATAAATGGAACCAAACTTTGAGAAGACATCAGAGACATCGTTCTTGGAGACTGCAAGTTGTGTTAGTTTCAATTGGAATCATTTTGCATTTCGTGTGGCTAAAAAGCTGCTGGCAACCATTTCATGAGTTGTTTACTTGGGCACATTTTGCATTCAGATACACGCAAAAAAACAAAACAAAAAACCATCCAGCTAGATCACCAACAAAACTTACCATTTCTTGTCACAGGCTTGATATACAACCGAACTTCAGAGTTAGACATGACTTTAATACTTGTTTAATTATGTTTTTCTATTGGAAAATTCCAGTAGTTTTTAAAGGGAAATGGTCAGACTAAGAAGAAGGGTAGGAAGGAAAATAGGAAAAATTGAAAATTTTGTAGTGAGTTACCCTAACCTTTCTTTGTTTTGCCTATAGGAACTGCCTGAATGAGCATTATGAAATTCTGACTTTGAGAAAAAAAATTAATCTCAGGTTTCCCTAAGTTTCAACTTCATCGACCATTTACCATGTACAACCTGTTAAAGCGCGGTCCACAACCGATAAAGAGGCCTCTTGGGTCTTTGTCACAGAGTGTCTTTTTGGCACCTTCTGCTCGACTATCACTGCGTCACTTTTCCACTCCGAAGCCCAGCCGGCCTCCTGCTCCTCCACCAAAAAACCTTTTTAAGACCAAGTACAAGCAGATCAGGCTTGTTTGGAAGCAGATGAATGAGCACCCTTCTTTCAGAACTTGGGCTAGTTTTGGTATGATTCTTCTTTATGTTGCAACCGCCTATGCTGGTATCCAATATTTGAACGACACCAAGTATAAGGCAACCGGTGAGCCCAACCCTTACAAAAAGAAGGAAGAGTTAGAGAAGGAGAGACTGGAGAAGACACCTATCGATGAAATTAAAGAAGTTGACACTTCCAAGCAATCTGAAGACTCCGATTCTCATGCAAAATGCAACCATAACAAGGATGGTTTAAATGTTCCCGCTCCCAGAGATACAACTGATATTTTCGACGGCTTAGCTCGTGAATACGACAACAAAATTTGGTTCGAAGAGCTTTCCTCTCACATTTGGTATCGTCGTCGCCAGCTGATGAAGCAAGTTAAGGGTGACGCTTTGGAGGTCTCCTGTGGTACTGGTAGAAATATTCCTTACTTTGACAAGGACAAGATTGACTCGATCACCTTCTTAGACTCTTCCAAGACTATGCTGGAAATTGCAAGAGAAAAGTTCACCAAGAAGTATCCTGAGTACGAAAAAGTTCAGTATGTCCGTGGAAAGGCCGAGGACCTTGCCCAGATGGCTTCGCATTCTGGTCAAAAGTTTGATACAATCTTTGAGACTTTTGGTCTCTGCTCTCATGAGGACCCACAGGCAGCTCTAGAAAACTTCAAGGCGCTTCTTCGTCCTAATGGTCGTATTATCTTGCTGGAGCATGGCAGATCATCGTATGACTCTCTTAATAAAACTATGGATAAGAAGGCCGAGCAAAGAGTTAAAGAATGGGGTTGCAGATGGAATCTCGATATTGACGGTATCGTTAAAGATAGTGGCCTTGAGATTCTTGAATCCGACAAGTATCACTTTGGTTCTACCTACTACTACATTCTGAAGCGCAGTGAGGACGAATAGAATTAGGGACTATGTAAATAATATATGTGTAGATAGCTTTACTCTGAGCCGAGAGCTTCGTAAACAATGGCTTGCTTAACTTCATTTTCAATAAGCTCGCCCGCGTTCTTGTATGCTAAACTGGCCTCATAAGTGGCAACTATCCTAGCCTCGTTGATGCCAACTTCTTTGTAGGCTAGTGCTTGTATGCAGTTAACGTATCTTGCAATGGCCTGTCGAGTAGAGTTGGAAATCTCTTCATTCACATCGCTGTAAATTTCCAAACCAGCCTCTTCTTCCAATCTTGTAATAGAAACGTTGTTGGTTTGAGCCGCCGAAGCCTTGGTTCTCTTGCTCAGCCAAATGTATCCATTCACACCCAAAATACAGTCAATATTGTCTGGTAAATGATAAGAATGAAGCTTTGATCTGATGATGAGAGATGAAGGAACCGAAAGAAAATAGCCATTACGCAGCTTTCCGTATCGTAAGGATCTAGTATGCAGTGACGCACTGCCATCGGCATATAGTGACTGAACCTCAGCGTTTAGTAAATCACCCTCTTTTAAAAACTTTCTCATTTGGAGCTCGTCAGTTTCTGATTTACGTCGTAAAACACCACCTGGTAAATTGACAGATCCTAACATCAAGACAGCTTCCTGGTTTGCCCCAATATCGACTTTCCACCGTTTGTTTCCGACCTCTGTGACACGGCCAACGACATGCTCGCCAATGACCGGAATATATCTTCCTCTAAGCGGCTTTACACTAAGGAGCTTGTTGACCCGAACAATTGACCCTGCAACCGAAGAGTAAGTCTTGTCGTCTTTCGAGTAAGTGCCGTGACCTCGCATCCAGGTAGTCTCATCAGTCACTAATTCGCCTGGAGTAACGATGTTAGTATTGTTAACGGTACCGACGTTGACCTTCGAAAGGTCTCCTTCGTTATCAGAGTCGCTCGCAGCATCGTCGAGAGTGATATCCCCATCAGCATCTGCTTTGATGTCGCTGATGATCTTTTGGCGTTCAGGTCGAGTTATTGTCACGATGGCCATGGTTAATGTTTTATCGTTATTGTTTTCGTTGTTTGATGAAGTTGATAAAGTTAGAAGAAAGAAAGACTTTTTTTGTTAGTTGAATAGAGCGACAACTAAAATTTTTTTATTCTCCCAACTCTTAAAGTTAAAAATTCCTGGCACCTGTTTTAACAAGCAACTTTTCACCAAATCATGACATGAAATAAACGGTATTATACACCATTAAAGCATATTCAAATATACACTGATTTAATGATATTATATATCGTGGTTTACTGATAATTATAAATGTTAGTTGTGCGGTTAGGATTCTTTATTGTAGAAGTAGGCTTTTTTCTTTTTTGTCAAAACAGACGCAGGCCTAGTGCTCATACTCGAGATTTCCTTTAATATGACTCCAGAAGTCTTTGATAAACTGTTCTTGACCTTCACCACCCCTCACAGCCAGATAAACTCTTGAATCAAGAGGAGTGTCCCAGTCACCAGGATTGCCACCAACAATTCTTCCACCAGCTTCAGAAAGAACGATCCAACCAGCACAGACGTCCCACGCATAGCAGCCACCTTCCCAGTAACAGTCTAAAGACCCAGTAGCGACACCACAAATATTAAGGGCAGCAGATCCAAGAGATCTAAAGCCATGGGCAAATGCACCGCCGTCTTTGGTTTCAGCAGCCAATGAAGTGAAGGTATCAGTCTTAATTTTGAAGTTGTTACCGCTTCTGTCCGAACCCCACTCGATAGCAACCAAGGCACTTTGAAGTGTCAAGGCGGCCGAAGGACGTAGAGGAAGCTGCTCGCCATTTAAAAAAGAGCCTTGTCCTTTCACACCAGTGTAAAGTAAGTCTTGAAAGGGGTTATAAACAACGCCCACATGGGGAATCTTGTTCAAAGCGAATCCAAGAGAGATACAGGAACTGGGGTAGAAATGAATGAAGTTTGTAGTACCATCAATTGGATCGACAATAAATGTCGGGTCGTCAGTGATCTTGGTTTCACCAGCAACATAGGATTCTTCGCCAATGAACTTGAAATGAGGGTACTTCTCAGACAATGCTTTATTCACAAGAACCTCAACGGCCTTGTCAACTTCAGTAACCAAGTCAACTCCTGAATAATAAATTTCTGGTTAGTTTTGCTCCAATTGCATTCACTCGACAACAAATAAGAGTCAATTGCTCTTGGTCCTTACCATTCTTTTTGTCATCAAAGTTGACTTTACCACTCTTCTCTCTAATTAGCTTGCCAGCTGTCTGTGCAATCTCCACCAAAAAATCCTTAATTTCTGCAAGATCGATATTAGAGGCGCTCATTTTTAGCTTGGCTTAAATTTATAATTCGTGATTCTTGAGAGTGACAATATGGTCTAGATTTTCAAGAAGAGAGGAAGTTTGGCGAAAATTGAAATTGCCTTAGAACTTCTCCGTCTTGAACATGTGGAGTGCATTCTTGGGTTAGGTGTTATTCTGCGTCTTTAATTGACGCTTGTACTAATGCCTTGTCCCTTCCGCCGAATTTTTGGGACGGTCTTTTTCTGTTTTTGTCATTGCTCTTTACAATTAAAATTGTCCGATTCGATAAAAGTATTGATTGTCAATAATAGATAGTACATTGCTGGCTTCTAATAATTGTGTTTATCGTGACATTGGAGTGGATTTAATTATGAAAGCGAATTTCATTGCAGAGTTGTGGGTTACAGAAAATAGGCAGAAAGCTCTCAAGTTTTAAGTTTGAAATCAGTACAACTCTGTGATTCACACTCAGATTCAAATATTTGAACACAATTGGTACCATGCATAGATTGTCATCTCAACAGCGGCTACAATAATTATATAATGTGTGGTTGTCTAACGAAACAAGAGATAATGTCGAAGAATTGGTAAAGGGAGAAAAACATTTGGCTACAAATAGCCTGAACTGAGTTGGCATTTGACTTTAACAAGCTCAATTATGGCATTACAAATTCTAATTTGTCATTGTTAATTGAAAGTTATTGAATAGAAAAACTATTCTGAAATACATACATGGGTTTTGGTCTTTATTATTTGGGATTAAAACTTTTTGTTTTTAACACATGTAGTGATCAATAACTGCACCAGATCTGCGTAAGGGTTTTAATGAGCTGCAAGAACTCTTAGCAGTCCCCAACAAAAAATAAATAAAAAATAAAATCAAAAGACCCTTCTGGCTGTTATCTATAGGTGCATATCTATTATAGGTAGCTTAGATAGACCCAAGTATAAATTAAACATATAAGTCAGAAGATAGTTCAATATGATATTAAAATATTTACTTAAAAAAGCTTTTATCTGCTGTTCTTCCTCATGTTTTTCACTTTTATTATAACCAAAATTGTTTCTCATTTATGTATAGCTATTTGATCTGCGGGTTGCGTTAATTTTCTGCAAGAAAATCCGATGGATGGCGATTTTTTTTTCTCGGCCCTACGCTTTTATTAAAAATAGAAAAAGAAATAAAATCAACAACTTTGCAGTATACTTTTACTCTTTATATTTGAAAGGTTACAAGATCCTCAAGTTTTCAAGCTTTCAAATCTTGAAATTATGAGAAAAAGAAACCATGCTTCAATCTTTTACTTGCCCAATACGAAATAACTGGCAGAAAAGTGCAAACCTAGAAAACATCCCAATCTGTAAGCAAAGCATTGACTTGCTAAAGCTTCTTGCTTTAATGGCCAGTGCTTGCATTAAGACCAGATTGAGAGAAATTTAGTTTTTTATAACCTCCTATGCACATAAATCTGCATTTTCAATTTTGTTTTCACAGCTATCCTTAAACTAAAAAGTTCGCCCCTAAACAAGGTCTTTCCGCACCAAATCCAACCTTCAAGGTACCAAGTTTGGTTTAAAATTCAAGTATTGTAAGATTGAGGTGAGTTAATAAATAACAATTAAGCAAAACTTTAAAGGTTTTAAAATAGTCACTATATTGATTGGCTGTAAATGATAGGTTTTAATAAACTACTCTAAACAACTGCAATTTCATATTCGATGCAGGATTGAGATGGTGAAAAAATAGTTGCTTTATGACATGAATTGATCGAAATATTTAACAAACTTTTGGAAGGCTTTCAGTTTAATACCAAAAGGGTAACTTCTATCTGAACAATAAAAATCTTTTTTGTTTTATCATTATCTATTTATCCACAAACCACAGAGTCAGTGCTGATTTATTTTTAATTTTAATGATTAAAAATCTTAACTCAAATAACACCTGTCTTTTAAATAATTTGGAATCAAAATTCAATTACATCATATTTATTCTACTTTTTATGAACTGAAAATATTATTCTTGATTTCTTGACGATAAAAACAAACATTCTGATTATTGAGAGAAAAGTAGTTTTAATTTCACTCTTATTACTTGTTTATACAATCCCTCCTAAAATCTGTGAAAATTTTGAGGGTGAGTAGCGGCACACATCAAATGCTACTTACGCAATAATTTAATTTGGTATAACAATTGAGGACAGTCAAAATGAAGTTGCTTAAAACCTTTCAATCTAATATTGAAAATTAGCAAATTTTCGGTATCCTAATCATTGCAACGTATAGATCAAATCAGTTGTTTCCAGGCTTCAAAACTTTTAGTTAGAATAAACCGAACTTGGCAGGATTTCTGTTTTCTGGCTTGGAGCCTTTTGCTGCTAATAAAAATACTTTGGATTTCCACATTTCTGTTTTTATGGTAGATCGTAACAAGGCTTTTTTTGTTTAAATGTAATGGTTCTATACCAACCAGGTTGCAATTCAGAAAATCTACCCCAATAGGTAACGAAGTGTTTTTATTGTTCATTATGATAGATAGATAATCTGTTTATTGCCCTTACATTAAATAGCTACATACAAAATTAAAAACAAAATGGCATACAAAGGCATAAAATTTTAAAAACAATTTTCTATGAGACTGGCAAGGTAGCGGTGTCAGAGCGCATTATAAGTTCAGATGTTCGATAGCTATTTATTGTGAGTGTTTCATGGGCCAGATTCATAAAAAAGCAAAATTCTAATATCAGCTAAGAGCTTTTATGAAAGTAATATAGTGGTATTTAATTCAATGAGTTTGAGATATTTATATTTGTTAATTAATGTAAAATTATTGAGAGAATAAAATAAAAGTTTCGAAGTGCGACTAAAGCAATATATATTAATCCTAATATCAAACTTCCAAGCAAAGAAGCATTGTAGGTTTTAGCAACCCTATTTGTGAGAACAATCTTAAAAAGGTCATTTCACGCGCTCATTTACTCTGGATACTTGATTTAAAAGAAATAGTATCTTTGGGTTAGATTTGTTTTCAATTTTTTTTAGACGTATGGAACAGGATTTACCAAAAGATAAATTTGGTGGAGGAAAAGTTCTATAAACTTATACTAGGAATTAAAAATGAAAAGCTGATTTTAGTTTCAAACAGCAAGCCTCCCATTTTTTCACGATCCTGAACGCAATAAAAAAAACATTAACTTTTATTGATGTTAATGCTTGAAACATGAATGTTGAAAAATTCACATCGTAAAATGCCTGTAATGTAAGTATTAAGTCTCTTATCCTATGTTAGAAAACCAACGAAGGAAAATAATTTTTAGAACGGAATAAACTAATTAAATTACTCTAGATACAGCTTGAAACTAAAAGATTGAAATCAAAAACATGAATTATCACAATCTCAGTTGATTAGATGTTGCCATCAGTCAAAACTATTTTTTTTTTTGTTAATCCTAAATTATGTGCAAACGAATTTCCATACTACTTGAACAACTGTTTAAAGTACCAAAACTATTAAATAATTTCTTTTTAAATAATTATCTTCGTATAATTATTAAATCAGTGAATGGCTTCACTGTTATAAATTTTACATCGTTACGTATTTCAGGCCTTTTACGGCTCATTTGTAACAAATTTGTTCAAATGAATCCTTTTTTTTTTCAGTTCCACTTTACTGTACTATAAAGACTAGCGCATAAGTTCAATTGTAGGGGGGTTTAATTGGCACAAGCTGCTATGCACTACGTGAAAAATCGCTCTAAGCTGAATTCTTGATTTATTAACTTGCAAAAAAAAGTAAAGCTTTATGGTTTATTAGGTTCTGCAACATTTCGAAAAAGACTCTGAACTAATAATTTCATGACTATGAACAATTTTATGAGTTTGGCTTATTCAAATAAATAAATCTGGTTTTCAACATTACACATACACTCATTCCAACAAATGTTTTACTCTGTAAGTTTTAAACTGATGTCAGATAGATCACCCTTGTTTAAAAAACATTTTAATGTATAAGAAATTTAAATATTGAACAAAACATTCTTGTTTTTCAGTGTTTTTGATTAATGAATGAATTTGTGTATTCATCATATTCATTAAAGGAATTTACAACACTTCACACTTGTTTCCGAACCTTTCAATATAATAACATACAAGAAAGTACTTTCTTTTTCTTTTTTTTCTTTTACAGTTAACTAACTTTATACCACATTCCCTACCATGCAACCCTGCTCAAAACCAGAGGAGTTCATCAATCATTATTGCTTTGTTTTCACAAAAGAAAAGCTTAAATTTGTAACTTTATATCTTTTTTTACTATAGCCTAGTCTATTTTTAACCATGTATGTTAGACCCATACTTTAAAAGATTAATGAGAGATAATGTTTGATGGTAATTGAATTACCCAGGTTTAATTATATAATCTTGAAGCAATATATCAGCACCAAAAATATGTGAGGACAGAAAGAAGGCACGACTTTGAATAACGAGAGATTTCCCATGAATTAAGGACTTTGTATGAGAAAAGAGGAAACTTTTGGTGCTTGGTGCCATATGCTAGGTGTAAGTACTTTTTGTATACAAAATTTAATTCGGAAACAGGCTTTAGGTGGTTAATTTTCGGTACTCACTTAGTCATCGGAAGCTTCGTGACATAGTGGAGTGTATTAATATATTTATGATGTATCTTAATAGCTGAAAGCAACTTCTATTAGTAGATAAATATTATTATTATTATTATTATTATTATTATTATTATTATTATTATTATTATTATTATTATTATTATTATTATTATTATTATTATTATTATTATTATTATTATTATTATTATTATTATTA
>Ga0160505_101093_pt1 | contig 13400 bp, 7 predicted proteins | sample DIDeMG_FD_108225 | JGI IMG/M metagenome (GOLD analysis project Ga0160505, IMG submission 108225) | Enriched chicken feces microbial communities from UW Madison campus, WI, USA - DID2874_E49_Stillage MG | ecosystem: Host-associated > Birds > Digestive system > Large intestine > Fecal ... | reverse complement strand
TTATCTGTTGAAAAAAAACAAAATTCTCTTATAAATTTTAAAAAAATAAAAATTTTTAAAAAAAAAATAAAAAAATAAAAAAAAAAAATAAAAAAAAATTAAAAAAAAAAAAAAGACAATTTCTTCAAAGACCAAAGAGTCTTTCATTTTACTTCTTTTCTGGATGGGTTTAGACAAACGCAGCTAGCTATTCGTATAGAAATCCCCAAGGCAAATCAGTCGATTGGTTTTAAAGGCCTTGGCAACCTGTTGAATTTGTGATAAATAGAATGAGAAAATGAAATGAAATGAAATAATAAAAAAATCTATATATATTACAACTGCAAACTTAATCATCAGCATTACGCGCCTTTTTAGAAAATCTGCCACCGCCAGCACCAGAATCAGCGGGTCGCTTCTTTTGTTGTTCACGCTTAAAGAATTCTTTCTTTTCACGACGTTCACGGGCTTCACGTAATTCATTATTTTTGGCCAATTTCTTGTCGTGTTCCTTGCGCTTTTCGGCCTTTTTGGCATTACGCTTGGCGTCCTTATCCTTGCGCAGGGTAAAGAGTTTCTGCATGAGCTCACGCGCCTTCTTCTCCTCACCACCCAGGACAACTGCACGTTTGTGGGTGTAGAATTCCTTCTTGGGGATTTTACCAGCACGCACGGGCTGTGCAGCAAAGGGGAGGTCGGAGCGGATGCTCTTGGGCACCTTGAGGGGGTTGAAATGGCGGTCCTGACGCTCAATCTTTTGGTAGCGCGAGTTGTCAAGGAGCGGCGTTGCAATGTTGCGCTCTGCGCGCACCTGGCCTGTCAGTTTCATACCGGCCCACTCAGTCTTGTTCTTAAGCAGCAGCGACGTAACAGGGTTGTAGAACTTGCGGGGCTTGATTTGAGTCCATGCTCGCAAAAATACAATGTCACTCATAAGAATCTTATCTTCAAAAGTAGCACGGAAGTGACCCTCGGGCTTTGACAATGCACGCTTGATCTGACCACGAATACCTGAGACAGTCTTGATAGCTGCACCCTCAAACTTGGCAACTTCAAGTGATGTGCTAAACATATCCTTGACGAACGCGGTGTTTTTGAAGATCTTGTAAGGGTAACCGACAAGCTTGAGCTTCTTGACAATCTCGACACTTTGATCAACCTCAAGAACGGTACCGGTGGCACTGATACGGAACGCACCAGTTGCAGCCTCATTTGCTACATTTTGCACGCAACAGAAACCAGTATTAGGTGAAACAAGAGGACCATAGAACGTGGCAAAACAATGCATGTGCTCGGGAGTGTACTTGAGCATACGGTTTCTGGTTCTCGAATCGGAGGTTGAGTAGATGGGGATGGTTTGGAAACGTCTCCAACCAAGAGAGATAATAAGCGGGTCATTGGACTTGAGAATGCGCTTGTGCCATCTGTGACGCTTAATACGGACTTGTGAGAAACCAAAGCGGTCCTCATTGGTCAGCAGCGAACCCATGACAACGGGGAAAGTGGGATCAAAAGTTTCAATGAACTCGCAGGGGACATTATCAAACACAATTCTGACATATGTTCCGGCACGGAAACCCTCAACCTTGTCACGACTAGCAAGATCAAGCTGATCAAGTTCAGCCTTGTTGATGTCAAGCTGTTTAGAAATCTTTGCCTTTTGCATGTCGTGCCAGGTCTCATGATCATCTTCACCCTCGGGGTCTTCAGCACCAAAATCACGGTCTTCACCATCGTTACCCTCTTCCATTTCAAGTCTCTGTTTAGCTTTCTTTGCGGAGTTGGCAGCTCTCAGCTCTTCAACACTCTTTGACTCATTATCTTCATCATCATTTTCTTCATCACCTTCCGCTTCCTCGTTGTCGTCATCGCCATCTTCAGCTTCAAGATCTTCAAAGTCACCAAAGGTGTCTTCTTCATCGCTACCTTCGCCGTTTCCGCCATCCTCACCGTTGACAATAGGCTTGGAGGACAGGTAAAAGCGGTTTTGAAGAGCGTTAGTGGCACCCTCAGTCAACCATTTGAGCAGCAGCGCTTCGTCGTTATTGTCCTTGGGTTGCGATCTGTCTGCATTATGATCAATCTCAACAACACTGCCGGTACCACTCTTTTTCTGGAAAAAGTCATCATCTTCGTCGTCTTTTTCAATGTCTTCTTCTTCATCATCGTCAATGTTGAGATATCTTCTGGCAACCTCTTCGGGGGTGATGTTGTCCATGTAGATAAGCTTGCCAATGTTGTATCGTCTCTTAATCTTGAAGTTATCGAGCTGTCCAGATGTGCCCTTGCGCCTCAGAGCAGCAATATCCTCATCTTCGTCTTCATCATCGTCAAAGTCTTCCTCTAATTCAGAATCGGTATCTTCGAATACGAGTTTGTCGCTCTTCTTGGATCCACTGACTTCAGGGTTGTATCTACCCTCAAAATCAACTTCCTCGGTTTCAATGTCGTCGTCATTGTCGTCATCAAACTCGCCCTCTTCGTCATCTTCACCTTCGCTACCGTCGTTCAAAGGCTGGTGGCCTTCGGCCATGTTGGCACTACGCATGGAGGTTCTACCTCTGGAAACAACCTTTACGTTCTTGTCAAGGTCCTCTTCGTTTTCAAAATCTTGGACTTCCTCCAAAACAGTGCTGTTTGAGAAGAGCTGCAGACCACCTCTGTTCTGGTCAACACTTCCGGTATCAACAGTCTGTAAGCTGGTGACCATCTTCTCACCCAGACCCTTCTCCTCGCCTGGGATGAAACTCTTGGTACCAACATCAATGTAGACGGCATCCTTATCCATTAAAACACCACCGACATCACTCATTGGTGCGTAAATGGTCTTCATCTTTTCATCAAGACGACGTCTGCGTTTAGGACCAGTACCTTCACCAGCGGCGTCCTCCTGCTTGATAGCATAGGGAGTAGGACAGGGATCAGGAAGTCTTTCAATCTCCTTTGTAGTCAAATCACCAATACCAGGGATATGGACTCTGGCGTTGGCATAGGGGAGGGGAGTACCATGAAGATAACCGTAGATTGCAATCTTACGATCAACCTTGTTGTTCTTCTCAATCAAAGCCGGATGGGTAAGATCAGAAACACGATCAGCAAGTAAGTAGGCATGTTCATTACGCCATTTCAAAGGTCTAAATTTCATGACTGAAATGAACCGCGCCAGATTGATAATTTCACGATCGGGGTATCTACCATTGATGACACCAGACAAATAAAAGAGCTTGGCTCCCTTGTAAACTTCAGTCCAGAATCTATGCTTGAGAGCCTTCTTTGAAGCTCTCATTGTAGAAACAGATTTGAAAAGATCCAAATGTGTGGTAACACCGAGAATACGGGGGAAACCGTGGGGTGCAAGAATGTTGAGAAACTCCATAGTCTCCATCTCGAAACCAAAGTTACCATCAATCATGAGTAGAATTAGATCGGCAATCTTAGCAATATCAATCATCGAGTTCAAATCATTGGAGCATTCGATAAAAGTAAGTCTTCTGCGCTTGCCGGAAACAACAGTGATAGGGCCCTTGATGTCGTTCAAAGTGTGCTTGGTGAATCTTCGCACCAAACTCTTGATCAAAGTGGTTTTACCAGTCTAAAAAAGCAAATATTAGCAACAAATTCATTGAATAAAAATATTCAAGACTCTTTAATACTTACACCTGAAGGTCCGACAACAGCAACAATGACTGGTGGCGGTTCATCGGGGGTTCTATCGATCATGGGCACATGGTACTTCTTTTCATTTTTGTCAGACGTTCTTCTGGCCATACGCTCGAGTTTACCGGGCGCAGACACCGAAAACGCCTTGGCATTAAAGCCATTGGCGTGAAGCTTCTTCTTCTTGCCGCCATTATCCTTAGAGGCTCTGTGAGCCTTGTTGGACTGGTTTTGATCCATGGTTGCAGATGGTTTTTTTTTTTCGATGGCGTAGATGCTTGTCGTCAAAAAGTATCGTGAAAATTTCGGGTAAAAATTTTAATGCCAAAGATAAAAAACTGAAAAAGGATCAGGGCTAGGGACGGAGTTGGGATATTAGGGTAGGGGTTTTATTGCCTAGTTCAGGGACAACCACAGGACAATCAGATCAAGCAGCGAGTGCCAAATTTGAAATCTTTGTGAATCATGATATATTATTATTAATATTTGATGTTTTGTAACTACAACATTAGAAATGGTTATTGAACAGAAAGTATAGAGATCTAAATTGTAATCTAGGCTGGAGCACAAATAGTCAAATTTTTTAACCGCCTCTCACCTTGTCGTTGGGCGCGTGGTCAATCTTTGTTTCCCCTAGCACACTCTCAGTGCCGGCAACTTCCTTCTTTGCAGGGGTGGCATCCTTGTCCTCTGATGCATCCTTATTTTTCTTGTCGTCAGGACCGCAGCCACAGTTGTACTTGTCTGAAATCTCATTGCAATCAAATATCGGCTTCTTTAGGCGCTCGTTGACGACATTGTGCACAAAGCAACCCCATTGCGAGGCAGCCTCACGAGATGACGTTTGCGGTGGGTACTTCTTCAGCATCTTTTGAAAGTGCTCAGCACACTGGCCACACGGATATACACGTGAAAAGAGGTAGATATAGGATGAAAGTGTCTCACGCTCATTCTCAGTGGGTTTGACAGGATATTGAGCAAGAATGGTGTGAAAAAGCTTCCAGGAGGCGCGGCCCAACTCGGCCTTAATAGTTTCGTTGGCAAGATGCTCCATGATAGGAGCTCCGGTAATAAGCTCCTGTGATGGGCCACCGGACTTTCCAAGTGCTTCAATTGGATCATAGTTTTTGGCATCAGCTAACAGCGCAGCTGGCTTTTCTTGGCCACTCTTGAGCTCGCCAGCAGTGGGCTGTCGGTTCTGCAGGATATTGGATGAACTGCTGGAAGGCGAGAACACAAAAAAAAAGAAAAGCAAAGCTGTTACAAGCAGTGCGATAAGTGTTATTGAAGGGCGACGAGGCATGTTGTGGTCGATCTTAAGTGGTAGTCGTAGGTGGCTGACTGGAAATGATAATGATGATAATGATGGGTAGACAGAAGAAGTTAACGTTGTCCCAAAAGGAGGAAATTAAAAAGAACACGGCAGTCAAGAAAACTACCCACTGTGACCAATGCAACGACCCTGTGTTTGAAATTTCACAATTATTTGAAATCAGCCAGTTTTAGAATCTATAAACATATAATAATAAAAATCACCTGCTTTCAGTCTGGAGTGATGCGCCCCGCTACTTGTTTGTGGAGTTGAGCGCTGGATTCCCAGGTCAACTATGGGCCACCAGACAGTCAACCTGGCGTATTAAGCAAAATCCCTTTAAAAACTGCATTATATTTAGATTTGGTATTATTAACAGAATTTATGATTAAACTCATATGTAGAGTACTTTGTATATGAGCTGATGATATTGTCATGTTATCGGGTTTTTCACGCGTACCGATTAGTTGGTATAAGAACGGGTCACATGATATCTACTTAAATGTTAACCCTTTTTGTTTTAGGTTATTTTATGAAAATCTGGATTGCATAAGTGCATCATCGTTTTGATATTTATGCAAATTAGAAAGACTTGAGACTTACATGAATAAAATTAAGTATTTCCCCTTCATACCATGCAAAGCAGCATATGAATATTTATAAAAGATAAGTTATTTAGGATGCAAGATATAAAAGTGAAAAAAAAAAAAATAGTTTTACGACAAAAAATGATAACTTTGATAATAAAAACAATAGGTGGGCTGCATGTTCCAATATCCTCAAAAGATCTTGTTGGAGTCCTTTTTTTTGGAAAAAAAGTGCTTTTAATTAATATAAAGGATACAAAAACTAGCATAGTTTGTATCACCTTGTTCATGACAGCCTAATTATTTCAAGCCCGGTTCAATCACAGTCCGTGCAACGCTTGTGCTTCCTGCTGTGGAATCGGCAATAGTAGAGGGCACCAATCCACTGCTAGCAGCACCGCCACCAAAGGCTGCACTATGGCTGCTGGCGCCATTCTTTGGTGTTTCGCTCAAGACTTGTTCAATTTCACCTAATAGCTGATCAATCTCCTCAATTTTGACACCACAAGCCGTGGCCACAAGGCGACGATATTTATGCATCTTCTCGTCAGCACCAGCTGTAGACCAAAGAGAAAGAATTTCCTGGACATGATTCTGACGGCGTTGCTGAAGCTCCTGAAGTTCAAGGGCAAGCGCCGCAATGCTATCGTGGTCCTGTTCATCGCATACTTCGTGCTGAGCTTCCAGTTTTTCTGTCTCAATTTTTACGAGATCAGCAAGGTCTCGTGCTTGTGAACGATCCACAATCACGCTGAGTTTCTCTATCCGCTCGTTAACAAGGTCAAGTACTTCCTTGCTTTCTTTTTCAGCGTTAGCTTCATCGCCATGGTTGGCCAAATGCTCCTGGATTTGCAACTCAGTGGATTTGACATCGTCTTTAATGTTCTCATAAAGCTGCCGCACTTGCTCAGCATCGGTTTTCTTGTCAAGCAAAGCAGTATCGTATATTTTAGTTAGTTGTTCTAGCTTTTCTACAACGAGGGGAATGGTCTTGTTAACCAAAATACCACTAGCCTCGCTCGAATGCGTTTGCTTATTAGAATTAGCTAAAGCTCGGCCAATCAGCACTGAGATACTCTGTGTCTCATCATAAGCTGAGTTATCGTAATATGTCTTGTTTGCTGGTGGAGTTGACATTGGCAGCTGGTTGTTGTTGTTGTATCTCTTCTCTGATCGGCCATTAGCAACAGCAGAACCGGCTGCAGCACCATTGTTCTGAACATCAGCTGCAGGTGTGCTTGTAGGGTCATATGAGTATACATGGGTGTAGGCATGAGTGGGTGATGAATTGGGTTTGGTGATATTGTTACTGGCCTCGGCGGTGGTATTTCCAGAGGGATAATGCTGGTATTGCGGGTAAGCATGATCGGGGTACTCACCGTATGTATTTGAGGCTGGCACGGCTGGTTCAGGTTGTGGCACGGGTGCAACAGTAGGCGCGGGCGCCGGGGCTTCTTGATACTGTGACCGGCTGTTCTGTGTATGACTTTTTTGCCGTGAAACCTCGTATCCATTGATGTAGTCCTGGGGAGTAGTGCCAGATTTGTTTGGGATCCTTGTTGACGCGTGGTAGCTCGTAAGAACTTTGACACATTTTTTGGCTTCATTGCGTGCCGCGATGTGCAGGGCAGTATCGCCCTTGGAGTCCTGGCGATTGACAAACGACTCTACTAAACTCATAGGCTCTGTTTCAGATAATTTAGACAAAAATATCTCTGTATAATACCGCGCAGAGGATAGCTTGGACCGAGGTGAAGTGGAGTCAGCGATATGATGTAATACCGTGCGTTGTGCATTGTCCTGTTGGAATATTGTTTCTCTTAACAGCTCCACGATCTTTGCAAATGACCTCAGATCATAGCTATTTGTGAACATTACAGTACGCATCAGTGGCGTCTGCCCCAGTAGGTTGACTGCATTCATGTTTGCACCTGCATCTAGCAAAGCAATAATGATTTTCAGATTACCCATTGAGCATGCCCAATGAAAGGCAGTGTGTCCCTCATCATCAATAACATGATTAATGTTGAACCCCTCCGGCGGATGAATAAGGTAATCTGGAATCTCATCGTCTTCAGGAGCCATAAAGTAGTCCAAGAGTTTTCTGCCATATTGAGCCGCTATCAGTTCGTTGTCGCAAATCATAATATTGCTATTCTTATTGGTGTAAGCTGGTTCATTACTACCGCTAGATCGCGAATATTCTTCATTCCTGCGACGCTTGAGGCCCTTGTTGAGAGTAGGAGTGTCAGTAATCTCTTGTCTTAGCCCCGAGCTTCTAGGTGTGGGGTGCTCCAAGCTGCCAAGATCATCCTCAGAGAGAGAATCGCTAGGTGAAGATAAACGCGAGGATACAGAGTCCGAGTCAGCACTGAGGCTCATCTGGTCTTCATAGTTGGAATTGATGTGTGTGCTATGCGCGGAACGTTTAATTTTGTTCATGGAGTACTTTGATGAGGTCTTGCCAGATTTAGAGTGTTTGACTAAATCAGCAGAGCCACTGCCCACTGCGATTGCAGCCTGTGCAGCAGCTTGCGCAGCCTGTGCAGCAACAAGCGCTTTTGGGGGCCGGCCACGGCGCTTGGGGATAGGCTGGCCAGTAATAGGATCTGTGGGGTACGATGCAAGTTTCTTAGCCTTCCTGTTTGACGGGTGCGGCGCGTCGCCCAGCGTGGATGTAGAAAGAGCGCGGCTTGCGACGGCCGGGCTAATAGTTTTCAAAACTCTGGGTTTGGGGCGGCTGGCTGCCGGAGCTTTGGGCAACTTGGGCTTACCGGATCGCTTGACCTGAGGCGGTGGTGATGTTGAAGACTCTCTAAAGTCGAAAATCGGCTGTAGAATTGAGTCAACATTGTACTGAAAAGCCAATTCGCGTGCAACATCAAGGGGAACCCAAGTACCCTGGTATTTACCATAACCACCTTGAATTTTCTCATGAATCCCCTTTTGCACTTCTTTTTCTAAGATACGGGTGCGTTGTGGCTTGTCGAAGTTAGCGACTTTTAAGATATGAGTGGCATTCACCCAGCCGTCGTTTTTCCGGCGCATGACGGCGACATTTCTGACAAAATATTCCCAGACGGGGACCTAGAAATCAAAGGGTGTTAGTACACGAACCGCCAAAAGAAAAAAAGAAAAAATTCTATAAAAAGTAATTGCTCTACGGTAGGTTGGAACTTACAGAAGAGTAGGTAGCCTGGCAAACTTGTGGAGCGTCCATTATTGAGGAGGGAGGCAAAATTCGTCGCTAATAGAGATGGCTTTAAAGAGTTATGTATCAAGAAGAGAGCCTGATAAACGGGATGCTGGTTGCCGGGACGAAGAACGGCGTATGAGATAAAAGGGCGGCGTAAGACACGTGAAACGAAGAGACAGAAAACGCGTAGAAAGCGAAAGTCGCGGAGCCCAGGTGTGAGCAGATATTTGGGGGGATGGCGCGCACTCTAGAAAATGATGGAGAGTGATGCCCAAGTAGACGGAGGATTCTTCTGTGCGTTCTACGACAGCGAAACGTAGTTACTGATGGGGGAAGAGGAGGAGGTACAGGAAAAAAGAGGAAATAAGACGCTGAATTTTTTACGCGTTTTTTTTATGATATCCTTTATGATTTTGTTTGATTTTTTTTTTTTTCTTGTACGTTACAAAGCACCTGTCGTCGCGACGCACTTACCCTGCCCGATATCCCAGAAAACTTTCATCGGCGCAGAACCAAACGACACTCTCACTCGAAACCTCCAAACCCTCTGAAGCATCGCCAGACCCAGCGCCCAATTGTCAACCACCAGTACATACAATATCCACTATGGTAGGTCTTCCCACCTCCCAACCACGGTCCCCGCCCTTCTCTTTGCGTCCACATACTAACTAGTTTCCGCAGCTCCCTCTGTCTCTGCTTAATGCCGCCATTGGCCAGCCGATGCTGGTCGAACTCAAGTCTGGCGAGACCCTCAATGGTCACCTCGTCAGTTGCGACACCTGGATGAACCTTGTCCTGAAAGAAGTCATTGTCACCAGCCCCGATGGCGCATCATTCACCAAAGTGCCGGAATACTACGTGCGCGGTAGCCTGATCAAGTATCTGCGGGTTCCTGACGAGCTTATTGATCAAATTAAAGAACAAAACCAGCAGCAACGGAACGAAAGAAACTACAACAATAATAACAACAATAATAACAACAGAAATTACAATAATAGCAACTACCGGGGTCGTGGCGGCCGGGGCGGCCGGGGAGGCTCGCGAGGAGGTTACAGACAAAATTATAACCCTAGTCATAACACTAATAACCCCAACAGCGGCAGCCCGGGAAACATCAGAAACTACAACAACCAAAATCAGCGGTATTAGGATATGGAATGAATGCGTTATAGAATCTCAAAACATAATTTATTCATTTTTTTTTTTTTTTTTGCCTTTTTTTTTTTTTTTTTTTTTTTTTTTTTTTGGTTTTTAGTTTTCTCTTTCATGTTACGGTTGATTGTGTTTTATTCACGAGTATGTAAGGTTTCGCGTAACACCAATATTATTTTTTCTTTCGCCTGTCTTATTCGCTGCCGTTATATGCATGTATGGTGAAATCTGCTTTTATTCTTGCTTGCCTAAACGTACCAAACAATATGGATTATACAATCATCCCCTCCCCCTTATTCCCAGCACCCTCGCATCAAAGCAATATCCGAGTTGCATAAGGTCCTCCTCGTATCGTCCCGTGTCAAGTTTTATCCAGCCCTGTCTTGCCATTGGCCTTTGGATATTTTTTCCCCCATGTCTCTTCACGACTCTTGCTTTTAAATTTGAATGGGTTTTTTTTTCACATTGTAAAATTTTTGCCATTTCTGATTCCCTTTTTCCTTCCAAGTGTGTAGATACTGTCTTTTTTTTGGAAATTTTTTTTTATCGCTTAGCCGTAAGGTTTAGGAAATAGTTGAGGGGTATATTCATCTTATCGATAGCCCATTTTTTTATAGCCCAGACTATTTAATCAAACACAAATCATCACCCCAAACACCTTCACATTCCAAAGGCCAAATACCTCTATAACATAGATTCAAATGTCCGACCATTTTGAATTTTCAAAGTCGCCTCAGCGAGAAGTTTTTATCGGCCGATCAGCCGATGTCTTTGCCAACAACCATCAGCGCAGAAGGTCAAGCGTCTTGACAAGAGAAGAGCGAAAGGACCTGATCAAAGAGGAGGAAGAGCTTCTAATCGACAACAACATCCTTACTTATAATAGTTTTGCCGACAGCAGTGCGCTGGATGATGGCAGTGATCTAGAGGAGCAGATCATTAAAACAAATTGGGAACAGGCCGTGGCTCAGAACCTGATCCATACGACTTATTGGCGCGAACTAAGCGTCCTACTCAGAAATACCCTTCCTAGCTGTCTGACTTTCTTGCTTCAATACTCGCTTACGGTAGTCTCAGTATTTGCGGTCGGCCATCTAGGCAAGAACGAGCTCTCAGCTGTTTCTTTGGCAGGAATGATTGCCAACATCTGTGGCTACGGAATTTTCCAGGGAATTGCAACTTGTCTGGATACGCTCGGAGCTCAGGCCTACGGCCGCGGTGACTATGTCATGGTAGGAGTTTACACGCAGCGTTGCGGTTTACTTATGGGCCTCGTGTTGGTGCCAGTGCTTTTGCTCTGGTGCAAGGCTGAAATTTTTCTCGAGGTTTTTGTCCCACAGAAGGAATGCGTCATTCTGGCTGCACGTTATTTGAAAGTGTTGGCTATTGGCTGCCCTGGTTACGTTATCTTTGAGCTAGCCAAACATTACCTACAGGCACAGGGCATTTTTAAAGCCAGCACATATGTCTTACTCTTTTGCGCTCCCATGAATGTTGTTCTAAACTATGTTTTTGTTTGGTCTTCAACCTTTGGCTTTGGCTTCATTGGCGCTCCGGTTGCTGTGGTTATCACGGATTACACCATGGCATTAATAGCATTAATGTATATTGCATACATTGATGGATATCAATGCTGGAAGGGATGGTCCAAAGCTGCCCTTAGCAACTGGAACTACATGTGCCAGTTAGCCCTATCAGGTGTCATCACGGTGGAAGCTGAGTGGCTTGCATTCGAAGTTCTGACTTTTGCCGCGGCTCACCTGGGAACGACCGAGCTCGCAACACAGACCGTTTTGGCAACTCTTTGCGTGCTTACCTACCAAGTCCCACTGTCCATGGGAATTGCGGCATCAACTAGAGTCGGTAATCTGATTGGCGCCAAACTTCCAAACTCTGCAGCCATGGCCTGCAAAACTGGAATCTACGTCTCGCTAGTGTTTGGTACTCTTAATGGCATCATTCTCTTTGCATCTCGTAACTCAATTGGCTCTCTTTTCACATCAGACCCTGATGTAATCAAGATGGTCGCACAGGTTTTGCCTTATGGCGCAATGTACCAGATTAACGACTCGATAGCCGCCGTAAGCTCGGGTCTTTTAAGAGGCCAGGGTCGCCAAAAGATTTCTGGAATTATCAATTTGGTCGCCTATTACGTTTTTGCCCTCCCCATGGGCCTATCCCTTGCATTTCACGCAAACTGGGGTCTTTCTGGTCTTTGGACTGGCGTTTGCGTAGCCCTGCTGATTGTTTCCAGCTTCCAGACTTGGTATGTGGTTTCTGCCGATTGGAATGCCATTCTCGACAGGGCTGAGAAAGAAACTACAGCTTAAACCAAAAGGGAAAACGAAAAAAAGAAAAAGACCACCCTAAATGACAATTTTATGTTATAATTATACCCTTTCTCCAAAGAGAATAAATAAACGAATAAATATATGGTTATGAAATCTATTTTTTTTTATTATTGCTTACTTTTGTAAATATGCTAAACAATATGGATTACACAATAATCTACTTCCTCCCTATTACAGGCACCGAGCCCTGTACTAAGGCGAAATCCAAGTAGTTTAACGTTTCTCTCGTATCGTCCCGCCTAAAGTTTTAAATAGTTCTACTTGTATCGACTGTTGGCAGCTACTTAGCTCAATGAGTTCTCTCTCACATCGACTGTACGTGGACTCATTTCCCCAGACTAAGCCTATTGGCTGGGTTCTCTGTTGGCCATCCTTCTGCAGGTTTATATACTGCTGTTCGTCGTTTCCGTCGGGGCGTGAATAAATCAGCCGTTCTCAACCCCTAGCCGTAGCACCAATTCTGCGGCTTCGGATTAAGACACCACTGAGATGAATGAATATATAGAAAAGAAACAAGTATAATTAGCATTTATTAGAAGAGGGACTTCCTCAACGCGCACAAGTCCTTTTTTCAGTTTATCTATGCGTGTTTACAACGGTTTAGAATAAGAGGTAACAACGATCAAGACTCTTAGATCTTAATAGAATGGAACAACAACAGTTGCCCCAGTTTAGTATTTACACTATCCACCCCAAAGAACAAACAACGGGGCTGACCAGGTACAAACCTTTTGTTTAAAAACACGTTGGCCGCCAAACTGGTAGGTAGCCCAAATGGCTTGGTTCATTGCCAAATCCACAATGCTTGTTTATAATAAAGGGTAATACAGTAGCTGGTTACATCACTTGGCCACGGAAAGAAGGTTTAAATACTAGTCTGATACTTACTACGCTTAAGTTTTTATTTTATTTTTTCCCCTTAACAGTTACTTGTGGTACAGAATCTCTTTTAGAAAGCATTGATTTTTATCAGCCGTACAAGATCCTTTCAAGATCTGATCAGCTTTCTGCGCCGTACTTTTTTTTTTTTTTTTTTTTTTTATTTTAAATTTAATTTTTTACTTTTTTTTTTTTTTTTTTTTTTTTTTTTTTTTTTTTTTTTTTTTTTTTTTTTTTTTTTTTTTTTTTTTTTTTTTTTTTTTTTTTTTTTTTTTTTTTTTTTTTTT
>Ga0160505_101092_pt1 | contig 13421 bp, 4 predicted proteins | sample DIDeMG_FD_108225 | JGI IMG/M metagenome (GOLD analysis project Ga0160505, IMG submission 108225) | Enriched chicken feces microbial communities from UW Madison campus, WI, USA - DID2874_E49_Stillage MG | ecosystem: Host-associated > Birds > Digestive system > Large intestine > Fecal ... | reverse complement strand
GCACAAAGGTTTAATCGCTGACAGTTTGTAATGGCAACTGGTTTGGCCATTGATTAAAATCAAATATTGCAATAGGGGTGAATGCAGTCATGAAATGTTTTTCAGAGAGAAATTTTGATATTTATTTGATATTTATTTGATTTTTCTTTTTTTTTTGACCTTCTTTTCTTTTTTTTCTTTTTGATAGACAACCGCAGATTAAAGTTTTTTTACTCTTTAAAGGGAATTTTGTATGGGAAAAATGAAAATGGTTGCTTATTGCAAGTAGTCAAGGTTTGTGAAAATTTGTATGTAAATTTAAATTGGACAATGAAATTTCATCCCTTTAGTGAGGTATTTTCTTCAACGCGGTACCCTATAGCGAGGTTTGACTGTACTGAGCCAGTCAAGCAAGGACTGGGTCACCGATTGCTGTACAGACTTTCCTGTTAGCCAGAAGCTGTCCATATTAATTTGGTTTGAAAAAGCAGTTCAAAGGGTTAGGTCAAAAAGCACAAACCTCAAGTGTGTTTATTTTTTGTTTTTTTGTTCCAGTTAGCCTAACTACTTTGAGATATCATGATAATTTATTATTCTGCGCACGAGTTGAATAGATCACGAACCTATTAAAGAAGGTATGATTGTAGCACTGAGGTTCTAATGTCTATCATTGCTTGATTCATAGCTAGTATATTTGACCCCTTTCCCAATCATTTGTTTTAAATTAATAGCAAAAATAAAATGTTGATGCCTTCTGCGGCCAGGCACATCGCCTCTTGTTTTGTTTTTAATATTTTACTAAAATTTTTTAAATTCCCTCATTTAAAATATGGCTGTTTGGTTTTCAAAAAAGAGCTTGATGCATGGTTTTCAAGAAATAGATTTACAATAACAGCCATTTCATTTTGTTTTTATCTCTTTCTGCAAAGACTGTGTTTATCCAGCACATTATAAATAATATGTATACGGATCTATGCAATATTATTGTAGCAAGAACGTAGCGAATCATTATACCAAGTTTTCTATTTTTCCATTTATAAAAGCCTATAAACTGAGAGAAATATGATATACACATAACACCAACTATGTTGATCTCAAAAGCTGACAAAGTATAACCTCCCAAAAGGTTACTGTGATGAGGTAAAATAGCAATAAAAAGAAGGTGAAATTTTCAGCCTGGTCTTGGTGTTTTTAAACATAAATGTGTTTATACATCTTTAAAGTACTTTTTATGGAGGATTCAACAACCAAATAAGAAGTTCATTAGGGATGTATGTATGCCTCTTCAGTACAGAAAGAAAAAGAATAGCTCTAAGCTTCTTATTACATGAGAGTCAGTATATAACCGAGAATCGGTCAACCAAGCTAAGTAACTCTCCAAATTCTTGTGGTTTGGTGGCTAGCATTACTGAAAGTGCGAAAAACTGTTTGGTTTATGGAAATCATAGGAGTCTTGCGGAAACTATTTAGTTGATCCTGTTGTAGATCACTTGTTATTGAGGCTAGTGCTCATAGACTGCCTTTATAACTTAATCAAAGTTATGTCATCTATTTGCTATTCGTGCCAGATCAAAAATATATCCCAGATCGGCATAGGTGTATATACGGTCTAATATTCAACTCATATAACAGATCTGATGTTTAAAACTTTATTTACGTCTTTTTAAATATAATACCTAAAAACTCCCTCCACCCCTCTCCCTCTCCTTTTCTCATGTAAAGTTTTGATTTATCCAGCGTGTTGGCTTTCATAAAGCCAGTTATATCATACATTTACATAAGGACAATAAGCTGTTTACTTATCTGTCATACATTTACCGACCTAATTAGTTTAATACTGCTTTGATATTAATCTTTACGAGATCTAAAAAAAACATTTTAGATTAAAAGTAACGATACCAAAAAAAAGCACAGTGCCTTCATCTGCACAACCCCTATTCAAGTTACCTAACTAGATGAATAATTAGTTTATTGTCCTTACATTAAGTAGGTACAAACAAAAATATAGAGCAAAATGACATAGATGAAATAGATTTCAAAAGAATTTGTCTCTATAACACTGACAAGGTAGCGGATTCATCCCGTCATTACTTAGCTATTGTTGTGGTTTTCATACGATGCGAACAAGTTATCTACTGCAGTATTAAGGGGATTTGGATTTTTCTTCATAGTATATATATGACAAATGCCTTCAAGTGCTAAAACAGAATCACATGTAGTTTTAACTATTGGGTGGTCTAAACAAGTACGATCTTGATGCATGTAACAAAAGCCCCGAATACGGAATTATTATTTGAATACTAAGAAAAGTTTAGCGAGAAGATTGAAATTAACGAATGTATACATCAGTAACAGGCTAAGTGACTGGTTAATCCTTGCATGTATAGCGTGTCTTTTTATATTAAAATAGACAAAATATCGAGCCTGTAAATAAAAGACCCCATAGAGGCGTATCGTATAAAAACATGCATGATATTCCGTATTGGCAGGATCGAGATTGCCAAAAGAAGTCGTCGGGGCTATCATATAGTCACACCTCTACTTTATTTTACAGTATTTTTGCCCATAATCCGGTATTGAGGCAGAGTAGCTAGACTTTATTTCATTTGTAAATAGAAATTGAAATTTTATCTTTTCAGCAATTGCTTGCTATTAGCAATTTTATATTTAATTTTTAACATATAGAAATCAGGCAAGGCGGGGGTCTTTATTCCCTGCTGAGAAGCCAGCAGATTTTTTACTATCCTGAAGAAATATTAATGGCGCTGTAGAGAATTACTCAAAAAAAAGAAAGCCCCGTCCCCAAGTAATGTCATGGATAGAAAAATTTCTAGCCGGAAACTATTAAACAAGCTATAAAGAAATGTACTATGGATCTTTCAGCAGCCAACTTTTCAAAAAGTTTTCTTTGGAACTCGATATCCGGTAGTTTCTTAGGATCCAAAAAGGTTTTGGTTCATTATCAAAGGCTTTAAATTATTCACTATAATTTTCTGCTTATATATAATCTTTAAATGAAGCTGTTTTTAAAGCTTTATTGAGTATCAATCTATAGTATAATTTTTCTAAGCGGTTATTGTCCTATTTTTTCAGCTCATTTATATAGAACTCGTGCCATTGATTATATAACTCTCCTAATATGTGTTGGATGCAGGCATTTATCGGCCTCGTTAAATTTCATGTTTTTCATCTAAAATATTTGTATATTTTAAAAAAAAAATTAATCCTTTCTTACCAAATATGTAAAATTTCATCAAATGTTTTCTCAAATATTGAGGATACAGTACAAAAGAAAATGAAGGGTTTAATATTAACAGTAGTATAGTAGTTTATTGTTTAACATATTATTCCTTCTGGTAAGATGATAAAATTGTAGTATTTGTTGATCACAAATGTTTAATGTTAATTGTGTTAAAAAATCATTATTTATTTTACTCGCAACTGAAAACAGGTCCGAAGATGAGATTTGAAAGAACTTTTCATATAATTGAAATTTAGTCTCAAGTTTTAGATTTAGAGAAGCTGGTAATAATAATTTTATTAATTCAGGTTTAGTTTAGTAGTGATCATATAACTATATTATCTACTTTAGTTTTTATCTATTTGAAAATAAAATTAATTTGCAGAGTAACGCTTGAAATTCAAAGGCCATTGGCTCTTGTTCGAGAGCAGTTCAGAAAGCTGGGTTTTCAAGATACAGATACCCAGCAAAAGTTTATATTATTTCTCAAAACAACAAATTTTCATGTTCAAATAAGACCAACATAATCTTACCCAAAACAATCAGATGTTGATTCTCAATTAAAATATAAATGTGATAGCTGAATGGCATATAAACAACAATATATTTTTATTCAAATTAGTAATGTGGAAACCAACTCTTTGGCCTCTAAAACTATACTAATACAGCTTTTCATAGATGTTATCAGGCGATCGAAAGAATCATCGCCTCAACTCTCCCATGCCTCCTTGATTGCTTTATAAAACTGCACGTTCAATATTTTTAGTGCTATCAAAAGATTAAAGATCTGGATAAAGTGTATAGCTATGCTCTTTAAGTTTACCCCAGCCATTCTCAACAGGGTTCAAATCGGGTGAGTATGGCTCAGTCATTAAAAGAAATACCGTTCTCATCAAACCAACTTTCAATGATACCAGGCGTATAAACAGGAGAATTATCATACATGAATTCTATATCATGTGGCCATATTACAGGTAGATAATCTTCAATAGTATTCAAATAGGAGCGTGAAGAATATCCTCCTTGGATCGATTCTTTATCTCTACCTATTTGATAGATTTCTGTACTACCGCCACCCTGGTTTGCCGCCTAAATCGTAAGATATTTATTTTTTGGATAGAGGATAACATATACTTTTTATTCCTTTTTTTCGTTGTAGTGGTTAAGTCGCTATATCCATTGGCTTTTCTTTTCCTTGGTCAAGCTCAACAGAGCATTTATCACTTCAAATAATCTTGCTCCACTAGTCGTATTCCCAATTTTTGCACGCAGATGCCCATTAATGACATATTTTCGCTATTTGATCATTTAATTGAGGTCTTTTGTGCGCTTTCCAATGATTTAACCCAGATTTTTATCACATGAGTAACAGTATATGGGGAAACATGTTTCGCAAGTGATTTGCAGATATGTTTTGTTTTAATAAAAAGATCCCACTTTATTTAGAAATAAATGTATTACTTATCAGTATCACAAAGGGTCTCTGGCCATCCGGAGCGAGAGAGCTGGTCCCTGTAGTAGAGGCTTGATATGTTTCAATGATGGTATTTACTGTATAAGGCAAATGAATTTTACGTTGAATATCAGTCTTTTATGGCCTGTAAGATATCATCGAGCTATAATTACTCGTTAAAACGGGTTCAGTTCCTTTCTAGTGGTTTTATTCGAAGTTGGAGGCTGTAAAAGATGTGCGAAGCATGACTTAGGTCGTTGTAAAGAGGTAGGATATTAGGTTGCGCATCATGTATCGCAAATTTTTGTAGACTTTTACTTAGGGATTGTATATTTCGTAACCGGCTTTATAGATTATTAGGCACAAGTCATAAAACATTTGCTATAAAAACTTTTTTAAAATATCATGTTCTGAAAATTAGCAAAGTGCATTATACGTTAGTAAGTTACTTCCTTAATAACATAGATGAATAAAAAACCAAATGTAATAAGCTGCCTGTCAGTTTTGAATATTTGAAAGTTGAAGATGATATCTTGCAGACATGCTTTTTTGAAATCTCAAAAATTCCATTTTTTCGTACTGCCAATACAAAAAGTTGTGCTATCCACTTTCTCAAAATGCAAGCAAATAAAGTAAATTCATTTCTTGCACTGTTTTCTCAAATCCTGAAGTTTGAATTTGAGTGCTTTCAATATTCTCAATTTTTGAAAGAATCAAAGTACGCTTCGGATCAAAACTTGCTTTACAGTAAAACGGTGACCCCGCACGTTACCCCCCAACATTGTGTATACCCGGTTGAAATTTTTGTTTTAGGTGTCCAACGGTGCCAAAACGGTGAATATCAGCAATCATCCCAATTTGACAACTGAGAATCTCTCCAGTTATGTCATGTAGTAGTTTTATAGAACTTTGGTTTGCAACCCTTTCGTCATGAAAATTGTTGGTGCAAGGTACATGGCAAACAAAGTTTTTGACCTAATAGTGACTGGAGAAAGAAGTCACAGGATACCTTCCTTGTTTATAAACTTACGTTGCTGCTAAGTATACTGAAGAAAATGTGCTTTGTAGAACCTTTAGTTGGGAAGCTGTTACAAAGCAATCAAGCTCAAAACGCCAATACCACGAAGCTTTTGGTCTTTTAACCTTGGTTTATTTAGGTTATATGCCAGTTTACTCTAAATGATATAATCCATTAAATGAAATACGTTGCTTGCCGTTGAATCCAGGAGTTATCAAAACCGTTGAGTGCATGTTAGAGAGTTAACTTCGTGGGGTACTGTGTTTTTTTGGTCGACACTCCTTGTCTCAAAAGATTTGTATGTTACTCTGGAGCCATTACTGTCGATATTTAAATACATCCATGGCAACATTTGATATCTTAAAAATCCAAATAGTATCGAATCGGGCACCACGTCCTCAAAGCTCATCCTCATTGAAAAAAAAAATACAAATTGAAAATAGCTCATTCTATTTTTGAAACTAGAATAATTCTAAGTTTTGGGGTCTCACCCAGACTTCAACCAGTAAATCTCAATCTGAATTCAGAAGGTTATGATTTTTATAGTGAACATACTAATTTGGTTCAGTACTCGGTCATTTTGGGGGTTCACCTGGTGCTGAGTCTAACTCTAAGTTTCAATCGTTATAAAGAAATGTCATGCAAAGACAAGGTATGATGATGAGTAGTCACATTAATACGGATTTTCAGATGCCCAAAAGTGTGACTTTACAGACAAGAATGAAATGCTCAAGAATCAAAATTTACAATACCACTGTAAAATTATATAGCCAAGTCTCAAATATCAGTGACATATACAAAGCGAAAATATTTCAGTATTTTTTTGTAGTCGCCTATTAGTTTCAATTATACAGACCGGGGTTTTTTTTTCCCTTTGAAATCGAGACCAGCAAGTTTGGCTTCAACTAATCTGCTGTTTCTAGTTATTCTTAATCTACTGATCCAAAAGAAAATATACGAAAATTGCCCAAAAGTTATAAAGGGTTATGTTTTATTCATGATCATAGCATACATTACATAGTGACTGCATTATCAACAGTTTGATAGAATTAACGGCAGTACCAGGGATTTTGTTCCTACTAGAATTTTTGGGCCTAAATCAATAAACTTTTATTCTATACTGCAGGCTTGCTATTAAAGTTGGGTTTACCTATTTCACATAGGATCCTGCAACTTTTCCTGAAGCATCTTTATGAAGGGTATTTGCCATGGTTTTAGTTTATTTTTAAGTGTTAGATCTTAATACTACACTTTGACATAGACCACGCTAATATTGTAAAACTGTATGCTCTATCAACAGCTATAGAACTATTCTAGTTAATACTGAGACATTGACGGGGTCTCAGCTGACTACGTCTCAAAGGAAATAAATAATGTGCCAAGGAAACCAGAATCAATACTTGATTGCAGAAAGCAGATTTAGACAATTACCTTTCTTTCAGGTTTATCTCCATTTCTTGAACTCCTTGTTACCTGTCTTATCCTAGCCCTACTACAGAGTATCGCTTGATTATTAGGATCAAATAGTCATGAGAAACCTTTGAATTAACACTGGCCAATCAACAACTACAAAATAAGATATAGTTGACTGTTTCACAACCATCATCTATAAGCCTAGATAGACTGGCCCTTGCGAGTTTGTGTAACGTGGTTTCTACCGCGTTTTCTACTTCTTTTCTTTCTGATAAGCTCTAAAACAAAATATTTCAATATCAACAGAACACAGGGTTTGGCTATACGGTCGTAATTTTTTACCTCTTTTATCTTTTAGAATTGTATCTCTTCAATATTTTGTATGTGTTATCATACCGCTCGGTGTAAAGCCTAAATTTTATGCAAATAAATGAAACAAAAGTGTACAGATCGTGTTTTATGCCCACGATAGTATCATATTCAAAGGCTTTGAGCTAAACTCTCTCTCCTAATTCTGTCAGTGCACTGGGTTATAGAAGCACAAGCGCATTCAACATAAGCACACTACAGATGACAGCCGATTAAAAAAAAAAAACCGGCAACGACGGAGATTGAAATTATGTTACTAGTAGCCCTTACGTTCCGAGAAGCAGCAGAAGCACCGGACTTGCAGATTCGGCTTGAGTGGTTAAAGCTTATGATCCTTACCGTACCGATTGTGGGGGCCAACTTTTTTTATTATAAAGAGGCCAGATTCGGCGAGGCGGCTGGAAAGAGTACGAAGTACAGAAAGTTGTTGGAAAAAAAACCCATTCCACATAGAAACCGGTCGAAAAAGTTTCTTAAAAAAAATGTCGTGTTTTTATCATTTTAGCTTTACATACTACAGCATCAACATTAAACAAACTTAACAATGTGCTTAGAGATAATAAAATATCCTTGAAATTTTATCTAAAGCACAAAAGGATTTCAATCTCCAAAGCCCAAACGGAAGTCGGAAATCAGATATCGTGCCCTTTCGATACGTATATACAAAAAATTAAATATTGGGAAATTCACAATCTGTTCTTACCAGCTGGTTTCAAGTTTAAACTCAGATAGCAATCACAACTGCCCCTATTTGCTTACACAAGCGCCTTGGCGGTTAGGCCTGGCTCATCACCCTCATTGGCTAGTTTTCTTCACGCACAGCCAAACCAAGGTTAGGGAATTTTTAAAAGCATGAATTAATTTTGATAGTGTTAGTAATTGCAAAGCAACGAAAGTAAATCCAAGAAATGCTTGGTTTAATATAATTCATTGGATGTTTGTCTAGTAGGGAAACGAGAAAGGTTTTTTTAATTGAAATTCAAGAAAACTCGCTATTCATTCTACCCTCTTATACAGAAAAAAAGCAATTATTCCCCTCGCCCTCATGCATAGAACAATAGCTGGCTTGATTTAAGGTTTTTTTTTCGGCAATACTATTGTTAATGTGGCAGTGGTCAGTTGGCAAAAAATAACAAAAATGTTGTGTTGCCTCAAATTCCTAGCGATGAGACCAAAATCTAATCGCCTAAAATGAGGTTTGAGTATGACAAATAAACCCCCTGGTTTAAAGTGATGTTGGCTGAATGGGTGAAATCTATTGTTATGAACATTTAGTAGAATGTCATTAAGCACTCGCAGAGTCTCGCATGCAGCAGGCCTGGGCAATGCACAGACTGGCTGTAATTATTATAACGCTTAAAACCAGGATCAGAAGCTCTAGTTTTCAAGACTTTGCTTTTTTTTGGGTTTTTTGGCTGCTTTTGAACTTTAAGGTGTCAGAAGATTTTTTTCTCGACTTCAAAGACAGCTGGGCGTGTGATTGTTGTGTAATTTGTTCAATTAATCAAAAATATCGACAAAAAAACAAAAGAAACGGTTGAAATTAAAGTTAATTCTTTGACCTTTTATTTCATATTTATTCTATCTTGTTTCTACTTTGTCTTTCCTTCTTTCCTTCTTTTCTTTCCAATCGTCAATCTGTTGACTAGTAATTCCCCTATTGTTTTCATTATAGTATAAACCTTTGCATGATTCTGGCTTCTAATTCTATTACATTCCCAACCCCACTCTGATTTCCCTCTATTGTTTGCAAAAACTCCAAGCCCTTTTTTGCTCAAATCCTCTTCGTATCATCACTACATTTACTGTTGACCCCATTATAATTATGGCAATTCCTTACGTACAATCATCACCGACACCATCTCTGGTTAATCGGACTGATTCTTTGATTTTAGATACGCATCAGAGCTCTCTGTCCCCATCCAGCTTGTCGGAAGATAACTACAATGCAAGTATAAGATAGTTTTTTGTTTTTTTCTCTTTTTCTTTTCTTGTGGATGTTTTCTAACTCCATTTCAGCCGAAGCCAGTAGATATGGCTGACAGTGCTGTTGAAAAGCAGGCTACCTCACTAAAGTCTATGATCATTGATGCGGTCCCCGAGATTGACCGAAGCCACTCGGCCGAGTACATGCCATCTCGGCATCAAAAGTCGCCTTCCATCTCATCATCAACACCATCCGACCACTCGTTCTTGTCAACACCCCGATCTGATATACTAGGCTCAATCTCGTCAATTCCCATGCCAGTAACCGCCCACACCAGCACACAATCCAATGCTATCATCAGGCCGCCGGACTCACCACCCTATGACAGTGATGTCAGCCTCTACGGCAACTCAAAGCCTAGTCGTTCTAGTACTGTCAACCCATCCACAAAAGAGGCTCCCTTAGCTACTCCACCGTCACCATCTATTCAACCTCGCCGCATACGCTCTATGAGCTTCTTTCACCGCCATAAAAATGACACCTTGCCTGGCATGCAACCGCAATCTTCGCGCACTGAGCTCAGACGATTTTTGCAAAAGCCGTGGAAGAATAATTCAGTGACCCCGGCCGTCTCACACAAGAACCCTCATTTGGAGTCTAACTCGGCTTGGTCAGTCTTATCGTCATCTCACCACAGCTCACCCACCCCCAAGGATAACAAGCTTAGGACATTAGCCAAAAGCTACGGTAAAATGGGCAAACCGCTTGGTGAAGGCGCGGGCGGAAACGTTCGACTTATTACGTCACGGGATTCGTCCCAAGTGCTTTTTGCGGTAAAGGAGTTTCGCCATCGTGAAGAAATTGAAAGCATTCGCGACTACACCAAGAAACTTAATGCTGAGTATTGTATTGGCCTGACGCTGAAACACCCTAACATCATTGAGACTATTGAAATCATTCACGAAGCCACCAACCACGTCTACCAGGTTATGGAATACTGCGAGTACGATTTATTCGCTATTGTTATGTCCGGTAAGATGTCTAAGGCAGAGATTTACTGTGATTTTAAGCAGATTATGAATGGTGTCAAATACATGCTTGACTCTGGCCTGGCTCACAGAGACTTGAAGCTCGATAATTGTGTTATTAATTCACAGGGTATTGTCAAGATCATTGACTTTGGCTCTGCAGTAGTTTACCGCTACCCCGAGACTGAAAAAATCAATAATGCAACTGGAATTGTTGGCTCGGACCCCTATCTGGCGCCCGAAGTTGTTTCCAATATGACCTATGACCCGCGCCCGGCAGATATCTGGTCAGCAGCCATAATCTTTTGTTGCATGCTTATGCGAAAGTTTCCCTGGAAGTCACCACGACTTTCAGATTCTTCGTTTCGGCAATTTGCAGATAGTTTTAAGGATGACAAGCCGGTGTCAGCGTTTTCAATGTCAAACCGGTTGTTGATGTCCCTCCCGACAGAGGTACAGCCGTTGGTGAAGGGAATGCTTACACTTGACCCGGTAAAACGTGACACAATTGATCAGTGTTGGGAGGACCCTTGGCTCTCTTCTATTCAATTTTGCACGCTGCATTACGTTTATGAAGATGGCAGCAACTCTAGCTTGTCCGACTACAATGCATCAGAGCCAGTCAACGGCAAGCGCCGTAAGATCAAATCCAAGACACTTGTGTCTGTGGCTGGCCACTCACACACCAATGTAGACTTTGACGATGCGCACATTGCGACACTTGAAAAAAAGAAGAAAAAGAATGAGGGAAAAAGTCACTAGACTAGCGCGCGAGAGAATTATTTTAGATTACTGGAGAGTTTGAAAGTTGCTCAGCACATAAAATAAGTACACTGCCCATACGATTTTTTTTTATTGAAACACAAGCGATTTACTTGCTGAAAAATGTAAATTTTACCTGAGCTTGAAGATGTCCCGTAGTGCACCAGCAGTCCAAGCAATTCAATGCGAGAACTAATGTTTGTATTATAGCATTGGAAATGTGTTAGAACAAAATAAAAGGCATATGACAATGTCCCCAGTAAAGGACCTTGATGGGCTTGTTCTTCAGAAAGAAATATAAATTACAAATTTTCAACCACCTTTTCACAGAGGTCTTACTGCACAGGGTCAATGCAAAACAGTACTTTTAAACCCGGTAACAGGGACGATACCGCCATGTTAGGCTGGTATTTGTCTGCATGTGATGACATCATGGACATGTGCCCTTCTTCTCTGTACCGCGTGAAGTAATACATTATGAGAACTGTTTTTTGTCGGTAATGTGCTAAGTAGATATGTATCCGCAGTACAGTACTCATGTATATACGAAAAAAAAAACACTCGGTGTGTTTAAAATCATTAACTGCGTAATCTCACTAGTGGCAGGCTAAAATCGGCAGGAGCGGCCTTCACTTTAGTGTGTATAGGAATCTGTTTTTTTTTTTTGTTTGTTGTTTCCTGTTTCTTCATTTCAACACTGGTAGTTTCCCAGACATAATAGTGGTAATCACTTTCCTTTTTTAACAGGTTTCAACTTTTTAGACTCACTGTTATGTTATGCGAAGTTTAATGTCTCAATACCAGTTTTTTCCTACTAGATGTATATGACAATGTAGGCCTGGGAAATCAAATTACTTCAAGACGCTTGGTCTTTATTCCTTATTATAACAGCTACTTGAGAAGAGCATAGCAAATGCACGAGATGCTATAATTTGAAAACAAATATAAATCCGCTTTTTAAAAAATCCGCTTTCCAGACATACCTATCATTACTGATGCAAACCTAGTAGTATTTGTCACAACTGGTGGTGGCAGTATTGTGCATAAGGATGGCTAAAATCTCTTAGAAAAATATGAAATAACGGAAATACTATTTTTCCTAGCGCACTTTTGCTTTCCTAGTCCCGAGTGCAGAAGGCTAAAATCACAATGTCACAAAACGAGAAAGTAATCCTAGATATGAAGCTGATGGCTATTATATTCCTGCTAAATTGTAACTTTTGCCAACCGCAAAGCACGTCGAACTGCGCCGTTGTTGAACGAAGTCTAGGCCTGGTTTATTTTTTTTTTTTTTTGACGTGAAAGTTCAAACCAGTTCGGAAAAACTTTTGAGGCTAGAACAAGAGGCTATTTAGAAATGCCGCGCCTGTAGAAAATGACATGAGATATATTGAAACCTGGTGACTATTATTGTGATTTTATCATGGTATTCTTTGTGAAGTTGCCATTAGGTTTTCTTTAATATGATAATTGAAAAAAATATGCGGAAAAATAGTCCAAAAATCGGAGGTTTTGAGAAAAGTGAAAAAGAAAATGTTGACTACCACTATGACGACTCCCACGGGTAAAATTTCTGCATAGCTTTGAACATGCCTGATAAACATAGATGGATAGATAATCAGTTTATTGTACTTATCTTAAATAGTTGCAAACAAAATTATAACACAAAATGATATACAAATAGACAGGTAATCAGTCTATTGTCTTTACAATGACATAAAAAAGACATGAATTTCAAAAGCATCCGTTTCTATTTGATGTAAGGACAATAAACTGATTTTCTATCTATCTACTTAACCAAGCGAGCCATCAGCAAAGAAGTTGCGGTAATGAGTCTAAGAACTTGACTACCGCACCAAGGCTCTTCTTAGTATCAAGAAGGATCTTAGGATCAAGCTCTGGGAAACTTTTTTCAAAAAGTCTCGCTCTGCAGGATGAATAGCACACCCCTTGAGGACGTGCTCAATTGTTTCCAGCTGACCACATTCACAATTATGATTTCGCTCATCTATGCCTCTAGTCCGGAAATACTTTCCCAGGACGCCATGGCCTGTGTGAAGTTGGAACAACTTGATAAAGGTATGACGAGACACGCTATTCATGAAAGTTTTCAGTGGATTAGGGTACTTTCCTCCATACAACTCTTTCTTGACGATAGAGTAGTAGTGGCTGGTTTCACCTGGTGTGTCATAATCTGATTGCCATTCATTACGCGAAGCAACATGCAAACT
>Ga0160505_101091_pt1 | contig 13427 bp, 5 predicted proteins | sample DIDeMG_FD_108225 | JGI IMG/M metagenome (GOLD analysis project Ga0160505, IMG submission 108225) | Enriched chicken feces microbial communities from UW Madison campus, WI, USA - DID2874_E49_Stillage MG | ecosystem: Host-associated > Birds > Digestive system > Large intestine > Fecal ... | reverse complement strand
CGTAAATTGCTCCTTTTTTTTACTCTCTTTGGTTCCCATTTTTGGGTGAAGTAATCGTTTCATAATTTTCTTTTTTTTTTTTTTTTGTAAAATTTCCAATAGTTCGGTCGTCACTGTAAATTATAGCATTCTCGAATAACGTTAGCCTTTGCACATTGTGGTTTTCCATCGCACTAGATGGATTGTGTTACCTTTGTCTTCAGGAGACCCTGGCATCAATTCCCACAGCAACACAATTAGCCCGACCTGCATTCGAAATATCTACTTGTGGTCTGGAGAGGCTGTCAAACAACTTTGTTTGCTTTCTTTTTGGAAAATACGAAATCTCAAGTAATGGATATCGTTTATTGCAGATTTTTTCATAAATAATGGGGCCCCCTTAATGTATACTTGGCCAATAGCTCGGGGAAGCTCGGTATATATTTTTCTCTCACTGATTGTTCTCTGCGGCCATCCTGCAGATACTCAGTTGTGCCAGGTGGGAATCTGCGTTAATGGTTGTTGTACTCGTGCCACTCACATTGGAATGGGCATGTATCTCCTATTGGTGCGGACAGATTTTTGGCAGGATTACGGTTGTATTTACGGTGACATTTACCGTTGAATTTACGGAGCATTTTTCGGTGTCAAGCAAATTTTATGAGTAGCCGTTTTCTGCTCGTCCCCTCCTGTCACCGCATCTGCACTAAGTGAATACTTTTGTTCCTGTTTTCCCTCACAATTCGTCGTGTGCCAGTGCACTGTTCAATGCAACATGCCATTCCCCAGCCACCATTATTTGCGCATTAAGCAACTCCACCAAACCGTTTTTCTGCACAAACCGAACGTTTTGCGTTTGTCCAGATTGCGTCACCTCCACCGACTCAATCTTGTCAGTGATGCCCAACACAGTAATCTTCTCGATCTGCAACTGGTTCTGGCGACCATATTCCTTGTCCTCACTAATAGATAAACCCTCTATGCTATGCTTGTCTGCTGCAATGGAAACCAATGTAAACTTGCCCTGCTTGTAGTCAAAAGACTCGCCGTCGTCCATGTAGAGCTGTCCCACAGCGTGTCCGTCTTTGTCCAATGCAATCACCAACTGGTAGGGATCGTTTCTCATGAGTCGACTGGATCGTCTGTACCTGGATCTGGTGAAGAATAAATGCCCTCCCTTGATTAGAAGCGGAATGTCCGAAAGCTTCACCTCTTTGCTGTAAATTCCAGGTTGAGAGATTTCTAATGGGTACCCCAGCTCTGCCTGTCCATTGGTGAAGTCGTAATAATGATTGTCGTCTGGAACATAAATTTCCACCACGGTCGCATCTTCCTCAGTCACCGGCTTGACCAATAGCCCCGAATTTCCTAAGAAAAATTGGTCATCAATTGCGTACGTGTCTGGATTCCCGGGATTCTCATACACTATAGGCTTCCAGATGGGTGCTCCAGTTATGCTGGCCTCATAAAACAAAGTGTAAAGTGTAGGCAACAAGGCATAGCGCAATCTGACAGCATCCCGCATAATCGATGTATATGGCTCACCAGCAATCCATGGTTCTCTTCTTCTGGAATCTATATGTGCATGAGCTCTGAAAAAGGGGTACCAGATTCCTGTTTGGTACCAACGAGTCAAGAGTTCTTTAGATGGATCACCGAAAAAGCCACCAACATCAGCTCCGGCAAAAGGCATTCCCGCCACATTCGATGTCAACACCATGGGGATTGAAATCTTGAGGTACTCCCATTTGGCCATGTTATCTCCTGTCCACATGGCTGCTGTTCTCTGTGATCCAGAGAAGTATGATCTGGTCAAAATAAATGGCCGTTGTCTAGATGTCAGTTCAAGTCGTTTGGTCAAAGAATGGTATGTAAGGTCATGAAATGATTTGCCCCAGAGATTATGCACTGATCTGTGTTCCCAGTCACCGTAGTGGAGATTATCTTTTTCAGACGAGGTTTCTGGTCCATTGAAGAAAGAGGGCTCATTCATATCGTTCCAGAGATGAACATTAGTCTTTTCGCCGATGAATTTGTTAGAATTTGAATTTTCAAAGAGTTGGTCCCAGTACACTTGTGCCTTGGGATTCAAAGAATCAATCCACACGGACTCGCCGGGCCAGCAATGGCCCTTGTATGTCTCGTTTTTGAAGTCGTTGATCGCGAGTTTGTGCTTTGCAACATAATTGCTGACCTCATACTCTGTTTTCAAGTGGGGATCAACGATCACAACAAGGTTTCTGCCTGTGTGATCCAAAGTCTCCAACATCTCGAACGGATGGCCAAACGTGTCCTTGTTCCATGTGAAATACTTCTTCTTCTCAGTATACTCAATATCCAACCAGATGGTGTCGTATGGAATCCTGTACTTGTCCATGTTAGAATTGACCTCGAGTACATCTTTTTCGTCATTGTAGTTCCACCTACATTGATGGTAACCTAGAGCAAACTCTTGAGGAAGCGCAACATTGCCGGTAAGTTGACCATACTTGCCGTTTATCCCCGCAGGGGTTTCAGCCATTAAAAGAATCACATCCAATAGCCCGTTTTCAGAGATCCAATGAGTTCTGACAGAGTCAGACTTATCGATATCAACAAAAGTATCGGCTGCATTGAGCCAGAAAACACCCACAGAAACATCTGGCTTCACGGCTACCATCAAAGGAATTGCTCCGTACATAGGCATTCTTGAATCTGTTTCGTACTCGAAGATGTCCACGTTGAAAAGTCTGTATGGCCATTTACTACCCACGGTACTCTTCAACGAGAAAGAGTCTGCATGTTCTGGTATTCCGTAAACATGCTTGTAGTCATGAAAGTTGATGTCAATAGCCACTGACTCCGGGCCCAATGGGATGGAGTCCTTCTTAGAATCCTCAAAGGAATCCTTGAACATATCAAAGTCCAGCTCCAAATCTGGCCAAATGTTGTTGACGTTATCCAGTTCTTCTCTGTAGTGTTCAATATTCAAGAAATTCTGTTCGTTGACAATTACCTGGATAACGTCATGGCGGTAGAGGATGAGTCTTGGAGGGCTAAACAGGAGCACAGCTTTGTAATGAAGTTCCTGGCCAAACGCGAGGGAAATGTCATTGGCCGTTATATCAATATTCTGTGACACTAATGATTCATACTTTTCTGACTCGTGGGCGTCAAATGCAGCCTTGCTAGCCTCATTGTACCTTCTGGTTGTCAACTTTCCTTTGGTGAATTGTCGATCTTCGTCGATCTTGAACCGAATGCTTTCGCCTTTAACAACCGAAAGCTCGAAAGGGAGCGCTACCAACGATTGCAGAGGTAACTTCTTGTAGATAATACCATTTATGGCTTTTTCACCCACATGGATGGAGTCTGGACTCACAAAATATGGACTGTCGAAATGTTGGATTTGCTGAGCATAGTGACGGTTTCTAGCGCAGAAACCCGAATTGTCACAATTTTTGAAGAGTTCCTCCTTGACTGCCCATACTCGAAGGAAACTAATGCTCCAAAGTATGACAATTTGAAAGTACTTCATTGGCAGAAAGAGCACCGTGTCAACCGTCGCAACCGATTATGGGAAGCAATAGTAGTGTGTAGAAGTGGTGAAGGATGTGAACTTCTGGGTCCGTAACGCTAACTTTACAACAGATTTGAGAAGACATTGGGTTTTGGTGAGTACGAGATATTGATGATTTTGAAATAGTTGAGTTTCTTATGAATGGTGATCAAGAATAACGTGGAATGGGTATTTTAGATTAGGGTTAAGTTCACGACTAGTACTAAACTAAGTTCAGGATAATAATTAGGAGAAGAACTAGAAGAGAAAAGGTTGTGGATGGGGCAAAGATCGGGTATCTGCTAATGTGCAACTACAGAATTGGACATTACGCTTCAGCTTTTCTTTTTCCCTTTCATTTTTTATTCTAGTGTTCTTCATAATTACCATAATCTTTGGTCAAATGCTCATTGCTGGTGATTATGTTAGTCACCGAGGTCAGTTTGCACAAACATCCGAATTTTTTCTTAATCTGAATTATTCATTACAATCTTATCCACGTTACTTTCACCATTTCGGAATCATTCTTTTCAAAAGTCATTCCATGATCATTTATTACGTCTTCCAACAGTGACTCTCCAGCTCAAATTGGGTCGTGTGTGGCTCTAACGTTCAAGAGTGCGACCAAGTCAAACCCAAAAAAAAATACACCTACACCTATACTCCACAGTCAGATATCCTTGTACGATCCACCTTCCGGCAGATATCTCATCTCTTGCAAATCTTTTCATCGTGGCACTCTCGACATCAGTCCCTTTGGCCATGGAAGACAGAAAAAGGCCGTTTGACCAGGTGGAACTGGAACAGTTCCAACCTTCTAAAAAACCACTAGAGACGCTAAGCGACAGCGGGCCGTTGACCCAGCAGGATGTGGTGTACTTCAAGAAAGAAGCCATTTGGCGCCAGATGCGATACTACAAGTTGCAGGTGTCTGAGTTGACCCGCGAACTCTCCAAGTATGAAAAACGTTTCCAAACTTACGTGGCAGTGCATCTGCTTCTAGAGGCATGGTACCGCCAAGTTATCCGAGTATGCGGCAACCAGAAGCCTCGGCCGTTAGATTTGGCTGGCTCTGCTGACGAAATTGGAGCCATTCTAGACGAAAGACGAGATACCTTGGCCAAATTGTTGAAACCTCTTGTAGCCGCCAATGAGGACGCAGACGCCGACTTGCTTGATGCAGTGAAGTTGGAGGCTGAAAAGCAACTGGCTGAGCAGCTCAAGTCCCTGTTGGAAGACCAGCTTTTGACGTTACAAACAAAACTTCAAACTTTGCAAAAGGTGGAGAACCGCAAAGAATCGGCCACTTTAAAGCGGATGCAAGATGGGGCACAGGTTAAAAAGGAGGAGCCATCCAGTGCATCCAACGGCGATAAAAATGGTAGCCTGACCAAAGAGGCTAAAGCGGGACAGGAAGCAGCCTCCTCTGCAGAGAAAGAAGAGCTCGAAAAGATGAAGATCGAGTATGAACAATTGAAGGCTGGGTATACCTCAATCGAAACCCAGTTCAAAGATGTCAATTTGAAGTTGGCGGAAGCAGAAAAGTCCAACAATGACTTAGAAGCACGTCTCAACTCCTTGACTGACGCAGACTTGGCCAAGTGTTCACGTCATGTCTCCTTGGTTGACCATAACAAATCTTTGACAGAAAGCCTTGCGCAGGTCAACAAGCTCAAAGACGAGTTGGTTGAGAAGCTTCGGGAAACGGAGGAAAAAGACGGCAACTTAAGAAAGAGAGTAAACAAGGAGTTGGAGGACGAGAACCACCAGCTCCGGGAAAACCTAAGTAAGACTGAGGCTGACTTGGTCCGTATCCGAACAGCCCGAGACGAGCTCTTGGGCAAACAGAATATCTTGAAACAGGAGATTGAAAACAAAAAGACCAACGAGGAAGTGACCAAATTGAATGTGGTTTTAAACGATCGACTTAAGAAACTTGAAGAATCGAGACAAAATGAATACAAGGTCGATGATGTGGCCAACTTGGAGCTGTTGGAAAAGCTGGAGCTCATTCAGAGACTTCAAATCTTGAGTGGGGAAGTGAAAGATATTGAGAAGGCGTTCCAGGACACCCGAAACATTCTGTTGGAAAAATTGAAAGAGACTGTTGACCACGAGGGGCTTGTGAAGAAGTTGTCCATTGAAAAGTCCAAGGCTGACCAGAAGTACTTTGCAAGTATGCGGTTGAAGGACTCATTGGTTTCTGAGAATAAGATTTTGAAGACACAGGTTGCCAAGTCACAGGAGTTGGTAGTGAAGCTTAACGAATTGGAGAAGGGCTACTTGAGCAAGATCGATCTTTTGACAAAGAGCGTGAATGATCTTCGAATGATTAAAGAGGGATCGATACATGAGACAGCCAAGCTCCAAGAGAATCTCAAACACTTGGGCAAGGCTCGCGAAGTAGCCTCCAGAGAGGCGCACCAGTTGAAAACAGATATTAGCGAGTTGAAGAAGGAAAAGAGCGATTTGGCCAGCGAACTTAAGACGAGAAAGATTGCAGAGAGCAAACTTGAGGCCAAGCTTCGGGCTACGGAGAATTTGCTTCTGAAATACAAGCTGAACAATACTTCTTCGATTCTCCAGGAGGACGAAAAACAGTTGGAGGCACTTCGGTCCATTACCAAGTGTTCTGTTTGCTCTAAGCATTGGAAGAACACAGTGATTACTGCGTGTGGGCATGTTTTCTGTGATGGTTGTGTCCAAGAGCGTCTTGCCGCACGTCTTAGAAGGTGCCCTACGTGCAACAAGGGATTTTCTTCGAATGATTTGCTTTCGATTCATCTTTAGTCTGTATTATAAGTGTATATTAGCATTGGTAAGTGTAGAAGAGGAAGTTAAGACTACAAGATATCGAGACAGGAAAATAGGGAGAGATATCAATAGTTTAAACACGAAGTGGACGCAAATTACACGAAGATGTTACACTCAGCTTACATGACGTTGGCCAGTCACATTGAAATTTCCAGAACGCGTCCGCGTCTGAAGTCAAATGGGACCTTAAAGTCCTCAACATCAATTGATATGACCATTGTTACCGGTATTTGATATTTTATGACTGTTCACTCATAAATCTTATCTGCTGATGTCTTCCAAATCTGGAGGTGATGTATACGTTCTTCGAGGACTTGATAATCACCACCACGCCTATTTAAGTGCGACTTACATATTACGACACCCAAGATGAACTAAAAGAAGTCAAGGAGTACAAGTTAGAATAATCATAGAGAAGATAAAGAAAGTCGAAGAAGTAAAAACAAAAAATTTCTGTTTTTCTTTCAAAAATCCAGTCCATATAATTCCAATCTTATGTCTATCACTTATCTCCCCAGGACATGACAGCCACTCACACGAGCTATTGGACTGGCTGGTTGATGCCTCTGCAGGATTGCGGTGGGTGCTGGGTGTTACCCGACGCAACCGAAGGATGAGGATCGTAGCAAGAAAAAAAAAAGAAAAGTAGTGGGCAACCCCCTATTCCCATGAAAGAAGTCCACGCAATTTTTTCAAGAATGGGGAGGAAAGCAAATTTGTCATTTTATGCCACTGGCCAAAACAAAAGAATAACGGATTGTTTGTTGCAAGAAAGTTAATTTTTTTGAAATACTGAAAATTTTGATGATGCGCGTGTGCCGACCGATTTTGCCTCCCATCATCAACTGCAATCAATATCCGCCAGAATGGTGGCAAATTTTGTCTGATTTAAATCGTCGTCACGGCAATAACCGCCATCAAGTTCTCTTTGGCCATTTGTCCCTACGAACTTTGTAGTATTGCCAGTCAAACCCGACAAGAAGGCTTGGCTATGTGCAGTAGGCGTCGTGTTTGTAACCAATTCGACACAGTATTTGAATGTCGCGCCAGCAAAAAGCGTGAGATTATAAATAAACATGAATTTCCTGCGAATCCAAGAGTCAAAAATTCGCAATTTTTTCGTTTTTGTTCCTTTCTCCTGCTACCCGCACTGTTCCCGGCACGACCTTTCTGTCCCTCTGCCTCCGTTCATTGGCTGATAATTAGCAGGTGTACAGGTGAATCTTTTTTTTTTTTCTTACGAAAGGCCTCTGTGGTTTATCTTCACGTGACACCCAACCATGTCAGACACTCTGGCCCAGGTTCCTGAGACTACAACCCCCGTCCAGACTCCCTCGGCCGACGTTTTTGAGAAAGGCGACGTGATGTCGCCGCACACTGACCTACCAGAGGCTGACGCTCCGGAGAAGCCGCTCTCGCCACCCAACCCATCCCCCTCACCCGAGAAGCACAAGCTCGATGCCGAGGATGACGACGAGGCATCCAAGAAGCAGAAGACCGAAGAGGTCCCCCCTGCCTTGGCCAACAGCGCGGATACCTCGTCCATGACTCCAGCCCCAAAGCCACCCACAGAACCAGACATGGATAATCTCCCGGCTGATCCAATGCCCAAGCATCAAACTAAGTTTGTGCTCAACACTATCAAAGCAATCAAGAGATTGCGTGATGCTGGGCCCTTTCTACACCCTGTGGATGTGGTGAAGTTGAACGTCCCATTCTACTACAATTTCATCACCAGACCAATGGATCTTTCGACTATTGAAAGAAAAATCAACTTGAATGCCTACGAGGATCCCCTGGTGGTTGTGGAGGATTTCAATCTCATGGTTGAGAATTGCTTGAAGTTCAACGGTGAGTCCTCAGGAATCTCTCGCATGGCTAAGAACATCCAGGCACAATTCGAGAAGCATATGCTTAATATTCCTCCAAAGGTCTTACCTAATAACGGCTCGGCCGCCGTGGTGTCGCCAGCTAATTCGAGAAGAAGAACTGTTCTTGCTGATGATATCAAGAAGGAGTCTGTTGCTGCCCATAGACCAAAGCGTACTATCCACCCACCCAGATCCAAGGAATTGCCTTACGATGTGAGACCTAGGAAGAAGAAGTACGCAGCTGAGTTGAGATTCTGCAACCAGTTAGCCAAGGATTTGACTTCCAAGAAGTTATACAACATTAACTTCCCCTTTTTGCAACCCGTGGATCCCGTTGCTCTCAATATTCCCAACTACCATGAGATTATCAAGGAGCCAATGGATTTTGGCACCATTCAAGGTAAGCTTGCAAACAACCAGTACGAGAATGGCGATGAGTTTGAAAGGGATGTCAGATTGATCTTCAAGAACTGTTACCTTTTCAATCCTGAGGGAAATGATGTGCATGCAATGGGTAAGAAGCTCGAGCTGATCTTTGACAAGAAATGGGCCAACAAGCCAGTCCCGGCAGCTACTCCAACTCATTCTGATAATGAATACTCGAGTGATTACGATGATGATGATGAACCGGAAATCAACGAGTCAATGTTGTCCAACATCCCGGCTATCCAATTTTTGGAGAACCAATTGGTGAGAATGAAGAAAGAGCTTGATGAATTGAAGAAGCAGCATTTGGAGAAGTTGAGACAACAGCGCGATGCTAAGAGAAAGAAGAAGAAGTCCAAAAAGTCTAAGAGAGCTAGATCCAACTCTGTGAGTGAAGTGGGTGTCGAGCCTCAGCCAGTGGTCACTTATGAGATGAAGAAGCAAGTGAGTGAAATCGTTCCAACTTTGAACGACAAGAAGTTACAAGCTTTGATCAAGATCATCAAAGATGATATTGTTATCAGCGATGAAGAGGAGGTGGAGTTGGATATGGATCAATTAGAGGACCGTACAGTTTTGAAGCTCTACAACTTTCTCTTTGGCAAAAAGGCTGCTTCAAACGCAATGAAGAAGATCAAGAAGTCTACATACTCGTCTGGTAACATCGACCAGTTGGAGCAGTTGAAATCACAACTTCAGCTCTTTGATGATGCCGAAAGATCAAACGGACAAACTACGTCTCACTTTGATCTCAATGCCATCCCTGCCCAGGAGTCTTCGGATGACGACCTCTCTTCCGAGTCTTCTGAAGAGGAGTAGATGGCAATGTGCCCCTTGCAAAGGCACATCTCCCTGTAATATATTCTGTACTATAAATAGTTTCTGCAATGAGGTTCATGATTATCAAGTAGGTTTTAAGCTCGGAATTTTTCTCTGGTTCCTATGTGGCCGTAGATTACAGTATGGGTGCGGAAACCTGCGCGTTTCTGCCTTCCAGATTGGGAAGTGTTTTCCGGGCGATGAGTCCTTCATCGATTACTAGTTATTCTATCGTTCTCTTATCCACTTATCAGCTCTATCGTATAAATAGTTGCAGGGTCCCCGGGTTTCCAATATCTTATCAGTATGACTGTACCTGCTAGAGATCCCCTTCACAACCCTTTGCATATTCTCAAAACATATAAGCGAGACCATGGTAGGCCAGCCTACATCGCTGGACCCATGGTGAGGTATTCCAAACTTCCATTCCGTGAGCTTGTCCGCCAGTTCAATACAGATATCGTGTATACGCCGATGATTCTTGCACGGGAATTCGTCAGAAACGAGACTGCTCGCGTTAGCGACTTTTCCACAAACGACGGCGATAAACCAGTGGTTGTCCAGGTTGGCGTGAACAACGTCGAAGATCTTCTTAAATTTGTTGATATGATACACCCTTACGTGGACGGAATCGGTTTAAACTGTGGTTGCCCTATCAGAGAACAGGTGAGAGAAGGCATAGGTGCAGCCCTCATGTCGGAGCCAGAACTTGTTTCCAGTATGGTCAAAGCGGTGAAAGAGAAATATGGAGACAAAGTGTGCATTGAGACGAAGATCAGAATTCACAAGGACCTTGATGAGACGATCAGGTTCGTGAAAATGGTGGAAGCTGCTGGTGTAGATTATATCACTGTTCATGGACGTACCAAGACCACGCGATCTTCGCAGCCAGCAGATTGGAATGCCATTAAGTTGGTGAAAGAAACTGTCAACGTGCCTGTGGTAGCCAACGGAGATTGCTTTTCCTTGGAGGACGCTGAGAAGATCGCAGAGCTCACTGGTGTGGATGGGATCATGGCTGTGAGAGGCATATTAGCCAACCCAGCACTTTTTGCTGGCTACAATATAACGCCTTGGGCTGCAGTGGAAATTTTCTGGGACTTGGCTTCCAGTTATGGACTCCCATTTCGTATTACACAGCACCACTTATCCCAGATGATGGACAAGTTGGTTCCCAGACGGTACCTCAAGGAGATGTGCGAGTTGACGAACTTGGTGGATATGATAGACTGGTTTGATGACCACTTCGTGTTGAGAAGACGTGGAGAATCTGGCTTTGCCACTGCTGAAAAGCCAGATTGGAAGACGGCGAGAGAAAACTTTGCTCGCATCTAATAGGTTAATATGGATTTGGTAATTTGAATTGTAGTACTCATTATAGAACGCCATCACTTGGTACTACCAATCAACTCCTTGTTCTGAAGTGATATACTTTTCGTTTGGTTGTTCACCTTGTAGATACCAACAAGCTGTTGAGCAAGTTCGAACATATTGTTTCTCAACGAAATGACAACAAACTGGGCATTCTTGGTTCTTTCCTTAATGTAGTTGGCAACAATAGATACATTCCTGAAGTCCAAGGCAGCATCGATTTCATCCATAACGTAGAGAGGGGTGGGCTTGTACTTGTGCAAGGCGAACACCAACGCCAATGAACTCAAAGTCTTTTCTCCTCCGGAAAGGTTGGAAATGTTCTTCCATGACTTTTTAGGCGGCATCACACTGAACAAGATACCTTCAGAGAATGGATCCAAACTGTCCACTAACTCGAGTTCAGCGTTACCTCCCATGGTGATCATTTGATACATCTCCTTTAACGAGAGAGAAATGGTGTTGAAACCCTCCATAAACTCATCAAGTCTCTTTCGCTTGAGTTCCTCACAATGATTCTTAATGCTGTCTCGTTGCTCCACCGATTCATTCAAATCAGATCGCCTCACTTCAAGCTCTTCCAGCTTCCTTCCGTATTCTTTAAGAACCTCGATATCGACTTTTACACTATTCATGTAGCTCTCGATCTCGCCTATCTCCTCCTCGACATTGTCCAAGTTTACACCCTTGATTTCTTCCTCGGATAGTTGATAGATCTCTGATCCACTATACCTTGCACGTTCCGCTTCAGGCAACCAGTCGATGTAAGTCGAGCTGTCACGCGTAACTAACTTTCCAAGAGCTTCTTCCGCTTCTTCGATTGCGCTTCTATGTCTGCGTATTACCGAGTTGACTTTCTCGAGTTGGTTCCGGAGTTCAATTTCATCAGACTTCAATTCATTGATTTTAGAGGAAAGCTCTTCCAACTTGTCAACAACATTCTCGAGCTTAGATTCACGATCGCTCAAATCAGAATGGAAAACCTCGGCAGTAAGCTTTAACTCTTCGATTTTGCGTCTCTTCTCCATCAAGTCTTCATTAATGGAGGAAGATTCCTTTCCGGCCAACTCCGATTCTTTTTCGCTGTCGGCAATAATCTTGGTGTGCCTCTTGATGTCATTCTCCAATTTCTTGATGGTCATCACATCTCCAGAGGTCTTTTCATGAATGATTTCGATTTTTTGCTTGATAGAATCCACCTTAGAATTTTGGACTTTCAACTCCACTCCACCTGCGTCCATGATCTTTTCTTCCAACTGAACTATTCTTGATTCAGATTCTATCATTTGCAGTTTGAGATCATCCCGCTCCTTTGTGAGCGTCCTAAGCTCGCCATTCTTTAGCTCTAAAGCCTGATTAGACACATCAGATGCACTTGCACGTTCCTTTTCTGCAATAAGCTCTTTGCAAGTTCCAGAAACCTCTTTCTTCTCGGTAACAAGCGCCCTAATATCCAATTGAACTGTTTGAATAGCGAATTCTGTTTCCGGCTTCATATCCTTTAATTTACGAAGCTTCATCTCCATGTCCTGGCATTCTTCACTAAGAAGATCCACCTTGGATTCCATGCTCTGCAACTCCTCCTTCATCTGAGCAATCTCTTCTTCAGTGTGCTCAGACTCTTGAGTTACTGCGTTGGAAATAAGCTTCATCGCACCTCTCGAAAAGCTGTTACCACCTCCCGACATAGTACCTGAGGTGTCCACAACTTTTCCATCCAAGGTCACGACTTTATATCTCTTTGGTCCGTAAGCCACGGACTTGGCTTCTTGAAGATTAGTTGCCACTAGAGTATTGAACAACTTGCTATAAAAAGCAGGTAAAAACATTGGATCTTTTGGTTGAATCAAGTCGAATAGTCTCTTGACAGACATTGGGTTTCCTGGAGTTTGGATTGGACTCAAGTCAAACTTGCGGAGCTTATTCAAACAAATGAAACTGGCGTATCCAAGCTTGTTCTTTCTCAAGTATTCGATACATGTTTGAGCTGTTTCAACAGTTTCCACCACCATGGAATCAAGTCCAGGGCATGCGGTGGAGATGGCAATGTCGTACTTGTCATCGATCTGACCAAGATCTCCAAGACGGCCATGGAATCCTTCTATTCTACCGGACTTTGCTAAGCGCATCAAGCTGACAAGAACCTTGTTCTTATTTTGTAAATTTGCCATGGAATTCATGGCGTCCTGGGTCTTTTGTCTGGCAGACGCCAAACGAACTCTTCTTGCTTCGAGTTGCTTACGTGAGTTGCGGCACTGCTCCTCACCTAAAGCGATTTGTTCATCAATGCTCGAGAGTTTCTTCTCGAGCGCTTCGATTTCAGATTCCTTCGTCTTACCTTCTTTCTTGATATCAACAAGTCGTTGAGACGCTTCGCGGAGCTTCGTATCGGTCAATTTGGATTGGTTGATTAGCATCTCGATTTCTGAACGCACGAGATCGATAGAGCCTTCCTTCTCTTTGAGTCTATCATTGAATGGCTCCAATTCTTTTTGTAAATCCTCGATTTCACGGGAGAAATGGGAAGTTTTCTGGGTGAGGTTCGTTCTAAGCCCAGCGAGCTTCTCCTTTTCGTTGTCAAGAGACTCCTCTAACTCTTGAAGTTCTTT
>Ga0160505_101090_pt1 | contig 13445 bp, 10 predicted proteins | sample DIDeMG_FD_108225 | JGI IMG/M metagenome (GOLD analysis project Ga0160505, IMG submission 108225) | Enriched chicken feces microbial communities from UW Madison campus, WI, USA - DID2874_E49_Stillage MG | ecosystem: Host-associated > Birds > Digestive system > Large intestine > Fecal ... | reverse complement strand
TCATATCCACCTCAACTTTTCCTTCCTTCGAAGTGTATAGTACGAAACTTTAAACTATTGCCTTGAGATTGCCAGCATTAGGCTCGCTAATCCCAAAAGTGTAGCCAAAAGCGGTAAATTACAACTTATTCAAGCCAGGGGATTCGAAACTAAATGTGGTGTTTGAGGAGATATTGCCCGCATGCTTTGGTGTTGTTTGATCTTGCTTTTCTTGATCAGTTTTTTTCTCACCACATGGGTAACTCTTTTGTCTTGTGATAGTCTTTACCTCAATATGAACACTATAATGGCAACACATCTATTCGTGGATTGTGCAATCTATTCACTTCCGAGTTAACCCTATTCAAAAACTATCAACATCATTGCATATCGGCGTTCCATCCTCATCTCCCTCGTGAGACTACTATTGGTACCGTAGCGGTCACCAACCACTCGTAGTGTTTCAAAGTACCTCAGGATTGTCAGGTTGCTAAATCGATTACTAGTATGATCAATCTGGATCCAACCAGAGCTCCTGAGAACTATGAACTCACAGTTACTCGGGTGTATTTGAATATCCTCCAGTTATATAACCTTTTCCTTTTTCTGGAGTACTTGTGTCCGAAGGTATATCGAGGTGGGTTGACACTTGGTATTTGTTACAAGATGGGCGATTATGGCTATCGCCGCTGTGTTATCTTCGAGATTCGGATGCCTAAGCCATTGGGGAAGCCTTAACTGTCGCGTTGAGACTGTCGATGATTTGATCCATTTTATTCGACTTTTAGTTCTTTTTCACTCTATTTCATCGAACAAAGCAAATTTCTGGACATTTAACATCAACGACAAGTAAAATATACTCCTATACTTGGTTTCCTCTCTCAGAGCCAAGATGAGTAAGTTTATATCGGGACTTTAGAAACGACTGCTTCCTATTCTTATTTCTTAAAACCACATGCTGTAAGTATTCTTAGGGTCAGTATTATGGCCCTTACTTTATAATGTTTTCTCACTAGGTAGACTCATTCGCAATACTACTACAGTAGATGATGACTGATACCAAATTCATACCCAACTTATTACAAGTGATTCATAATTAATTCCAACCTAATTTGTTTTTTTCTTGCTTATCGAATTCACCTAACTCTCTAAATACCATCATTATATATTTATAAACGATCGTTTGCTTCGAACCAGGTTAATACCCCAATTAGCCACCGCACGACGCCGTGGAAACCAATACTCACCCTCATGTCGAGAAGATAAGCCACTCATTCAATTCATCCACACCCATCCTTCACCATGTCGTTGACCGATGACCAAGTATGTATATATATGCTATGTCTTTGATATTAGCTATACCACTGCCACGTTCCTGTTACTAACTTCCAGGTTAATGCCGAGCTCCGCAAGATGAAAGCCTTCATCGAGAAGGAGGCTCAAGAGAAGGCCAAGGAGATCAGATTGAAGGCTGACGAGGAGTACGAAATCGAGAAGGCATCCATTGTTAGATCGGAGACTGCCGCCATCGACTCCGCATACGAACAGAAGTTGAAGAAGGCTGCATTGGCCCAGCAAATTACCAAGTCTACCATCGGCAACAAAACCAGATTGAGAGTGTTGTCAGAGAAGGAGAAGGTCTTGAATGAGCTTTTCGAGGAGGCCGAGAAGGGTTTGGTGAAATTGACCGCTAACAAGGGCGAGTACAAGCCAATTTTGGAAGGTTTGATTGAGGAGGCCTTGTATGCTCTTTTGGAGGACGAGGTCACTCTCAAGGTCAGAGAGTCCGATGTTTCGTTGGCCAAGGAGGCTGCCGAGACTGCCGCCAAGAAGTTCGAGGAGAAGGCTAAGTTCGCCGTCAAAGTCTCCGTCAGTGACCTGGACTACTTGAGCTCGGAACTTGCCGGTGGAGTGGTCGCCGTCAACAAGACCGGCAAGATCGAGGTCAACAACACCTTGGAGGAGAGATTGAAGATTTTGTCTCAGGAGGCCTTGCCTGGTGTGAGATTGGAGTTGTTTGGTCCTTCTCCATCCAGAAAGTTCTTTGATTAAGCTATGTTCATTATATACTAGACTGTATGCGTTTGTAGAAAGTAGTGGACGATAATGAATTCTATTTATATCAAGGCATACTCCGGTTTCAAAATGTTCTTCCGCTGCTGTTGTCTCTTTTATTTGTTTTATTGTTTTGTTTAACCTCCATATTTTGGCGATCTTAATACCTTCTTGACATCGTGGAGTGCATGTACCTTGGTAGCAGAAGCCTCCAACCAACATATCTCTGCCATCTCATGCTAAGATTGGTTTCTCGGGCTCTCCTGCCTCGTTGGGGCCTCCCGAAATGTCAGATATTGCATCTAAATTTCCCTATGTCTCCAATACTGACCACTCTGATGTTGTCGCTCCGATTTCGGCCAGTTCATTCAATGTGCTCTTCTCGACCCAATACCACCGATTCAAAGCCAGAGGAGGACTTGAATCGCAGTATGGTTAGTCATTTGCCTCCCAGTGATACCTATGTCTCATGTACAACGTTCGATCAAGCTGGAAATGTCATCGCCGTTTCACAACGGTATCCCAGAGCCGCATTTCTCAAAGAGAACAACCTCTTTCCTCGAGATCTCAGGAAAGTCGACTCTTCCTCCATTGAAGTGGTGCCTTCGATCATGGTGCGTCGAGATACAGCCATTGTGGTCAATTTACTATATATCAAGGCCATCATTCAGCGAGATAATGTCAAGGTATTCGACACCTCAGATCCATCCGCAGCAACAAAGTTGGGTCTGTTCATGTACGACTTAGAGATGAAGCTTAAATCGCCCAGCTCGGTCCCCTACGAGTTCAAAGTGCTTGAAAGCATCCTCATCAGCATTCTCAGCTACCTTGAGGCAGAATTGCATGGACATGTCTCAAGTTGTGGTAACATCTTATCTGAGTTGGAAGACCGCATCAGCCGAGAAAGTCTTCAGCAGTTGCTTATCAAGCTGAAGAAATTGACGAGTTTCTACCAGCGGGCCACGTTGATCCGTGATGTTCTTGAGGAATTGCTTGATAACGATGAGGATTTGAACGATATGTACTTGACTACTCTCAAGCTGTACAACCCCTCCAACAACGTCACAGACTACTCAGACATCGAAATGATTTTGGAATCATACTACAAGCATTGTGATGAGGTAGTACAGCAGGCAGGCTCTTTGATCAGCGATATCAAGGCCACAGAGGAGATCGTCAACATTATACTCGATGCTAATAGAAACTCTTTGATGTTGTTTGAGTTGAAGGTCACTATTTATACATTGGGTTTCACAGTGGCCACGTTAATCCCGGCATTCTACGGAATGAACTTGAAAAATTACATTGAAGAGTCCTACTACGGGTTTGGGGCCGTCACTGTATTCTCCATCATACAAGGTATTCTCATCACGTTGTGGAACTTCAAGAAATTGCACCGTGTGCAAAATTTGACCATGATGGCCAATACTTCGCTGCTGTACTCCAGCCGGTCTCGCCAGTTTGCCTATCGCTTGTTTAAGAGGCGGTGGTGGGCCAAACTTCTTTTTGGTGACCAGACACGATACCATAGACCCACCAGCAAAGAACGAGACGTCATTTGGCGCATGATAAACGACGACAAGCCGTATCGCTAGCATATAGAATAATTTGGGAGGATAAGTAAGTAAGTCTTTGGTAATAAACTTGTATTATACAACTTATTTCATGCGTGGGTTGGTATGTATCTAATCCGAGCTGTCATCCGAATCCGAGCTCAATGCGTTCTCACCATCTTTCTCGTAAGTGGGAAGGACATCATCGGTTGGCTCGGCAATCTCAGTGACTTCGCTGGGCTCGTCATCAAACTTCATGTGCTTGTTGGCCACTGGAGACATGGCAGTTGACGTCCGACGTTCCTGGAAAACAGGCTGTGCATCGAGCTCACTTTCTGGGGACACCAAGGAACCCTCCACCGAGAGCATACGTCCAGTAGAGTGGATAGCTCTGACAGTAAAGGTGATCTTTCCCTCGACTTTTGTACCGGATCCATCTGCCCAGTAGCCGTATGATCTGAACTTGCTTGACTTCGCATCGGTCAGCTCCTCGGACTCACCAAACTCATCTGCTTGGCTTGGTACAAATTCCCAATCCTGAGGGATGTTTCTGAATTTGATAGATGCGTTGAAAGTGTCGTGAACCAACAATCCGATGTGCGATGCTGTTTGCATGTAAATGTAACCCTCCAAGGTGTCACCAATCTGAGGATGCCATATGAGCAAGTCTACAGTGATCCACATAAACGAAAATGGTGTGGAATCGCCCACTTTGGTAATGGTGATAGGCTGGTCATCAGTGTCCAAAGAGTGATGCTCCTTGCTCACAACAATGTTGGAGTAAGACAACACAACACCCTGACCCTTGGCAAAGTATGTCATGATCAACGGATCCAAATGCTGTGCTTTTATTCCATTAATGGGATTGGCGATGTGACATGGGGCTACTGAGACGTATAGGGAAGTTCTCACCACCTGAAAGCACTCCAGGAGGCCGTCCAGATTGACTGGGTTGGTGCTCTTGATTGGGACTCTTCTCTTGGAGACTGGGGCGTCCAATTCGGCCTCAAAAGATGTTCTGACCTCTGCCGGCATTTTGTGTAGATTTAAAATGCCAAAGATATCCGGAATCGATTTTCATGATGAGCCAAAAAAAAAAAATGAGGTTCGGTCCTGCACAAAACATAATTGGTCTTCTCCATCCATTTTGCACCCGATTATCTAAATCCTGATAACCTTTGAGGTGGAGGGACCGGGACATAGGAACCAGATTGTTGAACCGGTGCCTGGATTGTGTTACTACCAGGATGGAGTTGCTGCTTGAACAAAATGCTTTCTTCTTTCTTGAACAACTCATCTTTCTTTTTGAAAGCAGCCCGTGCTCCTCTATTGATCAAAGGCATCTTGAAAGCGGCAAAATTCTTCAAGATTCGGCTGGAATGTGTACTGGGTGCATCCTCTGCTGGCGTATACTGGGGCACACCAGTAAACCGGACCTTTTTGCAGATAGAATTTTCATCTCCTGTTGTTGACGAAACGCCTGTTGGGGTAGACCGGCTGGACCCATCAGACAACTCTGACGAGAAAGACTCGCCACTAGCACGGCGCAGAGTAGAAGCACCTGGCATATGTAGAAGTACGCTGTTTCTCTGCGTATTGAGCTTCGTAACTTGTGCAACTGTGGGCCTCAGATTGTGAGCCTTCTTCAAAGAAGCACGCGCAGCCGATTCAACTACTTCCTGGGGATTAATACGAGGCTTCTCTTCCACTACTGGGGCAGCCTGTGGCTTCGGAGGATCCACATAGCGCTTCAACTTGAGCGCTGAAGGGTTGTTGGGATCGAAAAGCACGTTAGTGAACGTCTCTTTCTCCTGAGTATTAAGAGCTCCCGAACGAGATGCCTCTCTCAAATGTTGCTGAAACTTCTGGTTGGCTGTGAGCTTAACTGTGGGAGGTTCAAATTCGGTCTCATTTACCACATTGAGCTGACTGGTTTTGGCTGCCAACGGGGACTGAGGCAAAGAGTTGGTGGGTTTCATACCAATCGAGGGTGTTCTCCTAATGCTTCCGGATGGAGATCTCAAGCCAGAGTCTTTGGCTGCAGCTGCCTGTTTGAGGGCAGTAGCTGAAGCATTAAACGAAAGTGGTTGCGAATTAGATCTTCGGCGGCCCCCAGCTGTCGTGTTAACAATCTTGTTCTTATCAATTGGGCTGGTTGATTGTGTCTGGAGGGACGTGATAGAGCTGGCCGAGGAGTTAGAGTTGAGGAAGATCATGCTCTGTGGTCTGCGTGGGCCAGTAAAGGAGGTGTCTGTACTAGGAGATGCCAGGTTTTTGGTTGCTGCTCCTTTACTGGGTGAAGAAATCCTCGGGCTGCTTGGATTCGAATCATTTGAACTGCTCACAGATGATGACCGAGATGTTCTCGTCACCACAAGTTTCGACAACGAAGGGGGAGGATTGACCTTATCGCCAGCCTTGGGTGGGATAGTTGGCAACTTTATTGGCGCTGGAATAGGAGCTGGAGATGTGGATTGAGACACTAAGGGAGAGCCGACGTTGGAACTGGATAAAGAACTTTGGGGAGAAGTTACGCCGGCAGAAGAAGTTGCAGGGGATGGTTTCGAGGGTCTGGCGACCGGCTTGGTGATATGCTTTGCCTTGCCTCTCTCGCTTTTAAGAGCAGCTTCCCTCTTCAATCGCAAGTCCCTCGAAACTTCGTCCTGTAACATGGAGTTGAGCTTGCCGAGGTTACTAATGGGCAAGTCGTGCATTCTTCGGAATGAGAGCTCGCCAGCAATCCAATTGAGTCCGAATTCCTGAAATTTTTTGTTCAAAGCCTCAATATAGGTAAATCCTTGCTGTATGAAACCAACAAACTCAAGCACATTCGGAGCCTTTATATCATACTTGGAGTTCATGCGAATGAAACGTGTGATGGTTGCTATGAGGATACCGTTCTTCTTGGAAGTGTTGAAGTACTCGTCGATATCCTTCAAAATGCTATTCTTGAAAAATGCACCGTTTGGCATTTGCGAGAGAAACTTAGCATCTTGCAAGTGCTCCAAGTTTCCTAGGAAGATCTGGCGGCCGAACCGACGGATAATCGAGTACAAGTCGTTCAAGCGCAAAGCCCAGAAGAGAATACGATGTAGCGAATACTCGTATTGCGGAATTGCCTTGAAAGACGCATCTTGCAAATTTCTTTGCGTCAGTTTCAAGTCACGATACTTTGCAATCTGAGGTTTGATCCTAGCGAGCATACGTGACATCTGCAAGGTCAATGTGAAAAGGCCATAGAGGTCCATGTCGATCAACGAGGCTTCGTCGAAGTCCGGATCAGTTACCACATCCTTAGATTCCAAAGGTAACATGAACGAGGGCGATATCTTTGAGCAACGGAGTGTCAAGTCGATATCAAGCTCGCGATCGAAGAACAGCGAGTTGAAGAGCGCATCCAAGTCGCCCATATACGCAGAGTTCTGGATTTCCCTCAGGGCATTAGCATACCGTTTCTGATATCCATCCAAGCAATTGAGACACGATGCTCGAAAGCTTTTCAAGCAGTTTGCCGCAACCAGCGGTGAGGGTAGAGTTTCAAGCGGAATAATGGGGTGGTCCTTCATGTCGTAGGCCACATGGGTAACCACCTGGCTGATAGTGATGTTGGAAGGTTTCAAGGCCCTGAATGCCTCCAACGAAGCCAATCTTTGGCCAAAGCCGCTCTCGTTGATTGCAAAGACCGTAGCGGAGAGATATATGATGTACTGCACCAACACAAGGTTGTTGGTCGACCCGGAGGTTCTGTCGAGGATTCCATCAATGGAGTTGATAAGTCGTTGAAGCTTAACGATAGCATACTTGTATTGCACGACTCGTGCATCCAAGGAGTCAAAATTTTGAGGTACATGGTGAAGTACCACGGAGTCTCCGAATTCAGACGAAGCCATTTGGGAGTTTTTCCACTTGAGATTCGCCGTTTCTTGGAGGTGATCTATTGGATCCGCAGTGTTGGAGGTTCACGGTACTTGGAGCTTCCACACAGGTCATGAAGCCATGGATATAGAAAGTGGTTATTTTGGAGTTTTTTGTGGACTCTTAAAGTGGAACATGGTTTATCAGGAGGCTTTAAATGATTGCGAAATTTTGGTTCTTTTTTTTTTTGGAAGACGTTCAGGTCCATTGGTCTGGTCCTATCTCATTCTGAGGCCTGTGATTTGGGAAGATGAATTGTGCCGAGGAACCACAACACGGAAAAAGTTTTGCAAACTTTGACAGTATATTCATTCACATTCATCATTGACAATGAGGCCAACTTGAGTCACCTGAGAACTGTGGTGATCCAAAAGAAAGCCTATCAGTATAGGATATTTGGATCACGTGATCCATCACCATCTACTGGGTGAGAAGTTGAAAGTCCGAAAACAAACAAATCATTCCCATCATGAACTCGGCCGACTACAGAGTCACGTCGCTACTAACCGAACATCTTGGGTTTGCACCACTCACACTCATTGACGAGGTTATCAATGACGTCAACCAGATCATGTATAACTGTACCGATGCCTTGGAGCGGTTTCTCATGAAACGCCGAGCAGCACAACTTCAACAGTTGGGTAAACCCACCGACAACGATGGCGATGGCGATGTGTTGATGGATGGCACCACGCAGCCGGAAGCAGCGGGGGTTTTTCCAGCTGAGGAGATCCGCCTGGGCGCTGCAGAACTTGAAACGCTCCTCGTGTCACATGTCGACAAGAACTTTGACAAATTCGAGCTATATACTCTTCGAAATATCTTCACTATGCCGCGGGATTTGGTGGAGGGCGGCTGGATCCGGCTCAAGCACCAGGAAAATGTCACGGCCGACTCCGTAGGTAAAGGGTCTGGCGATGTGGACGAGGTCATTAAACCATTGGTTGATAGCATCAACTTGGAGCTCCAACTACGCAAGATGCTTCTACTCCACAAGGTTAAAGCTGGGAAAATCGTAGAGCTTCTCCGTCACTACAAGCGGTGTGTTATTGCGATTACGCAGGCAGGAGCGGAGCTGAAGTTACTGCCAGAGGCAGCAACGATTCTCAAAGATCTCCAACCTATGAATGAGAATGTCTATTATCTTTTAGGGCAGGTAGACGAGCTCCTTAAGCAGGTGCTTCGACTCAACGGCAAGTTCATGAAGGACGAACAGGTCAATGGCTTACGAAACATGAAGTTCGGTGCTAGTCTGCGGGATCGTTACATTCGGGACAAGTCGCTCAAGATTTTGGATGAGATTGGAGTGTTGGGCAGTGATGTTGGAGGGAAGGTTTTGTACTCTGCGTACGCGCAGTGATTGGGAAGGATAACTATACTAGGTAATGGACAAATTAATTTGCCTTTCGTAACCACTACTTGATTTTGATTTCCGTTTATTATATTCTTTCCTTTATTATTTCTCTTCCTTTCGTCAATTCTTATTTTATTTTTCTCTTTCTCTCGCTTCACTCTTTTTTTGACATCTACATTGAATCTACTTCCCAATATTTTAGGCTTCGCACGCCCTTAGAACCAATTAGCGAGCATGTAAAGAAATCTTAGACCACATCTTCATCATGGCTCACACCCTCAAACCAGATCCAGCCTTCCAGAGGTTCAACACCGCCAAGGAGAAGTTAGGCCACTACTTCCGCTTCAGACCACAATCTGTTGCATTCAACGTGTTTGCCATGGGTATCGTACCTGTTGCTTTGGCATACTACGCATACGGTGCTGAGGGACTTTCCTTCTCCAGATCCTTTAGAAAGGATGTTGTGTTGGAGGAGGAGTACGTTCCAAGAAAGAAGGACTTGTAGATGGTTGGCTTTATATTAATAGACAAGCAGTTTTCGAATGGTGTAGTGTAGAAGTGAAAGAATGAAACCTTGGGTGGAGAGAAGGGAGAAAATGTAGTTTGACAGATGAAAGAGAAATACTAGATGTAATGATACATTGACTATATTTATTCAGGTGGGGCGTTTTTCAAGTTAAGTTGAAACGACATGAGTCCCGACTCCATGTTCTTCAACACCTTGGGTGAGCTCCGGAACGCAGTCTGCAGACACAAGTTGGTGGTGGTTTTCAGCTTACGAAGAACCGGTCTAGTAAGCGCTTTGGGCAACTTAGACGAAGACTTGCGCTTGGAGAGCGTTGACGGAAGCGCAGGCCCAAGTTGCATGTTGAGTCGGGCCGTCTCGTCCTGGAACGCATAATTTCCTTCTGCAATGTGGAACTCATTCAGACACTCCTCCAAAGAGAACGCTGGGCCCGCCAACGTTCCCTGATTGAGTCCATTACTGAACGACTTCAGTTTGCGAATTTGTTTATTGGTGCTGCTCATGAGCATCTTGGCCTGGGAGAACTTCCCCTTTGCCTTGACTGAAGGCGATCTTGATGAGCGAGACTTAACTACGGTCTCTGTAGGTTGCGCTTCTGGTACAACGGGTGACGACTGAATATCGTTGAAGTCCAAGTACCTTGAAATATCTTCCTCTCTATCACCCTTGGTATCCTCCTCTATGGGGTCAGTAGTATTGGTGATTTCAGAAAAGGGGTCTTCATTCAATAGGTCCTCAATAGTGAGCTCAGAATCGCCCGATGACGGCCCCCGTTTGAAGGAGACAAAGTATTCCATAGAGTTTGGTGACTCCTGCGTCACAGTGTCGCTGTCGTCGGTGTGAGCGAGCATGTCTGTAGGCTTTTGCAGTCTATTGACCACGTTGGCAAGTGGATTGACGTCGACGGTCAGGTCAGGGCCAATAGCGCTCTGTTTGGATTGCGGACCTCCCACTTGGTCCATGAACGTGAGCTGCAAGCCCTCGTTGAATGCTACAACACTTGCTGGCACACCAGAGTCCGAGTGGTAGGCAGCAGGACCTGTGATGAATTCTGGCGAGGAGTGGAACTTCTCCTGAGCCACGGTCGGTGTCACCATGGTCATAGAGTTAGGAGTATGCAAGAGGGGGCCCTGGACGAACGTGGGGCTCAGGTGGAACGCCGGTGTGTCAGGCATACCCGGAGTCTGTAAGTAAAAGTTATTGAGCTTGGAGGCCAAGGTTGTTGGGATGGACTCGTCGCTATGCATGAGATTCTCAGTGAAAGGCCGAGCCGGGGGGAACTCGGAGATTGTGTTATGTGGCGACATCATTAGCGGCGCTTCGTGGAAGGTGGCAGGTGGCTGAAAACCCGCCATGTCTGGATATGATAGATTAGCATCTGTGGATGGTGGACGCTCCACAGGGTGCATGTGCGACTGGTTCATGAGGACAGCAGCTGATATTTCTGGGTTATTTAGTGAGCTTTTTGTGGAGCGCTTGGACGCTTTTGAATCTTGGACTATAGGTACTAGAGCCGGCGATTATTGGACCGTCCGGACGTCAAAAATCAGTAACAGTTGGAGCGAGCGAATGGAAGTGCGCCGGGCGCAGAACAGCAGTGGGAAGAATATTGGACTAACGGAGAGTCAGGGCCGGGATAAGAGTGGAAAACGGATTTTGTTGGAGGATGAATGGTGTTGGATAATTAGAGGGGAGCACCTCAAGCAATTTGAAGCCAAACCCGTACACCAGGAAAATTGGCCAATTTCTGGCTGACCGACGAAATTGGGATTGGACCAGCAAAGGTAGAGTAAAAAGAGAAGAAGTGAGTGGAGAAAGGGAGCGATGGGTGGATGAAACTATAGGGGTTGGGTTAAAATTGTTTTGAAGCGGAATTTGATTTTTGCAGTAGGAATAAGGTATTTTTAGAATGGGAGTGGGTTCGTAATTATGTTGGAGATTGGTTATTCGCAGTGAGAAAAGAGGAACAATTAGAAATTGGGAATAAAGAAATAGGGGTGAGATTTCGAAATAGTAGGAGCCGAAGAGGAGGTAGAAGGAGAACAGAAAAGGGCATACTTGAAAATAGAGAATATAGATGGTGATGACTGATAATTGTGATGATTGATAATTGTGACGATTGAGATGAAGTGAGATAACGGGAATGAAGGCGAAGATAAAGGTTATCGAGAAGAAATGATTTCAGTAAGGAAATTGTAAAGAAAGTAGAATGACACAAAGAAAGGTGTTGGAAGCTGAAATCGTAAGGAAGTTTAGAAATTTGTTTTTGCTTCTATTTATTGTAGATGGTCTAAGTGGTCACTAGGATGAAGAGACAAGCAAATAAGAGTGGAAGAGGAATATTTCGAAAGTGAATGCTTGAAAGGATACTGATTGATCAAGTGTGCACTAAGTTGGACTAGTTCTCAATTTTTCGTTTCATTTAGTTATACACTAAGAAGTTATCAGTTAAATGTCGAAGTCATTATAGTAATTGAAGTAAAGATGAAAACATCGGTTGTATTCCAGAAAAAGTTGAAAAGTATCATAGAGACTTAGAAACTGTATAAGCATTCCAATAATGTTGCAACTAATTTTGAGATAAAGTGCTCAAATAATAAAGTAAATCAATAATTAGAATGAGTTAATAGTTTCAACGGTTGGAAGTTATCGATTCCTGAGAGTTATCAACCTTGGAGACTCATTCGGTTCAACAACATCCAGTTAAGAGTCTTCAAGTCGAAGGTAAAGGAACCCCTCTACTCAAACTAATGACGAGATCTATTCTACACCTTGCCGTTTCTCTAATTTCCATTACTATACGGTGGTTCATATCCATTCCATCCGCCGTCCTCTATATTCCCGGACCAGACCAAATTAAAACAATAAAACTAAAACCTGAAGTGAAATGTGCCGTCCATGGCACCCCATGTGCTTAATAAATACTAGATGTGTCCCGTGAAATGGCTATCATTCAACCATCCCACCTTCTCAAATGCTGCAAAGAGCCGACTGGCCTTGTTCACATCTATTCTGCATGCCTTCTGGGCATCTGTTCTTCTGAAGGGCATCCCACTGCGCATCCTATTCACTTTCTCATAAAACAATCTTCTCTTGGAATCCAAGTATACGTTACATGGCAACCGAAGTGTAGACGCCAACAACACCTCTGCTGGGTGCAATTTATCCAAGTTGGGGTCGTTCTTCAAGTCCATGGGCTGACCCTTCCACTCAATCTTAAGACATCTGTTATTGCCCTTAGGAAGAGTGGTGGCTGGATCTGGTGAGTAATTTGGGATCGATTCATCAATCAATGCTGCTTGCTGCACCGCCAATGGAGACCCAGCATATGGAGATTCCTTCCGCACCTTACGCTTCTTAGGAGAGGGCAGTGCTGGCACCGACAGCTCAATATCTATTTCCGATAATGGAGCCAGGTTCTCCTTCACCACACGCCGGGTGCGAATGCGCTCTACGGCATCAGTGTCAGAATCGTCGCTGCTACTACGGATGGTTCTCTTTCTGGAAGTGGAAGCAGAGGCAGCTTGGGCTGCACGACGTTCTGCCAATCTGAGCAGGTGCAGATACAGATGCTCTTTGGAGGAAATGGCCGAGTACTGGTCCAAGAAGCGCAACTGGCGCTGCTTGTAGTTGGTGGACAAGTTTGTCCATGGCACCACCGTCAACAGGTAGCTCTTAAAGTCTTCAAGCTTGAAAGGCAGACCAGTTTGCATGTATGCCTTAGATGCGAGACCGTTGAGGGTTGGTGCGTGACTGTGTACACCATCCGCGTCATGCGAACATGTCTTCTGATAAGGCGATAAAGGAGGAGACAAGATCTCGTGTGAGTCGGAAAAGGTGGATTTAGGCACAAATGAAGTTGATGATGTTTGGTGTGATGGGTGCGCGGTTCGTTTGGAGGTGTCGTCATGATGGTTGTTGGGGGTGAGACATCCGTCCCGCTGGCCAAATGTTCTTGACAAAGGCTGGTATAATAAAGTCATGTTTGTTTGGAAAGAAAAAGATCAAAGGAGGAACAGTTGTGCTGGGGCGGGCCTATATCTTATATAAAAACATATGACAT
>Ga0160505_101088_pt1 | contig 13454 bp, 12 predicted proteins | sample DIDeMG_FD_108225 | JGI IMG/M metagenome (GOLD analysis project Ga0160505, IMG submission 108225) | Enriched chicken feces microbial communities from UW Madison campus, WI, USA - DID2874_E49_Stillage MG | ecosystem: Host-associated > Birds > Digestive system > Large intestine > Fecal ... | reverse complement strand
TTTCATTCTTATGCTCACCGGCATGATCTCGGCATCACGCTGCATTGCCTTAATAGGCGCAGACCTGAACGCTCCTAGAATCTTGCGTAGTCCAGTGTTCTGAATCTTTTGAATTTCATCTTTAAGAATCTTAGGATCAAGCTCCCACATCAGCCTTGGCTATGTGCTCTCTAAAAGTTAGTTGTTCATCCAATATTATACCAAGTAAATTTACTTGACTTTGAGCGTCTTTTTTTTTTTCGCCGTTTGGCAGTAACAAGCTTTCTGGGAGGTTTTAAGGTTTGATGCTTGAAATAACTGTAAGAAGAGATTGTACTTGTGATCATAAGGTCGATTTCCTAAAATCCAGAACTTAGTCCCAGTGGCCGAGTGGTTAAGGCGATGCCCTGCTATTATCAAGTAGTATAGGCATTGGGTTTTACCTGCGCAGGTTCGAATCCTGTCTGTGACGCTTTAATTTTTTCAATTCAAAGAACTAGTAGGTGATATGTGGAGATGGAGACTGATTTTGCATTAAGTTTAGTTTCGTATGTATCAGATAAACAGGAAATCAGTTCAAATTCACGGAAAATCCGAGATTTGGATTCAAGTTTTTAGTTGCTCGGGGATATCGAGACAAGAAAATGCATTTCAACACTTTTAATAAGGCTATTTTTTGGTAACTTTCAGGTAGTAGAGCAATAAATAGATTGTTTTTCGGATTGTTCAATTATATGGTTTACTGATGTCACGGATAATCAGAAATTAAAACACCTCGCGCCAACAGGGGATTATCATTCATATATGAGGAAACCAGAAACAGAAAATAACAAAAAGCACTGACTTCTTAAATTCTAGGTATCAGGAGACTAGATAGATCTATCTAACAAGTTGACTTAGGAAAAAAAAAACATGATAAAAAATTTTTTTTTATTAACTCTGTGTCTTTGTGAATCTGTAGTATCTCAAGTGATATAACATAAGTATTGTGCATTTTGTAATTGAAAGCTCTTATTAGACAAGTATTAACTAATTCATTGCATCGTAAGTTTAACGATGGAATAATTCAGTTCAGTCCTTCAGAACTTCAGAAGGGAAACGTTTGTACTTTAGTGTCATGTGTTTAGAGTATTTGGAGATTTCCTCAGCGATATTGCTAACAAAAAAAAATAGATCTGCTATGCCCAATTATTCTTGGACCACCAAAAGGAAGAGAAGTAAGTTGAAATCCTCAATAGATTCTACCCAGGAACAGAAATCATCAAACATACTAGAAACGGATTAAAATTTAAAAGAAAAGTTACGTATCTTTTGGAGTGAGTTTACTCAGGAAAGTTCAAATAAATTAAAGTCTTGTACAATGACAGATGGCCATCAATCGATACAGGTAGAGCTGTATAAAACTCGACACGGAGCGATACGAGGGAGACGTTGAGCAACTCAGATCTCGCTCTAGTATGAAGCACGGTGCTGGGAATAGGGAGGAAGTAAGTGACTGTATAATCCACATTAATCAGCATATAGAAGCCAAGTAAGCAAGAATAAAAACAGATTACATACAATGACAGATTGTAAAGATTTGGTTTCTAACTAGTCGAATTCGGGTTTGGGGTCTTTGAAGTCACCTCCAAAAAAGGCTGCTTGAAGGACCGTGGTTCACACTAAAGCTAATCTGACTGATGCTACACAGAAACTCTTTAGTCTTGTGCATCGTCATTGTTTTCTTTTCGCAAAAAAAAAAACACCGAGCTGGTGTACCTATAATCAAGTGGTGGCTTCAATACGTGAAGAAACACCTTTCTATCTCTACACTCCCAAAAGACTTGACAAATAACACAGACCTTAACAAAACAAGATCATTGGTTTTTATCCTGGGGCCATAACCTTTTGACTTGGGTATGATTCAGATAGGTATCATAGTTGCAATAGAAAAATTAGATACCTCAATAATTCAAAGACCCTGCCATTCATATGATAAATTACAGAATAAATGATCCCAGAATACGATAGGCCATAAGCAGAAATACAGGTACAAGAAAAGCAGGAAGGGTTCAACTTTAAATTCGAAAATCTGGTTGATGAATTCCACAAGAAGATAACAAAGTAGACCTGTGAAAATTACAATACTATATTCCTACTCAAAATCTCAGACCCAGAAGATGGGTTCTAAAAGTTAGAAGAAAAGCACCTCATACACTGTTAGAAGTATGCTTACTTGGAGTCTTTAGATTCAATAAACTATCAATGAACAAGAGAACATCCAAACTGTAGAGTTATCATTGGGAGTGAAAAGCACACCAGCAAAACTTGAGGTAAATGTGGATCTCTTCACCTCAATCTTGAAGGCGCAAAGATGTTTAAATGTTCATAGTGTAATCAAACATCTGATAGAAACTTCAATGCAGCTAGGGATGTATTTTATTGAAAAACAAGAGTCTAGTCTTTATGATTTAGACGTTGAGTCTTTGCTCCTGGATTCCTTCGGAATCTTACAGAACTCTGATTAGGAGTGGTCTAATTTAAATAAAGTAATGTTAATTATCATTAGAATAAACTGATTTTTTTTTAAACTTTTTTTTCTATCTAAACACCACTATTTTTTCTTTATTGTGTTATATCTTGAGTATCGGAGATGGCCGAAAACACACTTTGGTAAGCTATTTCGGGCTTCTCCGAAACGCACGGCTGACATGGTTTTGCAACGTGAAAATTTCGGCGAAGCCCTCGAGAAGACTCGACGTCGAAATACATTGGAAACGACTAAAAATCAACAAGCGTGAACTACTCGCAATCATAACCAAGAAACTCCCCGTTCAAGATGCAGTCAATATGGCGTTATAGATTTATCTATGTTTAAGGGGATTATAGCTATTTTTCGTTGGTGCCAGGGCCTTTACTGCCATATTCCCTCATTATGTCAGGAAACCTTTATCACCAGGGGACTTATCAGCAAGTAGAAATTTGTATAAATACTCATCAATTTCTTCCTCCAAACTTTTATTTTCCCTTTTCCCTTTTTCATTATCAACTCTCTCTTCAATCATCTCTAGCAGAAGTGCCTAGCAGCAAACCAAGATACCAGCTCCCAATTAATCAACCTAGCATCCACTAAAAATATCCACCATGTCTGTTTTCCTCGAGTCTTCCAAGTACGGCAAGGACAATGTCCGCGTCCTCAAGGTCAAGCGTGATCCTCAGAATCCTGCTAAGCAGGAGGTCATTGAGCTCACTGTCAGAGTTCTTCTTGAGGGTGAGATCGAGGAGTCCTACACCAAGGCTGACAACGCTTCCATTGTTCCCACTGATACCGTCAAGAACACCACATTTATTCTTGCTAAGCAGCATGATGTCTGGCCCATTGAAAGATTTGGTGCTACCCTGGCTAACCATTTTGTTACCAAGTACGCTCATATCCATGCTGCTGAGGCCCACATTATCCAACACCGCTGGACTAAATACAACGTTCAGGGTACCCCTCACCTCCACTCTTTTATCCAGGATGGTGCTGAGGTTAGAACTGCTACTGTCTACAAGAAGGAGGGTGAAGCTTTTAAGATTACTTCTGGAATCAAGGACCTTACCGTTCTCAAGTCTACTGGCTCAAAGTTCTACGGATACAACGTCTGCGATTTTACCACCCTGAAAGAGACTCATGATCGTATTCTCTCGACCGATGTCGATGCTCAGTGGACTTGGATCCCTAGCAAGGTTTCCACTTACGAGGCTGTCAATGAGCTTGGCGAAAAGGGTGAGTTTGATAGCGCATACGAGAAGGCTCGCAACATTACCCTCGAGACCTTTGCACTTGAGAACTCTGCCTCTGTCCAGGCCACCATGTACAACATTTCCGAGAGCATTCTCAAAGAGGCTCCTCTCCTTGACACCGTCACTTACCTTCTCCCTAACAAGCACTACGTTGAATTGGATCTCAGCTGGCACCACGGCCTCAAGAACACCGGCAAGGACGCCGAGGTCTACGTTCCTCTCAACCACCCCAACGGTCTTATCAAGTCCGTTGTCAAGAGAACCCCTTCCAAGCTCTAATCTGTGGCTGTGAAACGAAAAAAAAATAAAATAAAACAAAAAAACCGCTGAATAGCAACCTATATTGATGTCATGATGTAATTAAAATTAAATAATTTGAAAATTAAGCCAAACCCGCAACTATTGTAGTGATCAAAAGAAGGAACACCAAATAGTAGTATTTTCAGTAATAAAACCAGTGAATATCTTTCATTTCAATATTGGTGGCCAGCTTTGTGACTATGAACGATTGAAAGAGTGCAATCAAATGAATTCAAATGAACTCTGAGATCTGAGCCAAAAAACGCGACACTATCAGTTGTGGCTTTTATCTGATTAGTAAGATTTCACATCATCACAACATTTTTATTTCCGCAGACACTGTCATTATTTCCTAATTGGGTAATTTATTGACCCAGCATAAATAAGATTTATGAACGCCAAACCGGCACTCGTATGGGGTTTCTCTCGCCTTTATATTCTTCTGGTCAGGCTTATCAACCTTCAAACCACTTCGACCTCAACCTCCTTCCCCTTACACTCACTACACTTTCTAACTAGCTATATTATATGCAACATGGCGTTGCCTACTGTAAGTTCTTTTGCTGCTTTTACTTGGGCTGCACTGCGTACCATTCTTTATTCCTTCTGCTAATATCTTCATTTCCAGCCCTTTTATGTGACAGCCATGCTTATCTCGGGCTGCGCTAACTCGCTCCTGAATAAGTTCCAGGACAAACAGTGTGTTAGCAATTGTTCTGCCCCATCCTCGGAGCAACATATGTTTGAACAGCCTGTGTTTCAGACTGTACAGATGTTTATTGCCGAGCTCCTTGTGGTTCTTGTCGTGCTGCTCAACCGTTGGCAGGCGCGGCGTTCCCAAAACCTTGAAGGATATCAAGAGATCTCTGGGGACGATGAAGATGAACAGGTGGCGAGGGGCCCACGCCCACAGAAGCTCACTGGAAAGAAAATTTTACTGCTCGCTATCCCTGCTACTTGTGATATCTGTGGCACTACGCTTATGAACATTGGTCTCCTTGCTGTTCCTGTGAGCATTTACCAGATGGTCCGGGGCGCTATCGTGCTGTTTGTTGGTTCGTTCTCAATCATCTTCTTGAAGCGCACTCTCACCAAAAAGCAGTGGATTGGCTTGATCTCTGTCACCGCTGGTGTGTCTATTGTTGGCCTCAGTGCTGTTGGCGGCGGTTCTAGCGAGGGCAAAGAGTCCACCACCGATGGCTTCAGCCCATCGAGCTTTTCATGGGAGACCCTTGTCGGTGTGCTACTAGTAATGCTTGCGCAGGTTTTCTCGGCCTCACAATTTGTCGTGGAGGAGTTTTTGCTTGAAAAGTACACCATGGAACCTCTGCAAGTTGTGGCATGGGAAGGCGCTTTTGGTACACTCATCACTGTCACTGGCTCTGTATTGGCGTATACTTTTTTTGCCAAGGGCGATGGCAAGGAAAGCATGTTTAATATTGCTGAGGGCTTCCGCCAGGTGATCTCAGTTAAGCCTTTGCTTGTGGCGACGATCATGATTATGTTTATGATGTCGACATTCAACGTCTCGGGTCTTGCTGTTACGCGTAGGCTGTCGGCCACATCACGCTCGACTATCGATACCAGCCGCACGGTTGGTATTTGGGCTATCTCATTGTTCATTGGTTGGGAGTCTTTCAAGCTGCTGCAGCTTGGTGGCTTTGCCGTGCTGGTATACGGCACTCTTCTCTTCAATGGCATTATTCAAGGAGACGAAGAGACGCGGCACAACGCTGACGAGCTCCTTCCCAATGAGTTTGAGCATACTTGATTGGAAAGAAAAAACAATTAATAACTAGATACTGACTGATTATTGCTATAAGTAATTTTCTTCTTCTTTCTTTTACACCTTTTTTCATACTTACGAATTTTACCTCTCATGTATCATTATCATATAATATATATCTAAAGTAAACTTTTGGCAGCATTGCTTGATATATATTTGCCTATAAATGGTAACTACTGAAGAATAGACGATTGCGAATGTCAGTCAGTTGAAACTGCTGGCTGCACAACAATTGTCCACACGATTGATTTGAATAATCACAATAAAATATTCAAAAAAGGGGGAAAAAGAATTTTTGCTATATCATGTTCAGGTAGTGTAGAAAATACCTCTACTTGCTTATGGAAATCTCTAGTTCATGGCCGACTTAAAAGCCAGTGGTTTTTTTCTTCTGGGGGTTGGAGCAAAATTGTATGTATAGAGAGCAGTTTGACCTTATCGTTGTATCAAGACTTGTTTTATCTAGTACCTTAAAAATCCTTAGTTCAAAATACAGAAAAAAAAATAAAAAAAATCTGCAGTAGATGTAGCTAGAACTCTCCATGCAGAAAGCAGAATTCCACTTTTAGATTGTATAAGTATGTCAAAAAAGGGCAATGCTAAAGTTCAAATGTTATTCAACCTTAATAAACCCTTCCGCAAGCTCTTGAAGATCAGGCAGACATTCCTCATAATCATACCCTGCGTTAAGATTCGCAGCATTGCACAAATATTCATCAAGAGTAGGAGGGGACACTAACAGGCTATTGTCTTCACGATTCCCCTGATCAAGACAAATTTTGCAGTTTGTGAGCAGCATTGCTGTCGCATAAATGCTGGAAAGCGATGCAAAAGTTTCACTTTTATCATCTTGCACTGACGAAAGGTAGTCAAAGTCACTCAAAATTGTTTTGGCCCGGCGTTCAATAATACCCCGTAATATTGACATGGCCCGATTTGTGCCCTTTTGTGCCTCGGTAAGCGGTGAGTTTGGTCGGGCCCGGTACTCAGTCTCCGTAGCCGTTGAAAAATAAGTAAAACGATCACAGTAGTATTTGAGTTGCCGCCCATCCAAGCCTTTAAACAAATCATTGGAAAGCATGTACATTTTAGACTTGACTTCGAGCAAATGACTAGGAAGCTGCCAATAAGCGGGGCCAAACATACTTGATATTAACCCATCTGGAGTGAAAATGACCTGATAAAATAAATGCCGATTAGCAAAGCGGACCTCTTTACTTGGCTCACGATTGGGGTTCGTGATATCATTGTCATCCGCGGGGGAGCAGGACATGGGCCGGAAGTAGGACTCAATAAAACCCATCAAGCAGTCGCGACCAGATATCGGCTTAAGCACGCACGCAAAACTATCAAGCTTCTCGCAGGTAAGTCTTTTATAGTCCCATAACAGCAGTTCTTTAAAATGCTCATGTAGCCGAGAGAAGAGAGAGGTAATGACGCGTTGAGTCCATGACTCGGTCCAGCTCCGGTTTACCAACGGGGCAAGATGGGAAAAAGGTCTGTTGTGTGAGAGGCGGGCTAGCACTAAAGCTAATGCGTCGTGCCGATGGATCTCTTCTTGCCCGTCGTCTACGCTCACACAGGGAATCGTTTCGCTTGTAAACAACCGATTGGCAATCTCAATGACTTGATGTTTGGAGAATCGGCATTGAGACTCAAATAAATAGTCCGAAAGATCAAAAAAACAAAACCGAGAAACGGCCACTAGTGGTCTGGAGATTGGCTGATTTGTAGTCGAGACACTCCCATTAGAATGTGACACTTCTGAGTTTAAAGGCTGTTTAGATTCTTGGGTATCGGGAATCGGGGCGGTATAAGCACCGGTTTCGTGAGCAGGGCGCAAAGATGTTTCTGGTGAGTTGCTTGTATCTGAAATTTCGCTATCCGAACTGTCAGAATCGGAATCAGAATCAGAATTTGAATCTAAATCAGAATCAGAATCTGAATTGAGACTATCCTGATTGACTTCCTTGATGAGATACTCCATAAGAAAAGTGAGCATCATACTGCGGAATTTTTTGTCTTTTCGCATACGCTTGTGAAACGAGCGTCGGTCCATTATTGCTGTATTTTCTCCATCTCTTGACTTTGACTTTCGACCCATTTCCGTTAAAATTAATTAAACGCGCTGCGATGGTAAGGGGCGTCTGCAGGATCGAAGACAATCAAAAGAATAGAAATGTGATGTAATATCATTGGATCATGAAGGTTGAGAGTCCGGGAATTTTTTTTTTTGGCCTCAACGTCATCACATTAAGGCCGCACTGCAACAAAGTACTAAGGTACAAATCTCATTTTCAGGGTTTCATACTATGGTATTATTGGCAATCAACACATTGTCCTTTAAAAGTGCCATCTTTTTTCCAGGGACCATCCAGTTTCTACAGGCACATTTAACAGCAGATATTAGGGCTGAATAAGACCTGTGGTAGCAGAAGGGTACTGTGGATGGAATCTTTTTTAAGCAGCTGCTTGGAACCAGCACCCGCAAAAATCATAATTAATGTTCAATGTTACGACTGGGTAAACTTCTAAGCCGGAACTGATTAGTTTAGAACAAAGCAACTCTTCTATTTGCCCTACTGAAATTAAGTTCATAAAATCAGGATTGACATACCTAGGATCCTGGATATTTCTAAAGGGTCTTGGGTTGTGTAGTTTAATTACATTGAAAATGTATATACTTGGGTCTAGGCCACAACCATCAGATGCCTTAGAAAAGGTAATTGCTTATAAGGATGTGCGAGATGTATTCTAAAATATGAAATTATCTTGCTTGAAAACAATAAGCCGTGGCTTTTGAGTAGTTATGCTTGCTCCCGGTGAATGCAAAGAACAACTTTTAAGTACGCAGAGCCAGGTTTCCCTTAACGCATGGAAATATTCATGGAGAATTCGGCGCCATCGAACGTCTAAATTTATTGCGCGCGCTGACACCGCTACTTTGCTAGCCTCATAGAGACAAATGTTTTGAAATCTCATGTCTTCTTTGTATGCGATTTTGTTCAAATTTTATTTGTATTCATTTGATGTAAGGACAATAAACTGATTATCTATCTAAGTACACAGGGTGCTTTTAAGCCATTGTACTATCCTTACACAAGCCAAGAAACTTAAACCCAATTTTTAGTAATGCCTATACGGTCTACATAAACATGCCTAGTTGGTTGGCATGAAGTGGACAGGAAACGTCATTATGGCTTAGATGTGTAGTCTACAGACTTTTAAAATGGACAACCCACCATGCTCGGCGGACATGTGCCTGGCTTCAACGGTCAAAGGTCATTAATAGTATTGTGCAGAGCAACCGTACTGTAAAAAGACAAATATGCCACAGATGTTATTTCTGTTTTACGTCGATTGTCTTGTGGCTCAGTTTCTAGGGTATAGCTACTGGCCAAACAAACAAATATAAAATGAAACAGAACGAGAGTGCGGCTGAAAGGTAACTGTTTCAATGAAATCAAATCCATCACGTAGTGCTTGTCATACATAGCATCTGTTGTGATACTAAATAGTCAAACACCTTTAACTAATTTTTACATTTCCTTTCGTTCATATCTCATGGCATTACTCGATGGCAATATACTAGCAGATAACAATAATAAAAAATGATAACAACATCAAGCATATATAAGATTGTCGGCTATTGGACGGTGCCGCTGTACTGCCTCGCACTTTGGTGGGGTATGCTGAGCGTTATGTTGATGTATTGGGCGAGCCAGGGGGTAAGAATATTAATCTATAATCATAATGTATATGGTTCTTAACTCAATGCAGAAAGTAGATTTCAAAAACATTTCCTCGGGGCCAGTGATTGCAGTGTGAGGAGCAGTTATAATCTATTAAGGAATCCTATACGTGGCTAACGAGTGCTTCTTTTCAGATATCTATCGACAATTGCATCTGGAACAATGAAACCAGTGTTTGTGCTGACGGCTTTGATGATGGGCGCAATAGTGACGTTTTCTGTATGGTTTGAGCGGTTCCGACTGCACCGGGGTCGTCTGGAGCGCGGGTGCGAGTGGGTGGAGCAAATGAACAGCTATGGTGCTGTGGGATTTAGTATGGTGGCCTATGTGAGTCTACTTCTTGTAGCCGTGCTTGACTGCAAGCAGTACTACCATATACACATAACATTGCTCGTGGTGTTTCTGTCTGCAGCTGGCATCGCAACATACTGGACAATTGCAGAGTACATGCTGCTGGACGCAAGCTACCGCCGGTTTCACCGGCTTCGAATCTCGTACGCATGCAAGTTTATTTGGGTCACAGCTGAACTAGTCTTGGTGATCCCGTTTAGCGTGTTATCGCTTGTGGAGATGGGGATCCCAGGAGCGATCTTTGAGTGGGTAAGTCGCACACGCACCAAATAATGATGATATTCTCTAATTGGCGTTGTTCTGCACAGATAATTGCGTATATATATGGTTTCTACCTGCTAATAATGGCAGTGGACCATTACCCAGACTTTGAGAGCATTGAGAACCAGATGCTGGAATTGGAGGTGAGCAAAAGACTTGACCAAGCCGTTTCTGCCGTATTTCAATGGTGCCGGCCAATGTTGGCAAATGATCCAATTGATGACTTTGAAACTATAGAGTATGGGATAAGGAGCAGCATGGATTCCAATAGCAGCAACACGGATATGGCAAAAGTAATACAGACTGTTGATATTGATTACAAGTATGAACGGAAATCCCGGACAACGTCATTCACGCGCGTATCGGCTGTCGGATAATTTTATCCTCAGTAGGATATAGCACGTGATACGATGAATTTCCCGTTGAGAAAATCGGCAGGGTTCCCCATAAAATTATTACATAAGTGATAATGGTAGGGTAACCACAGTCAAAATCCAATAAATTTGAAAGTTTCAGAGCGCGTGCCTTTGCGTCCTTTGAGAACGATTCCCATGGTCAACTCAACGCAGGGCTCTTATTGGCTAATTAAGATTAGTCATGTACAAGACTGCATTACGTGAGTAGTGCAATATTACGTAAACATATTCTGTATATTCCTCAAAGCTACGCCCACCCGTTGCTCACTCGGAGTAGCGGGATGCTGCGAGATTTAATTGGTCCGGGTCAGGCGGTGCCACACTGCGGTTTCAACCGGATCCAGCCAAGGAGAGGGTATTTCGTATCAATTGAGGTGATTTCTACTGCGTAGCAACAGAAAGGGCTGTGAATTGGACAGATAATACTGAAATATGTAGAGGAGAGATCACCATGGCAAATGGTGATAGGTATGGTGGTTGAGCTCCAATTTTTTAATAGAATTTTCAAAGAAATGCTAGGTATCTATTTAGGTATGTGTTTATATATCATCATATACACAGAGGTTGGAATACAAGCCAGCACGTAATGGCAAAAAAACACCAAAGTTATGCAACTTTGGCACTTGAATACTCGCACGTTACTGGCTGAAATGCTGGATTGCTGCTGCTGCCGCCCGCCCATGGAAGGCTGAAATTACCTCGCCTGAAATTTGAATATAAAAACTGCCCAATTTCCAATTTTCCTTTCTCTCTCTTTTTTTTCTTCTTTCTGTACCTCATCGTCCCCAAAAACAGTCATCATCAAAAATGTCTTTCGTCGCTCGTCGTGCTTTCTCTTCCTCTTCTTTCAACGTGCGTACTCTCAACTCTCTTGCCCAGTCAGTTTTTCAATTGCAGTGAAACCTCGTTCTAACAGCTCTTTTTTTATAGCCCTCTAAGGTTGCCGTTCTCGGTGCCGCCGGTGGTATTGGTCAGCCCCTTTCCCTCCTCCTTAAGCTCAACAAGGATGTCACTGGTCTTTCCCTCTACGATCTGAGAGGAACCCCCGGTGTCGCTGCCGATCTTTCTCACATTCCCACCAACTCCAAGGTCACTGGCTACACCCCCGAGAAGGGTGGTCTTAAGGAGGCCCTTGCCGGTGTCGAGGTTGTTGTCATCCCCGCTGGTGTTCCCAGAAAGCCTGGTATGACCCGTGATGATCTTTTCAACACCAACGCCTCCATTGTCCGCGACCTTGCCAAGGGTATTGCTGAGTTTGCCCCTAAGGCCAAGGTTCTCATCATCTCCAACCCCGTCAACTCCACTGTCCCCATTGTTGCCGAGGTCCTTAAGTCCAAGGGTGTCTACGACCCCAAGAAGGTCTTTGGTGTCACCACTCTTGATGTCATCAGAGCCTCCAGATTCATCTCTGAGGTTAAGGGAACCAACCCTGTTGAGGAGACCGTCACCGTTGTCGGTGGCCACTCTGGTCACACCATTGTTCCCTTGATCTCCCAGTCCGGTCACCCCGATATCTCTGGTGAGACTCTTGATGCCCTTGTTAACCGTATCCAGTTCGGTGGTGACGAGGTTGTCAAGGCCAAGGACGGTGCTGGTTCCGCCACTCTCTCCATGGCTCAGGCTGGTGCCCGCTTTGCTGGCTCCCTCCTCAAGGCTGCCAAGGGTGAGACTGTTGTTGAGCCTACCTACGTTGAGTCTCCCCTCTTCAAGGACCAGGGTGTCGACTACTTCTCTTCCAAGGTCACTCTCGGCCCCGAGGGTGTCAAGGAGATTCACCCTCTTGGCAAGCTTAACGCCTACGAGGAGAAGCTCATTGCCACTGCCCTTGAGGACCTTAAGAAGAACATTAAGAAGGGTGTTGACTTTGTTGCCCAGAACCCTTAAATCAAATAACGTGTATTATAATACTTAATGAATGATTGAATTGATGAACAGAAGCTAGCCAGCTCAATCAGGCTAATGTCTTTTTTTTTTGTTTTTTTGTTGTAATTGAACTTGTTGAGCGACCGTTGGGGCACCCTGGCCATTCCATATACTGGCCGTGCTTTGTTGCCTAAATTAGCTGCTGGGGGGTTTAAGCGCGGTTGGGTGCGGAAATATTCTAGGCCATACTATGTTAAAAGCTACATTATACTGAAAGACTTTCGCTATACATGTCTTTTTTTAAACAAAACAAAAAAAAAAAAAACAAGAACCTACAAGTAAGAGAAAACATCGGAAGTTTACACTTTCCGACTTGTCCACAATCGTTTCCTGACAACAGGATTGCGCTTTGTTTGCGAATAATGAGACGGTTCTGGCTCCTTTTGTTCTTTTTCTTAGCCAGCCAGCCAGCCAGTCAGGGAGTTAATTAAAACCATTGTTTCCTAGTATTATACCCACATTCAGTTTAATTGAAACAAAACGCTCTAATTTTTGTTACTACTATTTCTTGGTTGGTGATAGTGAATGTTGAAACCCCAGATATACTTTATCAGCCTTGCGGATGAAAAGTGTTCCAGAATTAAATGTCTGTATATCCTTGTTACTTTATTCAATTTTATCTTATTTATTTTGTAACTTTCAGATACCAGGGCAATGAACAGATTTATTATTGTTGGTGTTGACTTTTTTTTTACCATTCTTTGTTTTTTCGGCTTTTTAGGTAATTTGAAATATTCAAAAAGCTTCAGGACATGAAGTTTATGATGGCTACTGCCTAGGTGGTATGCGATTGTCCGAGGTCCGAATTACAACTTACAGCTTGTAGCATCTGCCAAAAAGTAGAGTAAGCCTCGCTTGCAGAAAAAAAAAAAAAAAAAAAAAAAAGAATGCAACTTTAATGTTTTTATAAAAAAAATATAA
>Ga0160505_101085_pt1 | contig 13471 bp, 6 predicted proteins | sample DIDeMG_FD_108225 | JGI IMG/M metagenome (GOLD analysis project Ga0160505, IMG submission 108225) | Enriched chicken feces microbial communities from UW Madison campus, WI, USA - DID2874_E49_Stillage MG | ecosystem: Host-associated > Birds > Digestive system > Large intestine > Fecal ... | reverse complement strand
TTTTTCATTGTGTTTTTTTTTTTTTTCTTTTTTTTTTTTTTTCCTTCTTTTTCTCCCTTCTCTTTTTCTTCCTTCTCGACACGATTCTAGTTTTAAATCAAACCAAACCATACACATAAAAATATACAATGAATTCGGCGCTTCTGCCTTCGATCAACATCGATGTCAATTATAAAGATATCAAGGGTGAGTGCGCTTTTTTTTTTAAAAAAAACCATGATTGTCTTTTACCTTTTTTCGCTAACAGTCTCCATCCACAGATGCCTTGACATCCTTCATGAAAGAGTTTAAAGAGGGCAGTGGAAAGACCCAGGATGTGGATATGGACCAGCCCAATATTGATGACTACTACATTCTTCCTAAGTACATGAACCTTCTGCAAAAGGTCTCAAATCGCGAGGTTGATACTATTCTAATTGAGCTTGACGATGCGAAAGCCTTCTTCTCCCAGCGCGACGCGGAAGAAAGCACGGAAACAATCAAGGTCCTCGATCATATTCTTCAAAATTGTTCAAGATACATTGAGCTCTTTTCGCAGATTGCTGATGAGATCATGCCTGCGCCATCAGTCAACATGACATTCAAGGATTCCGTTCTTGATGTTATTTTACACCAACGTCGGCAGCGAAATGAGAGGATAGCACAGGAGCACGCCAACAATGCATACATCTCTGGGGACCCCAACCAACCCAACCCCCTGGCGAACGATGACTCGGATATGTTCCCACCTCAGCTAACTAGAAGATACTCACTATACATCAAGCCTCCTACTGAGGCAACCCGCACCCCCATCAAGGCGTTTGCCGTCAGAGAGGTCAAGGGCGAGTTCCTTGGTCACCTAATTACTGTCCGCGGTATTGTTACTCGTGTTTCTGACGTCAAGCCTGCTATCCAAGTCAACGCCTACACATGCGATACCTGCGGTGCCGAAAACTTCCAGGAAGTCAAATCAAAGCAGTTCATGCCCCTTACAGAATGTACTTCTGAGCAGTGTGTGCAGAATAACTCAAAAGGAAAACTTTTCATGTCCTCGCGTGCATCCAAATTCCTGCCATTCCAGGATGTTAAGATTCAAGAATTGGCCAATCAGGTTCCCATTGGCCATATCCCACGTTCCCTATCTGTGCACCTTAGCGGCAACATTGTTAGAGAAGTCACCCCAGGTGATGAGGTTGACATCAGCGGTATTTACCTTCCTTCCCCACTAACTGGTTTTAGAGCCCTGAGAAACAGCTCGCTACTGACGGAGACTTACCTCGAGGCGCAATATGTGCACCATCACAGAAAACAGTACAGTTCGCGTGAGCTGGATGACGCTACCCGTGAGCGGATTTTGGAGCTCAACGCTGATCCCAACATTTATGAGCGTCTGGCCAAGTCGATTGCGCCCGAAATCTACGGCAATATTGATGTTAAGAAGGCTCTGCTGATGGTTCTTGTTGGTGGTGTGACAAAAGAAATGGGCGACGGTATGAAGATTCGTGGTGATATCAACATTTGTCTCATGGGTGACCCTGGTGTAGCCAAGTCGCAGTTGTTGAAGTATATTTCTAAGGTTGCCCCTAGAGGTGTTTACACTACCGGTAGAGGTTCATCTGGCGTTGGTCTGACAGCTGCAGTGATGCGTGATCCTGTCACCGACGAAATGGTTCTTGAAGGTGGTGCGCTTGTGCTGGCTGACAACGGTGTCTGCTGCATTGATGAGTTTGACAAGATGGATGACCGTGATCGTACCGCCATCCACGAAGTTATGGAACAGCAAACCATTTCAATTTCCAAAGCCGGTATCTCCACAACACTGAACGCGCGCACGTCGATTCTGGCGGCTGCAAACCCCCTCTACGGTCGCTACAACCCGCGCTTATCGCCGGCTGAAAACATCAACCTGCCAGCAGCATTACTCTCGCGTTTTGATCTCGTCTTTTTGCTGCTGGACACCCCAAGCCGTGAAAGCGACGAAGAGCTGGCCTCGCATGTCACCTACGTGCACATGCACTCGCAGCACCCCGCGCTTGGGTTTGAGCCCATTGACCCCAACACTATTCTCCAATACATCTCAATTGCGCGCCAGCACCGGCCCGTGGTCCCCAAGGAGGTTGCTGACCACGTCGTGGCGGCCTATGTGCGTATGCGCCAAAACCACAAGCGTGACGCCGACACCAAGCGCCAGTTTGCCCACACCACGCCGCGTACTTTACTTGGCGTGCTGCGTATGGCCCAGGCTCATGCGCGCTTGCGCTTTGCTGACGTGGTGGATATCAATGACGTGGAAGAAGCGCTGCGGTTAATGGACGTTTGCAAGGCCTCGCTGGCGCCCAACGGCGATGGGCTGGGCAGCGAGTTTGACCGGGATTCGACCACCACAACGCGCATCTACCGCATTATCCGCAACCTTGCTAATGGTGATGGCTCTAGCTTCAACCCCATGTGGAACATGGACACAATCCGCGAGCGTGTCTTTTCGCAGGGTTTCACCTCAGACCAACTCGACGCCTGTATTTCTGAGTACGAGAGCCTGCATGTCCTTCAGGTCGTTGATAACGGCCGGGTACTCATGTTTGTCGAGTAAAGAAAGAAAGAAAGAAAAAAAAGAAAATCGGGCTCATATAAAGGGGATCCCGTTTACAACTGGTAATTGTTTTATTTTTGTTTTGCTTTTTTTTGTATAATGTTTATTCTCACGTTCAATATAATACCATGTTTTGTTTATTGCAACTTTGATGGGGGGAAAAAAGTGTATTTGCTCCAAATGAGTGGAAAAACTACAGAAACAACTATATATCTTGCATCGTAAGTTAATCGCTAAACGCATGAGCCTCGACCCAAAAATGTGACGCGTTGTATCTAGTCAGAATATCCTTTGCTTCCTGCTCTGTTTCGGTCGATCGCACACTCCAGCGGTTGAAGTTGTTTGACTTGAGCTCGCCCATCCAAATCAGCAAACATTTATTCGTACTCATGTCGACTGGAGGCTCGGGGGTGTCCGATGTACTGCCATGCGCACTCGCAGCCTCTGATGCAATCGCTGGCTTGTCATTAGCAAGATCATCGGGCTGTTCCCGCGGCGGTGCCTTTTCTGTCCACTTGATCCGGTTCAACATGAGGTTTTTGTAATACTTGACAGCGTGATAGCCGCCCTCTACTACCACAAGGTTAAAGCTTGGGTTGAAAACAGTGATTCCAGTAAGCCCCTTTTGTTGGGCTACAACATTGACCTTGTACTTGTGTTTGGGGTCGCCGAGATACTTAATCTTGAATGCGGCACAGTAAATGCCATGCTTTTCCTTGTCGGCTTCAAGTTTCTTTTGAATTTTCTCATGGCGCTGCTCAGCCGTCAGCTTTCGCTCCTGGTTCATTGTATTGTGGTCCTCTGCGCGTTGCGCAATGTCCCTCTTGACTTTAAGCTCAACCTGCGTGGGGTCCTTGATGGCCTCATTTGTAAGTACCGACATAAGATTTGATAATTTGATCTTGGGAGGCGGCGCTGGATCAAGACCAAGTCGAATACGATCTTGTTTCTCCTTGTGCCTCTCAGCACGGGTGTTTTTTCTTAACCGCTTCATCTCTTTCTTGGTGAGATGATATTTGATTTCCTTGGGCTGGTATTTCTCCCAGGGCGCCGGAATTGGAACCGGGTGCTGGATATAAATAGTGATTGGCTTGGTGTTAATCTCGCTCGTGGCGTAGGTCTTCCGGCCGGTACTATCTTCCTGAAGAAGTGCTTCATCCCACCATTCAACAGTAGGGGGCATTTCTGGGCGGATGGCCTTTTCATTGGAAACAGCATCCGTTTCAACTCCTTCAATCTTGTGGCTGTTTCGTTGACGTTCCTCTTCTTTCTGTCGTTCAAGTTCGGCCTGTTCAGCCTGGCGTCGCAACTCATTGGCTTTTTCAATAAATTTGCCGTGCGGGTTGAAGACAAGGCCACGTCGTCGCTGGGCCTCTCGCCGAGTTGATACGACAACCTCTAAGTTCTCGTCATAGTAGATGTTACTGACCGGCTTAATTTCGACCCGGGCCGGTGTGGGTGCAGAGCCCTTTTTAGATCCGTTCTTCCAATTACTGTGATTTCCACCATTGCCTTGATTGCTGCTGCTATTACTAGAACTACTGGGCTTGCTGAGAGAGCCAATTGCAGTGGGATCCGATCCCAGCAATAATGGATGAATAGCAGTGTTCAGACCGCTACCAAACTTGCTAGATTCTCTACTGCTAGGCTGTGGCTTCAAGTTAGCCTCCTTTTGCAGCGCCAATCTGGCCTTAATAGCCTCTACTCTTGCCGAAGCTTGTGATGCTGGTGGTGGTGGTGGCGGCTTTGATGCGGAAGCTGGCGGAGGCGGTGGTTTCGAAGAGGGAGGACCGGGTCGTGAGGCTGGTGGTCGTGGAGGCGGCGGTGTCGGCCGCGCCGATGCAGGAGGAGAAGGCCGCAATAATTGAGGTGCAGGTGGTCTTGCTGATAGTGCTGATGCCCGTGCGTTTGCAGCAATTGACTGCGCTTTGGCCTTGGCCTCAGCTACCATCTGCGCCGGGCTCTTCCTAGGTGGTGGAGGCTGCTCAAAAAAAAAAGTTAGTTACTTATCTTTTTTGTTTAATTTCGCTAACAAGATCAATGCACCTACAGCATGCTTGGGTTTCTTTGATGGTGGCGGCGCATCCAACGGCGCATACCTTTTTCTACTGTTCCCGCTCATGTTGCTCCGAGAGATTTGTACCGAGTTGTATGAAATAGTAGTCAGAAGTGCAACTTGAGATGGGAAAATTTAACGACAAACACTGGTTAGGGTTGTTTTAAAGTCCCAAAGCATAGACTTTTTTTTTCTCTTAAAACAATGTATTGAATACCAGTTTAAATCCCAACTGATTTTTTTTTTTTTTTTCGGTCTTAGCATATTCGGTGACCGTTGACTTTGTGATAGTTGTTGACCAGTCTGCCCTCTCTGCTGCCGCTCACGAGTTCCCGCCCGCTTTAGCAACGACGCAGTTATGAAATCTCCAACTGCTGGCCTGTCTTCCAACTGGAAGGCTCTTCAAAGTCGCCTTAAGTCATCATCTGCATCATTATCCACGACGACTACCACTAGGACTCGTCCTGTAGCATCATCGGCATCATCGTCCAAAGTTGGCAAACCTCTGCCCAAGGCTAAATCTAAATCTAAACTGCGCCCAAACTCCAAGACTATACCCCAGACTTCTTTGTCGTCTGCTCAAAAGCTTAGATCCCTATCTACTGCTACTGAACTTCAAAATGCGAAAACTACCAACAATAACATGACCCAGGGATCATCTGGTATCCACCAACAATTGCTTTCGTTGCAACCATCATCGGCAGGCGCCATGAAACGAACGGGCAATCATGTTGCACTTGACTGCGAGTTTGTTGGATCTAAACAACCCAATGGTACTGAAATTTCTCTACTTGCACGCGTCTCCGTTGTCAATTATTTTGGCACCGTATTAATGGATGACTTTGTTAAACCCGAGCCCAACCAACGGATCACGGATTTCCGTACCTGGGTGAGTGGGGTCACGGCCAAAGATGTACTGTATAATCCACAAGCAATCACGTATAAAGAAGCAGTTAAAAAAGTAGCGGATTTGATTCATAACCGTACCCTGGTGGGCCATGCGCTTTCCCAAGATCTCAAAGTCTTGCAACTTACGCATCCGCCTCTGCTCACCAAAGATACCGCGCAAAACTCATACCTTAAGAAACAAGCCGGAGTACGGGGTAAGGCAAAGCCTAGCCTGAAAAAACTTACAGCTTTGTTGCTAAATGAGACTATTCAGACTGGCCAGCATTCTTCAGTTGAGGATGCGAGAGCTGCCATGCTGCTTTACCGCAAGTTCAAAGATGAGTTTTAAGGACATGGTGAACTTTTTTATTTATTTTTTGTCTTTTTCGCCTTATGGTTTTATTTTTTTTTTTTTTTGTTTACAATACACATGAAGACAACAGCCACAGAAAAGCAACGGCAATAATGATGAGATGATAGTTAACTTGTGTGTACCTTACAACATTCAAGTATCATAAAAAAAAAAATCTTTAGAGATACGCATAGAAAAAAGGCTTAACAATAAAAAATAAAAAAAAATAAATTATGAAACTTCATTAACCCAGAACACATGTATAACATGTACTTCTTTTTTTCTTTTTTTTATTTCATCTCATGAGATAAAAGCATGCCAATTATCGTCTTTGGTGTGAATTGAGAGAAGATGGAGGAGGCAGGCCGCGTTCATTACTTTCCTTGGACATGTAGTCGTAGCTTCCATAGGGTGGATTGGTCGAGGCAGCTGGTTGTCCGGGGTTAGACAACGGAAGCGTGCTTCGAGTGTTTGAGAAAAACGATGAATGTTGAGTGACTTGGTCAACAGCTTGGTCAGGTGCACGCATGTGGTTGTACGAGTTGAACGTCGGCTGCTGGCCAGTGATCGAACTGGGGTATACAGAGGATGGCGTAGATGATACCGTGTTGAGGATGCTAGGACCAGTCGAACTAGAGCCAAAGTTGGGGTGCCCACTTAAAGAGGGTAATGAAAGGTATCCAGAACGATTTGATGGTTGCTCAGGATTGTAGGGAGATCCAAGCACAGAACTAGACTTTTCAACAAGCGTAGAGGCTGCAGAAGACTCAGCAGAAGAACTGCCAGCGCCTCTAGTTTGGTCTGAAAACATTGTTGAAAATGGACGAGAAGCATTTGGTGTAATGCCAGTAAGCGAGGGCAGTAAAACCTGTCCTTTTGAATTCTGTGTAAACGAAGAAGCAACAGGAGGTGCTGCCGGTGTAATCGATTCTCTCGCTGCATCGTACCAGCCTGTTCTACCAGATTGAGAAATCGGGGTAGCTGCAGGCTGGACCGGTGTCAGAGAAGCAGACGCCGGACGAGACTCGTTGCTGGAAACAGGATTAAGCAGACTGGAAAGAGAATTAGGTCGCGACTTGGGAGCAGAATATGTACTAGGTAGAGGAGCGTAAGAACTGGTATTGGTAGAAACAGTAGAACTATTATACGAGCGAGCAGGCATGTCAGTGATGTTAGACAAAGCCATACCTCTGCTACCACTCGAAACCGTACGCTGGTGGCTAAGACCACCCTTAATCTCACCAGAAATAGGGTCATATGTCTGGCTATAGTAAGAAACCTGATTCTCTTGTTTTTTGTTAGCTTGCTCCTTCTCTTGTTGCTGAGGCAAATAGTAACCACTATTGGCACCAGCCGGTAAGTTCTGTCCTGGCAAATAATATCCAGGCCTAGTAATTGATTCCATAGGCCTGGCAGAGGACAGAGAAGAAATGTTAGAGGCAGTCGCAGTGATGCCATTATAAGAAAACGAGGTCTTGTTTTCCATATTGTAACCCTGAGTCAACATAGCAGAGGGCTGATGCTCTGTAAGCTTAGGTAGAGGTTTAATCTGGTTCTGAGGAGATGAAGACCGACTGAGCGCAGGAGGCACAGGAAGAGTTCTACTATTACCAGATAGAGAGGCAATAGACAAAGGCTTGGAATAATTGGATTCATCAGAGGTTTGCAAGAGACTTTGGATGGAAGAATGAGCAGGACGAGATGGTGCAAATGGTACCGCTTGTTCTTGAATATGTTGAGGCTGGGGTTGGTTATGCTGGAAGAGTTGTGATTGTGATTGAGTGCGAGAATGCACTGATTGTGTTTGTGGCTGTTGGTATGTGGAAGGACTTGATGTCCTGTTAATGTATCTCTTATCCAAAGCGTTACGAAGAGCGGCTTCAGCAGATGATGGCTGTTGAACAGGTAATGTGTTGAGCCTTAAATCATCGTTAAGATTTGAAGGGGTCACAGGACGCTGAACGGGTGTAGATACAGCTGAGTTTCCACGAGACTGGCTAGAGTCACCATGAGTTTTGCGCTTGCGAACATCAAGATCAATGGTGTCTGGCGGAGCAGGAACAGGAATACCCTTAGCAATCTTTTCATCTGTCTCGGCAGCCAGCTTGATCCACTCTTGATTCTTAGAGCAATGATTTTTGACCATGACATAACTTTTAGTCTTGAAATGCTTGGCAATCTTTGCCCAGTTTGAACCATAGGAAAGAAGTAGTTGCTGAAACAGATTGTTTTCCGAAACGCTCCAGTAACTTTTTTGTTGTGAAGAACTGGGAGCATCAGAAGTTTCGGGCAAAGGACTATTGGTATCATTGGTTTCACTTTCTTCAGCCTTCTTCTTTTCTTTCAAGGCCTTTGCAACAGCTCCTCTAGTCTTCTTTACACGCTTGCGAGTACTTTCAGCCGGTGAATCAACATCGGGAGCTTGACGTTTCTTCTCAGAATCGTCCGCTGCCTTTGCAGACACAACAGGAACAGTGCCGTTAACCTCGATCTTAACAGCAGGTTCTGATGAAACCTCCTGTTTAGGCTCTTCAGTTGCAAGAGCAAGCTCAGCGGCGTTACGAGCAATAGCTTTCTCCTTTTCCTTTTGAGCCTTCTTACGACCCTTTCTTGTAGTACGACGATTGCGGTTGAGCAGGAGAGACTTGTAATCAACCTGCTTTTTGGTTTGGTAATAATGCAATACACAGTCGTTGAAAGAGCGTCTACCACCCATGACCTTGGAAATCTTTCCAAACTGTTTGGGCGACAAAACGTATGCCTCACAAAAGGCTTCATGTTCCTCAGGAGTAAAATTATCGACATTGTCAGACATCAAACGTTTGTAAGGAATAGATTTGTCAGCCACAAAATTGTTGGTATCAATGTAGCGAATTTCATCACGCTCAATGGGATCAAAGATTAAGGAGGGAACAACAGCAGAAGTGAGCTTGGCTCTAACAGAAGGATCTCTAGCACTTTCTCTCTCAAGATTAGCAAGAATCTCCATGTACTCGGCTTCACTCCTAACAGAATCGCCATGATTACGGCTTCTTCTCGAGCTTCCCGACCCATTTGAGTCAGCCAGCAATGCATCATTATCTTGATTGAAAAATGTCAGGTTGTGAGAATTCTCCGAAGCTTTGCAGTATCTTAACCAGGAAGTTTTTAGTTTCTTAAATCTCTGTTGGTAAACAAGGGAATCCTCATGCAGTTGTTTCTTATGTTTAGAGATCTGATTAAAAAGTACTTTGCAAACCTTAAAATCATTGGTTTTCTGATTCTGCAAATAGAAAGGATATTCTTCCAAAGATTTGATGGGCTTAGCAGGGATGTATTTCATGTTGGCATGTAATTCTGATTCAGAAAGTTGTTGAATGTCATGAATACCTTGCTCAAGTTTGTTAAGAGGAAAGACGAGAGGGAGGTCTTCTTCATTCTTCACAGTCTTCAATGGTAGTTTCTCAAGAGGAGGAATTGTAGCAGTTCTGCGAAGCAGCTCACGATCTTTCTCTGACAACTCAGGCGTATCAGTCACTTCAACATTACCATGAGATTTTACATCTTTTTCATCATTGGCATTCGCTAATTTGCTTTCAGTCTCAGTCAGGGATTTATTCCCGGATTTAACTAATTGGGCATTTAAAAAAGTAGGCTCAGGTTTAGGATCCTTAGCAGTTTTTGTAACATCCAAGTTATTATGAACCTTGTCTTTTGTTGCAACTTCTGAAACAATATGGTTGAGTTGGTTTGAGACAGATGTGGGTGATGCTTGCTGCTTATCAGCAGAATTGACAATTTGAAAAGCAGTTTCAGTAGCGTCAACTTTTGCATCCTTCTTCAAACCTTCCAAAGATGAATCCGTAATAATGCCTTTGACAGCACTCTTAGGCTCCCGAAGTGGAGTGTCGACAGGCTTGCTTCCTGTCTCAATGTTCAATTCAACGCTCGGCCCAGAGCTCGATTCAGGCTTTGATTCAGGCTTTGATTCAGACTTTGATTCAAGCTTTGATTCAGGCTTTGATTCAGACTTTGATTCAAGCTTTGACTCAGGCCTTGATTCAGACTTTGATTCAGGCTTTGGTTCAGGCTTTGGTTCAGGTTTTGATTCAGGCTTCGACACAGGGGTTAATTCAGGCTTGGAAATAGGTGTTGATTCAGGCTTTGACGCAGATGTTGGTTCAGGTTTTGATCCAGACTTCAACTCAAGCCTTGATTCAGACTTGGTTTGAGACTCAGATTTAGAATTGAGCTGATGTTTTGATTGAAATCCTGTTTCAAGCTTTGATTTAAAAGTCAACCCAACCTTAGGTTCATCCTTGGAGTCTTCTCTAATCTTCATATAGTTTTTGGCCTTGCCACTGGTATCAGGTTCAACCTCAGGACTTGACTTGCTAGTAATTTCGGTCGTTGATTCAACTTTTGAACTTGAAATATTCAAAGGCTTTGATGAAACCTTGGGCTTTGCAGCGATGTCAGATTCAGATTCAGAACGGGGAGTCGGTTTATTGGTATCTAAAGTCTTAGAACTAGGAGTATGCTCAGCCGTAGATTCAGGAGTTGACTTGATTGTAGCCTCAGTCTTCGATTGAAGATGCAACCTGACAGCAGCTTCAGTCTTGGATTCAACCTTTGACTTTGCACTCGTATCAACATTCAATTCTGGACCTTTTCTATCGATAGATTTTAATTTTGAACCAGTGATTGTCCCACTTTCAGCAACGGGTTTCCGTCTATTCTTTGGATCAATTTTCAACTCATTTTTTGGTGCTTCCTTCGAGGCCTTAGAAATAGTTGATGGGCTCTTGGGAACAGGAACTTCACCAATGAATTCTGCAGACTTGGATAATGGTTTTGAGATCGATTCAGACTTGGATGCAAAACTTGTCGTACTTGCTTTGGTTGCTAATCCGGTTGAAACGGTAGAAGACGGCTGAGCTTTCTTTGAAAATTTAGTCTCTGAAGTAGCATCAGGAATTGTCGTGCTTTTTACTTGGGCTGTTTCTGATAAAGTAGGCGACACTTTGCTGGAAATACTCTGAGGGGGTTTGGCCTTTCCTTCTTTCTCAGCTAGAACGGGTTTTAAGTCATTGGCATTATTCAGATTTTCTGAAGAAATATGCTTTGGTTTCTCCTTATTATCTTGTTTCTTGTTGGTATCCGTCATTGATCCATTTCGAATAGCTGAAGGGGAGTTTTGAGAAACATTTGTTTTCTTTTCGGCTACTTCTTTCGTCCTAGAAGTGTTAATAGGTGAGAGTTCTGGCAGTTCTGGTTTATGGTTGATGTGAGCTTTAGGGTGGCTAAAAATATCGCTTTGTAGCTTAGGTTTACTATCTGAAACACCAATCAATGTGTCGGCAGATGATGTGCTGGCGGCCGACTTTTCTGATTTAATGGGAACTGGTTTAGCAATAGAGTTTTTCAAAACTTCGTGTAAATTCGGCTTGGAACTTGATGATGGTGTGGATTTGGAGCGACAAGGTTCCACAGCTGTGGTATTGGAACTGCTGAGAGTACTGCTAAGAGAAGATGAAGCTGTCGATTCAAGAGAGCCAGGCAGTGAAGAGGTTCTTTGTGTCGATAATGCTGGGGAGGTAGAGGCCGATGAGCGGGCACTTGGCGTTTTAGGCCGAGGCTTTTCTGCCTGTTTTGAAGAGACTGGTGTCTGAGATGCTGGGGGTTGGTTGACCTGGCGCTTGGTTTCAGGCTCTCGCTTTTTAGCAGGTTCACCATTTTCCCCCAGTAAATGAGGGAAAAGATCATCAGATCCAGGCTGAGAACGTGAAGTAAGCTCCTTACGTGAAGATGGTGCATTTCTATCAAAAGACACCGAATTACTCGGAGAATGTTCGGAACTCCTACCAGAAAGAGATTTAGAATGTGTGGGATGCTCCGAAGATAGACCGGCGCGTGAATCTGTAGGCTTTACAGCAGTAGATGTTGAGGCAATATCATGCTCATCTCGAGAAGATCGGTACTTTTCTCTTTCAGTGCTACTGGGCACGCCATACTCACGACGTTTAGGAGGTGGTGGATAATCCGAACTTCTATCTTTCGAGTAAAGATCGTATCGACTGTCTTTCAAGTAGGGATCTCGGGGAGCACCGGGCCGATCGCGGTCGTAGCGAGAGTGCCGTCCATCACGCTTATCACGAAGTTCGCGTTCCCGGTCCATCTCCCATAGTCGATCCCTGTCCGACCAGTGTGTACGCATGTTGTAGGAACCTCCCGCCTCGGAAGAAAGCGATGAAGGCGGCAATTTTCGTCGATCATCTGGTAGTGGGCGTCGTCGGCTATCAAATTCTCTTCCGGATCTTCTATTGTAGTAACCCGAGTCTAGATGTCTGTCGGAAAAATTTAAAGGCGGCCCTGAAGAAGTTGACTTGGACGGGTGATATTCTTCGAAAGAACTGCTGGAAATGGACCGTTGTGAGCGGGTATGCTGCCATGTTTTGTTTGATGAGGTTGTTGGGCTATTTGCATTAGAGTTGGGTGTTGAAAGCGCGTAGTCCTGGCGGCTGCCGGTGCGTTCAGAGGGGAAGGGAGGGTGGAATGACCTATCAGAATACCTATTCGGGTAAGAGTCAGAACTATAGCGCGATCCACTGTTTGCTGGCAGTGGTGGTGGCGGACCATTCCTTGATAATGGCGGCGGGTAGTCATTAGCAGATGAGGGACGTGAACTATATGCGTAGTCTCTCCGTGATGAGTATGATGGCGAAGGATCTCGTCGCTAAATCACAATAAAGTTAGAGCAAGTTTAACAACAATAAAAAACCAAAAAACCAAAAAACCAAAAAAAAAAAAAAATTAAAACACGTAAAACTACTTACAAAGTCGCTGTAGTTTCGCTTTCGCTTGTATTCGGCAGCTGCAGCCTCTCGTTCTCTGATTTCACGATCTTTTATCTTGTCATCAGAGCGCCGTTCCCTGCTGTTTGGATAGTTGGATGCGGGTGGGAAATGATTTGTTGGTGGAGGAGGCATGGTTTAATTTTATAATAGTGAGAAAGTATTAATAGAGATAATTGAATGATTTGCAAATTGATGATCTGAAAGAAAAAAATAAATGAAAAAAATATGGCAGTTAGCAGTGGATCCTAGGTAACGTTTCACTGTATGTTTCCATGAGCACACGGTGGCGAAAAAAAAACAATGGTGATGGTGTTTTCCTGGGGGAAAGGATGTGTAGGGCTATATTTACCTTGTCTTCATTGTCGAATGAGTGTTGTTGGTTTTGAGAGAGTGGAGAATAGAAAACGCCAAAATAAGTGAGACTGTTCTTAATTCTGCTGAACAAAGATGGGGAAGAAACAGACGGCGTACACAAGTGTGAACAAAAATGCTTTTTGGCGACCTTGCCGTGGGTATATGCAAATAATTGAAACACTAAGAAGAGTAACGGTGGTTATCGAGAGGTGTTTAAACGAAAGAAAAAAGGATTCTGAACTGTTTTTTGGTGGTGTTGGAGATTCAAAGATTTGAAAATTTTAATTAAAAAAAAAAAGAAACCAAAAAAAAAAAAAAAAAAAAAAGGGAAAAACAACAAAAAAAAACTAGAAATAAAAAAAACAAAAGGGCAACTTTTAACTTAAGGGCTTTTTTATTAACACAATTTATTATTA
>Ga0160505_101083_pt1 | contig 13488 bp, 16 predicted proteins | sample DIDeMG_FD_108225 | JGI IMG/M metagenome (GOLD analysis project Ga0160505, IMG submission 108225) | Enriched chicken feces microbial communities from UW Madison campus, WI, USA - DID2874_E49_Stillage MG | ecosystem: Host-associated > Birds > Digestive system > Large intestine > Fecal ... | reverse complement strand
TCCACAGGTCTGGGCTTACTCTGTGCCATTCACCGCAACGCAGCCGCCGCACGATTCTGGATCATATTAATGCCTGACCAAGGTTGTTCACCCACCCAGATCGTTCCTTGGATCGATGCACTCAAAGCCGCCGGGGATAGCGCATTCGATGAGGCCGCGAGGACACGGTGCCCTATTTCCATAGCGGGTAGCGGCGAGAGCCCGGCGCTGGGCGCCTGGGAGACCGGACGGGATTGTGAATGCGGCAGAGAGTACAGTATACGTGTTGTAGCTGCACGTGGCGGGCGTCGCCTGGTAGCCTGCCGCGCAGATGCAGCTGTGGTCCTTGGGGGACCAGACGGCGTATTTTCCATACTGAGCAGCGCAGGCCGACATGCACGCAATAGGATCCTTCGCTCCTGGGTCCGCCGTGTAGTAGGCGTCCTTTCCGGTTGAAAACCTGCTGCCAGTGTATGATCCCGAGTAGTAGTACGGATCAGAGACGCACTGGACAAAGTTGTACGCCGAGTTGGGAATGTACAGCTGTTGTCTAAGCACTTTCCAACGTCATTGTACTTACTCCAAGCGAGCAGGTCGTGGAGCTCGTCCCATCGGTGTATTGTCCACCGCCGGCTCCCGGCGCCGTCGGCTCGTAATTGTCGCAACTGCTGAATGCCCGTGGACCACCATAGTAAATGTACTTGTAGCCGGCACACCCCGTCAACGCGGCCTCCATCGTGCTCGCGATCAGCTTTTTGCCCGGCCAAGCGTACGGGAAGCCACCAAACTTCACACACGCTACCATCGGCGTTGTTGCAGTGGCCAGCCCGGCTAGCTGGAGAGCGGCGAGCAGTCCAACAATTGGACCGAGAATCATGTCGCGTTGGTGCTTGTTCCGCAATGGACTAGCGCAAGTGATGACAAGTGATGAGGAGGGGGATCAGTTGGCCGAGATCACAAAGCCCTCCCCTCCTCGCAAAGTTATACCAAGTCTGGGAGGGGCGAGGGCGGCTTTGACCGCGAGAAAGTTTCTGGTTATCCTGGTAACATCTCTAAGCGCTTCCGTCCACAATGACCTGCATCTGTGCGAATAGGCTTCCATGCGCCACTCTTTCAAGGGCGTGGCGTGATCCATCGGTTGGGGATCGACAGAAGAGGGTAAGAAACGTCGGTGAATATGAGTTGGAACGTCCACATTTATAAGATTGATCTTCCGCCGCCAGCCGTGTCGCTCTTCCCATTGTGAAGTCATTTCAGCCAGGTCTGACACACGTCCTCATGGCTCAACAGTGAAATACGCGGCGCTGGGCATCGAGGAATAACCGCAGCGTTCCTGATAGCGGCACTCGGACAACATGGTGGCATGGACAACGGCTAGGCTTCTGTCGGAACAGGTCCTACTAGGGCTTTAGGATTCCGGGCCTCGGCCAGCTCGGACTTCAGGGCAGGAGAAGCTTCTCCTGTCAGGTGTTCCAGTCGCGTCTGCCGTTTCCGCGCGTATGGGGTGTCACGTCAGCCACTGTTCCCTATTTCCAAGCGAAAGGAGTCATGACCTGGCCTACTGGCATCACTCCAATCGCAGATCAGTCATGCGAGACAAGGAATGTCCCGATGACACCTACGGTTGTCGCCTGTTCCGCCGAGGGCTATAGACGGCCCATACGAGTACCTTGTATCGACCGTACGGCCTACGGCTATACGGGGCTGGGGTAAGGCACATGAGCTCACCGACAACTGCTTCCGATCCACACCCGACCGTCGAACTCCAACGCCGCCCATTTCGGAGTGGGGCCATGTGTGCCCCACGTAACGAGTTTACTTGGCCGCTCACATGTAGTCACCACGAAAATGGGTGTTCCTGGAGGCTGTAGCGTTCCGGGCCAGTGAACCTTGAGTAAGATGCACTGCCACAGTGTATTCAGATGAACGTTGGCAGCTGGGACCCGAGTTGTACCATTTCATACTCCGCCAAGACGAACCATGCGGCCCCATTGATCATATAGCCCGAGAGACAGTCTATCATTATCGACTGCTCTTGTCGTCGGTTGGTCCTGCAACCTGCCCAACATTTTGGTTCGCCACCTGGATGAGAATTGTGCCCTTCCACCCAATTCCATATGACGGCTGTCGCGTTGGTGTCTGCTGGGCAGCCTCTCCTAAGACTGCACGGGTGTCAAGTTCTTCCGTCAGCCAACACAAAGTGGCTGCAGCGCTAGTCGGAATAGGACTGTAAACCACGGTACTTATTTTGCAAGGTGTTCTACTGTATGCAGTTATGGTGTAGCTATCAGCTTACGTCCCCTGACACATATCACAGTGTTCCATGTTTGTTTCAACGTTGCCTGCCTGCTGTCTCAACAACCTCGGCTCTGTGTCGTGTCCAGGCATGAGTCCCTACTCAGATAGGAGAAGCCCACTGGACTGTCTTAATGAATGCGGTCAACTCCGAACCGCTATTGAATATCCCAACATTGAGAGCGGCACAGCCTCGCTTCCGATGGCACCGCGGATGCCGTAGCTCAGGTGTCATCCGCGAACTTAGTATGTGGTTTGTACCTTGGATCCTGTGGCCGGCGCCTGCTGCTTATAAGGTCGACAACACATGACCATTTTGTTTGCCCCTCAACACTCACAATGTCCCCTCGTCGCCCTACTGTGACCATCCCAACAAGCCCGTCCACCCTACCGAGGCCCATGATAGTCAACGGTGACGGCTGTAAACTCGCTCACGATGGTCGCGTTCTCGAGTTGCTCGCCAAGAAGGGCGAAGATTTCTCTTGCTACCGTCCTTTGCGCGACAGCTCGGATTGGGACGACTTCGAGGACCACGTGATCGACGCCATCGAGAAGGCGTTCGCCAACCCGAGTGCCGATGATTTATGTTCTCCAAACTCGCCAGCGAAGGGTGTGGTGTGTGGTTTTGTCGTATCCAGCTGACTCTGCAGGATGGTACCTCGCCGACAGCGTCACCACCTCCATCGCGTTTCAAAGGTATTAAAATCTTCAGCCTTTCCTCTGAAAGGCCCCAGCCACGGCCAACGAGAGGAGACATCCACCTTTGCTTCTTCCAAGCCAGCATGGTTCCGGAAGGCAGTGCATACGACTGGTTTGAGACATTTTGTTTTTTGTTTCTCATCAAGTGCAAAGTACGCATTAAGCTTGCGACGTGGCCGATATCGTCAAGCCAGTCAACTCCGGGGTCTAGCCCCATGAGGAGGTCGAGCTCCGGGTCGCGGCCGGAGGGTAAAATCGAGAATGTACGCGTTAGTGGCGTCACGGCATCCTTCCTGGTCCTACGTGTTCGTGGAGAGACGGAAGGTTGCCGCCGCATGCTGCAATACAAGGCCGTGCGTAAATTCGTGCCCATCGACTTGTTTAATCACCGCCGTCTGGGTGATTTTATCGGTGACTGGCGGCGAGTTATGTTCAAGACCCTTATCGATCGCATCCTCGCCAAAGAGCAGGAGATAATCTACTGCCTCGACCTCTGGGCATGCAACCGCATCCTAATGTCGAAGATCAACCCCGACAGCTTCACGCCGGACACGTTCGACAGCGAAATTTTCCAATTATTCTCTTTCATTAATACCTCATGTCCGGAGCATCGCCATCCCGATAAGAACAAGGCGCGAACGGACGATGTCCGGTTCCTCGGTCTGCGTCACGGACTCGTGTATGGTGCCGTCGTCTGCTATCTCCACCGCCGTCAAAAAACTCGCCAGTTAATGACTGACATTCGCGACGGCATACTCTCCCTGTTTAACGGCATTTTCGCTGCTGCCGCTGGGGCCGCGGGTGGCGTAACAGCTCAGAACGCGGTTACGGCGACGGGGTCCGCGATCCAGTCAATCATCAATACCTGCGACAGTCACCCGGAGCGTCATGCCCTGATCTCCGTCATGAAGGAGTACCTCCATCACCTGAACAAGGCTCACAACAATGGGGATATTTATGGTTTCACCAACATGACGATCAAGGAGCGTGTCACGGACGCACCGGGCGAGAAGCGGCGGTTGTTCATTTGGACATCGGCTCAGGTATTTTACTCGATCACCAACAACATTACGCTGGAGGAGCTGGAGATCAACCCCGGTGAGCCGCTGGCCGGCTTCTCAGGTTTCAAAATTTGCAAGCCAGACCGGGAGATGACCTCGACGGCACCGCCCCAGGCGTCGCCGGCACCGTCTCAGCCGCCCACGGCACCATCCCGGGTGACAGCACCCTCCCAGACGCCAGCGCAGACGACCACCGCTGGTACCACTCTTCTCAACGCTGACTTTGGACCTCACGTGGCCCCATCGACCGACTCCGATGGCCACACTCTACGTAATGTCGCCTCATCACCGATTACCGTCGATGTGGGTATCGAGCCCAATACCGAAACCCAAGAGTCTCCTATGGAACTCGACGAACACGAGTATGTCTCGACTAGCGTCTCAACGTCCCCCGGAGCTGAGTGGCACACGGCGTCGTCGTCACAGGACATGATCGCCGGTGAAACGAATCGTGTCTAGTCGGTGTCTGCGAATCTGAGCTGTGCTGGTGTCGACCTTGTGGGTTCAGATCGCTGTTGAACGTGAGATTGAAGCTGACTTAGCCTTATCAGTTTGCTAGAGCGGTCCTGTTAGCCTGATATTGGCTTCAGCTTGCCTTGTGATAAGTCGTTTGCCCCAACCCCAATCGCGCGGTGATGTCAACTTGCAAGATGTGTACGTATGGGTACCGGGGAGTACCTCATAGATAGTTGGGTGCTGTGCGGCCTGGGGCAGAACGTGACCGTGGTCAGTATGTAAACCCACACGGAAGCGGACGTCTCGATCCTCTCATCAACGTCACACGTTGTTCACTTGACACTCACAACCAACACTCAAAGCACCTTTGCAGGGAATTTCACACCGCTTGGTCGGACGGAAGAATGCGCACAGCTCGGCTCTCGGCTACAAGGCGAAAGTAGGAATCGCCAGTTTGGAGCGTCCCGTTCTGGAAGCGCGCTTCTGTCGCACATGGACCGAGACACGGCGATCGCAGCACGGTGCCGTTCCGGAATCATCACTCGGCACATCAGCGATTAGCCTGGGAAGAGTGTCACGGTGGCATCTGCCTTCTTATCCTGCAGGCAATGCTGTCACTCTTCGTGCTTACACGACAGAACGGTGCCCACCACTGCTTTGAGCACAGGTGCGCGTGATCACGGGCTGTGGCAGCCGTGACTCTGCCCATTGTGCAAGGGTCACGGCCTTGACAGGCTGGGTCATCAGACACGCAACGTGGGGTCAACGATACTGTTGCACGAACGATGGCTCAAGTGTGAGACAGGGTGGATGCTCTCGGCAGGACCGCAAGTCAGGGCACCGTGGGGCTCGATTGAGCCTTCTCCACAGCGTTGAATTGGACATCCACGTCGATAGGTCCGGAGACAAATCACTCGCGAAGTCGGCAGTGAAAAAAGGTGGTATCCAGGGTCGGGAGGTCGCTTCCCCAGTCCCCGACGCGCCTTTGACGTCACACGCGATGACTTCTGCAGTCGCGAGGTTCCATTCTGCCAACAGATCGACGATGAAGCATTGGCATAGCGCTCATCCGTTCGTGATCGTCGCTTCGAACGTCGCACGGATCGTCTACTGCGTTCTTGAATTCCTGGTGTGACTTGACTGCGCTTCGACCTCGCCCTCCAGGTGCAGGCTCATCCTCACCGTGATCCTCAGTTGTGCCTTGTCCCACCCCATGAGCCAACTGCGACGCCTTTAACAGCGCCTTAGACCAGCCTCGTTCTCATCTCGCACCCATTCTATTGATGTGGAAGGTGCACAAGCCTCCATTGAGCCCTGCTCGGTCGATTGCTGCAACCGACGTTCACAGCTGCAGGATACACCTTGATATAAGAGGTCTCTCCACGTCGACTGATTCCTCAACCCCTCTCACGTCTTTCACACTCACTTGAAAAACTCACCCCCTCAAATGACCCACTGCTGCTCGACCACGAACATGCCTGGTATCCAGATCATCTCTTCCGAGTGCGCAAAGGCGTGCATCTCCACTTGCGCCGTCAAGTGTGCGTGCCAGCCCGCTGCTCCCGCTCCCAAGCCTCTGTGCCACGACGTCTCGCTTCTTCTTGCCGAGATCAACACTCTGAGCTACCCCAAGCTCAGCTTTTCGTCCATCTCGCACGCTCCCTCGGTCCCCTGCCCGTGTGAGCCCAAGGGTGTCCCCCTGCCCTTTGGCTATGACTCCCGTCTCGTCCGTGACGAGCTCCACCACCCGCTCCTCTGCTACCTCGCCGAGGGTGTTGCTCCCGCCTACTTTGGCGCTGGCGTTCCCCACTCGCGCATCGTGACCGCTCGCGAGATTGCTCCCCACGACAAGCTCGACGGCTACCGTTCGCTCCAGTCGTTTGTCTACGGCACCCTTCTTCTTTCCCTCAACGCCGCCCTGCTTCAGGACGCCCCGCGCAACTCGTGCATTGACGGCAAGCGCCTCTGGGCCGTCGCTGGTCCCTGCGGTTCGGCCCTTTCGAGCCTTGAGCTTCGTGTCGGCGGCACCCCCTCGGTCGTCCTTGACCTCCACCCCTCGACTGTTGTCTCCAACGCTCTCATGGACGCCGTCCTCGCCGCTGTCAAGATTGGCGCCGCCTACGACACCTGCCGTGGACGTGTCATCTCGGAGAAGACCGCCGACTCGTGTCTCCACTTTGACGCTCTCACCCTTTTGACTCAGGTAAGACAGGGCTGGACTGCTGGATCCTGACGGCGTAGATCTGGACCCGCTTCGCTCGCGACCTCCACCGCAAGGGTGCCTCGGTCTCGTGGATCGTGCTCTCCAACCTCGAGCGCTCGATCGTCTTCCACCGCGGCTCGGCCCAGATCTCGGTCTCGCACGTTATCAACGGCGACGGCGTCTCTACCCCCCGTGACGCCGTCCAGAACCTCTACTCGCTCCTGCTCGCGGTCTCCGTCCTCGAGAAGCACCAGTATTCCCATCCGGCCCTCGTTGACCTCCTCTAGGAGACGTCGGCGGGAGCGACACCCGGAGAAGGATACAGCGGTAGAAGCGAGGCAGAGGGACAGGGCCGCGAGGCGATATCGCCGACGGCGGAATCGCAACACGGCCCACGTTTCCGACTCCCCTAACCATTGCCTCAATGACGACGCCGAAGAACGAAAACATGAGAACGAAAACGAAAACGACAGCGAAGAAGAAGCAAAACAAAATATACATCAACTCGTGCTGTGGAGCCCGCCTCCAGAAGCCTTATCCCTCCCTGCCTCACCGTCCTCACCATCCCCGAATGAACCGCTGGAACAACGCGACACGGCCACAGAGTACATTGTCGTAGTTGTATTTTACTGCGCATTCGCAATCTTGCTGCACTCTTGCAACCTTGCCTTTGTGTAATGCATCCTGTAGGCACTCCATATAGACGAAGAGAACATCTGTGGACGGTTGGCTTTTTGGTCACCGATATAGTCAGAGCCACACTCGTGTCCCGCAAGGTAATCGGGAGGATTAAGCGTTTAGATACGCCCTACAACCGAGCGTAAGCACAACCTGGAGAAAGCCACATCAAGGCATGGTGATAAGGTAGGTGTGCTGCAATGCCGACAGGTACCAACGACCAGTCTTATCGGTATCGGACAATGCCGAGAGCCGACAACTCCCGCTGCCGATGTTTACCGGTGGACCTCGACAACACTGCCGCGTGACGTATAGACATAAATGCCCGTGGTCATCCCATCTCCCACCACAGACATTCACAACTACACATCCATCCATCCATCCCATACGACTGAGCTCACGATGGGCAAGAACGAGAGCCACTTCCACAAGGCCGACGATGTCGAGGCCGTCAAGACGCCGTGGCCGGGCGTGACGGACAAGTGAGTCTGACGAATGCAGGTCGCTGACGTTGCAGGATCCTCGCCTACGAGTAGGTATACCCCGGGGTAAAGCTCACAGCAGCCCCGAGACGCAGGATGTGACCAAGCTGGAGATCTACGCCCCGGGATGGAAGCAGCCGCCGGGATCGTACACGCACAACTACAGGTGGGTCACCAGCCCAGAGATGGTTGCTAACCTTCCAGGGAGGAGATCTATGTCATCTCGGGCAAGATGTACGACCACCACCTGGACCGCTGGGTGTACGCTGGAGAGTATGCCTGCCGTCCCCCTGGTCAGAAGCACGGGCCGTTCGAGTGCGCCGAGGATGAGGTGAGTAGTCTGCAAGAGGGCTGAGGACTCTCTGCTGACTATGCATCAGGGATGCACGGTCATGCTCATCAACACGTACGGCGTCAAGAACTAGAGTCGACATAGTTGCAGGTAGGACGTTTACAGAAGTGCACATGCAGGTCGCGATAATGGGGAGCTGGAGGTGGGCATTACGTCACTAGCCCTCTGCAGCGTTCAACCTGGTCGAAGAGGTCTCTGGAGTCTGACATGTAATGTGCATACTTCAGATTCTACATTTCCTGTCATGTGTGGGACACTCAATGTTCAACCCAATGACACTCGTGTGGCTGACGTGTTGTGCTGGGGGCAGTCAGCGGCAGATTGCATCCGGATGTGCGGCTGCCGACGATCGACAGCCGCACATCGTGTTTGTGTCCGAAGATCAAGCATCACAAGAGGTTGCATCTCATCTCGCCCTCTGCCCACTCCCACACTTTACTGGGTCTTCTTGGCCGAAGTGTCGGCGACGCCCTTGACATACGGCCCGATGTCGCCGACCTCGGTCTGGCGGTAGATGATGCGCAGGCGCTCGTACTGGACTGTTTGGGGTCAGCTGTCGTGGCTCTAGCTGTCCGACGCTGCGAGATACTTACTGCACTCCCTGAACTCGTCCAAGGCGCCGTAGCCCACGACCATGTTGCACAGCAGCCACTTGAGACGGGGGACGAGCGGGGTGTGGTACTTGTGGGTCAAGATGAGCATGAATGTCGGCTCGACGATGAGGTGCTGCATGTCAGCTTTGAGTGTAATTTGTCGAGCTCATGGCGCCCTGTGTACTCCAGATGTCCAGACCAAGTCTCGACTACGTAGAGGATATCGCTACCATTGCAGCAGTAGGGTTACAACGGGTCATGCAAATGTGCCATTGCACTTGACCGTCGTCGATGCCAGTCGGCTACTCACCATAAGAGCAGCAAAGTATCCCGCCCACTTCAAGAATGCCGGGCCGAGGTTCGTGGCCGTCCAGTTTCGGAGCCAGTCCGCGTAGTAGCCGCTGCCAAAGAGGGCGAAAAGGAGGACGCTGAGTGCAGCAACGGCCGGGAAAGTGTACGGGAACATCGGGGGCTGCTTGTAGTAGTAAACCTTGGGGTAGGCGGGCTGGATGTCAGCGATAATTGGGAGTGACCACCTCCAGCCTTCGGTTTCACCATCTCTCCTAGTTCCAAACCAGTCGCGCCAGTGAGTTGGTCTCTGGCTCCTTGCGCTCGTAGCCGGGGTAGACCATCGGAATCTGTCTTTCGGGATAGCCAACATGGACCTCCGCAGTGGGGGACCTTTGACATCGTCCAGCGGTAGGTCTGGAGCCTCGGATGCCGCAACTGCTCGAGGTCTATGATACGAGGTTGAGGCTCCGACGAAGCATCATCCTTCGCAGCATGGGACCTCGAACCTCTGTCGACACTCGCCCGACTCCGACCACTCCCCAACTCAGACCATTTGCCCGACTCAGACCGCCCAACGCTGCTCTCACGCGCAGTTCAGTCCTCTCATACTCACAACATCCCACTTCTTGAAGATCTGGTCTTTCCAGAACTTGAGCCGGTGACGAGCCTGCCACGATCCCTCAAGCGGCGGCTGAATCGGGATGACGACCTCCTTGCGTTCGCCCGTAGGCGGAGGGTGGTACGCGACCTCGACTTTTTCAGTGTCCATGCTGAAAATGTGCAGGTCGCCGAGGTGGCCCTTGACGTTGCCGCGGGCCTTGACGATTGCTGTGGGTGTTAGTGGTCGTGCGAGGTTGAGGGGGGTCTGATGGTGATCAACCAGCGATCACATGAACGACCCATGTTCCCGGATACCATGAGCGTTGTAATGTAGATGCCTCTGTGGATGGCGTCCTGGACAACGCACCTGTCAAAGCATCCTGCCGGACGTTGATGAACGTCATGGCTTCGTGACTGCGGTCAGAACACGGCACGGCGATCGCACGTACTATTCCTTGTCTGCGCGGACGTTCATGGTTGCAAGCCGTGAGTTAAAGAGAGTAGCTAGTGTAGTCGTGAGATATGAAGACGTGAGATGTCGATAGCGGCTAAGCGGGAGAGTGGGTCGATCTTTCCATAAACAAGCTGTGGACGGGCACGGACGACCAGTCTGGCTGGCGCGGCCGGAGCTCCAGGCGGCCAGATATCGCATCACGTGACTCGCTTATGACAGCCATTGGCTTGGTCTGTTCCAACCCTGCAGCGCCGTCCTTTATCGGCGTGAATCTGAATGTGGAAGTCGATAGACATGCACAGTGTGTATGGAGGGTTGCTATCTACGATAGGAGCGCATGCGCGTGCATAGCGATTTGTAAGGATGTTGGCTGCAAGTCACAGAAAAGAGTGCTTGGTCGCATTCCGACCGTATTCTCCAGTGAGCTGTTCGGTTAAGCTGGTAATGTTATGGTCACTTGGGTACCCAACGAACCACACTGGGTCTCCTGTGGTATGTCCAGGTCGCCAACAGACTCATGGACGAAGGGCTGAAAGCTGGCAGAACATTGAGATACCCGCACGTACAACCTGTGATGCGTCATCTTCTGTCTGAGTACATGCATGGCGTCTATGTGTCTCTGCGTCCTTCGGATCTACTTCTCCTCGTCCTTGACGACCTTCGAGAAGATCTGCGATGCAATCTCGGGCGACATGTTGATGCCAGCGTCCTGGAGCTGGGCCATGAGCTGTAGAAGTCAGCGGCTGTTGATATGTGGTGGTGTTAGAGCGCCACGTTAGAATGCCAAGTAGATCGCAGAGTCTGACATCTTCTCAACACCGCCATAAGGCTGTTGAGAACATCAACACTCCCGACGCGACTTTCGCACCCGAATCAGACATTAGAGCGTCGAGCTTCCAAGCCCAGATCCAGTGTCCAGATCGATCACTCAAGCTGTCGAAACAGGGCGAGAATAACAAAGTGCAGCTGCAACTCACGTTGGCGCCAGCCTCGCGGACCTCCGAGTCCATACCGAGCTTCATCATCTGCATCGTCGACGGGGGCTTGGTGAGGTCAACGCCTGCGAGAGTTAGTCCAGGTTGCGCCCTCTGTCTCCTCCATCATGTTTCTGGCCTCCCTCCGCGCCGCGTACCCACCCTTCTTGGTCATGATCTCGCCAAGACGAATGATAGCCTCACGGCATCCGGTGTGCGCCTGGATCTTGTCGCGCAGGTCCTGGATCTGGGGGTCGACCATGGGGTTCTCGGACGCGAAGCGCGGGACCGAGGTGGAGAGGGCGCGGGGCGCGAAGCGAGCGACCGAAGGGGTGGGGCGGACCGCGGCACGGAGAGAGCGAGTGAGGGCGAAGGCGGCGCGCATTGTGGATGACTAGTTGGGGTTTTGGAGATGAGAGATGAGGTAGAACAGAAGACTCGCCGGGCTTTTTTGCTTGTTGTGATGCTTCGGATCCAACTCCACCCCGTCTTTCATGTTCTCCGAGAGCCGAAAAGCGGAAGCAGATTAAAACAACGGTGGCCCGGGGTGGAGGTCTGGGGGGCTGGTTGTCAATGACGACGTGCTGCGGTGGGTGCGTCGATTGCGGTGCTGCCATGCTCTTGCTGCGTTTCATTCATCACCATTCACTTTTGATATACGACTTGTCATCGTCTAGACTGGTGGTCAACACTCTCCACAGGATAGAGATTCAAGGTTAGATAGTCTCTCGGCCATACCTACACGCACTGCACCAGGTGCACGAGTCGACAAGATGCCGGACAACAACCCTGCGTGCACGATCGTAACCGACGACGGCATCCACTACGATCTCTCCAAGCTCTCCTCGACAAAAGACTACACCGCCGAGTCGGGCGAGGGGAGTCCAAAGTACATGTTCAATGTGTGTCGTGGCGTTGTTACAGAGCTAGCGAACGTGGAGGACCCCGGCTCGGTTGGCGGGTTTGTTGAACGTCCAGACGGTCGCGGACACTTTTCGCTTGGGTAAGTGACGCTTCCGAGCGTCGAGACATACATGGGTCATACGAGGGAATAGATATGGGTCGCATGCTCTAAGCGGAGGTCTCCAAGCATGCTCCAATTGTCGGCTCCTCGCTCTCGATTACGACGGTTTACGACCTGTTTGCGATCTCGGGCATGCCTCGTCGCAGACCTCACTACGAGGTGCCAGGTGCCGATCTAGTGCGATCAGTGCGCACACGAGCACCAACAGAAACCTCCTGATACCCGAGTCTGGGAGCAACGCTGACACGTCCACAGGCAGTTCACCACAAATGTTACCATCTCGCCGGGAACACGCGACCCCATGCTGGTGTACGAGAAGGGATCGCCGTGCCCTTCGAACGACAAGGAGTTTGCGAGTACTGCTATTCGCGTGAGTTTCACCATGCCCTGTAGAATACTCGTGCCGAAGACACAGTTGGAAAGGCCGTCCTGAGGTTCCCTCCCGGCTAGGTCATCGACCATGCCTCTAGTATTCACCTCGACTAACGCCAGTTCGTCTGCAGCCCACAGGACTTTGGATCCGGTACTCCGCGCCTGGTCGCCTCTCTGCCTCCCGGACCCGATGCGTGTCACTTCTTCTTTGAGTGGAAGACTCACGTTGCGTGTCCCGCATCCCAGAAGGCAGCCTTTGACGGCTCGATCCTGGTTCCCTTTGTCGCATTGTGAGTCTGACTATTCTGCGCTTTCTAACCCGCAGCGTTCTCATCGCTATCCTGACGTGGTTTGGCGGTCACACGGCCTACAACCGCTTCTACCTCGGCCGCAGGGGTATGGACCAGTTCCCGATCCACTGTGGATCGTGCACCCGCCCAAAACTCCGTCTACCTGGTGTCGGCTCTGGCGACGGATCAGCATCGCGTGGCCCTCGCCGTTGGGGCTTCCGCCGCTCGCAGCGTGGAGCCGGGTACAACCACCTCCCGACGGAGCCGGACGAGGAGGACAGTCTCACCGCTGCGCGCTTCTCCCTCACGGACGACGAGGAGGATATCGATCACGACGCGCGCGCCCTCGGCGGCGAAGTCGACGCCTGGCGTGGTCACGGTGTGAGGAACCCGAGGGACTCGGGAGAGGGGCGTGTTGGGGCGCACCAGGGACTGGTCGATCTTTAGACACGATGCAACCAGTTGTCGTTAACGCTAGAGACTACAAACACTTAATGGGGAGACTTCATCCATGAGCGCGCCGCTGGCAATGACGTTGTCTCACTGTCACGACATGTGATGATCCGAGGCCCTGAGGCATCTAGGGCAGAGCAGGGCTGTCTCCGCATCATCGATGCTGACGTGCGAGTGCAGCTGATCGTTCCAGTGATCCGTGGTCGCTGTCTGATTCGTGCTCGAGTTGTGA
>Ga0160505_101081_pt1 | contig 13521 bp, 10 predicted proteins | sample DIDeMG_FD_108225 | JGI IMG/M metagenome (GOLD analysis project Ga0160505, IMG submission 108225) | Enriched chicken feces microbial communities from UW Madison campus, WI, USA - DID2874_E49_Stillage MG | ecosystem: Host-associated > Birds > Digestive system > Large intestine > Fecal ... | reverse complement strand
CCGTTGGCGTTGACCGGGCCGGCCGGGAGCGCGGTCGCTGGCTTTGGAAGGCTGAGGGCCATCAAGGCCGTGGCCGTCAAGGCCGAGGTGTGCCACATTTCGAAAGAGTGGGGTAAGTGTACTGTACATCTGGGGGATCATGGCTTGCAGTATCTAGTTTTAAGTACCCTCTCCTCGATGCACATTTGGTCCTCGGGACGGAACGCCTTATCTCTTGCAGCTAGCGAGCACCTCGGAAAGTCGTCGTAGAACGCGAGAAGGAGGACAGTGCCACGAGGATATCCTCGAGCACCAGCTCCTCCCTCTTTCCGAACGGGCCCGGAAGCTCGAGGTAAAGGCAACGGCACAGGCACCCGGTGCACCGTTCCAGTGCTCCAATAAGTACATGTTACCACATCTGCTCGTCAGTGGGTTAATGTGCATGAAACACAGAATAGAACTGAGAGATAAAGAGGCAAGTGCGGTGGACGGACCAACTTGTGCCCTTTCAGTCCTGCTTTGGGTCTATTGGATGGATATTGGAGTGGCGCAAGCCTCCAACTGAGATCTGGACGCTCTCGGCCTGGAATGCAGCCCAGATAGGAAGGCAAGAGACCTGGGCCGCCTCTTTCCTGCTCGAGCACTCACTACCGGGATCTGTTCGGCTTATCACCCTCGTTCCGGGGACTCTCACGATTGCTCGAGCTCCAAGGTCGCTCTTTCGTCGTTACCGCACAGACAATGGTCTGTCAGTGCAGCCCGGAGGGGACCGATGTTCCGGGGCAAGATAGGGGGTTATCGGTAAGCGCATGCACGGGCACGAACCGTGACTCTAGCCAGTGGCCTCGTGCGGACGTCAGTTTGGGACAGGAGGATCGGTAGGGTGTCCAGGCGAATGGTCCCCCCAGAGTCCAGAACCTTGGTGCAGCCACAGACAGTCACAGCACCACAACGGGGACGAGAGTGGCGCACGTGTCGGTGTCTCAATGGAAGAATCTCGTCGACGAACGAGACCCAATTGACATTGTCGGCCGATTGCTGTTTCCTGTCCATTTTCCTCATTTCCCTTGCCGTGTTTCGGTCCCATTTCCGATCTGCAATCACCACTGTCACTGTCAATAGGAAGCTGGCAGCTCTGCCAAGGGTCCTCGTTCGGCAACGTATTTGTCCTGGCCGTGGTCCAAACAGGCAGTCCAGAGTGTAGTTTATGGATATGTACCAACGTAGTGAAATGATTCACTGGCTACCCTTTGTCGAGTCCTTTCATTAACTCTCAAAAACGTGTGAGACACCGAAACGCAAAGGACGAAGGGCAATGTATCGGACTCGCGGCCAGTGTGTCACACACTGCGGTATTTCAGTATTCAGATAAATAGATTACAATCAAACCGGAAAGAACTGCCAAAGGAGGACAATGCTCAAGCCAGTCCGGTAGAGTCCTCCGTGGGACCGTGGCAAGCGCATCCTAGGTTCTACGTAGACAGGAGGGACGCAGATGGAGCAGGAAGAGATAAACGCGCGCCCTTGTAGACAAACGGCTTTGGCTTCTCGCTCGTCGCCCTGTCTCTTCGTAAGAACCATCATCGCAACTCTCCACATGCCCGTTCTCGTAGCGAGCCGAGAGAAGCTGTCCGGCCGACGAGGCTGATTGACATGGTCCGAGTATGCAGCCCGCAGCCTCAGCTCGGTGCAAGCGTGCCCCTGCACCAGTCTGCCTCATCCTCATCCTCATCACCACGATCACGACCATGTCCACGTCCATCATGTTTACGTTTCGTGGCGTTTCCGGGACGTCGCACAAAGTTCATGATCCAGGAAATATCCGGAAATACTTTATGATTTCGGTCCACTCGTCCTCCACTCGTCCTCCACTCGTCCTCGGCGTGAGCGATTTTTTACGTCGCGGTTACTTCACGGTGTTGCACGTACTCATAAGTGATCCCACAAGTCCAAGCTTGACCAGCTCGGCAGCGCTACTCGTCGCAGGCGTACAGTACTCGCTTGGCCCGCCAACTAGGATCTTCTGCTCGACGGTGGAATGTTGATCACCACCACGCAATGTCATGTCTTGTCATGAACAAACCAAAGATCGATACCAAATTCATGACCTGGAATCACAGATACAGTCGGTCTGGTCCGCGTAACTGGGTTGAAATTTGGTTCCATGTCAGATTCGTTAGGCTGCCAAGGCTAGGCTAGGCCACGGTATGCAGGACCTGAATCATAGGCCAGACCAGAAATCACGAGTCAGAAGTCAAGAGGCCACGCCCCGTATCGTGGCCCACACAGTCCACACGCCATACATACAATCTGTTTTACGGAAACGCGGCGGAATTCCGGACATGCCCCGAGGCGGCGGGGGCGGGGCGAGCAGCGGCAATGGCCAGGGATGAGGCGGTAAACCAAACAGGAGGCAGATGGGCGCCAGCGCCCGACATTTCGTCGCTGTCCTCTCAGAGGTCCGTCCCTGTTGGCAAAAAGTTTTCATTCATGACCACTGCAAACTCGCTGAGCGCCAGTGACGGGTGGATCAGATCCAGTGAGCGTTCTGCGGCACTGGCGGAAAAATGGCAGGAAACGCAGGGTTGCAAGGGTTAGCCGGGCTTGTCGCTCAGGACTTGAGGGCGAAAAATTACAGATTGCGGAACACGAGTGGGTGAAGATTAGTGATTATTAGTGATTCCATGGTCCGGTGAGAGAGGGATCACTAATCTGAGGGTATCATTACAGAAAGAAAAGAAAAATAACAGACAAGGGTTAAACGGAGCCGGCGGTGATGTGATGCCTTGTTTGTCTCGGGTGAAGGTTTGCAGAGTGGAGGTCGGTGGAGGTCGACTTGCGAGGTGGATGGGGTTCGCCGGATCATCGACCGAGATGCCCACAAACATGCACGAGAATGAGTACCCACAGCAGTGTCCCCACCTGCCTGCAGGTATTGCTACTAGGATCTGCATACTTCATCTACACGGGACGCCGTGCAGTCACAGGGGGCGTCCTACTTTGGTTGCGGAGAGGGTAGCCAGCTATCCCCCATGGTTGGCGTCCCTCTCCAACGACTGTCGAAGTCTGAAAACAAAAGGCTGAGGGGGTTTGATATGAAAGCGACTACATTTAGAGGTTGGCCGAGACCGAGGTGACAGGCCACGTGTATGCGTCGTCCTCGGCGCGCTTGAAGCCGTACTTGGCCGAGAAGGCCGACGAGCTGGGGGGTGCGCGCGAGCCATAGACGTAGGGCTCGGGCTCGGGCTTGTCGTTGTCGATCCAGTGCAGGATGGGCGTGAAGATCTTCCAGGCAACGTCGAGCTCATCGTCACGGACGAAGTGCGAACGGTCGCCCTTGAACGCGTCGAGGATGAGCGCCTCGTAAGCCTGGGGGATCTCAACGTCGGTGAAACGGTCCTTGTAGGTCATGTCAAGCTCGACGGGAACAGCCTTGGTAACGAGACCGGGAAGCTTGTTGTTAAGCTTGAGGTAGATGGCCTCGTCGGGCTGGATACGGAGAACGAGCTCGTTGCGAACAATGTCCGAGAAGATACCCGACGTGACGTCCTTGAACTGGACACGGATCTCGACCTTGGCCTCGTTGAGAGCTGCCGTTAGTTCAAGTATCAGAGCCTATAACTCACCCTTGCCGGCCTTCATAATGAAAGGAACGCCCTCCCAGCGGGGGTTGTTGATGAAGAGGGTGAGGGCCGCGAAAGTGGGGCAGCGCGAGCCCTTGGGGACGGTGTCGTCGTCGAGGTAGCCGGGCTTTCCGTTGCCAGCAACGTACTGGCCGAGGAGAACATCCTCCTTCTTGATGGGGGGGATACAACGGAGGACCTTGACCTGGGATGTGTTAGACAGGTAGTCACCAGCGAACCGTGTTACCCACCTTCTCGTCACGAATGTCCTCGGCAGCGAAGGTGACAGGGCGCTCCATCGCCAGGACCGACAGGCACTGCAGGAGGTCTGTAAGACAGTCAGTCACTGTAAGGGGTCATGGAAATTCTCACGGTTCTGGCAGACGTCACGGATGATTCCAAACTCGTCAAAGTAGCCGCCGCGGCCCTCGGTGCCGAAGGGCTCCTTGAAGGTGATCTGGACGTTGGAGACCGAGTTCCTGTTCAGAGTCTGGTCGAGAACGACATTGCCGAAACGAAGAACGAGAAGGTTCTTGACCATCTCCTTGCCGAGGTAGTGGTCGATGCGGTACGTCTCGTCCTCGGCCCACTCCGACTTGAGCGCCGACATGAGCTCACGGCACGACTCGAGGTCCTTGCCGAAGGGCTTCTCGACAATGAGACGGTTGGCACCGCCATCAGAGTAGTTGTTCTTGCGGAGACCGGCGGCGACGGGGATGAAAACGGAGGGAGGGAGAGCCATGTAGAAGAGACGGTTGCGCTTGTAGCCCTCGGGACGCTGGTCCTCGAGCTCGCGGAGATGCTTCTCGAGCTCCTGGTAGCCAGAGTCCTCGTCGTAGGGACCGTGGACGTACGAGAGGATGTCGAGGAACGCCTTGAGGTGCTTGTCAAAGTCGGCCTTCTTGCTCTCGTCCTTGGGGGGCTTGATGTACGAGGTGGCACGCTTGTGGAACTCCTCCTGGTCCATCTTGGTACGAGCGTAGCCGACAACGTGAAGCTCCTTGGTGAGGTGGCCCTGCCTGAAGAGGGTGAAGAGGGCGGGGAAGGTCTTCTTCTTGGCGAGGTCGCCCGAGGCGCCGACGACAACGACAATGGCCTCGCCGATAAAGGCATCACCCAATGCCTCCATCGAGGGGATGGAACCACGCTTAGCACGCGACATGGCTTCTGCTGCTGCTAGTTGATCTTTGCGCGTCAGCTTGGCATCGTAGCGTGGGTGTGCGAAGAACGGCGCCATGGCGGCCGTGGCCTGGGTGATGTTTTGGAGTGGGTGGTAGCCCGCGAGCGTACCGCGGTAGAGAGATAGATTGTGGTTGAAGGATTGTTGACGAGTGGAGGCATGGCTGAAAATGTGCTGGCCGGCTGGGTACAAGCCAGGCGGTAGGGCAGTTCATTACTCACCTGAGGGTCAGGGAACGAGGGTTGGGTTTGGTTTGTTATGCGGGGTTTAGGCAGGCGAGAGCGAGAGACAGCGCCAGTGAGGGTTTCGGTGGTCAGATAATGGTTCACAGATGGCAATGAAGAGGAGATGGATGGTGAGAAAGTGAGGTAGTAGTGCAGTGAGAAGAGCAAAGGGAAGTGATGGAGATGGGTGGAATGAATGGAATGACGAGAGGGGAGGGGTGGGATAAATGGCAAGGATGACGAACCCCACTTTGTATGGTGGGTTGCCTGGCTGGCAGGCTGGCTAATTGATTTTGGGGGAACAATGACCGAGGCAGGCCATGCTGCATGGGAGACGGCTCGGGTAATGGCACAAGAAATGACGATATATCCCACACCCCAGCATACCAAGCCATGTAACCTCTCAGTCAGCCATGCCGGCCGGCCGGCCCAGCTAGCCCGACGTGCACGCCCTCGTCCACGCCAGGATGCATGCCCTGCACACTGTCTTATTATGCACAAAAAGGTCTAGTGCACAGACGAAAAAGGACAAGTGTGGGAAAGTTGGGAACATGTAGAGCCGCAGAATGGTAGGGGACAGACAGGGGCGGCATATGGTCGGGCCGACGTCAGCAGCTGCCCGACGTCCGTAAGCCGTTACCGTATCCATCTGCCGATGCCGCCCCCGCTACCGTTCAAAATGTCCCCCACAACCCTGCCTGCCATGTCCGCTATCCCGCTCGTCACCAGCATGCAAGCTGCAACCAAGCAAGCTGCTCAAACGACCACCTCGCCCGCACGGTCCATGTACACCCCTCAGGCTCGTACCCATGTTCCAATCCTCCACCTTTTGTCGGCTGGGGTAACTCACAGGTTTCTAGGTCTTAGCCGAGAGCTCACGAGCCTAATACGTAGACGCGCGCGTTTCGTTTGGGTCGTACTGAAGGAGGTGTAGAGATCCACAGAACAGGGATGACTGGGCGGATCGCTGCGTGTTCGTGTGCGTTGATGGTCGTGTTCAGACTGCTTTTGGTGGTGAGCTCAAATGACAGAGTGGTTGCAAGGGAAACAAAAGGATGATGGAAGGAAGAGAATGATGAATCATGCCGCCGGAAACCTATTAAGTCCTGCTACTTACCGTGGGGCACACTTGCAGAGGTATCAAGTATCGAGTAGGAACAAGTGATTGAAAGGATGTCTAGCCAACCAGTAGTCGAGATGGGCTCAACAGCAAGTACAGTATTGTAAGGATGATGAACGGCGGCTAATGATGATGCTATGCTAGTTGTGGGGGAGGAGGGTGCAGAGGTTGTCTCTAAGCAGGGCTAGCAGGAAGGGGGCAACGGCAAAGGATGAGCGGCATGGGCGGATGTCATCACCCCCGCCCAATAAACCTCGTCCATTCCAAGCCTGTTCCCCGCCCCGCCGCCCCCGTATTTCCCATTCTGCAGCTGAGCATGTCATCACATCAGAGCGGACATTCCAACTCCGATCCACCACACCTGATTCCAACTCCTAATACTCTGATCACGCACGACATTACTCCAATTCATTACTCCTATTCAATACCAGTCACTACTCGTGCACGGCCCAGCGTAACCATCGTGTGCGCGTGTGCGTTGCTGTCATGCATGCCCAGAGCGACGGATTCTACCGGTTCTTACGTTCTTACAAGGGCGGCCCGGCATGGTGCCTAACCCCAGACAACGCCCCAGCCCCAGATATCCCACTCAGCCGACCGAACACAACCACCAGAGTGTGGGCTTGTCACCCGATAGCCGCCATCTATCCGAGCTCCGACTTGCATCCGCTCATGTGACAGAGTGACCTAGTCGTATGGCCGTGGCGCTGTCTGCTTCATAATCGCTCCCTCCCCTCGCCCTCGTGATCTCGGGCCCGGACCCCGATGCAGACATGCTGACAGACTCTCGACACGGCTATGTCATCAACCCTCATTCTGTTCCATGTTCCCTGTGTTGGTGTATCGGCTTTCGCCTACACGTGCTTCTTTTTTTCGGTCATCGAGGACATCATGGACGGGACGCAGCATGCGTCGTCCGCCTAAAGGTAGCTTTTGGTCTGTTGGCGTCATGAGGATCGACTTGCGGCTCCGAAGCTCCGGTACTCGGCAGGGCTCGGTGCAGGTGAGATTGAGGTTATGGTTGCCTCATAACGATGGGTCGACATGCTGCGGTTGCGAGTAAGTAGCCGGCTAGACGTGTTCGCGGTTCCAGTCAGATGATACGTGCTCTGGAATGAGGTGCAGCGGTAGCTCGTGGAACGAACATACCTCCATGTTCCACAAGACTGCACGCCGTCTACTCTACGGTATGAGCACCAGGTTCTTGTTGCGGCCGTGGCGCTGCGGCCCCATTTCATGTGAGGGCTCCCATGCCTTCTGTGATGCTTCTTCAGGCGGGGGCGTCGCCAGAGATCCTTCCGTCCACTGTAAGAAGACATGGCTTGGTTGCCGGAGGCGCTGAGACGTCGAGACGGCACAGACATCTTAGACATTCCAAGAAGTGGAGCCCCGAGCAGAAACCAACGAGCAGAATGCTCGTCATGTGACTTGCTTGTGTGAACGGAGATAAATTGACCACCCACAGAAGACACTTAATCTGATCTATTTCTGACCGTCGAGTCCGCAGAGGCGATGAAAGACAGTCGCGAGGCTGTGCCTATGCCGCTGCTCCGCGCGGCGATCGTGGAATGTACACGCCAGCGTTGGAACGTACAATCTGATACAAATCAGCGACCCCAGCTCTGCACTTAACTTAAGTCCATGGACCGTTCTTGAACACGACAGCAGACAACATGACCACCCCCACGCCATTCCGCATCATAATCCTTGGTGCCGGCCCGGCGGGCCTGGCAGCCGCCCTGGCCCTCAAGAACTCCAACACGACACCCATCGAACTCACGCTGCTCGAGCAGCGCGCATCTGACGCATCGGCCCTCGGCGGCGCAGTGAACCTCACCCCCTTGGCGCTGCGGTACCTCGACTCTCTCGGCGTCGGTGCCCGCCTACGTGCTCGCGGACGCGGTGTCAGCGCGATCGAGCTCGTGTCCCATCGTACGGGGTACCTCATCGCGAGACTCTGGCCGGGCGCCGACGGGGTGCGTGTCCTTCGCCAGGATCTGGTGGAGTGTATGCGCGAGGTGGCTAGTGAGGCGGGTATCGAGATTGTGTACGGTGCCAGGACGAGTAGTATCAAGGAACGCAACGATGGGATCGAGGTCGAGTACGCGACCTCGGAGGGACCCACGACCGTACTCGCGCATATGGTCGTCGGGGCGGACGGGATCCACTCCCAGGCTCGCGGGCTCGTCGACCCAGAGCGCAAGATTGCGTATTCGGGCAAATGCGTCGCGATGGGGTATGCGAGCGCCACCGAAGCGGTAAGGGCGGACGGTGCGCCGCTCATCACTGACACATCGCTCGTGAGCCGCGGGAGCCACTCGCTATTGCTGAGCTACTACACGCCCAGCAACGAGAGCATGTACCTCGCAGCAGTCATGCCTGTGCCGGAGGTACCCGCCGACGAGACCGGGTCGACGCGCGCGGGATGGGCGGTGCGCGACGCGGATAAAGACGGCGTACGCTCTTTTGTGCGCGACATGTTTGCCGGCGGTGCCCTTGGGCCGCAGCTCAGCACGATCCTTGAGCTGTGTGCCGAGTGGCGCTTCTTCCCGGTTTACAGCCTCCCTCCCGGCGGAAAATGGAGCTCGGCGGGGGGTAGGATACTCCTAATAGGGGACGCGGCGCATGCAGTGGGTATACCTCTTGGGCAGTGCTGATGTACTGTAGATGCCGCCGCAGGGGGAGAGCACGGGCGTCGCGATCGAGGACGGCGTGCTGCTCGCGCACGTCCTCTCGCGCCGGGGCACGCGGACGCCGCAGCAGTTGGTCGCAGACTACGAGCGCCTCCGCCGCGCGGATATCGATAAGCTGTTCGCCGAGTCGACGGCCCGTTGGAACGCCGCGACTGCCGCCACTTCGTGGCTCGCGTCCGTGCTCATGGACTGGGTGTCTTGGGCAGTTGTGGGCGTCATGAATTGGCGGACGGACCATTTTGCGCGCGATGTTAGGTCGTTTGTGCTGCCCGAGTAGGGAGGGTGTGCTGTATAGTTATTTAGGATGAGTTTCGCCTGGTTTCTTTTGAACACTTCTGTATTTGATTGTGGCATGTAGATATGTAGTGTCTGTTGCTGGGCTCAGTTCCTCGAGCCGTTTCGACGACTAAGAAATCAGCTCGAACGATGCTGGCACCAACAGTTCTCAGTGGGCCATACCGCGGATGATACGTCTACGGTGTAGATGCCAGGCCCGCACAATCGCCTCGGCTTCGCTGCCATTTCTTCTTTCCAGCTCTACTCGTCGCGGACGCGGGGTAAGCAGGTTGTCTCAGCAAATCTTGCGTGTCATTCAGTGTGTCCAATGCTCGCTCTAGGCGCACTCAGCCCCACCACAGTCTCCCTCTCTAGCGTAGCACAAGATTCACATATCCCATACTCTGATGTATGACTTTACAGCTTAGCCTTCGCCTTGGGCACGCCGCCCTGCGCGTTCCACGCCGCGACAACCTTGTCCTTGACCTCGTTCTTGAGCACTTTACCATTCGCGTTCGTCGCTACTGTCAGCAACAGCAACACCCAACACGTAAACTCACGGAGCTCGGTGAAAATGACACAGACGACAGGACGCGCCGGGTGCCGCAGGCGCTTCTCAGCGGCCGCAATGATGCTCTCGGGCGTCGCGCTCACGCCCGGCGCGAGGCTGACTCCCACCCCGACGCGCTCGCCGAGCACAGGGTCCGGAACCGGAACCGCGGCACACTCGCTGATGCGCGAGTCCTGCGTCACGGCGTTTTCGACCTCGGCCGATGCGATGTTCTCACCGCCGCGGATGATCATGTCCTTTGCTGACAGTTAGCGGGCGTGTAAAGGTGTACTTGGGGCTTACCGCGGTCGCGGAGGTACAGGAACCCTTCAGAGTCCATGACGCCCACGTCGCCGGTATCGAACCACCCGTCATCGGTGAACGCCGCGGCGTTGGCCTCTGCAATGTCAGCTACATTTTTGGAGCTAGAACGCACTGGGGTTGTTGATGTACTCCTTCATGACGTTGCCGCCGCGGATCTGGAGGACGCCCAGCGTGCCGGTCGGCACGGGCTTGCCGCTCTGCAAGTCCACGAGGCGCATGTCGCCAATGGGGATCGCGAGTCCGACCGCCTCGGGCTGAAATTAGCACCGACTCTTTTAAGCTCGCACTCACGCGCTCGACATAGTCCTGCCCGCCGACGGCAATGTGCAGTCCCGCGGCCTCTGTCATGCCCCATCCGTGGTGCACGAAGCAGGTGGGCGAGTGGCCCTTGACGTCTGCCGGGAGGCGCTTTGGCGGCGCCGCGCCGCCATACGATACGACATCCAGAGTGTATCCCTTTGGGAGGAGGTTGGACTGGAGGATGGCGGTCGCGATCGAGGGGACGCTACGCTGTGAGCATGTGCATGTGCGTGTGCATGTGCATGTGCTTGTGCTTGTGCCCTCGCTCTGCACGCATGCCGGACCCACCCCGAGAGCGCCTTGATGTTGTGCTTTGTGATCTGCTTGACGGCGTCCTTTACGCTCCAGCGGCGCAGGAACACCATCTTGGTCCCGTTGTGGAAGATTCGCAGCATGCCCGCCAGCAGGCCCGTGACGTGGAACAGGGGCACGGGGGTGAGGACGGTCTGTTGCACCGGCGGGGCGTTGTACTGCGTGCGCGCCATCTCGATCGTGCCGCCCGCGCGCAGCGTCGCGCGCATCATGGCTACGTGTCAACCACTGAGACCTGGGAGCTGGGGACTTACGGACGACCGAGGTGAGCACGTGCTGCATGCCCTGCCGTTGGGTGATGAGCACGCCCTTGGGGAGCGACGTCGTGCTGCCGTCAGTCTTACTCTCTATGCCGCACGTACCCAGAGGTAAACATGACGAGCGCGTCACTCTCGGGCTCGACGCTCTCCATGCCCACCCAGTTCTTGACGTCTTCGACGCTCTTGGCGCTCGGGCTGATGTTCTCGAGGCTCTGCATGTCAGTTCCGCTCGCTCGTTTCTACTCACGCCACAGCCTGCGCGGGCGGCAGCAGGGAGCGCGTCGAGCTTGTCCCAGGAGAAAATGGGCCCCACGCCCTTGTGCTTGAGCACGTCCGCGACGGGACCGAGCACCTCGGCGTCCTTGGCATCACAGAGCACAAGCTTGGGCGTCGTGAGCGCCAGGCAGTGGATCTGGACATCCTGCGTACTAAAGCGTCAGTCCAACACTTTCTTGTTGTTCACTCACAGAGTCGAGTTGAGAAGCACAGGCACAGCGCCAATCAAGTGGCACGCCACAAAGCTCGTGACCCATCCCGCAGAGTTGTGTCCGCCCACCGCGACCTTGTCGCCGGCCCGCACGCCGTGCTCGCGCATCCACGCGCCGAGCGCGTACCCGTTCTCCAGCATGCGGCCGTATGTCAGCTCGCGGCGCGCGTCCCAGTCGGCTCCGGGGTCCGGGACAGGTTCGTCAATCGCTACGCGGTCGGCCCACTGCTTGCAGCGCGACTCGAAGAACTCGCGGAACGTCTTGGGCGCCTGCCAGTTAGTACTGTACGCTGCAGCTGCTGCTGCTGGGAGGATTGCGGTCTGCTCACATGCTTCCACACGCGCTGCTGCCGGCCGTGCAGGACCATGTCGACCATCTCGAACTGCGAGCCAGGCGCGCAGATGAGGCGGTCGCATTCGGGGATCGAGAGCTGTTTCTTGGCCATGGTGAGCGTCAACGTTGGTCGTGAGGGGCGTGTCCACCTTGCTCTTGCTGTGGTTATAAAAGAGTAGCCAGCTGCAAGCGACTCCGCTTACATCTCGTCGAGCATTACCGTTCGCCGGTCGTCGCCGCCGTACACACCCGGATCTCTACGGTGGGGGACCGCGGAGGGCAGTGGTGGGGCAGATATCGCACAGTGTCAGCAGGTGCGATATCAGGAACCCGAATACCGTATCATGGCAAGAGAGAAACAGCGTGGGGATATCCGGGTGCCACACGACTCGCCGAATTTCTGTATCCGCGCCTCCCCAGATCTCGGTCATGTGCGAGCCTGGCCCTGCACGTCCGGCGGCCCCGGCCGTCGATGCGTGCCGTTGCGCGTTGCTCTCAATCTGAGGTCGGCGAGGTGACTCGGTACCTGCTGCGGATTATCCCCGGTCTTCAGTCTGCGGTTTCGGATGTCTGGCGTCCGTGCGTGCTGAGCTGGATTGTGCACGGACTGTGGATCCGGCTGGTGCATAACCATAACCATGTGCAGTGATCAGTGATCAGTGAATCTGTTGGAATAACGTGTTTGCCACGCAGGCTGGAACCGTGACCCCCCACTGATATCAGCAGTCAATACGTCGTTATCCACAGTGCTTGCTGTGTGCTCAGTGCTCGATTTGGTGCGCAAGTATCGCCAATCTGAGAGTCGTAAAGCAGCCTGTAGTGCCGTGGTAATCAGTCGACAAGCACACAACCTGGCAACTGAACCTTCTGCTAACGACCTCGAAACAACCGATCATGAATCACGTGCACCTGCTCTCTTCCCCACAGCAATCTCACAACCTAGCTGGGCGTTTGGCACTGCCGACGACAAAGGGTTAACGTAGCAACAAGTGCGATGGTGAGGAAGGACACAAGAGTAGGACCATAGAGTTGCTGGGATGCGCCGACTGGGTGTCGTGGTCACGTGATACCGTTCACGGCGCTGTGGTTTCGTTGTTGAGTGGATTGCCGTCCTCGACATCTGTACCGTTTGCTCGTGCCCGTATACAGCTGTGCTGTATGTGTTAGTGATACTGCGGCCCATGGGGGGCAGCACAACACCGAAGTCGGTGTCTTGACCCGGGCCGCGATGTCATGTCTTGGCTCACTGCTGAAAATGAGTGTCAGCCTAATATCTAGATCATGTTCATCATGTTCCAATGGCCACAGCTTCGCCACACCGCATGCTGGAGGTCCTTAGGGTGTGTCTTCCTGGTTGCTAACAGTGTGGCTTGTCGGTCACGGACGCCCATAAGATGCTACGTTGCCACGGCTGTCAACGTCAGAGTCAAGGTCACTCTCCCGCTGCTTGCCATGTCGTCCCCAACTCCCCGCACGTCCCAGATCCCCACAGTTCAACGACCGAAGTTTCATATCCTCTAGCGCAGGTTGCTCCCTGTCCGACGCACCGCCAACGCAGGACAGCATCCTCAATCCTGGCTCCCCAAGCCGATATCCAGACCACCAGCGCTTGAACGTCCACCGCGATTCCGTGGGTCAAGTGGGCACAGACATTAGCCTGCACACTGTGCCTGTCGTGTCTGTGGCACCTTCCCTCAGTTCCAGCCTCACTGTGCCTCGCTAGATCTGGCGTACCCTCGACCTCGGAACACGCGACGTGGGCAGGTAAGCGCATGTCCGACCCGACCGGGCGGATGTCCTAGATCTCGACGGTGCACAAGAAAGCGTAGGCTTATATGATGTCCTGCTTCCAAGCGAGT
>Ga0160505_101080_pt1 | contig 13521 bp, 12 predicted proteins | sample DIDeMG_FD_108225 | JGI IMG/M metagenome (GOLD analysis project Ga0160505, IMG submission 108225) | Enriched chicken feces microbial communities from UW Madison campus, WI, USA - DID2874_E49_Stillage MG | ecosystem: Host-associated > Birds > Digestive system > Large intestine > Fecal ... | reverse complement strand
GTGGTCGCCAGGCCGTCATTACCACCGAGCTTATCGACATTATCACCGGTGCCTCGGCCCTCTAAGTTGTTAGGGGAAAAGCCTCGAGGGGCGAATAAGATGCACAGAGTAAAAGGAAGGCGGCCAGCGGACGCAGGCTGGCCATTTACATGATCGTGGCAGGAGAAGACAGAGAGAGGGAGAGAGAGTTCTGTGTGTGTTTGTGTGGAGGATTGGCAGTGTCGCGAACAGTCCATGTGTGTCAGTTCATGTCCCAGGTTGTGGAGAAGCGAGCACGAGATTGGGGTGTAGAAGTACAATCTGCGTAGATGAGAGTCGGTCACAATGTGGTCGCGTCCTCAACACAAATGTCCGAGAGCCACACTCGATATACAGGTGGAAGGCAGCTCGAATTGCGCTGGTCATTTTCCTGCACGTGCCTTTCGCTCTATATCCCCTCTTTGCTCTTGCCTTCATTTCCTTGCCGTTGACATTCCGAGTATGCTTCGTGCAGATAGGACAACAGACAGCGGAGAAATCTTGAGACAAAGCGCCATTCAATACGCGTGGCCTCCACCAGCCACGATCACCAGGACAACCACTGACGCAATGCGAGATCAGACCATGAGATCAGACCATGAGATCAGACCATGATGTAGTCTCCGTTGGCTCATGCACTTCCACATCCACCACGAAAGGATAAGAAGCAGCCCGGTGCATGCTTTATTCCCCAAGAACAAGTCCCATTAAAGAGAGCAGCTAGACCCAGACCCGAGCATAACAACATCCCACCGCAACCCGAGTCATAACCACCACGACCACACGACTAGGACAAACACTCAACCACAACAACCACGACGACCACAATGCCGCACGCACTCCTGCACGAAATCTTCACCTCGGCCTCCCTCGCCCTCCCACCGACCGCAAACGAAGGCCACATTGTCGTGGGGGGTACACACTACTTTGCGAAGACGAGCGCGCACGCGTCCGCGAAGCAAGTGCGCGCCGAGGCCGCGAGCCTGGCCGCAATGGCGCGCACGGCTCCCGCGGGCCTCGTGCCCCGGATCCTGGGATACCGGGAACGCGACGGCGTCGTGGCTCTGGTGACGGGGTACGCGGGCGGGCGGCGCGGGGACATGCGGCTGCTCGGGGAACGGTTGGCGAAGATGCATATACCGCCACCACGCGAGGAGGGCGAGCAAGAGCAAGAACAAGAGCAAGAGGACATGACGCGCCCGCCTACGATGTATACTGGCGAATACGGCTTTCCTGTCCCGACGTTCTGTGGCGCCACGGAGCAGGACAATACATGGACGGTGTCGTGGGAGGACTTCTTCCGCGATCGCCGGCTCGGGAGCTTGGTTGAGAGGATTGGGGAGGGGCGGGTGACTGCCATGTGGAAGAAGATGCTCCATCGGTGAGTTTGTATCTATGCGAGTTGGAGAGTCTCTTTGCGTATCAATTACTGCACGGAACTCGATGCTGACTATCCAGAGCCGTACCCCTCCTCCTCCGCGACTTCTCCCCAGCCCCCGTGCCCGTCCCGCTGCACGGCGACCTGTGGCCCGGCAACCTGGCGTCTGACTCCCACGGGCCCGTCATCTTCGATCCGGCGGGGTACTATGGTCATGGGGAGGCTGATCTGGGCATGACGCGGATGTTTGGCGGTGAGTCTAAGTCGCCCCGGCTTTATGGACCAGAATGTGCAGGACGCGTGATGCGTCTTGCTCCCTCGCACTCCCCACTGACTCGCCTAGGTTTCACCAAGGAGTTCTACGACGCGTACCACGCCATCCATCCCCGCTCGGAACCGTACCACGAGCAGCGGATCCGGCTGTATGAGCTGTACCACCACTTGAACGTGAGTCCGATTCATGAGAGGGAATGGCTATGCTTAGCTTGGGTGGGCGTAGGCTACGTACGCCCTCGCTGCCCCTTCTCCCAGTCGCCACACGGCCAGCTTTCGTGCATCGTATCTGACAGCAGCACGCACTCATCTTTGGTGGATCGTATACCTCCTCCGCGCTTGGGATCATGCGCGAACTGGTGGAGTGGGCCGACGGTGTGGACGCCGCGGTAGAGACAGACACCGGCAAGGAGAAGTGAGGGGTCGCGCTGTAGATACGGGTCCTTGCTCGAATGCTGCATGGCCCGGTGCAGTTGTTCAAGACTACTTGGATGTACTACGCGCACGAGGCCCATTTATGTACAAGCGCTAAGCGCTAGACATATGAGGGGACGTTGATCGCTTTAGTTAATGCGAAGTGAGGCGGAGCCTGGTTGAATGATCGGAGGGTACTGGCATAGCGGGCACTGCACATCGGTCAGCGTTCGTCTTCATGTTCTTCTCAATGCTCTTCTCAATGGGCCGTCGGGTATTCTGTTCGCCTGCCGTACAGGGTGCAGAATGCAGTGGTCAACGAACGTTTATAGGCACCGTACAACAGCTAGGACGGGACAGGTGTCGCATAGATGCCAGAAGCCACAATGCATACCCAAGCGTAGCGTGGCCAAGCCTGAGCTCGGCCTCGGCGACGTAAGCCAAAGATAGCCCTGGCTTGGAACTGACTGATTGATCGGCCGGTCTCAGATACAGTGTAAGCAAGCGATAAGAGCACAGGTTCTTCAGAATACTTTGATTCCTCTTCTTGAGATCTACTGCCGCCGTTCAGAGATCTCGGTAACGGTAGATTTGTCAATATTTCCTGTGGAGCTCGGCGTCTATTTCGGTATATTGGTTGACGCCATGACCGGCGATACTGGCGTTCATCTTAGTCATACCGCTTTACTGATGCGCGTGCGGATGAGCTAAACCGTATTCGGCGACCGCGTGCTTCTCAGCTGATCGGACATGGCCTGGTAGCCTATAAAGGAGGTGACGAAGCCAGCTGACGGGATACAAGAAAGACAAAAGCTCTAACCCACCTAACCACCTAACGCTCCACCATGACCGGCAACCCCCTCTTCCAGCCCCTCAAACTCGGCGCGCTCAACCTCAAGCACCGCATCGTGCTTGCTCCACTAACGCGTCTGCGCGCCGAAGCGGGACACGTGCCCTCTGAAATCGCGGCAGAGTACTACGCCCAGCGTGCAACAGGTACGCCCTCCCGGATACAGACCACGATGGCTGACACTCAGAGGGCGGCCTCCTCATCTCCGAAGCGACCCTCATCGCGCCCGAGGCGGGCGGAACCCCCGGTGCACCCGGTCTCTGGTCCTCGGAGCAGATCGAGGCCTGGAAGAAGATTAAGCGCGCGGTGCATGATAAGGGCGGATACATTTTCGCGCAGCTCTGGGCCCTCGGGTGAGATGGACGTTAGGGGTGTAGCTGACTGCAGGCGCGTCGCGAAGCCGGAGAACGTCGCGCACGTCAAAGGACCCTCGGAAGACACGTACAATGGCAACAGGGTCACTGCGCTCAGCGAGGCCGAGATCGATAGCTATGTCGACAAGTTTGCGCAGGCGGCCAAGAACGCCATCGCGGCCGGGTTTGACGGTACGCGAGCGAGGGCAGTATGATACTGACAGGGTACAGGATGCGAGATCCACGGTGCCAACGGCTACGTGCGTCAACCAAACGGCAAGCGCTGACTGACTCCAGCTCGTCGACCAGTTCCTCCAAACAGTCACGAACCGCCGCACCGACACCTACGGCGGCTCGCTGGCCAACCGGTTCCGGTTCCCTCTACGCGTTCTCGACGCCGTGGCCGGTGCAATTGGGCCCGAGAGGACGGGTATCCGCCTGAGCCCGTTCAGCCGGTACCAGGGCATGCGAGAGGCGCAGCCGCTGGACACGTTCGTGCTGTGGGTCCAGGCGATTGTGGCGCACCAGCCGGGCCTGGCGTACATCCACGGCATTGAGGCGCGGATCGATGACGAAGAGCATGTGGACGACTCGCTCGCGCCACTTCGGGAGGTGACTGGTGGTGTGCCGCTGATTGCTGCCGGAGGGTATACGCCCGAGCTGGCGCTCGAGCACGCTGCCAAGACGAACGATCTGATTGCGTTCGGGCGCTGGTTTATTTGTACGTCTGGGCCATGGGCGAGCTGACGTTTTAGCCAACCCGGATCTTCCTAGCCGCGTGCTCCACCAGTGGGACATGAACAAGTACGACCGCTCGACGTTCTACGCCGGAGGAAGCAAGGGATACATTGAGTAAGTTTTTCGCAGTGAGTGTGGCTGACGGGCAGCTATCCTACCCACGTCGCGGCCGCAAAGGCTTAAAAAGTTAGGTATAGAGGACTTGTTAGCTAGAGATATGTACTGTTTTATGCAACGGCCACAGCTGTCCAGGATACTGCACTGATCTGCTCTATTGATATCTGGACGCCACTGGAGTGTGCAGCGAAGAGTCCAAGACGGAAACAGAAACGAAGAGCTGAACTCACGACCTGGAACTGCGAGTACTGCTGGGAGAGACACTCGAGCAAACGGCGCAGTAGAGTGTCTACCAAGCATACTTGCCCGTCATCGAGATGAATACGGCTCCCGAAAAGGACACAATTGCCGCAACGACGTATAGTGCGGTGACCGACACGCGCGGATTCCCACATGTCGTCGTCGTGTTACCAGCTCGACCGTTGAAACACGTTAACATTCCAGCATGCTAACGGGCCAACGGTCTCACATTCCGACGTTGGGCCATCACAACTGACTAATGAGCCCAAGTGTACGTGGTATGGCGACACGGGAGCCAGCCAACGCCAAACAAGACGGCTAGCGGAGCAATTCAGCATGATCGGCCATGTTTCATGCCAAACTACCCGGTAGGCAGGACAATGACGGCGCACGTCGGCACGCCACATGTCGTTAACTTCATCTGAGGTGCCATCACTGCAAGATGGTGGGCTCCGGCTCCCGCGTGTCGACTAGTATCTAGCAATAGCATCTCGTGATCGTGATCGTGATTGGGCCTGGCCTCTGCCCATCTACAACAATATGGGTACAGGACTATGCGTGTATATGAAATGTAAGCGCGTCCGAGAGCGTGCGCGAGTTTATAGCGAAAGATGTAGGTTGTATCCCTTTGAAAGATGGCAGTGCTTGTGCTTTGGCCTTAGGCGGTCAACTCGGAGATGGTCATGTCCTCATCGCTGAGGGCGATGCGGTCAAGGGCGCGCAGCCACGCCTGGTGCATCGCGTCGGTGCGGACCTTTGTGGCTGCTGCACCCTCCGCATGCGCTGCCGTGAGGCGCAGGCCGCCCTCGTGTCCGATGAGGTTGGACTGGAAGACGGGTCCAAAGGGCGAGGCGGTCTGCATCCACATGAGATCCGTCGCGCCTGGCGGGAGTTTTGTAGGGCCGAGGTTGTGGAAGTACATCGAGTCACGGAAGGGCGTGTCGGACGATGCGCGGGCGAGGAAGAGCTTCTCCCATGCCGTGGGCGCCGACGGGTCAAAGTCGGGCGAGTCGAGGTCGACGTCCGGGTCGTCAATGTGCGAGAGCAGGCCGGGGACGTATCGCCCCTCGGCGATTGCGCGCGAGGACCGGAACCACTTTGCAAAGTGCTGGCAGGTGCCCCAGAAGCTCTCGCTGCCGGAAAAGCGTATATGGTATTCTTGCGAGCTGATGTACGTGCCGGTAATTGCCGAGTGGCCGAGACTGAGGCGGCGCTCGCTCCGTGATGTCGCCGCCACAAGGTACATTGGTTTGTAGCTGTTCTGCCCGTAGGTGCGCCACAAGGCCGCAAGGTACGTTATTTTGAGGATGGGGTGCAGGGTGCGGACCCCCTTTAATTTGGCCTTTTCCTTGAGCAGCGTGACGGTCCCGGCCGGGACGGATATGTGCGATAGGCTCCAGCCACACACGAGCGGCGACCGCTGCACCTGCAGACCGGGCCAGCAGTCCTCTTTGGCAAACTTTTGCTGGAGCGCCCTTGGCAGGCGCGGCATGATGATTTCGCGCCAAAAGATCGGGGCCAGGAACCGCGCGCTGGGCTTGATGTTGACCGTGTCGTCAAACCGCTTGATCTTGTGGAACGGCTCGTGCGGCAGCATGTCGATGCTGCCGGCAGTGAGCGCGTGCAGGAACGCGAGCAGGCCGCGGCCATCCATTAGGATATGGTTCACCTGCACAACGAGGTACGCCCGCTCGGCATCGGGCGGGCCGTACACTAGCGCCACGGTCCACATGGGGTCTCCTCGGTTGAACCGATAGCGTTCAAACCGCTCCATTTCGCGCTTTATCACCAGGGCAGCTTCGTTGGCGGCGCTGCGCAGGGGCACATATGACGACTCGACGATAATGTCCTCGGGGTCCCAGGGTACTTGTCCCGGAACGAAACACGGTTTGGTGGTGTATTGGTTGGCAACGCCCGCGTACAGCGTGGGCAGCTTTGTCTGCAGCTCAATGATGCGCTCTTCAAGGAATTCGCGCGCAGGGAGCGTCGATATAGAGTAGGTCACCGCATAGCAGATTACGTGAGGCCGGCCCAGGTTCTGACGCATGAGCATGTACCGTTCGTGGTTTGTCACTGTCTTTGTGAGCACGCAGCAGTGGGTTGTTGGGACGTACGTCGCTTGGACTGCATTCTGCTGCCGGCGGAGCTGGCATCGGTGCTGGTGTCATTGGTCGGGGAGGCGGTGGTGCTGGTGCTCGCAGCGACGGCATGCGGGTGTTCAAACGCCGAGAAGCGCGAGTGGATCGACATGGACGACGCCGTCGCGACGTGGGACGCCATGGACATGCTCGAGTGTGACCGAGTAGATGCAGTCGAGATGGGGGAGTAGGCAGTCGACATGGGGGAGTGGACAGCCGAGATGGGCGACGACGGCACGGGGAGCGACGCGGACGTGCACGCGGGAGCGGAGAGGATGGACGCAGGGCGGCGTGTTGTCGAGGCGATGGACGGTGTCGTCGAGAGCAAGATCTCGGACTCTGCAGGCTCCTTCGGAGGCGGGGGCGGCGGTCGTGAAACCGGGGAACAGTCCAACATTGCGTTACTGCCAAGCATGGTGAGAAGATATACGCAAGTGGTGCGTGGTTGCGTGGTGCACGAGTCTAGAGTCTAGAGTCTAGAGTACTAGAGTCTCGTCAGATCCAAGACCCAGCGGCGCCGGCAGCATGGACACACTGGCGCCTTATATAAACTAGCGTCCATGATCATGTGGACTTGGCAGCGACGCACGCATGGGTTTCTTGGTGTGGGAACGCGTCAGGGGGGCTCTGGACGTGTTTCCCGAAACTCATTTTGTTCTAGCTGTGGTGGGATCTCGATTGGGCTGGGACACGACACGACAGGCCTGACACCCAGGCCGGTTGAGTCTGCAGAATGGATAGAGTCTTCAAGGTTCCGGTGGCGGAGGACGGCTAGGAGCCGCGGTGCGGTTCGACAGCAACAGGCAGGTAGGTTAGACAGCGGCGATCCTGTGGAACGCGACTCGGGCAGGGAGGACGTCAGAGGCGCAAGGGACCAGGAGTGGTTGGAATCGCTGGGCGCGTCAGCTTGATGTGGCGCTGAAACCGATCACTGGGTTCGGTACCATTTAATCATGACGGAACGAGGAGGCTTTTGGAGATTGGAGACTTTCGACTTTCGGGTCATGGCGCGTGGCTGGTACAAAAGCCACGAGCCGAGTCAGTGGAACCTGCAACATTCTTCCACAAACTGTCGACGTTGTTGAGTGTCTGACGGGAACGAAAGGACGAAACGGATTAGATTGCGTTGTGGCTGTCTCCGCTCTGGTGCGGAGCCCGCTTTCTCTTGGATGTAATATGGGCAATTGAACATTGCGTTCCCGCAGTAATTTGCAGTCACGCACTGGGATCCCAGTGCCCGACGGGCCATGGCCAAGCCCCGAGGGTAATCCCCCGAGGTATTGTAAAGTGTCGCACGTCCGTAAGGGTTCACCGATGTGACTGAACGAGGACGACAGAGGCCGACCCAGGATCACGGTACTGGTACTCGCACCGGCTGTCACTCGCGTGCCAAGGGAATGGTAAGCACGTTAGCAGTCGTACAGATTGTGGCAGCAATTCAGCGTGACGTTTGCCGTCGGGGTCTCCACTCCCGTGTGGCGGCTGTCCCGGCGGAATGTTGGGCGGCCAGGCAGTCGAGCTTCGGGCTTCGAGGGATGAGGGGATGTACCCAGGAAACAGAAGACGGATGTTGCAAAGGTTGATGACGATATTATTGTCGTTACCACAGCCTCGGTGACACCAATTCATGCGTGTTCTGTGTGCACAAGGGCGGCAGCCGCCGAAGTACAGTACGAAGCACGTCTTTGCTCAAAATCAATGTCGAATGGCCAGGTACCGTCAATACAACTGATCATTCAGCCCGAAAGTCAGCGATGAAGACCGGGCTCAATGCTCTCCAGATCCGATTTGAGTCATGCCTATCTTAGCTCAGCTACACATTCAGCAGCTGCTTCGAAGCAGCGCCTGTGGACTGCGCACAATGTGAAACACCTCAATGGTACTGACAGGAACGTCTTAAGAACCTTGGCGTCGTTCCAAATTCCAAACTTTGTCCAATGCTTCCAACTCCATCTCCACTACGTCGCTCACGAAGACAGAGCTAACCAAGGTAGCGGTCTAGCCCAGCCCCATGGTGGACTCGAGGCATGTGACCATGTCTTTTCCACTCACCAAAGTTCTCTCCGTCCACAAAATGGTGGATGGGACAGGGAGTTGAATCGGTGGCGTCTATCGTCCTGGAGCTGGCCAGATCAAACCTCCAAAGGGAGTCGAAGTCGAAGGCCGAAGGTGTGCGATGCACGTGGTGAGAATCCAGCCAACTTGTCAGCCTGCACTTTCCACAACCCCACAATTGATGCCTCGCCATCGGCGAAAGATCATGTTCTCGGTTTCTCGGTTCCCAAGCACTGGTTTCAACTTGTCGTCCACCTTCGCACCCCTCGCTGCTGTTCAAAGTTGCGACCAGTCTCTGGTGGCGCGCACAGCGTTTAATCCATCGATTCTAGAATCCTGCTCGAAATAGTCTGTGCGGTTGCTTCTTGATGTTGGCTGCGGTGCAGCGAGCCAGTGGTTTTTGTTCGGACCGTCGTTCGAGCTGGGGGCCCACGTTCGAAGCTTGTGGGAAAGGCACGAGTGGGTGTGATAGCCGACCGACCCGATAAATGCTTGGCGTCCAAGGTTGTAATGACGTTAGTGGTGGCCAGTGCAGCCAGCGTGTGAATGTGCACATGCCCGGGTGGAGTGGGGACCTCTTGGTCCATTTATAACCACCGCCTTTGGGGCAGTGAGACATGAAACGGCATCAACAACACACCCCACAATCACACTTGACTCATTGTCTACAGGACACGTTATTTGGATGGAAGCAACAGTCGAACGCATCCGAGCCAGCCTGCAGCGACACCATGACCTGACGCGCGCGATCGCCGAGCTGTCCGGCGCCGCCCAAGCCGTCGTGTCCGCCGAGGACAGGCTCGTGGAGGCAAACGCGTGTCTGGGGCCATTACGCAAGGAGCTGCGCGTGCTCGAGCGGCGGCAGTGCGTCCACCTCACCTCACCTCATTCTCGGAGCTGACAGCATAGGAAGCTGTACTACTGGGACTGGCAGGCGATCCTGACGTCGACCTCGAACCGCCTCAAGACGCGTTTCCGGCACCTGTGGTCGCACGACGTTGTGATCGAGTGCCGCGCGTCGGACGCGCAGAACGCGTACGAGGCCGTGTTCCTCCAAGTACAGGCGTGCCTTGCAGAGTTGCAGCGGGCGGAGCAGCGCGTGGCGGATATCGAGGCGGAGATCGAGGAGCTGCTGGCCAAATGCGGGCGGCACAAGGCGCTGCGCGACGAGCGGACAGCGCTGTACGACTCGGTGTTCACGGCCCAGTCGTCGGGATACCCCGAGGAAGATGCTGCCAAGGACGCGGTGCTGCTTGCTAAGCTTGCTGTCGATGTCGTGAGTAGCTTGTGTGTGTAGGCTGTCACGCTGGAGGACCGCCCTGGTGGTGCTGTGTCTGGGTAGGACGCCAAGAAGCCCCCCACCCCAGAGGGCCCTTCAGCGCCCTACGCATCACTTGACCTTGGATTTTACTGACATCAGTGCCGGGAGCCAGAGGTCGCAGCGGCCGCAGCGGACGACAGCTGCACGACGATCATCGAGACGGTCCGACGGGCCGGTCGCGAGTTTGGAAAAGAGCGGCAAGACCCGGGCATGAGGCTGTACGAGCTGGCGCGGGAGCAGGAGGCACAGCTGTGCGCTATGCGGCCGATTATTGTGTTTCCACGAGACATCAAGACGGCATTGAGTCTCCGCGGCCGGTGAGTCGAGTCGAGTCCCACGCACAAGGACAAGGACGGGCGCGCAGCTGTGTTCAAACTGGCCACTAACGTCCAGGGATGCAGTCACAATAAACGAGGCCCGCGAACGACTATGCCACCTCTGGGTCCAGCATCTGCATTCCGAACGCGCTGCGATACGCGAGGACCTCGCACAGTGTCGGCAGGACACGCGGGATGCGCAGCGGGCGTACGAGGAGCGGTTCCGCGATCTCGAGGAGATCCGGAGCATGATATTCGCTGAAGTGGAGGAGGAAGAAGGGTTCACGAATGCCCCGCCGGTATATGAGGCGTGAGACTTGCTACACCGTGGTCTTGGTCTGGAACCTAGCCTGCGCCGCCGGATATCGATACATCGATACATCACAACGGGGTACTCGCACCATATTTGTGCTCTCCGCGTCGTATCCAGAACCCCCCCTTCTGCCACTATCTCTACAAGGAACAAGTTGTTGCTGAACCGTAGTCAGGCGTATTGCCGTTGTATAGACCCATAGCTTGTTATGTTTAGTACTCGTAGGTTGTCAATGCATGTGGTAGCACACTAGGAACGTCGCAGGAGGCACACGCGGCTGGACGGACGTCAACGTTATCACAGACGCTCGCGAGCTTTCAGCAGGTACGTAGCTATCCCAGCTCCATTGACGGCCAGCCCCAGAGTGACCTCCCAGAGACCCCACTCTATGAGGCAAAGCGGGGCGGCCTACACCCCGTCCTAGGTCCTGTTGATCACAGCCGCATACACGCTGTCGATTCCGCAGACGCAACAGGAAGAGCGCAAAAAGAATTGCTGTTGTGACGTTTGGCGGGGTCGAACCGCCGACCTTATGCGAACCAGAGGTCATCTGTTAAGCATACGCTCTAACCAACTGAGCTAAATCGCCATCTGCGGACTTTCCGCGGCGGCTCCGCCGGCTCCGCCGGTCCGCTCTCCTGGCCCTATTCTTGATCGGCGATCGACCTGATGTGGAGATATGGCGGCCGTGGCTTGATGACGGGTTTTGGCTGGCGATGACGGGCTTGAGCGATGAGGGCGGATGACGGCGGATGGCGGCCCGCTCTGCCACGGAGCAGCGGAAGACGCTCCGAGGCGCAGGGCAGACGCTGACGAAGCGAGTGGCGAGAGCTGCTCGGCGGTCCACCTCCACCCGGCGGCCGTCCTTTCCGGTGGGTGGCGATGACTGTGTTGCCGTCAGCCAGTGTTGATGGAATGTGGCAGCGCCTTCGACGCGTTGGCGTCTGCCGGCCAGTCGATCAGACATGACTGTGGCGAGCGGTATGGACGCGTTAGCGTCTCGCCTGCCGGTTGATCAGTCATGACTGCAAAAAAACGGCAGGAGGTAGGCATCGAGACGCACGCTCGCGCGTCTCATTGCTGCCACCGTCTACGCCCGCATAAGCGCTCTTCTCTTCTCGTACTCGTTGCTGCGGAGTGGCAGCTGCCCGAGAAACGACCTGTGTCCTCGGGCAGGTAAGCTTACAGTCATCCACGTCGTGAACTGGGTCGAGGTCGTCTGGCAAGTCCGCGCAGTGCCCGCATACAGTATAGCCACCAGCCATCAGCCACACTGCGGTGTCTTGAGCGGGGGGCAGGTGCAGACGCCGCAGCTGCACGTGAAGACGCCGCTTTTATCGCCCAGTCCTTCGATGTGCTTGCTTCTCCGCACGCTTGTCCGCACGTCTTCGGCGAAGCTATAATATTGTAGACCCCAGCCTGAAACCTTGCAACACTGAAGACTCGGTGTGCCAGCGCCGACGTCTTGGCATCAACGATCAGAGCGCCGGATGGTGAAATGACGTAAAATCTCTGACGGATCGCGATGCCTGCGTCTTCGTTTTCGTTTCGTTTCGTATTCGAGATAGTGCGCAGTGCGCACGCTGACTGATCACTGGGAGGCTCGTGCGCATGTGATCTATCTCTGGCCATTCATGTGATGTCTAGTTGTCAGATTGCGGAACGTGCACGCTCGCTCGTGACCTTGCAACCATAGCTTGATGACCGAACTGCGAGTGGTGGCTGCTCGTGACCACCATCCGACGCTGTAATGTGTTGCATGTCATGCACGTTACAGACTAGATGGTACGGACCCAGCGAATGACTTTGGCGACTTGCTCCCGGAGGCAAACGGACGTCGTCGTTCGACTGAGACTCGCGAGAGACTGTCCATGTGGCCAGGTTCGCCACCGTCGTGTACAGAATCTATGCGGAGATGGCAAGGGGGCCCAATAGGAAGCAGTACCGCCAAAGCTATACGTGTTCATCACCAGCTTCCAATACGATTGCTTGCAGCAATGACGCGGCATGCACGACTTGTCATCGCCACCTCTTCGAGCACACCTACGTCAGTCGTCAGCTCGTCAGCGTTCTGGCACCACCGGCAGCCGTACAACTGGTGCTCCGAGTTACAAGTGCACTTTCTGGAATCGTCGCTGGCTAGGATCGCGACGCCGCCAGCATGCTAACCATTGCAAGTTAAGTTGCGCGTCCAGAAAGTCATGAAGCTGGCAGAAGCGAAGTGGAGTCGAGTCTGCTCGCCGTCGGTGATCGGACATGGCCGCTACCGAGCCCCAGGTGGAGGTCGATGTCGCCACACTTTACGAGCCAGCCTCATGCCTCTAGAGGCCTAGAGGTGTGCTATTGTAATCAGTGCATCAGACCGATTACGTTCTGGTGTGGTTGTGTACCGTTGGGGAGGGAGGCATTCGATCGAATTGGCCAGTACCAGCACTGGGGGAAAAGGCCAGAAGTAAACTCGTTGCAGTATATCGACGAAATCGAGATCTCGATCCCGTAGGCTCTCTCGAGCTCTGGAGACCTGGAGCCCAGAACGTCGCGTGACGCTGTAGCGAGCGAGCAACGGACGCCGATACGCGCGCATATACAGCGGACACCCCCTCTGACAGACTTTACTAATCACAGCGACTGCGGTTGGAGGAACAATACTGTGGTACTGTGGAGGCTGTAGGAGGACAGAGGGGAAGCGAGTGCAGACTACTGCGTCATGTCATGTCGATTACATAACTGACCATTATGTAACGCCACCCCCCGTCTGGGCAGTGGCCGAATATCTGCACCTGGATCCCCTTTTTGGTTCCTTCCACCTCGGTCATCAGTCATTCGTTTTTCGAGTGTTTGCCCGAGGCTGGAATGCTCGAGCCATTGCAAGAGCGGCGCGGAGTAATATTGTTACAGTCTCCTGGCTGCATTGGTGACGGCCAAGCCCGCGACGGGGTACAGGATGCAACTCGAGTGGAGGGCCTTCGGGCCCCTTTCGAAAAGCAAGAATAATG
>Ga0160505_101079_pt1 | contig 13538 bp, 8 predicted proteins | sample DIDeMG_FD_108225 | JGI IMG/M metagenome (GOLD analysis project Ga0160505, IMG submission 108225) | Enriched chicken feces microbial communities from UW Madison campus, WI, USA - DID2874_E49_Stillage MG | ecosystem: Host-associated > Birds > Digestive system > Large intestine > Fecal ... | reverse complement strand
TGTACTCCGACAGTGTGGTTTAAGGGCCCTGTACCATGTCCTAACTTGCGGTGGAGGCTGACCATTCCCATGTGTATGTAATGAGTGGAAAGTGTCACTGCTTGTTGGAGGGAGAAGTTTTTGGCCAAATTGGATGAGATAGAGCTAGCCAATGTACATCCTGTGCCATGTGTGTCTTCTGAATGTATGTATGGAGACCTGAAAGTCACCAATACATCGTCCTTGGCCTGGTAAAGAACATCAACAATCTCCAATTCCTGTTTTGAATCAAAATCAGAGTCGGACAAACCATTTGACATATCCAAAGGAGAATTCTCCTTGAATCTGCTTCCATTCAACCATGGAATGTGCCCACCCTTCACCAAAAGATTAGAACATTTCAACTCTCCTTGAAGGCGGATCACAAAATCCTTGAATTGAGCAATGGTATTGATCTGTAATGGTTCCTGGCCAGTAGCTTTCCAAAGGTGCTCTGCCTCTACGAAGTTGGGGGTGCATAAGTATGCATTGGGGATAATGGTGTTCAAGCACAATTTTATGGTGTTGTTCTCCACCAACTTGCTGCCCGATGTTGCTACCATGACCGGATCCATGACCAATTTGATATTCTTCGAGTTCAAATAGTCGATTTTTTGACTTAGAAGTTCAACTGCCTCATCAGTAAGCATTCCTGTCTTAACCACTTTAAGTGGAGCGTCTCCATCGTATCCTTCGACAAAATCGTCAAAGTTCAAGTCGAGAATCTTGCGTAAGTGGTCCATTGGTGTCTTGACCACTGCAGCAACACCATTGGTGTTTTGGGCCGTCAATGCTGTGATACATGTGAGTCCATACACCCCATGGGCCGTGAAGGTCTTTAGATCAGCCTCAATGCCAGCACCACCCGAACTGTCGGAGCCAGCAATGGTAAGAACTGCAGGGATGTCTGTTTTGGGGATTGTTGGTTCAATAAGGTTTATTGTGATGTCGCTGGTCATTGCTAGAGACTTAGAAGAAGAATTATTTTGGGCTTAAATCATACTTGGCTCACATTCATTAATACTCGCAGGTTTCGACTGCCTAAGCGCATATACGAGTAATTGCCCAGTGCTCACAATATTAGCATATAAGTACCCTTTAGTTTATCCGTACTTCTATATGAGCTAGTTGAGTCATTTATTAATCAAAAACTATACTTTAAATTGTAGATTATATATATTTTTTTTTCATTTGCTTAAATTTTTGAATCATTCATTTTTTTCCCCTCATTCATTGCTTATCCTCCAAAGATGTGTAGATCTCAACGAGCTCCAACTCACTCTTCAATGTCTCGTCTCTATATCCTACTCTGACATCAGGAACATTAGTCTTTTCTATATCGTTCCCCTCAACTCCGTCAAGCATAAACTTCTTTCCAAGCCAGTGCTTCTTGATGGCCCACTCGAAACCCGACTGCAACACTGAGTTCTTGGCAAGCTCGCACATATCAACTCCAGACAACTTGTAAATTTGTGCAGCCACCGAGTACTCCTCAATCAATGGCTCTTTTGTATAGGAAAATTGCAATGGATCGTCAGTGGAGAGCGAAACGTTCAATCCCTTCTTATAGAAGTTGTAGAAAGGATTCTTATCGTATGTCAAAAACAACGCATTGTTGGAAAGTGGAGACATGGCAAGTCCAATCTGATCCAAGTAGTATAAGTACTGGATGAAGGGCAATTTCCTCAAGAGAATACCATGAGAAATGGAATGCGAAGTAAGGAAAGCAGCAATCAAGTGCTCAGGATCTCCGGCTTCTCCACAGTGAGGCCTTAACACAAAGGTGTTGTAACCAAGTTTGGAACGCAACTCGTTCAAGGCAATCAAGTCGGAATACAAATAGTACAAATAGTACGAGTATGGTGGGTTATGGTGGCCATCCCATTCGCCGGCTGTAGGTGCCTTCCTGTAATGGAACGATCTGTCCAGCTTAGACTCGTCATCCACGGAATCGAAACCCACCACCCTCTGCAAGAAAATGTACAACTTTGGGTTCGACTTGGGGTTGAGAGATACCTCGTATAGTGGTTCAAAGAGATTGCGCAAGATTTCTTGGAAATTTTTAACGTTTCCATTCTTCTTGTACAAATCGTACAATCTGGGGATCTGGATCAACCAACGCACATTGTGACTGAACAAGTTATTGTCCACAATCCAGCTGGACAATTTGGACCACTCGTCTCTGGAACGGCCATAGATGGAAATTCTCAACTCCACCATTTGATACTTGGAAGCCTCAAGATCCTCGAAAACTTGCTTCGTAATCTCAGCCAAATACTTGCCATTGATGAAATTGTCTGTCTTCAAGAAAATCTCACGCAATCTCGATTCACCAATGGGGTTATATTTCAAGTTGAACTTATCAAATCGGTGGAAAGTGTCAGTGTGAGCATGCATATCCAAGGTGTCAATAGACAAGTCGTAAGCTGTAAGTTTCAACGACTTGAACACCTCTGCCAAAGTCAACAACTTGCCATCTCTAAAAATAACTTGTTCATCGGGTGTGGTCTTCAACTTATACTTGATGAAGCGCAACAAATGCTTCTGGTTCATACAAGCCGAATGGTGGATATGTGTATCAACTTTTCTCACATTGTAAAAGTCACGATGAGGGTTCCTCTTGGACTGCTTGTTCTCCTCAAACTCATTAAGCAAGTAGTACATGTTCCACTTGGTCTCCAAGTACAGAAGTCTTTTGAATGCGAAAGATTTGGTAGGGCCATCCAGGGAAATCTTGATGATGCCACTGAGATCCGAATAATACTCTGACAAGGTCGGACCAGATGAAATAGGCTCCCCTGTCATTTTGTCATGGACTTGGTAAACATCACCATCGTCCAATTTGAGTTCGTAACGGTTGGCAGCCTCTCCATCTGGAATGTAACATTTGGAGTAGTCGAATGTCTCCTCTTCAAGGTCTTCACCTGGGAGTTGGTTGAACCTATTTTTCAGTTTATAGGTGGGCTTGGGAGGAGGAGGGTAAATGACCCAATCGGGTTTGTTCTTTGGGTTGTCGCCGTCGTTTCTCTGGTGTGATCTGTCCAAGTACTTGTGTCTCAAGTCAAGACATTTCCTCACATTGCAGAACAACTCAATGAGCTCGTCCGACGGATACTCCTCAGGCAAAGCATTCCCTGTAGCCTTTGGATCCTTTGCATTTGTGCTGCCTCGGTTATTGTTGTGAGAAGCAGTGGATGGGAATGGATGGCTCTGAATTGGTTGCTTAGGAAACTCAATTATCAGCGGTCTTCTCTTTGCCAGACCAAAACTGGGACTCTTGGGCATCTTAGGAGATTCTTGCAATGCCTCGAAGGCCTTCATCTTGAGATCATGATCCTTGATGTATCTGTCTTCGGTAGTTGAAAAATGAGCAGAGCTGTACGACTTGGACATTGCTTCATCGTCGGAGTCGGAGAAATTGTGCAAGGCATTTTCTCCATGGTAGTCATCAACGCCAATTTCATCTTCTGAGATGTCCAACGAGGTAGGAATATCGAAGGCCATTGTACTGGAGGTTCTACTTTGACTAGAGCACTTTGAATTGCTCCTTTATCTATGACATGTCGGACTTTACTAATGCGCACTCCGGATGCCATGGGAAATTAGGGTAACACTGTGTAATGGAGACAATGTGAGAGAATCAGGAAAAGATATAGTTCAGTGGTACTGGTTATAAGATTTGTTTGGGGGCCGGTTACGCCAATGTTTGGGACCTCTGTATTAGTTCTAGATCATAGGCTTAGTGATCCACAAATGCACATCAACTTATTGTGATTAGGTGTACGGGTGTCTTCTTGGAGAGGCACCGATTTATTTTCATTGGTGCATGGATGTTTCCCGGTAAAATGTACGGATGTTTATTGGTTTCTTTGTGGCACTTACCCTTGGTTTTTGTGGTTATGTGGGCAAACATAGATAAGCCCATGCATTCAGACTTATCTATAGTCCCATATGCGTATACTTGACCAACTTTGGTACAAACTATCCCCAATTAGTTACTCTTTTACCAATGTCGCATGTGACATGTTTTTCAAGAACTTTCAATCAATCAAGTCTTTTGTCACTTACAAAACTCTCAATAGTATCACTATCTCACTACATGACCATGACAGTTTATATGTGATTCCTTATTGATTTCTTTTTTGTAACTTCTTTTCTGTGGCCAAATATTCGCATTAGGCGAGTGTTTCTACCACCTTCCATACAAAAATTGCCATGAAAAACAAAACTATAAATGACGTATCAGAGAGTAGTGACCCAAATCTGCCGAGAAGTCCGACTACACTTACTATGACCAAAACCTACTCTCCACAAACTAAATTTGGTATCGGGTTAGTGTATCCGGCTAGTGATTAGGTCACTCCAGCCTTCTTTGAATGCACGATGACCACCAACTAAACCGGACACACGTCAACAGGGCAATTTGTCCATATTTCCCCGTCCAAAAATACCAAGACCCCACTCTATTCATAGTGAAATCTGCCATGTTCTTGCGGGGCCTCTCCAAGACACTTTCCGTTTAGAACCGTTTTGCCTTGAAAAAAGTACTTTGGCGTTCGGTCGCACCTTCTGTTTGGGAGACCTGTGCCTTAAGTGCAATCGAACCCGAAAGTCGCGTCGCCGAGTCTTGCCGTAGCAGGAAGTCCCAGATTAGGTCGAAACATTATAAGTATGGGAACTTCAGCCATGTTGTCCTAAAGGCTAAGAGAGTTTTTTTTATCACCATCCATTTAAAAATTTCCCATGTCTGGTATGTCTCCAATACACATTTGTGGTGTTTCTGTCGTATGAGACGTCACCACATGTATGCCCCGCCCCCACGTTACTAATTTTTCAGTCGAATTCAAATTTCATCCAAACAAGAAGGCCACCATTATCAAGGCGCCATTTTCCGGTGGCCAGCCTAAAGGAGGCGTGGAGTTGGGCCCAGACTACATCATGAACGCCGGGTTCGAGAAGCAGATCCAGGAATTGGGCTGGGAGACCGCAATCGTCGAGCCTTTACACGGCACCAAGTTCGAGCAGTTGAAGACTGACGAGAAGGATGACTACGGAGTCAAGAACACCACCATTGTCAACGATTGCAACAAGAGAATTTTTGACGCCAGTGTTAAGGCTCACAAAGACGGCACGTTACCTGTGACGATTGGGGGAGACCACTCTATCGGAACTGCCACCGTTGCTGCAGCATTGGAGAACAACCCAGACACTTGTGTTTTGTGGATCGATGCACATGCTGACATCAACTCGCCCAAGACCTCCGATTCGGGCAATTTGCATGGTTGTCCCGTGTCATTCATCATGGGCATTGACAAGGACTCTTACCCTCCAGAATTCTCTTGGGTTCCAGCCAAGTTGAAGCCTGGAAAGATCGCCTACATTGGCTTGAGAGATGTGGATACCGAGGAGAAGAGGATTTTAAGAGAATACAACATTCCTGCTTTCTCTATGTACCATGTGGACAAGTACGGAATTGGCAAGGTTGTGGAGATGGCGTTGGATAAGATCAATCCAGACAGAAAGTTCCCAATTCACTTGTCATACGACATTGACGCCATTGATCCATCGTTTGTTCCTGCTACTGGAACCAGAGTTGAGGGAGGTTTGACCTTGAGAGAGGGATTGTTTGTTGCTGAGGACGTTGCCCAGACGGGGCTCTTGTCGTCGTTAGATGTCGTGGAGACAAACCCCTTATTGGCAGACCATGAGGATCATGTGTTGGATACTGTCAGCGCTGCTTGTGCCATTGGTAGATGTGCATTGGGTGAGACATTGTTGTAAGGGCATAAAAAAAGGTAATGAGACATTTAGATAGAAAGCCAAGGAAGAAGTAATGAAATAATATGATCTGTAAATTATTTTCTTCAGTAGGAGTATTATCAGCAGGAAATGACCGACATTATAGATATATATTAAAGCTGGGAAAAGTAGATACATCATTCAGTGGGTTTTTTGTAGTCCATGATGTCATTATTTTTTCTATACAAAGCACAATTTCAAATCTTACCGATGATTGCTATGCCCATAGCATCCAACCCATAACGCACTCTGGCTAAAACTATTCATTTCATCATCATCAATTTTTGCAATGAATGAAAATTTCCAAAATACAATTGCACGTTCTGCTTGATTACTCTATGGCTGCGAAATCACTCATATCATCTCAACATCTCTCCTGCCCACCCGGCCCCAAAAAAAAATAATGCAATATAATCAAAAATACAATTAAAAGCATGGATACATACCAATTCATCCCAAAATTCCTTATCGACCGTAATTGATTGGTTTTCTCACCCAGTACATTGCTCCATGTCAACCCGTACACTATGTAGGTCTGATTAAATCCCACGTTGACTACACACGTGGAAGGCAGTACTGACAAACGAAGAGAGTGACATCTTTTTATCGTAGGAGATAAAAACCAAAAAAACTAGCATAAAGCTTGTTCTAATCGAACTCATTTTTTGACGGGTTTTGGTAAAGGTATCTGTTATTATAAACCAAAATAATCCCCACAGTCGCCGGTTCCTGCACGATAGCCCATAAGGCCATCTGACATTCCAACGATAATAGATAGTTATTCCGTGACATAACGTTTGGATCTTCAGATAAAATCCCTTTTGTGGAAGATTGTTTGGTTTTCCACATATATTCTCAGGCCTTTTTTGAGTTTTCGAAGCCGAATTTGCAGAAACACTTCCCAAATTTAGCTCTTCAACATGAAATTCGGTAAGACCTTTGTGTCCCATCAGATTCCTGAATGGTCGCCCTACTACATGAACTATAAGCATTTGAAGAAAGTGATCAAGACCATCGATACATTCATCAATTACCATTCGTTCAATGCTTTGGAGCTTCCAGAGCTCATCTCCTCGGTGCTTTCACAGTTCTTCTTTGAGTTGGATAGAGATATCGAAAAGGTGTCTGAATTCTTCAATTCCAAGTTCAGTGAGTACCAGAGAAGATCTGCTCGAATTATTCACGTGGTTGGCTACGCTAATGGGAGAATCACCCACCAGGTCGATACCACCGATGAGTTAGATGAGATTGTGTCGATTTTGCTCGAGTTGAGAACAATCTACCGGAATTTAAAGTGGTTTGGCGACCTCAATCACAAGGGCTTCATCAAGATCTTGAAAAAGCTCGATAAGAAGTTGCTGTATCTCACCACGTTAGCCAATGATCAATTGCACCACGACAATCCTGACCAAAAGGACTTGCCAGTGATCAACTTGCCTAACAACAACAAGGAAACGTATCTTACAACACGTGTGGATGCCTTGCCATTTGCCAACGAAAGTGAACTTTTGTCGGCATTGGACACCATCAACAGCATCTTGAACCAGTTGGGCGAGCAGCAGTTGGAGCTTGAAAATTATCTTGAAGAGGTTGAAGCTAAGCAGGGCACCTTGGACAATGTTACCGCGAATGTAAATACGCTCAAGATCGGCAACAAGAGGAAGTACTCGTTTGATAAGGAGTCTTTGGAGGGATTCTATGATCTCATCTATCAAAATCGTGCAGATGAGCTTTTGGCCAAATTGGATAGTTTGGATGCCAGATCAAAGCTGTTGAAGCTTTTACTTTCACTTTTGAATAGGGCCACTCTCACCGACTCCTTGGAATGTATCGACATGTTGTTCGATTACCTTGTGGAATTTTCAAAGTCTTGCGATCCTCCTGCCTCTCCTCTCTTTGATTCCGACGACATTAGTGGTAGAAACTTCTTCCACCAGCATGTGGTTTCTTTGGGCAAGAAGCAGCTCATCAAGGAACAGCAGCTGGTGACTCCTGGTGAGTCCAGTGAAATCAACAGACTTTATGGCAACAAAAGTGGGCCTGATGGCATTCAGCTAACTCCCGTTCGAGTTGAAGGTTTAGTACACATTTTGTCCAAGATGGACAACTATCCGGAATATCAGGATATGTTGATGGGCAGAGATTCTTACTTCAGGACGCCATTGCACTATTCTGCACAATATGGAATTAAAGATGTGGCCAAAATCATCTTCGAGTACTTGTTGACATGGAAGTTGGTTGAACCTCTGACGCCCATTGACTTGGTACTGTTGTGGGGAGATCAAGAAGGTCTCACACCTTTGCACCTTGCGATTATTGGAAAGCATCCCAAGACATGTCTCAACTTGCTCGCTTTTTCACAGACAATGCTCTCGTGTCCAAATCTTGTTTTGTTGGCAACAAGATTGAAATGCGATGAGATTGTGAAAAGCTTGGTGGAGTCCAGATTGGTTGATGTCAACTTCACAGACTCGGAGGATAACAATGAAACTGCTCTTTACATTGCCTCCAAACTGAACCTCAAGGAATTGGTAAATTACTTATTACTGAGAGGTGCTGATACCGAACTCGGAGAGAATGTGTTTGGCTGGACGCCTATTTTTGCTGCTGCTGCTGAAGGGTACAAGGAGATTGTCGAAGAGTTGAAAACTTTCGGTGCTATGTACAATTTGGTTGATGACTCTGGCTGGCTTCCCATGGAGCACGCCTCCTTGCGTGGACACTTGGATGTTGCAGACTTATTGAAACCTCTAGACGACAATTTGCTCTTGTATGACATTGATGACCCTTCCAAGAACACCCCAAGAGTGGCAAATGCGCTGTCGCGGTCCAACTCAGCCGTGACTTCTCCATTCTTGAACCCAACAAGCGAAGAAATGCTTCTTTCCACGAGTTCCATCGATAAGCTTCCAGAACTGAACAGGTCTGCTGTCAATGAAGTCTATCGCCAGTTCAAGCAGTTAGACAATGGGTCGCAAACTTCAGTGAATTTACCTTCCAGTCCGAATGGAAATGGGGATGCTTTGAGCATGACTCCCCGGAATCCATCTAGGTCAAGATCACCTGTTAACAGAAGAAAGATGAAACCAATCAAATCGTTTGGTCACCGTTACTTAACGAAAGAAGAACAGTTGATTTTGATCACCTTGGGAACAACCGACCTCAGAGACGAAACGAAACCGATTGATTTGAGCAAAATCTCCATGTCCAAGAGTTTCTTCACCGAGTTGGATACGGCGCTTTCGCTTGTGATTACCTGTCGCCATAAAGTGACAAAAGTTGTCATCGAGACCCCAGTCATCGTGGATTTGCCCTTAGAGGATCAACATGGAAGTGCAACTGACCCAATATCATTCAAATTGATCAATGGATTACAGTCGTCGGAGGTTTTTGTGACATTTGACATTGTACCCACATACCAGTACCCAGCCAGCACTTTGAGCTCCAAAAACAAAGAGAAAATTTTGGGCAGAGGAGTTGCTATGCTTAACAACGCCTACACTAAAGTGGGCAACAACTTGCGTTCATTACACAACACAATCACTATTCCTATCATCGAGCAAGCTTCTCTTGACGTGTTGGGAACCTTAAACTTCGAGTATTTGTGCGTTACTCCCTTTGTACATCCTCAGATGTCGATCACCAGATCTGACACATATTGGAAACAGTTAGTTTCGACGAGAGTCATCGGACACAGAGGATTGGGAAAGAATATGAACAACAGAAAATCGTTGCAATTGGGAGAAAACACAGTAGAGTCGTTCATTGCTGCTGCCTCCTTGGGTGCTTCTTATGTCGAGTTTGATGTGCAACTTACGAAGGATTTTGTTCCAGTCATTTACCACGACTTCTTAGTTGCTGAATCTGGTGTTGATATCCCCATGCACTCGTTAACTGCCGAGCAATTCTTAGGACTCAGTGAGCAAGAAGGTTCACAGAAGCACAGTTCGATCTTCAAGTATGACAAGGTGAATGGAAATGCCAATGTGTCAAAAAACTTTGCCATGGATGACGAGCTTTTGGGTAAATACAACCGTCCTAGACTGATGTCATCTTATCCGTCAGCACCCAACTTCTCATCGCACATTGAAGATGAAGAGTTGGATCGTGAGTTTCAGGACCAGATGTTCAGGAGAATGAAGCTTACCAAGACTTGGAAAGAGAAAGGGTTCAAAGGAAATGCTAGAGGATTATCAGTTGCATCCAACTTTGTGACATTGAAAGAGCTTTTCAAGAGATTACCCAAGAATGTTGGATTCAATATGGAACTCAAGTATCCTATGTTGGATGAAGCCGAACAAGAAAGTATGGGAGAAGTTGCTTTTGACATGAACTTCTATGTGGATACCATTTTGAAAACGGTTTACGACGAGAACACTACAGGCAGAGACATCTTGTTTTCGTCGTTCCACCCAGATATTTGTCTGTTGTTGTCCTTGAAGCAGCCTACGATGCCTATTTTGTTTTTGACCGAGGCTGGAACTCAGTATATGGCCGATATCCGTGCGTCATCATTGCAAAATGCGATCAGGTTTGCTAAGAAGTGGAACCTTTTAGGTATTGTGAGTGCAGCCAAAACTTTGGTCAAGACGCCCAGATTGGCACAGGTGGTCAAAAGCTCTGGATTGGTTTGTGTTACTTACGGAGTGGAAAACAACTCTCCAGATTTGTGTAAGATCCAAATGAAGGCCGGTGTGGATGCTGTTATCGCCGATTCGGTTTTGGCAGTGCGTGAGGGCATGAGAAAGGAGGAGGGAAAAGAGGAGATTGCAATTTAGAATGATTTAGAATAATACGTGAAATTAGAAAAGAGACAAAGGGGCCCTAAAATAATTGAAGGCTTTAATATCAATTTAAAGCTTAAAGTATCACAAAAACTTGCGAGTTTATCCCATAAAAGCAAAAAAATCAGAAGCTAAGAGTAGAAAAAAAGAGGAAAAAAACTATAGCCTAATAATTCATCGAAAGTGATTCCAACCGCTCACAAATTTCAAAGATCATCGCTACTAATTATATGATTAAAATGAATTCTAGCCTATAGCTATTCGACGTAAAGGTTGATTGGATTGGATTACACAACGTATAAACCAACGCCATATTCAATAATTATCTTCATCAGCAAAGTTTTGAATCAATTGACCTAATGAATTGAGTTTTTTTTAAGATATTGACGTAAATAATCCTCCAAATCACAGCCTGATTAATATCCCAATACTTCAATAACCTGCACACCACCTCCACGTAACTCCTCCTCCACATCAATCATAAACTACTGAAACTCAAAGTCATGTCAGAAAACTTCCCCAAGCCCACCAGTAGACCGGGGATCCAGGCGGTGCATGTGAATTCGGCCCGGGAAATGGTGAATTTGCACGTTCAGGGCAGAAATCCCAGGCAAACAAACTCCAATCAGCTTCATGGACGAGTGGCGACGCAACTCAGAGCACGAGGGGCTGAATCCGCCGCAAATGCTACTGAGTCACCCCAAAAAGCAGCCCAGAGCGAAGAGAGACCCCAAATTAGTGGTACTGGCATTTCACAGGCTTCGTCAAGAGCACCTCCATCGCCGTTGCAAACATCCCATCCGAATGTCCTGGTTCCCGCCAAAGATCACCAAGGAGAATGCAACAACCCACAATGTGGCCATTGCGGACAAGTGATCATTCCACTGCCCAAGGCAACTTTTCCCTTTCACGAAAAACCGTCCATTACCGTCAATGACTGGAGCATATATACCATGAAAGGACCAATTCTCCTGTCAAACGAGTTGGACTACTTGAACAGCAACCGATTCGAGTTCCCGTTGCCAGAGATGATTTTTGGCAACAACTACGTGCGTATTGTTAACGATAAGACCCAAGCAGTGATTGAATTCAATACATTGGATGCTCTTGACTCTTTGAACGATACAGCAGACTTTAAGGTCAGTTACTACAAGGAATGGCTCAGCACGCGTCCCAAGGCAAGTGCGTCACAGGCAGAGACTGATACCGGCTCAACCAAGTCGGATTTGGAGTCGGTGAAGCCATACGACTGGACGTATTCCACCAATTACAGAGGATCAGTAACGGATGCAAAATTCGAAAGCACTGGCGATAAGATTCCTTTGGAGAAACTTCTCCGTCCAGACCCAATTCTCTTCTTTGATGAGTCGATTCTCTTTGAAGATGAGCTTGGCGATAACGGGATTGCCATGCTTTCAACTAAAGTGAGAGTCATGCACTCTTGTCTTCTTCTCTTGTGTCGGTTCTACTTGCGTGTGGACGATGTAGCATTCCGAGTGCGTGATACTCGTGTGTATGTTGATTTCGAAACCAACGAGGTTCTACGAGAATACAAGACCCAGGAAGCGCAATACGACGAGCTTTTGACAAAGGTTAACGGACGAAGCTCTGATCCTAAGAAGTTGTTGCGGGATTCCAACTGGGTTTCGCAGAATATGCCGGTAACCTCATGCGACGTGGAAAGATTGTCCTGAGGGAGATATGAAGATATGAGAGACTATTGAGAAGTTGACGATTATGGATATGGCAGAGATGTGCTTCAAGAAATCATAGATAGTGGAAAGACAGAGTTCTTGAAGAGAAAGGTAAAACATAGGAGCATAATTGAATAAGGAATAGACTGTGAAGAGTCGAAGAAGGAATATCATGAACATGGAAAGTACAAAAAGAACTCTCATGAATAGGTAACGGATAAACCGTTTATGTCGGGACCATAAATGCACTACGAAAGCACCAAAAATGGTGTAATACTCACTTTTGCAGCCACCACACTGGTATTCTTCATCTACCCCAGATGAAGAACCAGAGAAAGAAAAGTAGAGAAAAAAGGCAAAAAAAAAAAACACCCTAAATCATCAATCATCACCAGAGGATGAACCCCCAATACATTCTGAGCTATATTCGGTATATGGCATCATGGACAAGAATTGTTTGAGGAAAACATGAGTCTACTCCGAGAACATAAGGGCCGTTCTCCAAATGCCATGGAAGAAGCTCAATGCCTTACATTTTTTAGTGCCTGGCATCTCCATGTGCAATACAGGCAAAATAACTTTTACGAGCCCCGAGACGGTTGGCGTTTGAAAACCCATCCATCCACGGCATTTGAGAAGCAAAATACAAGGAGCAGTGGAGGCCAAAATGAACAAATTGCTAAGGAACTTTCTGAGAATATTAACGACAAACAAAAGAAAGAATAGAAAATTATGAGATTTCTAGGCCAACAAGCTCCGCAAATATGACCCAACGCCAAAGCCAATTTTTTTTTTCAATTTTTTATGCCCATCAAGGAAGGTGGGGCATTTTTACCCCGGACTTGGAGAAAGTGCCGGACTTGGAGAAAGTGCCACAGAGCAGGTGGATCCGAGTGAGGAAACACCCGTACACCAAGGAAAAATAGAGGTTATTGGATTTCGGAAAAAAAAAATGAATGCCAGGGCCCCACAGTGAGAAAGCCGCAATCATGGTTACAAAAAAAAAAAGACCCAATGTGGCGGTGGTGGTAAATAGGAGGTTTTATGGGCGGTTATTGTGGCGGATACGGACAAGACGGGTGTTCATTGAAGTCGCCGGCACAGACAAGATGGGACTGACGGATAATGTTAGCGCTAGATTGAAGACTTTTTTTCCTTTTTTTTTTTTCTTTTTCGTTTTCTTTCTGTCCATTTTAACTACTCGAACCGAACTGCACCTCTTCTATCAGGATCGATTCAGTTC
>Ga0160505_101078_pt1 | contig 13564 bp, 10 predicted proteins | sample DIDeMG_FD_108225 | JGI IMG/M metagenome (GOLD analysis project Ga0160505, IMG submission 108225) | Enriched chicken feces microbial communities from UW Madison campus, WI, USA - DID2874_E49_Stillage MG | ecosystem: Host-associated > Birds > Digestive system > Large intestine > Fecal ... | reverse complement strand
AATAAATAAAAAAAAAAAAAAAAAAAAAAAAAAAAAAAAAAAAAAAAAAAAAAAAAAAAAATTGTTTTTGTTTTTTTTTTTTTTTTTTTTTTTTTTTTTTTTTTTTTTTTGATTATTTTAAGGTTCAGAAATGACAGTTGACATTGGGGGTTTCTTAGACCTGTCATATCAACGCCATGCTTACAGACCAACCTTCTCAGATTAATCTAGAATGATAATAAAAAACAGAGGAATGATTAAGTCCGGTCTAATCCGACAACGCAATAATTACAAAAACAAATACTGCCATGTATGGTTAAATAAATGGAAAAAATTTATAATATTGAGAAAGTGGGCATGGAAGGTTGACGTGGAAAAACTGTTGGAAATTTTAGACAAGGACGTCATTTTTTTATGTTAATTCTCAGTGTGAGACATTTTAAAAACAATGTATATGAATCTATAACTGAATGATCTGACTTATCAAATTGATTATAATTTGGCTTGTTACTTTTCTTTTTTATCGACAGCGCTGTAGAGGGGTACTTTTTACAAGCTACTGCCGTGCGCGAAAAAGCTAAGAAAAAGCAAACATCGGGAGAATAAATGGTGGATTTGAAACCATCAGACAATCAATATTGGTAATTCATCTTGCTGAAATACAATCATTAGCGATGTCAAGATTCAAATTTTTAACTATAAAAAGAGCCGACAAAGTCATCAGTTGGATTCAATCGACATAATTAATCAACAACTAAACCCTATCTAAAACTTCCCCTAGTAACTCTAAAATGAGCACATCTGAATACATCGAAACTGCTGCCGAGACAGTTCTTCTTACTGGCGCTTCGGGCTTTATCGCAACCCACATCATTAACCAGCTGTTTGAACTGGGTTACAACATTATTGGCACTGTCAGAAGTGAAGAAAAGGGCAATTGGCTTGCTCGCCGTTACCCCGGGTTCAAATATGAAATTGTTGATCTTTCACTCTCGGCAGCTGGAAACGAGAGCCCCTTTGCCAAAGTTTTCAAGGCTCATCCCGAAATCAAGTACGTTATTCACGCGGCATCCCCCGTTTCCAGCTATCAAGAAAACTTTTACAAGAGTATTTTTGTTCCTGCCGTCGAGGGAACCAAAGATATTCTCCAGGCTGCGTATAAATACGGTTCCAACATCAAGAAATTCATCTACACGTCTTCTCTTGTTGCTGCGGTTAGTTTGGGTTCATCTTCTGAAAACCAAATTTTAACCGAAGACTCGTGGAATTCCATTTCTAATAATCCCGAAGAGATTGGTCAATCTTGGAATGACGCCTACTCTGCGTCTAAAACGTACGCTGAACGGGCTGTTTGGGAATTCAAGGAGATGGTCAAGCCACAGTTTTCCGTTAGTACAGTTCTATTTCCAATTGTATATGGTCCACCCATTCATGATGTAACATATGAGGGCCTGGGTAGCTCTATTTCTTATGCAAAAAAGCTGATTGAGCTACCCAATGATACGAAGGAGATTCCCACATCTTTCCGTGTTAATGTTGATGTCCGTGACGTTGCTCGCACCCATGTTCAAAGTGTTTCCAATCCAAAGTTTGATAATACACGCTCGGTGTTGGCTGCCAACATTGCCGATGGCCAGCTTATTGCCGACATTCTTCATAAGCACCGCCCCGCTGAAGCGACGGACTTTGCCGTGGGCACTCCAGGCGTCTATAACATGACCGCTGAGCTAGAGCATGATTTTTCAAAGACAAACGCTCGTCTAGGGTTCAAGTTTATCCCATTGGAAAAGACAATCTTGGATCAGTTTGATGCTATCTGGCAATTGAAAAGAGAAAGCGAACAAAAGTAGGAGACTAACCGATTTTGCTGAATTCCGAGGTTCCTTAGTAATTATGTATACACTAATTATATTTTTAAACTAAAGAAAATAATGCATTCCTAATGAGATTGCTTCTTATGGGAGCACCCAAAGTATGTTCGGGATAAGAAATCTTATCAAGCTTTGCGACAGCGGAAAGGTATTTTGCATATTGTTTTGTGCGAAGAGTGTCTATGAAATACAAGGTAAACTCCGCCAGTACTACCCCACCGCTCAATGGGAGGTATATGCAGGAAAGTACCCCAGTCCACTGAAATGTTTTATGACTACCGTGCCTCGTCATGTTAGTTAGAGGCATCTAAACATATTCTACTAATGGTTTGCTTAATTAGATCAGCTTGAGGTTTTACTGAGTGTCAATATTAGGTATCAATCTACTCTATGTATAATTATTCATGAAGAACTGGGCGCCATTGAATGCTTGAACTCATGGTATGTGCTGACACTGTCACCTTTCCAGTTTCATAAAAACAAATACTTTGAAATTCATGTCTTCTTAATATGCCATTTTGTTTTATGGTATAATTTATAACTCTAATGTTTGGACAATAAACTGATTTTCCATCAACATAAAAAATATATAAGAAATTTAACATCCAAAATTAGATTTTCAAAAAAAGTAAAGCCCTACGGGGGGCTCGAACCCCCAACCTTGTGATGACTTTGATCCTGGAAACCCAGGTGGTAAGAGTCACACGCTCTACCGATTGAGCTAGCAAGGCGCTTATTGTTTTATAACTTTTAGTAGTAATATCAGTACTAAAAAATTGAGTGTTATAAATATGCTGTTAAAGTCCAAAAGCTGTTTATTTTTTTTTTTCAGACAACTTAAACTTAAATTATGTAATTTTAAAAACAATGGTTTGTTAGCTAAACTAAATACATGATTCTTTTGGCCCACATCTGTAACATTTTTAATTTTTGTCAAGTTATGACTTGCGATATGAACCTTGAACTCTCCAGATATTGGGACAAAAATAAAAACCTGCCAGATTTGTACTATCTTTCCATGGCATTACACAAGTAGTTCTTTTTTTTTGGGAGGCCACTACTCCAACCCCAAGTGCACAGTTTTATAACTGTGACATTGATTTTTTTTTTTTTTGGGTCTCATTAAAGCATTAAAATGCTTTATAACGGGCTTGGAAAGTATATGGGCTTGGAATTATATGCTTCATTTTCTGATAGTATCTGTATAGATGGAATCTTTTTGTCCATTGTTTGTTTACTACTTTGCCAGTCTCATAGAGACAAATGTTTTTAAAATTTCATGTCTTCTTTGTATATCGTTTTGTTTTGTAAATTTTATGTAACTATTTGATGTAAGGACAATAAACTGATTATCTATCTATCTATTGTTTGTTTATTCATAAACACAAATATATATAGTGGTCCATGGAGAATTCTCGACAACCAAATGTTAACCCCCTGTACACGCACTAAGAGTGCTATCTTGTCAGTATTATTGAAATAATTATTGGGCTTTTAAGTCCTTTTTTTTATATTCTTTATGTTTACTCTGATGTATCTTTTAGATATGGGAACAATAAACAGACATTGTATCCTCAGTTGTAATCATTGGCAACACCAGCAAGTCCGTTCCTTGCCACGATACAGAGGGTTACAAAATAAATTAAGTAAAGCAAAAAGAAAAAGGACATAAACAAAACGGCTGTGTCGCAAGTTCTCTTAGCTGGTACTTGGGGGTTTGACGTTTCATGACAAAAAAAAAACCTTTTCCCCAGGATCCAGCACCCTGGGTGTCAAGAAGAGTCCTGGAACACTGGCAACTGCAGCTATTGCAGCGCTAGTTTGTTTATTGCAGTGACAGAGAATCACAGTGAACCCTGGATAAAAATCATGGTGTTAAGCTGGTCTTTTTCTATACCAGTTTTTTTATGCTATAAGTTGCTGTATTGCTCAAACCTATGCTAAATTCGTTATTCAACTCGAAGACAAACCCAATTTTTATTATTATTCATTTATTTAAAAAAAAAACAGAAAAATTATTCTCACATTTGTTGGTAAATATTTTTTTTATTATTTTTATTTTTTATTAACAAACAGAATCATGACATAAACTAATGGTACATGCTAATAATCTAGATTGGAAAAAAAAGAAAGCAAAAAAAAAAAACGAAAAATTAAAAAAATGAATTGTTCCCTAGAGCTGCTGCTACGGTATTCTGTCCTTGGATTTTCCTTGTTTTTTTAAAAAATTTCTTTTTTCCTTCAACGCTTGACGCGGGCCGAGCCGCCACTGGTTTTGCGGACGCCGCTGATTCCGCGGTTGGAGCGCCGCACGGGTCCAGTAGGATCAATGGAAGCCGTGGCTGTGGGCGGCGATGACGAGAGCGTTGTGGTTGTTGTCGTGGTTGTTGTTGTCGAAATCATTTGAAAGCTGGCAGCGCGGCTTGCGGTGCGGCCGCGCTGCGGCGACACGTTGCCATTGGCACGCAGCTGCTGGCGCATGAGGATTTGCTGTTTTTGCGAGAGCGAGTCCGTCACGTTGCGCTTACTCAAGTTGCCGCCTGTGGCCACGAGGTTTTCGTCTTCGTTTTCGTCGTACGCAATGTTTTCCTCGTCGCCGAAAATCTCGGCAACTAGAGAGCTGGCCGTGCTCGGTTTGCGGCGCTCAGGCGAGCCCGAGGGCGTCACATTGGCGGCACTGATGCGACGCGAGCGTGACTGCAGCACGTTATTAGAAGAGCGCTTCCTAATTTGAATCTTTTCGCCAGTGTTAGAGGAGGAACGAGAAGGTGCCGGGGTGGCGAGAGGCGACTTGGGTTTTTCAACCTCTTCGATATCTTCGTCAAGGGTGTCGTCGTCGTTTGGCTCTTCTCTGTCGCGGGCGTCGTTGTAGATTATCGACTTTTTATATTCCGCTTCCTGTTCCTCCTCCTCATCTAAAAAAGCTTGATCGAGTTCCTTTTCTTCAATCACATCGTCGCCATCGTCATCTGAATTGACCTGGCCGATCGAAGATGGCACATAGCGCCGGGCCATGGGGCTGGGGTTGCGTGGTCCCGACCGGCCCGCGGGTGTGGGACTGTATTTACGCGGCTGTCCAGGCGTTGGGACCGGCAGCGCTGAGTTCGCGTGGTGCACTTCATTGATGATGCTGCGTTCGGGCGTGCGCGGCGACATGCGTCTCTGAGGCCCGCTGGGTGAGCGCAGCGGGTAGGTGCTAAAGCTTCTTGGAACCAGCGGGCAAAAGCCCGCAAGTTTCTCCGACGCCATGCGCGAAACAGTCATGGTCCGTCGCCAATCTCTAAACTCGTTCTGGTGCAAATAAAGCCAATGCTGCTGGGGTCCCACGACCATACCGGGACGCAGGAACCGCATGTATGCAATAACCTCGGCGGCGGTAAATCCATACGTATAGATGAGGTGTGCGCCGATTAGACAGCCAGTTCTTCCGAGGCCAGCCTTACAGTGGACAGCTACTTTGCCCTTTTGCGAGATGACCCCCTCGACGGCACCGATGAACGCCTGCACAAAGTCCATGGTTGGACAAGTACCATCATCAAACATGAGATCAATGTGCTTGACGCCGCGTTTTTCAAACTCGGTCTTGTCGTAGAGGTGGGAATTCAGTCTAACAACAAGCTGTACATCGTGCGAAACAAAGTAGTCCAAAACCTGCAAAAAGGGGTAGTTGAGCTCAGTTCCGTATTCTGATTGCTGGGGTGATGCAAATGCAATAAAGTGGGGTGCGATTTCGTTAAAGTCACCCTGATCAACTCGTTCGTACAACTCGTACTCCTGCAAATTGAAGCTGCGGATATCGAGGAGCTTTTGCTCCTTGGCGCGCCAGACGCCGTAGACAATGTCCTGGATGGTGAGCACAAAGTCTGCGGGGGCGTAGCCAGCATCGCGGAAGGGCATGAAGGGAGGCTCGGCCTGAGCGATGGGCGCAAGGGCCAGATGAGGCGGCCACGACTGGATCAAAACCATGTAGCAGCAAAGAATGCAGGCAGTGTTGGCTCTGTCCCTGGGGTTGGTGCGCGAGTAGAGGACCACAGCTTTCCCTTCGTTCTGCTCTTCTCCTAGAATGTCGTGAAGTAGCACTGCAAAGCGATAGAGGTGGCCAATATGGAGGGGACCAAAGTCATGATGGAAGCTGTTGTATGTGAGAATGTCGTCAATGGTGAAGTGGACAACGCTATCGGTGTCGACGGGGGGCTCATCGTAGGCACCAAGGTAAATGCGATCTAGCGAAGGGGGGTTAGTAAAAAAGTGTACATGGGGGGATTATGAGACACGACTCACCTTTTAGGAACTCGATCAAAGGGATCCTAACGCGTCTGCTGGCCATGGTTGTGGGTGATGTTGGTTATGACGAGAGGGAAAAGATGCGTGAATGAATGGATGGGAGGAGGAATGGGGTGGTGGTTGCTGGTGATATTATATAAAAATGGGGGTATAAACAACAACAACAACAACAACAACAACAACAACAACAACAAACAATAACAACGACCGAAGTGGAGATAAAGATGGAAAGAATTAAAACAAGAGAACAAGGTAATAAACAGGGGGAGATTACACAAAGTGAGAATGTAGATGGGTTTGTTTGTATATAAAGTAAACAGAATAAACAATACAGATATTGATAATATTGATAATATGTTATTGATATTATTGATATCACTGATTGATGAAATATTTCTTGTTTTCTTTATGGCCAATTTGAGCTCACAAATAAACAAAACACTTGGTGGTGACACTAAACCAATTCGGGGTCGAATCCACTGCTCAGCGACTCAGGGCAAGGACTTTTGCTGTTGTCCCGGTTACGCTAACAAAAACACCAATGTCATGTGATGTACGGCTGTGTTGTTGCTATATCAAGCGGCTATGCGGCGTTCACCAAAAAAAGTAATTTGAATGAAATGGTTTGTGATGACATAATGAATTACAAACACACTCACTAATCATAAATATATCATACCATTAGCATTAACCATCTCGTAGACAAAACTCATCCATCATTGAACAATCAATAACATTATTATTACTATCAAATATAGACAAATAACTCATATTATATCTCCTGCATTACCAACGCAGATTACCCGTTTTGTTGTTGTTTTTTGTTCTTTTTTTATTTTATTTTTATTTCTCATCGGCATATTTATGCTCCGGACTTTTTATTCTCCGAAATACCTTTAAGGCTCCCTCCCTTTCCCTACTCTTGAAACCATTACTCGTATCACTATATATTGTCTTGACATATCACCTTTTTTTTTTTTTTAAAAAAAAACAACCACTTGTTATCTTACTCTTTATTTTCTCTTCCTTTTTTTTTAAAGACTTCATTTCCGCCACCACGATGAGCGCTCCGGCTTTGGTCCTATCCGCGCTGGCATTGGCCTACCTTGATGCCCGCACTCTTATTAGCGAGGATCTCTCACTCATTTTCCGCACCTCGCGTGCTGCCAGCACCCAGCAACGACTTGAACGCCAGGGTAAGTGCAATTGCTTCTACATTCTTGAGCAGTACGCAAAGAGTCAGCCCACAGCCGTTGCGCTGCGCTTCCCCAAACAGGTCAAGCCCTACCCCAAGAAGCAGCAACCTACACCCGGCAGCCTCGACGATCTCTTTGTCATTGAGGAGTACACCTACAAGCAAGTCTACGATATCGTGCTCAAATATGCTGCAGTGCTCCGTGGCCAGTATGGTGTTACCGCAAAATCCATTGTTGCGATTGATTGCATGAACCGGCCTGAATTTGTCTTCATATGGTTTGCATGCTGGTCGCTCGGCGCTCTTGTCAGCTTTATCAATTACAACCTCACTGAGCACTCACTCGTGCACTGTGTCAAGATTGCCGACACAACTCACCTTTTTGTTGACGACGACCCTAAAGTTGTGGCGCTTGTCCAACCCTGTGAGACTGAGATTAGGAACCTGGGTGTTAAAATTGCCTACATTGACGACGCCCTTCGTGCTAAAATGCAGGCCAGTGCGCCCTACCGTGCATCCAATACTGACCGTGGCAAGCATATAAAATTGACCGACCCTTGTTTGCTTATTTACACGTCGGGCACTACCGGTAAGCCCAAAGCAACCATCATGCCTTGGCGGAAGGCCTTGGTATCGCCCAGCCTGTACACTGCAACCATCCGACTCCGCAGTTCTGACGTGGTTTACTCGGCCATGCCTCTGTACCATTCCACGGCATCATTTTTGGGCCTTTTGGCCGCGTTTAACGCTGGCGCAACCTATGCTATTGGCCACAAGTTTTCAACCTCGACGTTCTGGACTCAGGTAAAGCTTACCCAGACCACCTATATTCAATACGTGGGCGAGACCTGCCGGTACCTCGTGAACGCGCCGCCAAGCGTGGATGAGCGTGCGCACAAAGTCGTCTGCGCCTATGGCAACGGTATGCGGCCCGACATTTGGCGCGAGTTTAAAGCCCGGTTTCATATCAACCAGATTGGTGAATTCTACGCATCAACTGAATCTCCCTCAGCGCTGACCAATCTACAACAAGGCGAGTTAGGAATCGGCGCCATTGGTAAATATGGCTCATTTGCCTCGGCGATTTTGTACCGCTTCCGCTACCGTATTGTCAAGATGGACCCGGAGGACAATACCACCATTTTACGCAATCCAGCTACCGGGTTTGCCATGGACTCGGGGGTAAATGAGCCTGGCGAGCTGCTTGCGCGTATCACCAACCCTGATAAAGTAGGTGAATCATTTAATGGCTACTACGGCAATTCCCAGGCCACCGAAGCCAAGATTGTGCGCAACGTTTTCAAAAAAGGCGACATGTATTTCCGCACCGGTGACCTTGTCCGCAAGGATGAAAACAACTTTGTCTATTTTGTCGATAGACTGGGCGACACGTTCCGGTGGAAATCGGAAAACGTGAGTACCAACGAAGTCGAGGAGGTTATTATGGCGTTTGACAATAAGGCGCACATTGAGCAGGTTGTCGTGGTGGGCGTGCAGGTGCCCAAGCACGAGGGCCGCGCAGGGTTTGCGGTCATAGCGCTGCGCGATCCCTCCCAGCCCCCGGACCCAGCCAAGCTGGCGCACTACCTGTTGGCCCAGCTGCCGCGCTATGCCGTGCCCGTGTTCATTAAGCTTGTGGACAAGATTGCCGTGACCCATAACCACAAGATTCAGAAAAATTATTACCGTGACAATCACCAGTTTGATGACTTGCCACAACAAGAAGAAGAAAAGCCAAGGGAAGAAAGTAATGGCACTATTTGGTGGCTACAAGGTAATACCTACGTGCCGCTCAAGCGCCAGGACTGGGATTTGATTAGCGCGGGTCGTGTCAAGCTTTGAGTTGGTGTATAATACATGTATACTTAGATAGTCAGTTTATTACATACACTTTTTTTTTTGTCTTTTGGGGTTACTTGAACGGCGGATTGGTATATATATGGGTACAAAAAAACACAATTAAAAGACTAACTTGACAAGTAATATTAGAATAAAAGCCAACACAATTAACACAAAAAAAAATGAAAACGGGAATACAATATTAATTAAAAGTTTTTTTTTCTTTTTTTTTCTTTCATGTCCACAGACTAACCATGGAAAGCGTGATGGCGCGTTTCCAAAAATGCCTGAAGACCCTGATCAAAGCCTTGGCGCCAGACCCAGATAATGTCATGGCCAGCACCACGCTCGCGGATATGCTCAACCTCACGGGCCCGCTTCCACGCAGCCCGGCGGCCAAGCTCGGAGTGATTCCATTTATCAAAGGCCCGCGCGTCGGCCCAAGCCTGTTGGAACCCGGCCTCAAACCGCCAGTGCTCCCAGTCACGGTTGGGGTCCTGCGACTGCCAGTAGTTGGCGTGGTTGTTGACGGCCTGCTGACAGCGATGCGCCAGCGCCTGCTCGTAGTAGTTGTCCGTGGGCTCACGGTCCGGGGGGAACCGCTGCTGCGAGGGTCCGTAGACACTGCTTAGCGCTCCCTTTTCCAGCATCTCGCGGAACCCCCACTCGCCGCCGCCGCCCCACTTAAACTTGTAGGTCCAAAAGTAAAATCCGCAGGCACGCTGGGCAAAATGCGCGCACTCACGCTGGCCATACTGCTTGACCAGCTCTTCGCGGGAGCCATTCGCGTGCTCGTCGTGCTTCTCCCAGGACTTGCCGTCCAGGACACAGGAGAATTCGCCCACCATAATGTCCACGGTATTCTCCGTGTCGGGCAGTGCCTCTTCAATATGATTGACAATATCAATAGGTGCCTTGTTTTTGTCATCGTCGGAGAAGCAGCGGTAGACGTGCGTATCAATAATAACTCCCAATGACGCATTTTCACCGCGCTCGGATGAAAGCTTGTGCTCAACCTCCTTGATAATGTCAACCCAGCGGTTTAGATCCCAGCCGTCGGAAATCACGAGGGGGATTTCGGTATTCACCGAGCGGATCTGGTTAATTGCTTTGAGGTAAAATGTTTTCTGCACATCCGCATCGTGGGACTCGTAGGGCGCCTCGTTGAGAATTTGGAGGCCCACAACGTTATCAAACTGCGCCAGATCCTTGGCTAAAAACTGCAGCACATCGTAGGACTGTACCTGGCAGCGGCTTGAATCCCACAGCTTGGCCTCGCCCACGGTAGTACCGGAATGGTCAGCGCCATTGGCGCCGCCGGGCAAGCCGTGCAAATCGACTAGCACGCCAATCTCAAACTCAACCGCCTTGCGCAGCACCACATCTTTGAAAATATCCCATGCATTCTTATAGACCTTGTGTGCATTCTCAAAGTGCGTGTGGTCGCAAAACTGGCCACCACCGACCATCCAGTAGCCAATTGGCACGCGGACCGCCGTGGCACCCATCTCACGTAGCCAGCGCCAATCGTCATCTGACATCCATTCTCGCCAGTGAGTTTCAAACATGGCGCACGTTTCGTCGACCCCCTTGCTCTTGAGCGCCTGTTCCACAGCGTCAAGTTCTGACGTTTTGCCGTGATCTTCGCCCTCCGGGAAGAGGTGCGGCGTGATCCATTTTTCAAGCACAAACATTGATCCAATATTGGGCCCGCGGTTGACGCGCGACTGGTAGAGCTGGCGCTGCGAGGGTGGTTTCCCTGGCGTCGTCGTGTTGGTCACTGGCACCGGGTCGGTGCTAACGGAAAGATTCTTGATATATTTGCCTAAACCCATTGTAAACCAGAACAGCTAGGAAAAAAAAGTTATACTAAGCGGAATTGATACGTTCAATTGATGGAAACTGCGCAAAATAGTAATGAGAAAAGGGGAAAAAAACTGAAATAATAAAAATTGTAAAATAAAAACTGTGTCAACCGACTCATTATATAGAAAAAAAAAAAGAGAGAGTAATATTTTGCTTAAATATTATTTGGGCAACCTTGATGCTGGGGCTGGGCGTACAGCGGTTGGATGTCCCAACCGTACCAGCTGGGGTGCAGTACGGTATCCACAGTTCTTAGCAAGTGACTTTAAGGTGGTGCCAAATGCATTTGCCATGATACCGGCTGCCGCAGTAAGAATTCGGGCTGGATTCATGATAACTGGCATTATGAAAAACCAGCAGCAACTAGGCGATCTAAACGATTAGCCCCAACAGCAAAGCAACCACGAACTGCAAGACCAAACCAATGCGTCTTTTTATTTTATTTTTTATTTTATTTTACTTTCATTTTCATTTTGAATTTTATTTCGGCGGGCGGTGTATGGCCGGGGTCGGTGCCAAAAGTATCTGTAGTGTGCTGCCGTGACCTGCTGCCAAGCGCTGCCATTGCAATGGGTTGCGTAACTCAGATGCAAGTAGAAACCATATGACGACTTGGTATTTACACTATGGGACTTTAGACATTAGACTTGCATTAATAAATAAATGGTTTATTTGTATGATATAACACTAAATATACACGGCTCTCCAGATCAGGAACGAATCTTCTGGCTTTTTTTTTCACACTTTGTAACTTGAAATTCCCTCCCATGAAAAAAGAACTTAATCATATTCCGGTTTTCGTTTTGTTGGTTTCTGGGTCTTGGACTGCCTGCTTGTGGGTCACATCAAACCAGCCCATGTTTGCAGCCTCAGTGCCACTGCCTTTGTACACGATCCGCCGGCGGTCCTTCCACTCCTTGAGCTTCATCATTCGTATAAGCCGGCCCCGGGACTCCTCGGGAGGGGCCTGCAGGTTGCTAAGCGCTTTGTAGACATGGCGGCGGGACGAGTCAACTAGCTCATGATGCGAGAGCTGGGGGATTTGAATCCGCGCTGTGTTGCGCGTGACATAAATGTTGTGCGCCTGAAAACGTGAGTCAAGGTTCTTGAGAACCGACTGGAAAATGCTGTAGCAGGTGTAGATGATTGAAACGAGGATGAGGCCAACAAGCAGCACAATAATGGCCGATTTGAGCCGCCAGAAAAGAGACTCGGGCTTTTGAACTTTTTCTTTGAAAAGCATGGCAAACTGGGCTACTGGGGAATTAGCTGTACTCTAAACAACCTACGGGTGGTTTGTACAGATGCAATCGATGATGTTATGGGTGATGCAATGGGTAATGCAATGAAAGCTACGATTATATTAGGGTAGCCATTAAAAGAGCTTTGGTGAACTTGAGAGATGCAATAAGAGAGAGCTGGGTCGTAAGGAAACTGGTTGAATGAGGAGAAGAAAAAAAATGTCAAGTTCAAATCTGGCAATCTCACTGGATATATAGTCAGTGATGGTCATGATAGTATGCCAAGGTTCTGTTCCCATCATCAGCGTCATTTCTCGGCATTGTCGTGTACTGGGGCAGGAAACCACACAGTGTAGAGCTAGTTAATAAGCTGGTTTGTTGAGCATCAGTCGCCCCCTCGCGTTTCTTCTCTTGTTCATTTGCTTTGTCTCTGATTGACACTCATCTGTTCAGGCTGACACAAGTGGCCAACAAGATACTGTGTCTCAACCATCGGGGGGTTACGTCGTCAACCCTTTTTTTTCTTTTTTTGGGCCTTGAGCTCGGCTGGTATTTCCTGCATGCCCTAACTGGCAACGGAAAATAAAAATAAATCTTAAAATAATATAATATTACTATTCTTTTAATAACATGAATTATCACCACTATTAATTCAACTGTCACGTATCACTGACTCCAGACAAAATAAATTAGCAGTTACCATTAATTACATACCAACAGGTCACTGTGAAAAAATAAAAAATAAATAAATAAAAAATAAATAAATAAAAAAAGGCGCACCATTAATAATAGAGTTAATTACCTCGTGGGCTGCCTAAACGCTCTTATTCTCTCGTGTATATCTGGTATTTGCATTGGTCAGGATTGTTAATGCCATCTTGCAATAATGGTAGGAATTATCTTACGGGAATTCTTGTTTTTATTTGCGGCCAATATTTATCGCTTGACTTTTTCCACCAGACATGGCCACTGAACAGTTGCTGCGGTTGTTGGTGTTTCATTACCAAGAGGTACCGGTTTGGACTGGCTAGACATTTGGTACTTGACCTCTGGGCTAGTTCTAAACCAGTGCGCCGCCCAATCATTGAGCTGGAACTGTCTCTTTTTATTTCATCACACATAGCGCTTTCTAGAATTTCTAATTCTTCTATTCAACGGGATTCATTCTTTGGTCTATAGTTGACTATTAATAAAGATTGGGTTCCTTCTGTTGTTGTTTTTTTTTTTTTTTTTTTTTTTTTTTTTTTTTTTTTTTTTTTTTTTTTTTTTTTTGTTTTTTTTTTTTTTTT
>Ga0160505_101077_pt1 | contig 13566 bp, 7 predicted proteins | sample DIDeMG_FD_108225 | JGI IMG/M metagenome (GOLD analysis project Ga0160505, IMG submission 108225) | Enriched chicken feces microbial communities from UW Madison campus, WI, USA - DID2874_E49_Stillage MG | ecosystem: Host-associated > Birds > Digestive system > Large intestine > Fecal ... | reverse complement strand
GAGGCATAGGGTACGCACACGGGCGGTGGGTTTTTTTTTGTTTTTTTATTTATTATTTTTTTTTTTTTTTTTTTTTGGATTAGGGTTGCGAAACTGTCAAGCTGGACACTTTTCACTTCCTTTCTTCTCTCTTTCACTCCACCGCAAACAAACCTACCCTGTCCTGCCCCCGTCCGGAGCCATGTCTGTCGATCTCATCTCTCCGTACTCACTGTCAATTGAGAGTTTAAATCTGTCGGACAACGAGCTCAAGACCTACCCACGCTGGTATACAGACCTTATCATCAGGAAGCAAACGCCTTCACTTACAATCAATGATGTGTTCTCTTACATGAAGAACTTTGGCATCAAGGAGCCGGAGCGAGCTGTGATACTCTCTGTGTTTGTGCCTAATATAACTGATGCGCCACCACAGATCTTTTACGCTTGTCTTCGCCTCGCCAGCCATCTGCAACAGGGCCAGCAGATCACCACGGGGCTTGTCTTCCACCCTGCGCCTGTGCCCCGGCTGCTCTCTATCATCTCCAAAACGCTTAAACAGGATCCGATCCTTATCGAGAAGCCAAAAGCACAGGCGGAGGCATCAGATAGCAACCCATTTCGTCGTGAGCGCTCCAACACAGCGGGAAATTCGCAAAAACCTAAAATGGACATTACATCGTTTACCGCTTTTCTCATGACTGGCTCAGTACCGCAAGACGCAAGCGACAATGATGAACCACAGTACTTGCCGCCCAAATCGCGCAACTCCAAGCGTGTGACTTTCGACACCAATCCGCCTCAGGTTGCAGAGGCTGCAGCTCGTAGTATGGAAGAGCTATTGCGTCAACAAAGATCCATGCCTCAGCTAGTTCCCGCCAACCGCCAGATTCCCGTGGCGCCGTCATATCCTACGAGCAACTACAATGTTGGTGGTGTATTCAACGTTAAGCCACTAGTTCCACAAGATACGGGAACCGACCCTGTGGACGATGTAAACATAGAAACCGATACATTTAAAAACGTTAATATTGACAGTGTCTTGCATAATGGAGTCTCCAACCTTCCTCCTCCAATCCCCCAGCATAGAGCAAGTGTGTTTGCAGAAGACAACCACACTCCATCACCACCGCCGCAAAGCTACCCGTCATATCAGCAACAGCAACACCAGTTTGGCAGTGGTTCTGTGGAACAGTCGCACCAACCACCCCCATTGCCGCCAAAAGTGCGCGAGCCTGAGCAATTCAAGCCTCTGGCGCCTAGTCACACCGGCCCGGTATCGCTGCCTGCACTTGTGCCCACCCCCACGGGTCCAATTATGGGCAACAATGGGAATCACAACAACAGCAGCAACAACAACGGTAACAAAAATGGCATGAATGTGTTTCCACCACTCAACGGTAGTGGCAATAACAGCGCGTTTTTGAAGCCACCAGTACAGCAGCAGGGCTTCTCGCTTTCACCGCAGTCGACTGGGCATCCTCCACCTGTTCCCCCTACCCGACCCAGCTACGGAGATAGCTTCCAAAACGGCAACATTTCATCACCCTCTCTAGCACAGTTTGAGTCTATTTTTCACACGCATCAACAGACAGGAAACGGACAAACCCATCCTCCACCTCCACCTCCTCCGCCACAACAGCAGCCGCAACAATACAATTTCTCAGGCGCTCAAGCTTTCTTACCGGAGCCACCATTTACAGCAACTTCTCAAGCCTATCAGGGAGGCTACCAAGTGCCTGGCATGAATGGTATTCCACCACCTCCGCCACGTCGTAGTGTTAGCAGCGGATCCCCAATAACTCCTCTTCAAAGCACAGCTACGGGAAACCAGATGATGGCTAATAATGGGTTTAGACGCATGAACATACAAAGTCAGCCGACGGGCGGGCCCGCGCTTTCACAGCTTCCGACAATGAATAATGGAGTCTTGGCGCCTCCACCACCGCCTTCGCGCCGGCGCTTACAGCCGTCGCTTACAGGTGGCACGCCGCCACTGGGACCGGGGCACTTTCAGTCGTCGTCTGCGACAAACCTCCCGTCGACATATCAGCCTCAGATGCAGGCTCCGCAGCTCCAACAACCAGGAGGCCAGCAGATGGCACCACTGCAAGGACAGTATACAGGGCATCAAGTAATGTACTCTTCGCCAACAGGGTCAAACTCGGTGCCCAACTTGTTGAGCAACGAGATGGCGAACCTAAACTTTGGTAGATAGTTATCTAGTAGTTAATGATTTGGATAGATACACTTACAAACCCACACAGTCAACAGAAATACAGATTTATGGAATATATATTTACACAATTTTATTTTAGTCAAGGGTCCTGAGGTTTAGGTGTAGGCTTTCTATCTGCTTGTTGAGGGTTGTCAAGTCCCGGCATTTGAGGATATGTACTCATGTATTGCTTACAAAATGCTCATGTAATATGAATAGCTGATCAATGATTAAGCTCCAAATCTGTTTTTTCTGCCTCTTTGACTTTCTCTTCCCTTTCCCTCCTTGCCATCATTTCTAAGCACCCCTATACCACTATGGATATCCACATGCAACAAACCCCTTTTTGTGAGAATAGCGCTCAGGACTTTACTCTAGCGCCTGACCTAGATATGGGTGCAAATTGGGAGGACTGCGACACGTTATTAACCAATGCAGCCGCTGCTAATGGTAGCTCGCTTCCCGAGTTCGAAGATACTGACATATCGCACATCTACCAGCACGCTACGCCAACGCTACCTTCGCAGCAACAGTTACAACAGCACCAGAACCCGCAGCATCAGGGACACTTTCCATCGGATTCGCCTTCCTCCTTTTCATCACAGGCGACAAACATACACAACTCGCCTGCATTCACATCGCCGCCCATGACTGATGTGCAAGTCAAGCAGGAGCCATACCAGGCCGACGGCATGAGCCAGTCCAACTATTTATTTTCAAACATGCAGCCACCACAACAAGAGGTGCCCAATTTGTCTCCACCAACGACGCAAAATCTCTCAACAACCCAATCCTCTGGCTCAAAGCGGCGCAAAGCGGGGACTACGCGCGGCGTTGATTCCAAGGATAACGAATCGGATGAAGGCCGCATCAACGACTTGGCCAACAATAGCAATGAAGATGAAGATCTCGTGATTAAACGCAAGGCGCAGAATCGTGCGGCGCAACGGGCGTTCCGTGAACGTAAGGAGCAACGTGTGCGCGAGCTTGAACAAAAGCTTGGAGAGAGCGAAAAGGAAAAATTGCGCTTGGCATCTGAAAACGAGCGACTAAAAAAGGAGAATACAGTGATTTCTACTGAAAACCAGGTGTTGATGGCGACATCTGCGCCGGGAGGGGATCGTTTTGGCGGCGCGTCGCCCGCACCGCTAAAAGCTAACTTTCCGGTGCACAAGTTTAGCAACATGCTACTGGCGGAACACGATAAGGAATACCCCCCAATAACCTCAAACAACACACCTTCCTTTGTGGTATACGAGAAAAATGCCTTCGATACAATGCTTGGTGCGGGAGCGGTTTGGGAGCGCATTATGCAGGAGCCCGACAGCGAGGACATTGACGTCGAAAAAGTCATGACGTTTTTGCGTGGAAAAGAACATTGTGATGGTTTTGGTCCTGTTTTCCGGTTAACTGATGTCAAGAATGGCATTTCGCTGGCGCGGGGGAATTATTAAGGCAGCATTTATCGTTGTTTTTACTTGTTTTTGTTTGTCGTTACTATTTTATGATGTGTTGTTTTTCAAATGCCGTTTAGCGACGGTGAATGAGCAGCTTGATTGTTTGTTTTTTGTTTGTTTTTTACGTACAATTTATTATATATATATTTTTTTTATTATTTACCTTCCGTTTGAGATTACGACTTTAATACATAATACTGTCTAGCAAGGTTTTTACGACCTCTTAGGCAGTATTTTAATGATGATGTTGTTGAAGTTGGAAGGCTGCTTCCAGTGTTGGTCATAGCTGCATAAGGGTCTTGACAATAGCTGGGCCTGAAAAGTTTTTTTTTTTTTTTCTCTCTCTCTCAAATCTTACAGTGGTCATCACCATTCTCTACTTACAGCACCAGGAACAACCGAAGCAGAATACTCGGGAGTAGCAGCAGTAATAATAATAGTAAAATAAAAAGAGCCCCAATTACATACGTTAAATAAGACCCAATCATATCAAGTTTCAATCTCTACACGCACCTCTTTTTTCCCTACGCCTATCGAGCACTACTAGCCAAACGATAGAAGCTAGATACATGACAATGACGACACCAAGACAACCAACAGCAGTAGTCGACGATATCGATGCTCAGGCACTGAAGCTGGCCCATGTAAACCGAGTTAGCTACTTCCTAACTGCAGCGGCGGCGATGGCTTCCAACACCAGCAATGATGACAACAAGAAGGGTCTGGCCCAAGCGGTTGCCCTGAGGTACTCACAAGCTGCCCACGCCGAGTTTCGTAGCGTAGCGCCAGGCCAACAATACTGTGACTGCTGTGCCGGCATGCTTGTGGCAGGCGTCAGCGCCGCTTTTCGCATCACGACGCAAGCCCCAATCTACACCCAGGGCAGCGGCGATATGGCTAATAATAAAAACAACAATAGTAGCTGCAACAACCTTGAGCTGAAAACGACCAAGAAAAAACGGAAATTGTCGAAGAATGCCGTAAAGCAGCTTGAGAAGCGCCAGGAAAAATTACGAGCACGGTTGACGGCTCAGGGGGTTGAGTATGTTGCTGGGTACGGCCACCAGGATAAAAAGACTGCTGCCAGTGGGAAATCGTCTGTAGACGCGCTGGGCCGCAAACGTCGGTGGTTGCAGTGCACCTGCAAAAGTTGTGATTACAAAACTTACACGGCGATTGAGGCTCTCTCTACTACCAGCTCATCCTCTCATTCCGCTTCCAGGGCCGCTAGTAGCACCAACAACAACCGCAGCAAGGGCGCTCTTGCCGCTGCCGGAGAAGACACCCCAGCGGCAGAGCCGTCCAAAAAAAAGAGAAAAAAGAACTCACTGGTTGCGAAGCTTGCGGCCCAAAAGCAGGCACGTTCAGCATCGTCTGGGTTTTCACTCGGGCTGTCCGACTTCCTGGCTAAAAAGTAAACACTCATCACCTCATTATTTATTTATTATGCTCTTACATTTCATATTCTGATAACAGTTAAACATGATATGAGGACATTAGGCCAGTAGATTATATTTCGTCCTTGCTATCCTCTTTACCGAGTGGTGCGGCTCTGCCGTTTTGTGCTACTTATTTGCAGAGTAGACTGAGCCGTTCATTGTGAGCCACTCAAAACTACCGTTTTTCCCGTCAAGCTAGCATTTGTCTCAACCTTGAATACTCTTACCACAAAAGGCTCTGGCTTCACCACATAATTAAAAACAAAAATAGAATAAATTTTTGAGATATTTTGATATGGCAGTTCACATGGACATGAGTTTTTAATGCAGGACTGAAGGCTATTTTTTATTCGTTGTTGTTTAATATATTCGGAAAAGTAAGCAATAAAAACAGCTTGTGCTAGGGATCCCTGTAGTTAAATATGGCTGCTGCCATTATTCTCATCTTTATCTGTGGAGCTTCCAAAGCATTACCAGGTCAAATAGATCAGTTTCAAGATATCATCTCGATTTCTGTTGCTGGAACATACTTTTCTGGATTACTTTCGATCATCGTTTCAACAACTGATTCAATCCCCTCACTCAGCTTCTTCATTTCGTGGGTGACCTTGACAGGCTTGCTATTTAGCCTGGGATGACCTTGTTGCAGCGTTAGGTCTGCACCGTTGTCTTTGACTTGCCATCAGCAGCCAAACACCCACGCTGTTCCAGTTATCTCTGCATTATGAGCTCCGATTCTCTTTGAGAATTTTAGGGTTCTGATTATTTCCGCTGTTGTTCTCTGCTGTTGTTCTCTTCTGTTGTTCTCTTCTGTTGTTCTATTCTGTTGTTCTCTGCTGTTGCTTGTCGGGGTCTTTGTGTTACAGTTTGTGCTTTTCTTGTTAGTCAGGACCCCAAGAACATTGGACGTCTTCAAGTCAAACAAGTCACTTCGCCTTAGACAATTAATAGTTTAGATCGCTCTGCAGCCGGTGGTCTTTATCCCATTTTGTTTAGTACTTTTATCGCATCTTCCAAGTTATTTTTTTTATATTTTTTATTTAGTCGACTTCGTTTTGTTGCTAGCGTTATTCGGTATTTGGAATGTGGCTTGTCAAGCTGCTTGTGCCTTTGTACAACCCTTATTTTTTTTTTTCTCAAATGTTGTTTTTAGATCAACATCTATGTTTTGTCAACAAAAGAAGGTCATATGTCCGACCCTGAAAACGCCAACAGTTCCCGTCTCCTAATTTCTTACTCGTTTTGCTCACACTATGCTCCTTTGGTCACAGTTCAACAACTATCATTTTATTTTTTCCTTTCATTTCTGGCTTTCAATTTCACGTACTATGACAATCTCTTCCCTATATACCGCCACACTGGGGCTGACAGCATCTTATTGTGACGTTCCAATATGCCTCTGTCAGTATGGCTACTCCAAAATCCCAATAGTGCTTCTTGATAAGTATGCTGGCCAAAGGAAGTGACAACGGTTAGGTACTTTATGTGATCTTACAAGCAATTGGTTAAATGCACCAGTTTTTGAGCACCATAAAGTTTTTGGACTTGCAAAAACCGCTGATAATGTCACACATATGTGGGAGGTTCGTAAACTGCCATTTAAGCGTCTATGATACTTATGTAAGTTATGAACTTCTACTTCCCAAAATAATTTCTTCATAAAATGTATGTTCAGAATCCCAATCAGTTAAAAAGAACCATTCTGTCTATGTAAAATATTTAAAAAGAATTAGCAACATTAGTGGCATTTTTAAACGCTGGCAACTCGATGAGATTTAACCTCCCTACGGCATTAAAAGTTTACTTCAACTTGTTTCAACACAGAATCACAATTAGAAAGACGCTTGCGGAAAGAATAGAGGTTTGCTAAAACACATCACAGGAATCTGTGCATTGGTAAAAAGAATAACAAAATTTTATGAACTACAACTATAAACACAAGTGAATCAGTAGAAAAATGGAGCAGCTGCGTTGTAATAAAAAACCCAAAAGCGAATATTTTTGTGGACATATTAGATAGTTATTATATTTTGATGTTAATCAAATTCAATAGCAGTAGCGAGCAGTCAGTAACTGTGAATTTTCAAGTTTCCATTAAGAGGTTGTTTTGTAGGATTCTTGTATAAGTAGAGTAGTTATTAAAGATTAAAATTTTTTCACCATGATCATTATCACCATCGAACCCCTCTAGGATGAAACCGCCTGCAACTACCTTATGATACTTAATATCATTTTGGGAATTATTTTCCAATAAAACCTTCCCTTCGTCTTGGTATTCATATTAGCGAAGAATAACTCTTTTTCCTATTCATTTGTTTTCATATGTTAGCTTAGATATTCTTTTTGCAGTATTTGGTTATTGTATCTTTTTGCTATCTTTCAATTGAGCAGATTTGCGAGCAACTTTATAACAATTTGTAATTTTTGGCCTAGGCTTTAAATATAAAGTCATGATCTATTGGAAACCTGTGTAAATCTAATTGTAAAATAAGGGAGATTTTTTCAAGTTATTCGATAACTATTGTGATTGAACTCTGATAAAAAGCCCAGTATACAAAAGACAAAAAAAAAAGCCACTTCGCAATCTTGCTATGCTAAATTATCTTTTATTAATTAACACAAAGTTCTTATAACCATTTGACTATAACATTTACTTCAAACTCCAAAAAAGCTATTTTTGGGTTTCTATAAGAATGTAGATGGACCATCTTGACACGGTTACATTTTTGCTTTGAGGTTTAAAACAATGTTCAACAATTGGCAAATCCTATAATAGTAATAAAAGAAGATAAAAATTCCAAGTAATTCTAAGCCTCCTTTTGATACTCAAGACATATAACCAGCACTTCCCACCCAAGATTGCAAACTTGCATCATTACGTGGCCAGTGGTAGTAATACGTACGTGGATCTTTAGCATAGCCTTTTCAACATTCCAGTCACCACCATAGATAACTTCCAATGATTTTTTTAACACCAATGCTACAATAGCAAAGCAAACTTTAGGAACTTATTCCAATTATTTGATGGCTCCAATAGAAAGTGATAATATTAATAATGTGTGCAAATAGTTCTCTGCACTTGTCATCAATTAATTGCAGTTGGTTACCTTGGGGTTTATATATATCTCGAAAGACAGTAAATGCTTACGGAGTTGAACAAACTCCTATATCCTTGTTTATGCAACAAGGAAAAAAAATATTTTGAATGAGCTTTAGCCTTTGAGCTCGGTACAAAACCATCTTCAGACCCATTTCACCGAATTTTAACTGCTGGAATTCAAGCCGTAGATCAAAAAAGGGAGTTTCTAAGTTTTAGTCCATGAGATCTTTACGAACCTGGTTAGGATACAGCTAGCACAAGAATGGAGTGAATGGAAAAAGTCACTAAAAAAAATATAAGCAATGTTTATTTCAGTAACCGATAGTATCACAATATGTGTACAGGCGTCTAGCATTCCAAAAACATTATTACCAAATGTGCTCGACTTTTGCCGGAACTATTGGCCTCTAATTATTTTTGATACATGACTGAGCTATAGCAAAATAATGTCAAATGAAAACTCAAACTACTTTTAAACAGCCACTATAATAGCACACCAATCTGTGTTACAATAATAATTCAACCCACAGAGTTTCTTGCCGTGATTGCTATTGCAAAATTTTTTGATCATTTTTTCTTTGTTGCCTAACTATCGATAAATAGTTATTAGTTACAATCGCCTTGGGATCCCATTATGCTCCCTGGTGCATCTGGCTACACTTAACTGCCAGTCCTGAAAAATTCGAAATTATGTGTGATCCCAGCCGCACATTGTTACATAAGCTGTGCTGTATTGTATATCAGAGGAAAAACGCAAATATAAAGAGAAAAAGATTAGAAGCTTCGGTTCCTTTTGCTCCTTCTTTTTTCTATTTCCCCCTCGACAGTGTTTGTGATGACATGACTTTTATCTAATGGTAGTACGAAAAAACTCAGATTCAGAACCTGCTAGAGCTGCGCAGGAAGCAGCTCTCAAATACGCACAGAACAAGTGCCTCACGCTTGTCAACTCGGCCACTGCGTTAGCAGAAGGAGCAACTCCCCTTAACCCAATGTTCAACACTGGCAGAGCACCAGGTGACGTAACATCAACGACAACGACTGTATCAGAACAAAATAACAGCAATGGAAACATCTCTAAAGTAGATGAAAATGGTAGCGGCAGCGAGTGTGCAGAAGACGACGAGTATTCAGTTTTTGATGCACCTGGCGACTTTGGTATAGACAAGAATGTGGCACGCGCTGCCTTGACTGCACTAGGTTCTGAATTTGCACCCGGCGAAATTAGCAGCAGCTTGGAAAACAAGAACAAAAAGTCTCGAAGTAAGGTGAAGAAGAAGTTCAGCGAGATGGATGATGATGAAAAACTGCTTGCTTCTGAGGAAGCCAAGAATCTAACGTCGCGACAAAAACGCCAGCTGCGGAACCGTGTTTCCGCGAGGCATTTCAGGCTGCGACGAAAGGAATACATTTCACATCTGGAGGGCTTGGTCGTTAACATGACTACAAAGATCAACCGTTTAGAGATCGAGCTCAAAAAGAGTCTTGAGAAAAAGGGTAATATCTCGGATCAGGCCCACCAGTTCCAGGCCCAGCTTCAGCAACAAAAAAAATCGCAAGAGAGCCTGCAGCAACACACACCCCCTACAAGAGGTTTGAGTACCAATACTAATCAGATGTCTATGACTTCTCCGGGTTCAAGAAGTAACAATAACAGTATGCCTCACAATAGTTCTGCTCCTGTGATATCTGTGACACAGAACCTTCAAACTGCCCCAAAATACGCTTACGGCGCTCAACAACCATACATTCCATCTTCATCCTCCATGGTATCAGCGGTTCCCACTTCTTCCATGAGCTATGTTGACAACTGGTCTGCTAAAGGCCCTATGAATGCGGTGAATAATTCTATCAACCCCAGTTTTGGCAACAGCGGAATGACCGCAGAGTTTATCCGCATGAAACCGAACGTTGTCAACCTGATGCCTGTATATCCGGACATGCCCATCGACGCTTCTGTAACATGTGGATCACTTAATATCCAGCCCGTACAAGCGACAGCACCACAAGATTACACGATGTTGTACGATACCAGTGGCTTTGTGGACCCGACTAACTGGCAAATGACTGGCGATATAACAGGAGTTTCACAACAACAGCAACAAACGAATTACGTAGAACCACTGCAACAGCAGAGTGATGATGCAGATATTCAACAAGATCAGAGAAATAATGGCCAGATTATGCCCAACCAGATGATCTACCCGTCGATTATCCCCACGCTGAGCAAACAGGTTTTGAAAACGGACATTATTAAAAAACAAATATGTGAAGATGATAAAGAGGGTAATGCCGACTCGGAATCTGAGAAATATGACAATGATGAGATGAAGTCTTCTAGGGCGACAGGGCCCTCATTCTTGCCACCAACAGCGGAGGACAAGCTATCGATAATCGCAGCAGACGCATTGTTACGGCAGCTGGACTTGCAGATGTCACAGCTGCGTTTGCAAAATAGGTTACTATAGAGTTTTAATGATTGATGTTTACTAATTACTTCAAGTTTTGTGAGTATGCAATGGAACAAACAGTTCGAGATGGGTGAAGCATCACCATATTGGGATGTCGCATAGTAAAGTTGTTGTGAGCCGAAATCTGCGAAGGTTTAAACTTTTTTTAATTTTTTTTTTTTTTGGTGGCCAAAATCTTCTCGAAAATTCCACGGGTATGGATAGTTTAGCAGACCGGTAGAAAGTGAGATTTAAAATTTCTTGATTCATCCAATCTGAAATTTTTACGTCTTTATCTTCTGGTCTCGATATTTCTTCTTTTCTCCTTCTTCTTACTACTCTTTTTCTTTTTTTCATTATTATTTCTTTTTGTTTATTCATACACTCCACTTCCCGTGGCATTAAGAAGATACTTTAACACTAGACATATCATGGTAAACCCACAAGCTGAGGCCTTCAAGCAGGAGGGCAACGTCTACTACAAGGCCGGATCCTACAAGGAGGCCATTGAATCCTACACCAAGGCCATCGAGGCCGATCCTGAGAATTCCATCTACTATGGTAATCGAAGCATGGCATATATGCAGACCCGAGAGTATGATGCTGCGTTGAGAGACACGCTCGAATCCGCGCGCCTGGCACCTGGCACCCCCAAGACTCTCGTGCGTCTCGGCAAGCTTTACACTTCGCTTGGCCGATTCGACGAGGCTATCAGCGTGTTTTCTGAAGTATCACAGCTCGAAGCCGAGGGCGTCACCGGCATTCCCGCCACTTTTAAGGAAGACTTGTTTAAGGCCCAGGACATGGCGACCAACTTTAACCGTGCTGTCAAGCTTGTCAATGATATCGAGAGCTTTAATTCTTCTGATGTCAACGAGAGCACCAACATTCTTAGCATCTTTAGCCAGATCAAGGACTACGCCATGCGTGCTTTGCACTCGCTCGAGGCCGCGCAGCGCTACCTCGACAGCTCGATTGGTGTGCCTCACTCGTGGCAGATCTTCCGTGGCCGTATCTTGCTCTATGCTAAGCGTGAGGACGAGGCCACATCCCTGGTCATGACTTTCTTGAGACGCAACAACATGGATACAGAGGCTTTGGTTCTCCGGGCACAAATCTTATATATGCAAGGTGACAACGATCAGTGTATCAAGCACTGTGTAATGGCTCTTCAGTATGACCCTGATCTCACTCGCGCACGCAAGCTGATGCGCTTGGCTAAGGAGGTTGAAAAGAAAAAGCAAGAGGGTAACAACTTCTTTAAGGCTGGAAAGCTTCAGGAGGCCAAGGCTTCCTACACGGAGGCGCTGCACCTGGACATTACGAACCGGTTCACAAACTCGCGGTTACTGTCGAACCGTGCGACGGTCTTCCTCAAGCTTGGAGACAACGAGGCTGCTTTGGCAGACTGCGACGGTGCTCTTGAACTGGATCCTACATTTGTCAAGGTCAAGAAGACGCGTGCCCGTACACTTGGTCAGCTCAAACGATGGGAAGATGCTGTCAACGAGCTCAAGTCTGCACTTGAGCTGGCGCCCGAGGACCAGGCTCTGCGAAAGGAGATCAAGGACGCTGAGTTTGAAGTCAAGAAGGCTTCCCGCAAGGACTATTACGCGATCTTGGGTGTGGATAAGAGCTGCACTGAAACGGAACTCAAGAAGGCGTACAGGCGACAGGCTTTAATCTTCCACCCTGATAAGAACCCCGATAACCCAGATGCTGCTGAGAAGTTCAAGGATGTTGGTGAGGCCTACGAAGTGCTGTCAGACTCGCAAAAGAAGGCGCGATACGACAGTGGTGTTGATCTGCAGGATCCTAACGACATGTTTGGCGGCATGGGCGGCGGCATGGGCGGCATGGGCGGCATGGGTGGCATGGGTGGCATGGGCGGCATGGGCGGCGGCATGGGTGGTATCGACCCTGAGATCTTGTTCCAGATGTTTGGCGGCGGCATGGGCGGCGGAATGGGCGGCGGCATGGGCGGTGGCATGGGCGGTGGTATGCCCGGCGGCATGGGTGGCCACCACTTCAGCTTCAACTAAGCCACTGCTATCGTTGCTCTCCAAACCCTTTATTTTTTTTTATTTGGTTTCTCCTTTTTGCCACAGTTAGAATACTAAAGGAGATCATACCCATTTCTTCTCTGAGAAGAAACCCGTCTTCCCCAGCGGCAGCCAGGCGCAAAAGGACATTAAGATAGGAAAGCAACAACATCATTTTACCCAAAGCATGGTGTGTCATAAAACACCAGCTGATTTTTATTATCATTTATTTTTATTATTATTGTTATTATTATTGATTTTCCACCTTCTTTTGTGCCTGGGCCCTGCTACCAGAAAAACAAAAAAAAAAATAAAAAAACAAAAAAAAGGTTTTGTAATGATATTATTAAAATGAAGAAGAGATACATATTTGTAAATATATAGGTTTATAGACAACGTTGTTTGGCACGTTACAGATAAGTTTATAGACTTGACTGGCTTGTAGACAGGGAAAAAAAAAAATATATATATATATATATATATATATATATATATATATACCCCAGTTTGAAATTTATGACACGCTTCGGGATGTCCATTTTCGATAGAGCGCATTGGCCTATCCATGTATACATATAAACCTATATCCGAAAGAGTCACGTGCGAGAACCAGAAGTTGAATGAACCTACAACTATCTGTTGCCTAGGGCGTGATAAGTTTGGGTTCTTTTGGATTTGAAGACTGGTTGTGTTAGCGACCTGAGTAGCTTAAGAAAGTACACATATAGACGTTATTCGCCGAAGCTATTTTATAAGAAATTAATGAAACAATTATTATTATTATTATTATTATTATTATTATTATTATTATTATTATTATTATTATTATTATTATTATTATTATTATTATTATTATTATTATTATTATTATTATTATTATT